>JAEEGI010003181.1_pt1 | contig 39281 bp, 35 predicted proteins | sample 8958751 | NCBI WGS metagenome assembly JAEEGI01 (sample SAMN16246545, study PRJNA631951) | gut metagenome | biome: gut microbiome; feature: rumen; material: KS-attached | host: Bos | place: Iran: Karaj | collected 2018-10 | reverse complement strand
AGGTTTCGTAGTCCTCGCCTGGCTTCAGGCAGTAAAGCGTGTTATACGTGTATCTCAGCTCCTCCAGCCACGGACACAACCGCTTCAGATTCTCAATCTCCTCGTGACTGGGGATATTCCCGTCGAGACTGTTCACACTCGTCTTGCACAACTCGCCCAGAGTAAAATGCTCAGAGAGCTTCAATCCCATTCTATCCATTCTTCAATACCTTTTTAAAACTGTAATCTGTAATTCGTAAGATGTAATTCCTGAATACCCATTGGCTCAGCATATTGCCAGTACCTTCACGATCCTTGCCGTTCTTCTGTCTCACCCTGACGGCATCCTCGAACGAGAACTCATCCGGCAACAGTGCCAACAGGTTTCTCGGCCCGCGCTTGGTGATCTTCGCTCCACTCTGTGCCTGACGGATGCCGTCGCCAAAATAGCGGAACTTGCAATAGAGGTCGTACCTTAGGCTCCATCTGATAAAATCCTCGATGGCCTTTTCCCATTTGCAGCCGTTGGCCACGTAGAGCACGTTAGCCTTGAGCCACGCAATGACATTCGCCCTGAACGAGAGGTTCTCAAACACACGGTCCTGTGACAGTCTGGCGAACTCTGCACACTCGCCGATCAGTTCCTTGGCCAGTTTCAGCGCCTGACGGCAAACTACGATGCCATGAGCCTCCTTCAGATGATTGATGTAAGGGCGCAGCTGCTCGTCAAACCGCTCGTCGTAGATGCCGAAGACAGGCTGGTCGGCACCAATCTCCCTCTGGGGTATCGTACAAAAGTTGATGCGCGAGATGGGTCCCTTGGTCAACTGTCGGCGGAAGTAGTCCTGAACGGCCTCGATGGTGCCGCAGCAGTTCCAGTTCCATCTGACCTGCACAGTCGCATTGACCGACTGCGAGCCGGCTCTGGTCTGACCGTACCTGTTGCCTGGGTCGAAAGCCTGGCACATCAGCGTGAACTGCTGACCGCCTGAGCCCTTCAGCTTGTCGAATAGCTCCACCTCGTTGAGCTTCAGATAGAGGAATCGTTTCTGAGCCTCGTCGAGGCGCTGCACCAAGGCCGCATGGGTCACGTCGATGTTAATCTCCTGAATCACCAGGTCGGCAGGCCGTTCAGGACGGTCTTTGTTGGCTCCTTTGCGGTTGTTCATGTCGTTGTATTCCTTCAGACGACGCTCGTTCTCTGCATCACGTTCACGGATGTCGGCCATGATGTGGTTGATGGGCTCGTCGATGCAACCCTTGCCGCTACCTGTTTCAGCCATCGCCATGTTCATCAGCGTAGCCTCGTGCAGCACATTATCCGTATAGCGGAACTGCACCTCGTGCAGATGGGTGCCCAAGGCAGGGAACACGGCATGGGCCACGGTCGCCTTATAGATGTCCGGGGTGTTTTGTGTGAGCAGCCTGATCAGTTTCGGCAGCGTCTTCGGCATCTCAGGCGGTGTCGCGCTGGAGTAGAGCTGTGACAGCGGTGTGGTGTCGGCCTGAGTCTCTTCCTGTGCCGAGTCCGAAGCTGTCAGTTCTGCGGCATCCCCGCCTGCCAAAGCCATTTTACGGCTCGTGGCAAACACGCGGCGCTGGAACTGTGTCAACTTCTGGCTGGGGTCGGTGTACTTGTCGTAGAAGTCGCTCACCAGCGTCTGGATGTTCTCGTCCTGCCAGTTCTGCGGCATCCTCACCTTCAGCACACCGTTCAGCTCGTCCTGGGTCAGCAACTGCGTAGCACCCACGCTGAGTATACTCTTCAACGAGAGGTGACGGGCACCCTCGACAATCAGATCCTGCGGACGCAGTTCGGCCTCTTTCATGCAGGCGTCGAAGATGTAGAGCGTCCTGTCATTTGCCTCCGTCATCGTTGGTGGTGTCAGTCCTTCTTGTGAGTGACGGGCCGCAGAACCGGACGACTGTCCTTGTTTGCGGCGCCCGTCCTTGACCTTCCATGTTCTGATCTCCTCCTGACTCAGCACGGCAGGCTTCAGCCCGTCGCCGAACATCCTGGCCTCGTCGATGTAGAGGATATAGTCTCTACATGGGATGAAGATGCCCCTCTCCAACTCGTGAACGGCCTTGTCGTAGGCCACGTTGCCCATCTGACTGGCCATCCATGCCTGTGACTCCTGTCGCGTCAAACCCTCAGGGATGTCATACAACACGTGACCGCCGCAGCCGCTGGCCGAGATGTTCACCATGTTGATGCCCAGATCCTGTTCGCACCCCATCAGATACTGCGTATAGAGCTCCCTGAAGTTTTCGCAGCCGTCCAGGTCGATGAGCGCCTTGCCGGAGTCCTGAGGGTCGCTGTTGCCGTCCTTATAGCCTTTGCCGAAGTGGGCGTGAGGCGTATAGAAGTGCAGGCCTTTCTTCTTGTTGCGCTTGGCCTCGCTATACTCCTCCTTGGTCAGTTCACCGCGCAGGCACTGCTCTTTCAGGTCGGCCAGCTCGGCGCAGATGCTCCCTGTCAGGGAGTCATCCGCGTAGCCGTAGAAGCCCTCGGGAGTGGCTGGCTCCGTCTTGGGGCTTAACATGTTTCTTCCAATATCTATTCTTGACATAAGCTTTTTCTATTCCTTTATTTATAAAACGATTTCAGCATTGACACACGCTCGTCTCTCAGAATGGCGTCCAGACCTTCGTTGATCTGACCCTTCAGGTCGTTGACCACCTCCTGGGCACTCAGTTCATTAGACGAACTGGCAAACACCTTCAACCGCATGGCGCTCAGCTTGATCCAGCCGCTGCGCAGCTTCTTCACCATCTCGTCAGGCCTGCGCGTCTTCGGCTTGCGATTGTAAGGTCTGAACTCGATGCACTCATGACCGTCCTCTGTCTTTACCAGCATCAGTCGGCCTTCAATGTTTCTCCCACTTCTGACGGCCTTAACCACCGTCTCTGCAATTGTTACTAATGATTCCATAAGCTTTTAATAATTAATGATTATTCATATTTACATCGTTCAACATTTTTTCCAGATGCTCTGCAAACATCAGCTCAGGCATATTGTCCATGAGCATCTGGCAGATGATCATGTAGTGATGCTGTGCAATGGCGCTCTTGAAAGTCATTGTCGTGCCTGTCATCACGTACACCACTAGGGCATAAGCCATCGCTGCGCGGTCGAGCGGATGGTAGAATTCGAGCATCTTCTCTACGCGCTGACGGCTCTCCTCTGTCAACCACAGCTCCAGGAGCTTGATCATCATGCGCGTGGCGAGTGTCGTTTCCCAGTCGCCGAACTGCTCTATGCCGTCGGTCTTCTCCAACCAGGGAGCCAGGTGGTGCAGCATCTGCGTCAGCTGTGACTCTTCGTTGATTACTCTCTTTTGTGCGTCTGTCAGCTGAGCCGACTCCAACACTTCTTTTTGAATTGTTATCATTATACTATTTTTAGTGAATAAATTTGTTACCAGAGAATCGTTTTGAAATCTCTGTGCAAATTTTCTGAATAACAATTGGCATATACAAAGTTATTCAGGAAAACTTCAAATCAGCAACTCGCTGATAATCAAAGCCTTCCTGAATAACTCTAAATAACTTGAAAGTTATTTACGGTTATTTAAATCCGCGTGTTTCTTTAAAAGGCCTTCAAAGAAACCTAAAACCACGTTTTGGTCGTCACTTATGTTCTTGACGCTAAGTTTGACTTTCACCGTTTGCAGGTTCTTATAATAATCCTCGAAGGCAAACAGGATATCTACCGTCTGCAGATGGACGTCGTTGATGACGTTCATTCTGATCACGCTGCCTATAAACAGACACACTTTCGTCACCTCCTTGCAGTCTAAAGAGCCACCCAGAAACTCTTCGAGCTTCTTGCTATAAGTGCTCACCATTTCGTCCATCGCGTTGCAGAACACCTCAGAATTAATACGATATGTATACGTGCCCGCGTGACCCCTGGCACGAGTCTCTATTATCTTTTCGTTCTTCGTTGCCGCCTTCTCAATGATCTTCTTCACCCTGTCGGCAAACGTTTCCTGTGACTGAAGGTACTGTTGCATCCGCTTTTGAGCTTGCTGCTGCGGGGTGGTGCCTTCCTGATGTACGGGAGGCATATTGAAGTCTGAGGCTGGAGTGCTTTTAGAGGGCAACATGCCGTTAGCTACCATGAAATCATCACATACTTTCTGTAGTACGTCGTCTTGGGTTATAGAAGCATGTCGCTGAAGATAAATCAGGTAGCTTTTGACTACAGAGATGTCTTTTTCGTACCTGGCATCCTCAACGACCTCTTCAACAGGCCGTTGCCGATGGCCGTATTGCATCATCTCCGTCTTAAACCTTTTCATCAGTCTTTGAGGATGGGAATTCTGGCATATGGAAGGTACACTCATTAGCGGCTTTCGCCAGTGCTTTGTCTTTATTCCAGGGAGCAGCGATATAATGAATGTCAGACTCGCGCCCAATCAATAACTGCTGACAGCCCCTACCCACCTCGAGCCATGCTTCCTTTGCTTGTTTCCAACTCTTAGTGGCAGCACTGTAAATGACCGTATTGTCGAGAAAAACATCAGTCCACATCTGTTTGTCATCAACTTTATACGCATCCACAACGAGTGGGACGATATCATCCTTGTAGCGTATGACAGGTATGCCCAAGTCGCGCAGACAGGCCTTAGTACGACGAATTTGCAAGTGAAACTCATCAGAGTCCTTGATGTATGTAAGGCCATTTGCCACTTCCTTCCAGCTGAGCTCCTTAGTAATCCCTGCTATACCAATCACCTTAACCATCGACACGTCCACCTTGTCCCAGATGGTTCCTGCTGCTTTAGGATGAGGTGTGCTGCCGCCATTGTCGTTACAAAGATGATTCACCAACCGTTCTGGTTTTTCAATGAAAAACGCCTTGTCGGAATAGTTCACTACCGGATGACAATGCGTCTCCACTTTTGATCTTCCCTTCGAGTCGGTCTTTTCCTGGGTCACTATCAGCGTGGCCACATGAAGAGCCACCTCGCCCCCGTAGCTGATGATCTGGTAGGGAGCCTCCAGTTTTAATAACTGTGTTTGTATCATAATCCTTCTTTTATTTGATTTCTTGTGTTCTGCACCTTGACACGGAAGGGGCAGGCACTGCTGTGTCATGTTTCACTTACTTCATTGTATTTAGCCGCAAAGATACAATATTATTCTGAATTAGGCAAGATTTCTAAAACAATTCTTCTAAAAGGGCTTATTTTCGATGTAAAGATTATTTGTCTTTAGCCATTTAGCAAAATTTAACGGTTGGAATGATTCGTCTTGGTCATTTTTTCGTATCTTTGTGGCATCATTTACAATCAACTGACAATAAACTGTATTTTTGTGTTTTAAGAAGACCTTTAAATTATAACGTTATGATGATCAACCAGTTATTGAAATTCCCCATTTCCGGATCTAAGGAAACGCGGTGTGGAAGCGGCCTTCGCCGCATGTTGTGCCTTGCAGCACTATTAGTCTTTTGTGTTGCCGAAGCCTGGTCTTTGGACGAAGCCTTCAGCTACGACCTCTATGTCGGCGGCGTTAAAGTAAAAACTGCGAACGCGTCGAATATTACGGGCGACAACATCAAAGCCCTCGACAGTAATGTGAACGGCGGTAAGCCCTTGGTTTATTATTTAGGTTTGGAAAACACGCTGTACCTCTATAACGTTAGCATATCTCGTACAGGAAATGACCACCATGCCATTGAGAGCAACGTGCCTGGACTAAAGATCATTCTTTACGGGAATAACGAACTGAAAGCTAGAGACGCCTCAGCGATAAGGTTAAATGCTGACACCGAAATCAGAACCAAACATCCGAATTATAGCGATAGGGGCACAACCACCATCTATGGCGGCAGTGAGGATGCGGTGTATGCGGGTAAGGATGATTATGACAGATCGCCAAGGATTACCATTAATAATGCATCTTTATTAATCTCATCGGAGAGCAGTGCTTTCGATGCTGTTACAGGAGGAGACTCAAAGCTGATCATTAAGAACTCCTACATCACTGCCGAGTGTACTAAAGACAAGAGCGGCGACTGCTACGCCCTGTTCGACTACAAGTCGCTGACCATTGAAAAATCTACAGTTAAACTGACAGGCTATTCGCAGGCCATCAAGAACCTGACTGAATTGACACTGGGTCCTGGTATGTATATTGAAACGCCCAGTGGCGGCAATTTCTACAGCAGCTACAAGACTGTCCGCGACCGTTATGGCAATACAGCCAAAACCGTGCTCTTCAAAATGACTGAGATAGAAATCAATTCAACCACCTTCCCCGACGAGAAATACCGCAACTGCGTGCTGGGTCTGACATGCGGCGAGGATGGCTATCTCACACCGCCAGAGATTGCAAGAGAAACCTATCAATACATTTATAATAAGGGCATTGCCAACCTGAAGGGTATTGAGTACTTCACGGCACTGCATGAACTCAAATGCTATGGAAACCAGCTGACTACGCTCGACCTGTCAAATAACAAGGCACTGAAAGAACTGCGCTGCCAAGCAAACAAGCTGACCGCGCTCGACCTGTCGAAGAATACGGCACTGATATACCTGCACTGCAACGACAACCAGCTGACCACGCTCGACCTGTCGAAGAATACGGCACTGATAGAATTGTACTGCTTCAATAACCAACTGACCTCGCTCAAACTGAATAGTAACATGGAAGTAGAAAAAGTTTACTGCTATGGCAACATGTTACGTGGCAGCAGTGTGACCACTCTTATCAATAGTCTGCCCTCAACCTCGACGGGTGGTACGCTCTATTTCTATAAAAACGAGACATCGACAGGCAATTCGATGACTTGTGCACAAGTGAAAGCAGCCAAGGCCAAAAAATGGAATGTTAAGATGTACGACGGCAAGGACTGGATAGACTATGTAGGCTCCGATGCCATCCCCATCGACGCGACGAACTTCCCTGATAAGAAATTCCGCAACTGGGTGCTTGAACAAGACTACGGCAAAGACGGCTACCTAAGCGATGAAGAGATAGCCGCCGTGGAGGTGATTGACGTTAATAATAAGGCTATTGCCAACCTGAAAGGCATTGAACACTTCACTGCTCTGCTAACACTGAAATGTTATAACAATAGTCTGACCACGCTCGACTTGTCGAATAACAAGGCTTTGGAATTACTATATTGTAATAACAACCAACTGACATCTCTTGATGTGTCGAATAACAAGGCTCTGAAAATTTTGGACTGCTCTCGCAATTGCATACGCGGCGAAGGCATGACAACACTCGTCAATAGCCTGCCGTCAACCACGGGTAGTACGCTCTATTTCTATAATAACGAGACATCGACTGGCAATTCGATGACCTGTGCACAAGTGAGAGAAGTCAAGGACAAGAAGTGGAATGTACTGATGTACGACGGCAATAACTGGATAGACTACATAGGCTCCGATGCCATTCCCATCGACGAGACGAACTTCCCTGATGAGAAATTCCGCAACTGGGTGCTCGCACAAAGCTACGGCAAGGACGGCTACCTTAGCGATGACGAGATAGCCAACGTGAAGGTGATCAATGTTTCTGATAAGGATATTGCCAGCCTGAAAGGCATTGAATTCTTCACTGCACTGATAAATCTCTACTGCGAATATAACAACCTGACCACGCTCGATGTGTCGAAGAATACGGCACTGACAAAGCTGCTCTGCTATGGTAATGGTATTCGCGGCGAAGGCATGACAACACTTGTCAATAGTCTGCCCGTGATCCCTGAAGGAGAGTCAAAGGGAGAGTTATATGTTCTCTTTTCTGAAACACTTGCCGGCAACGAGATAACTGCCAGGCAGGTGGCCGTTGCCAAGGACAAGGGGTGGCGATGTTTAGATCCTGCCTCCGGGTATGAATACGAAGGTCTGCCGGATGGCGATGTTAATGCTGACGGCATTGTTGACAACAGGGACGTAGAGGATCTCTCTGATTTTATTATGGGAAGACTCCCTGATGCCGACAAGTGGTTCTTCGATGCTAATGGTGACGGCGAGGTTAACGCTGCCGATATCGTCTACGTGATTAATATTCTTAATAAGTAGCCCGGGTGCATCATCACAAAAAAAACATGGAGCTCGTCATCGGGCTCCATGTTTTTATGATTAGTCGCAAAGGTGACTCTTACCCTTCTGCGCCCTGGCTACCCGGCTGCCAACTGTTGTAATACGTTGCCAATAGTGTCGCATTGAACTATTGGCAAATCACCCGCCGTGTGTTCGCGAGGTAGAAAACGTCCCTTGGTCACAGCAGACAACATTTTTTCCACAAAGGGTTCCAAGTTAATTAGATCCGCGCGTATCGTGCTGTGCGTCAGATTGTATAGCTCGTCTGCTGCCGAACGGGAAATCTGTTGCACCCCTTGCATATCCAGCAGATATGAATCTTCAGGATTAAGTGAGGCTGTCAGCCGCTCAATCATCTGCCGCGTGTGTAGTTCCACGCCATATTGCTCTTGTATATTAATAATATGTTTCATCGTCAACTTGTGTAATTAGTGTCCGCTGAATTAATACCGAGCCACCAAGACTGGGGTGCAGACATAGCCCCATTCTGTGACCATATTAATTATTAGCTGCCATATTTCGGTAAGGATATGACAAAGTTCCCTTTAGAACTTCATCACGTTTTTGACGAAGTAGCACATTCCCGTCCAACATTTTGCAGTATCAGGGAGCCGCTGCGCTGCTTCCTCCAATAGCTTTATCTGTTTCTGATAGTTCTCTATCAATGAGTCATAGCGGGAAAGAATGGTGGCAATGCGGCACTGAACTTCGAAAGGAGGACATGGAAATAACAAGTTCTTGATGTCTGAAGGACTGATATTTGCTTGATTTGCCGCTCCACCAGCTTTTTGAGCCAACTCAACTTTTACCTCATATTGACTTAAATAGTAATAAATATAGTCAAGAGAAGACGTCTCATCGTTCTTATTTATAATTTTGCCAACGCGCTGGTTTAGAACGGTTATATTATCGTATCTAACTCTGCCAACACGTCCAACGACCGATGCAATTTGATTAATATGGGAGCCAGTCATTGCTATTAGGACATCACCCTTATTAAGAATGTACCTCGGATTCTGAAAAGCAATTGACTTGGGTACATAAGAAAGATCTTCCAATGATATATACGGAGGACAAACATTCTTTATCTTAATTACGGGGATTCCTGAATCAGAGAAATCTTTAGACTTATATGCAAAGCCCGAAAGGACATCGATATAGTCTCCCAACTTAACTTTCTTCCACTGAATCCTGTCCATAATCACTATTTATTTACTACTAATACGAGGTGAGGACATTTTTTGAACTTACAAAATATATTTGTTGGTTCGTCATATGAGTTATCCGAAATATTCAAATAACTGTCCGTTTTTACATCCACATTATTGTAAAATATGCTAAAAATTAGCATCTTAACAGAATTGACCATATTAACCATATGGTTAACAACAATACTCTTATCAACCCTATTCATTACTCCTCGCCCTCCTTTTTACAGCTTTCCTCGAACACTCTTTGTAGCTCATCCTTTGGCGGTAGAGCCTTCAAAAGTTCAGGATCCATTTCGTCAGCCAGCTTATAGGCGGCAACACCCATTGGCTGCTTAAAGTCCTGCATGATATAGCCTGCATAGTTCTTATCAACATTCTTGCAGAGAATAATACCAATAGGTGCCTCCTCGTGGTCTCTGCGATCATCATCATTCAGTATTCGCAAATAGGCACTTAACTGTGCAAGATAGCCCACCTTAAACCTTCCTTTCTTCAACTCGAACACCACGGTTCGGTTCAAATCGCGATTAAAAAACAAAAGGTCTATCCAGTGATCGTGCCCCAGTTTGTCGTAGTGAACCTGACTACCAGAGAAAGAGAATCCTCGTCCAAAAGTCATGATAAAGTTCTTCACGTTGTGGACGATATTGCTCTCTATCACTTCTTCGTCTATATCCTCGTCGTGCATGCCTAACTCCTCTACATTGATAAAATTAAGCAGATACTCATCCTTGAACATGCAAATGGCGCGATAAGCCTTTTTATAATCAGGGATGGTTGCAAGGAAATTATTAGGCATCTTGTCCTGATGATGGAAGAGGTCTTGCTTGATAACCTTCTCCAAATCTTCTACCGTTGGTTTATAGCCATCAGCATACTTCATGTAGAATACGCGCTCCTCGTATGTCTTGGCCTTTGTCAGGATGGCAATATGGTGGGTGAAGCTGATGCTCAGGAACTCGCGCAATGGGAAATTGGGCAGATTTGCCAATTGCAATTGGCGGATTTCTGTGTCGGCAGCAAATTCATCAGTTACGACTGATGAATTAGTGTTAATTTTTGTAATTTCGTTCGTTGGAACGAACATTTTTTCCGATTGAGACTCTAATTTGTTCGTTGGAACGAACGAATTACGTTCCAGCATCATCCACTCCTCATAGAATATTCTCATTTTGCGAAGACTTGGTGCCGAAAAACCACGAAGTCCTGGCAGTTCTTTGCGCAACTGTTCGCTAATGGTATCAATAGCGCCCTTGCCCCAATTCTTCTTTCGGCTGTTAGCAGATACGTACCTGCCAATACCATAGTAAAGGGCCAATTGCTCTTGGTTGACAGCCTTAGCAGCTCGAGCCTGACTCTGCAGTATCGCGGTCTTGATGACGTCCACCGCGTTTTGATATTTCTTTATTTCTTCTGCCATTGCTTACAATTATTTCTCCTTCAGTTCCTCCCATGCTTTTTGAATCTCATCCATCAGCACGCCGGCCTCTTGGTTCAACTGTGCCAACTGGGCATGTATCTCGTTCATGCGCTCGTGGAAATCGACTCCATCGTCTTCCTGTTCTGCCACACCTACGTAGGCACCAGGGGTGAGCGAGTAGTTCTTTTCCTCTATCTCCTGAATGGTGGCTATCTTACAGAGACCAAGGATGTCCTGGTATTCTCCATCACCAAACTTTGAGGTGAGCCATTCGCGCTGACGGGCGATCTCGAGTGTTTCTTCAAGTTCCGCTACGAGGGCATTCTGCTCTGCCTCGATGCGCTTTTTGTCTTTGCGCTGGGCCTCTGCAATGAGTTGCTTGGCCTCTGCCTTCTGTTTCTGGATAGCAGCCTCAAGACTTTCTATGGTTTGCCCTTGGAGGGCTTCATCGTAATCTGCTATCAAAGCCTTATACTTTTCTGTCTCACCACGATACAGATGCACGATGGCTTGTAGGTTACGGAGTTGCCACTCTGTCCACTCATTGAGGGTACGATCGACTACTGTATAGTAGTTGCGGGCATCGATGAAGAGCACCTTATCGCGGATGTCGGTGTTCTTATTTCTGTCGAAGAACCACAGCGAACAGGGCAGGGAGAGCGTATAGAAGAAGTTGTTACCTACGCTCACCATCACGTCCACATCGCCTGTGCGCACGAGCTTTTCGCGGATGTCACGGTCTTTATTGGCACTATCTGTGGCAGAGCTGGCCATCACGAAGCCTGCACGCCCGTGATCATTCAGGTAGGCATAGAAATAACTGATCCATAAATAATTGGCGTTACCCACCTCCTTGGTCTTGGCATTCACGCCTGGTAATCCGAAGGGCAGACGGCCTGCAGCAGAGGCAGACTCGGCTTTCACCTTATCCACGTTGAAAGGAGGATTGGCCATCACATAGTCGCACTGTGCTTCCTTGGGGAGATAAAGCGCACTTTTGGCTGCAAAATCGCTGGGTTCTACAGGCATCACGCGACCTCCACGCATAGGACGGCTCTGCAAAATTTCCGCCTCTACCATCTTATAACGGCTATAGGCATAGCGCAGGAATAAAAGAGCCAGGACTGGCATGCAATATTGTGAGCTCGTCAGCTTACTCCCTTGACGAAGCAAATCTGCTGACTCCCATAATTCAGTCTCAAGTTTTCTTATATTGATCATATGATTAGTATATATGCTGCAAAGGTAAGGGAAAAATATTATATTTCCAAATATTATCGACATTTCTTTTCCCCTTTTTTCACCCCCATGCATTACAAATTACAGATTACAGTTTTAAAAGTGTGCCGTGTCGTTGTGGTTTCGGTCGGCGCGGTTGTGAAGGAGTAGAAGAAGAGAAAGAGATTGAATAAATCTATAATAATATATATATAATATATTATATATATATTATTATAGATTGCTTAGGCAGCATAGAAGATAGTACAGGGGCGCGAAAATAAAACTGTAATCTGTAATTTGTAATAACGTGGATATCGGGGAGGTTGATGAAATCTATTTACACATTGAACGCGCTGGGATGTGGCGAAATTCACCTTAAAGGAGACTGGTGGTTTCCTGCCATGAAAGTGGGAGTTTGGGCCATGGAAAGTCGGGGTTTCCTGGCATGAAACCCAGAGAGGTGAAAAGGCACTAAAATAGGCAGCTCAAGGCTGCCCTAATGAGTGGTAAATTTTATTGACTTCTATTGGTAGAAATGTGCGGCGGCGGAGCTCTGTAAGCGGGCGTAGGTCGGGGTCTTCAGCTAGCAATCCGCGGAGTTTCTGCCAGGCATTCTGTGGCTGAATGTTTGGGAAATAGCGGGTCGCGAGCTCGGTTCTGCCAATTGAACATGGATGATTGATCATTTGATATTGATGTTATTAGTTAAACATGTTTCATGATGCAAAGATACGAAAAAGTTCGGAGATATGCAAGAAATAGCGCAAATATTTTGGTATAATATTGAATAATATAGAATAACGTTGTATAACATGTTTTGGATGGTTTAAAGGCTTGCATAGTTCAAAATAATTCATTATTTTTGCAATGTCTTTCAAAGTGAAGAGTGAAGCGTGAAGAGTGAAGAATTTCCTACCGGGCCCAAGGGAGTCATCTCTCACCACTCACCTCTAACCTCTCACTACTAAAAAGGCTTATGTTTAACTAATTAAAAAAGAAAGGAACAAAAAAATGGCAAGAAGTGAAATTCCCATGGTGATTAACCTGCGTCAGAACAAGAACGACGACAGCACCGCTTACGGAAAGTATTTCGCAGAGGTGGACGCTAAGGAACCTCTTAATCTGAAGGGCTTTGCAGCCCACATGACCTCGCACGGCAAGATCGCCGACTACCAGATGTGTGTGCTGGTGCTGGGACAGGTGGTGGACTGCCTGAAGGAACTGCTCACGCAGGGCCAGCCCGTGAAGCTCGACGGCTTCGGGACGTTCTCGCCGAGTGTCGACGGTCAGAAGCTGGGCAAGGCGAACCTCGCCGCTGCTGTGGCAGGTGGCCCCGAGGCGATGATCAACGGCATCCACATCAACTTCGTCCCTGAGAACACGAAGGGTGAGAAGCTGACCAGTCGGGCTCTGAAGGAGGACTGCATCTTCACCTTCGGCTACCTCGTGGAGAGCGAGAAGCGTACCGTCGGTGGTAAGGAGAAGCGATTCCAGAAGAAGACGCCGCTGAGCTACGTGCTGGCACCCGCCGCAGACCAGCAGGGCAACGGTTAAAATGTCACACAGAAACCACGGAAATCACGGAAAGTGCCTACGGCACAGGCTACGCACAGAGTAAGCAAAGTTAAAATTTCTGTGATTTCTGTGATTTCTGTGAGACAAAACAATTATCAGTGTGAAATATGAAGAAGCAACGCGTGATCGAGCTGGCGGTGAAGGTTCTAGTAGCCGCGCTCACAGCATTCCTGACGGCGATTAGCACGACCTCGTGCATGGGCCACGGCCCGTTTTAGCCTAAACTTGAATGAGGATGTGCCTATTTGGCACACCCTCTTTGGTTTCTTACATGTCCTCGTAGGTGTCGAGGTAGGTGACGTGGGTGACGAGGTATTCCTCGACGCCGTGCTTGCCGTCGGCACCGCCAATACCACTCTTCTTCACACCGGCATGGAAGCCCTGGATGGCCTCGAAGTGCTCGCGGTTGATGTAGGTCTCGCCGAACTCCAGCTCGCGGCAGGCCTTCACAGCCACGTTCAGGTCCTTGGTGAAGATAGACGATGCCAGACCGTACTCGCAGTCGTTGGCCCAGGCGATGACCTGGTCGATGGTCTCGAACTCGATGAGCGGGATCACGGGACCGAAGGTCTCCTCATGGATGATGTCCATGTCCTGCGTGCAGTTGTCGAGCACGGTGGCGGCATAGAAGTAGCCTGTGGTGCCTACGCGGCTACCACCGCAGAGCAGCTTGGCTCCCTGCTTGATGGCGCGATTCACCTTCTCGGTGACGCTCTCCAGGGCGCGGGCCTCTACCAGCGGACCCATGTCGACGCTCTCGTCGGCGCAGGGGTCGCCCACCTTCACGGCCTTCATTTTCTCGACGAGGATCTTCGTGAACTCGGCCTTCACCTCTTTCTGCACATACACGCGCTCGGCGTTGTTACAGATCTGACCGTTGTTGCCGATACGGCTGTCGACGATCCACTGGGCGGCGCGCTCCAGATCGGCATCCTTCATGACGATGGCAGGGGCCTTACCACCCAGCTCGAGGCTCACCTTCGTGATGTTCTTCGAGGCGGCGGCCATGATGCTCTCGCCGGCTGCGACAGAGCCTGTGACAGAGACGATGTCGATCTTCGGAGAGCCGGCCATCTCGTTGCCGATGACGGAGCCCTTACCAGTGACGATGTTGATGACGCCTGCGGGCAGGCCTGTCTCAGCCACTACCTTGGCGAACTCGGTACAGTTCTCAGGTGTGAGCTGTGAGGGCTTGATGACGATGGTACAGCCGGCAATGAGCGCTGCACCGGCCTTGCGGGCGATGAGGAAGAACGGGAAGTTCCAGGGCAGGATGCCGGCCACGACGCCGATGGGCTTCTTCGTGAGCAGGATGGTCTCGTTGGGACGGTCGCTGGGGATGATCTCACCCTCGATGTGGCGGGCGAAGGTGGCCATGTACTCAAAGTAGGCGATGGTGGCACCCACCTCGATAGAGGCCCATGTGCGGGTCTTTCCCTGTTCGCGCATGATGATCTCGGTGAACTCCTTCTCGCGCTTCTTGATGCCCTCGGCCATTTTCAGCAGATAGCCTGCACGCTCGATGGCGGGTGTCTTTGCCCAGGCCTTCTGGGCGGCACGGGCGGCATCGAGGGCGCGGTTCACGTCTTCAATGGTTCCTTCCGGCTGGCGGGAGATGACTTCCTCGGTAGAGGGGTTTAACACTGCGATCCACTGGCCGTTCGAGCTCTCGCAGAACTGGCCGTTGATGTACATTTTTAAGTCTTTCATAAATGTTGTTTTGTTTTAAAAAGTAGATGAGTATGGTTTATTTGTCAGCAAAGTTAGCGAAAAAAAAGCGAGACTGCAAGAAGCAGTCCCGTTTTTTAATGATTTTTGTGTTTTGACCTTTCGCCTTAGAACTTGTGCGAGGCCAGCATCTTGGAGGGATCGAGGGCCTCGTCGAGCTTCTCCTGCGTCATCAGTCCCTTTTCGAGCACGATGTCGTAGACCGAGCGATTCGTCTCGAGGGCTTCCTTGGCCACCTTCGTCGAGGTCTTGTAGCCGATGTAGGGATTCAGGGCGGTGACGATGCCGATGGAGTTCTTCACCATCTCCAGACAACGCTCCTTGTTGACGGTGATGCCCAGCACGCACTCCTCGGTGAGCGTCTCGATGGCGTTCTTCAGCCAGATGAGGCTCTCGAAGAGAGACTCTGTAATCACAGGCTCCATCACATTGAGCTGCAGCTGACCAGCCTCGGCGGCGAAGCTCACGCAGGTGTCATTGCCGATGACCTTGAAACATACCTGGTTGACCACCTCGGGGATGACGGGGTTCACCTTGCCAGGCATAATCGAAGAACCAGGAGCCTTTGGAGGCAGGTTGATCTCGTTGAGACCGCAACGGGGACCAGAAGCCATCAGACGGAGGTCGTTACAGATCTTCGACAGCTTCACGGCCAGACGCTTCAGGGCTGAAGAGTAGCTGACGTAAGCACCTGTATCGGGCGTGGCCTCTACGAGGTCGGCAGCCGAGACGAAGGCTTCTCCCGTGAGTTTTGACAGGTTGGCGGCGCAGAGCTTGGCGAAGCCGGGGACGGCGTTCAGACCCGTGCCGATGGCGGTGCCACCCATGTTGATCTCGTGGAGCAGTTTCACGTTGCGCTCGAGGTTCAGGATCTCTTCCTCGAGGTTGTTGGCATAGGCATTAAACTCTTGTCCGCTGGTCATGGGTACAGCGTCCTGCAACTGGGTGCGACCCATCTTAATGCAGTCCTTGAACTCGTCGCCCTTGTAGCGGAAGGCGCTGATAAGGCCCGTGAGGGCGGCAATCAGCGACTTGTTCATACGGATGAGCGCCAGGCGGATGGTCGTAGGATAGACGTCGTTGGTGGACTGTCCGCAGTTGCAGTGGTCGTTGGGATAGCAATACTGGTAGTCGCCCTTATCGTGACCCATGATCTCAAGGGCACGGTTGGCAATCACCTCGTTGGCGTTCATGTTCACCGAGGTGCCTGCACCGCCCTGCATCATGTCGATGGGGAAGTTGTCGTGGAACTTGCCGTCGATGAGCTCACGGCAGGCCTGTGAGATGGCGCCTGCGATCTCGTCGTTGATGACGCCGAGGGTGTGGTTGGTCTCGACAGCTGCCAGCTTGACGTAGGCGATGGCGATGATGAAGTCGTGATACATCGACATCGTCTTGCGGGAGATGTGATAGTTGTTGATGCCGCGCTGGGTCTGTACGCCGTATAACGCATCGGCGGGGACTTTAAGTTCGCCTAAAAGGTCGGACTCTACTCTGAATTTCTGTTCTGACATAATAATATAGTTTTAATGTTTAATTTTCAATTTTCAATCTTCAATCTTTTAGAACATCGGCAGCTGCCAGATGTAGCCGAGGGAGAGACGATTGGTGCTGTAGTCATCGACACCGAAGGCCTTGGCACGATCCGTGTAGGTGTAGTGACGGCCTACATAGGTGAGGAAGAAGTGCAGGTTGCTGTTCTTGATGGGATAGTACTCCACGCCTGCGAGATAACCTAAGGCCGTGCGATACTTGCCCTTCTCGATGGAGCCGTTGGCCTTGGAGAAACCCTCGTTCTCGAACATGCCCTTGACGAAGACATTCCATTGCGGGGTGAAACGGTACTGGGCCTTCATGACGAATGAGAGGTACTCGGCGTCGTTGCGATGGCCGCCATGCTTGTTGGGCCCCACGATGCCAGAGACGATGCCCTCGCGGTCGATGCCCTCACGCATGTACATCACATCGAAGAAGGCGTCGAAATTGTCGATGGTCACCTCGTTGCCCAGGGCGATGTAATGGCTCTGATACCCATCAGCCTGACTCATCAGCGAGTAGCTCCAACGAGTATGGAACACGCTGCCGAAATTGCCGTTCCAGTTGACGGTGTAGAGCAGGGGCACCTTCGACTGTTCATAGCCCTCGCCATACATGTCGCTCATGCTGGCACTACGGCTGTCGAGTATCTGCAGTTGCAGCTGGTGGTCGGGGTTAAGCTGGAACTGGAAGTTGGCACCCGTGAGGAAGTTGCTCATGTAGTCGACCATGTCGGAGTATTCGTAGATCTCGATGGGGTTGAGGTCGAACTCGATACCACCGTAGGCAGCGCATTGCTTACCGAGGAACATGGAGAAGTTGTCGCTGGCCTTGACGCCGATGCCTGCCACGTCGATAGACGATGAGGGCATGTTGTCGATACCGTCAGGAGCAGGCGAGTTGTTACGGTTCAGACGCTGGCGCCAGCGGAAGGAGAACGTGTCGTTGATGTTTCCCTTGGCCTCGATACGAAGCTGGCGCATGTTGAACTTGGCATTTTGGAATTCCCCGTCGTTGTTGTTGATGTCGAAACTGTTGTTCATGTTCAGCAGGAAATGGAAGTTATCCTGCTTCTTCTCAATCTTCGTCACTTTCTCGAACAGGGATTCCTCTCCTGCCGATGCGTCCTTATCCTGCTGAGCCATCATTGCTGTCGGCACAAAGAGCATGGCTAATAAGATCAACTTTTTCATAATCGTTTGTTTTTGATTAATACTTCTTGAAGTACTCTTGAATCTGCTTCCAGTCACGAGTCTTGGTCAGGGCGAGCATCAGCAGCACACGGGCCTTCTGGGGATTGAGCGTCAGAGATGCCACGAACTCATACTTCTCGTCGTCGACCTCACCATTCAGACAGGTGGGACCCGTCGGGCAGCGGCTGGAGCGCACCACGTTGATACCCTTCTGACGAGCCTTCAGGGCTACATCGAACACGTCGGTATAGAAGTTGCCGTCGCCTACACCAGCCAGTACGATGCCGTCGAACTTGGCGTCGATGAAGGCCTGGAAGGGCAGGGGAGAGCAGTTGGCATATCCGTAGACGATACCCACCTGTGGGAGCTTCTCCATGCCTGTCACGTCGAACTCACTCTTCGTGGTGTGGATATTGTCGATGGAGCGGTTGTAGATGGCCTCACCGTTGTAGACATAACCCACCTTGCCGTAGTTGGCGCTCTGGAAGGTTGCCACGTCGGTGGTGTGCATCTTAATCACGTCCTTGGCGTCGAGCAGCATGTTGTTCATGCAGCACATCACACCACGACCCTTCGAAGCGGGACTGGCGGCAGCAGCCACACCGGCATAGAGGTTACCGGGGCCGTCGGCACTGATGGCTGTGGAGGAACGCATGGAGCCCACGAGGATCACGGGTTTGTCGCTCTTCACCGTGAGGTTCAGGAAGTAGGCAGTCTCTTCCATCGTGTCGGTTCCGTGGGTGACGACCACACCGTCGTAGCCTTCCTCATTGAGCAGTTGGTTGATGCGCTGGGCGAGTTTCAGCCATACCTGGTCGTTCATGTCCTGAGAACCGATGTTCACGAGTTGTTCGCCGCTGATGTCAGCGAGATAGAGCATCTGGGGAACGGCGTCGATGAGGGTCTGTACGCCCACCTGTCCTGCTGTGTAGGCAGAAGAAGTTGAAGAGGCGCTTACACCAGCGATGGTGCCACCAGTGGCGATGATACGGATCTTTGGTTTAGCTATGATGTTCACAGAAACCATCAGTGCGATAAGCACCATGACATAACGCATTGTTTTCATAATTGTTTGAGTTTAAATTGTTAGTAATGAAGTGATTTAATATAAGAATGTAATAATCAGATATCCGATACCGATGCTGACAAAGGTGGTGATGAAGCCAGACAACTGGAATGAGTGGTTGAGCACATATTTGCCGATGCGCGTCGTACCCGTGGTGTCGAAGTTGATGGCGGCCACCTCCGTCGGATAGTTGGGGATGAAGAAATAGCCATTCACGGCAGGGAACATGGCCACGAGTGCCAGCGGCGAGATGCCCAGTCCGATGCCCAATGGGAAGAGGGTTCGCACGGTGGCTGCCTGCGAGAAGAGCATGATGCTCATGATGAACAGGGCCACGGAGAAGAGGAACGGGTAGGCCGTTACGACCTCGGCGATGTGGCTCTTGAAGAACTCGATATTGCCGTTGAAGAATGTGTCGCCCATCCACGCGATACCGAAGATGCTGATCATAGCGTTCATGCCGGCTCCGAAGATGTTGCCGCTGACAGCCTTCTTCACGTTGGCCTTGCCTACAATCAGGATCAGGGCTGCAATCGACATCATCAGGATCTCGATGGTCTCAGGCATGGAGAGCGTCTTGGTGACACCATCCACCTCGTAGGAAGGACGCAGCGACGGAGCACTGCCGAAGATCACCACCAGTACGACACCCAAGAGGAATGCCAGCACGGCGCGCTTGGCGTGGGGTGCAGGCTTCTGCGTCATCTGTTCCAAGACCTTGGCTTCGGCTTCTGGATTGATGAGACCTTCCTTGACGCGACGCTGATACTCAGGATCGTCCTCCAGCTCCTTGCCCACACGGTTCTGTACGAACGAGGCCACGAGGATGGCAATCAACGAGGCGGGGATGCACACCAGCAGGATGTCCTTCAGCTCGATGCCCTGGCCGCCCAAGAGGTCGGTACTGATGACGGCAGCCGTAGCAGCTGACATTGGTGAGCCCGTGATACCCAGTGAGGCGGCAATCGTGGCAACCGTCATGGGACGCTCAGGACGGATTTTTGAGTTTTTCGCAATCTCAGAGATGATCGGCAGCAGCGAGTAAGAAGTGTGGGCTGTGCCTGCCACGAGACAGAAGAGCCAGGTGGTCAGCGGACCATAGTAAGTGATGTGGGTGGGGTGCTTGCGCAGGAACTTCGCAGCGAGGCCCACGAGGTAGTCGAGACCGCCTGCAGCCTGAAGTGCAGCTGTGGCAGTGATCACTGAGGCAATGATCAGCATCACATCGATGGGCACCTTACCCGGATGCATGCCGAAGATAAACACAAGGATAAAGACACCTACCATACCGTAGATACCCAGTCCGATACCACCGACTCGGGCACCGATGAAGATCAATGCGAGGACGATGAACAGTTGAAATAGCACCAGTAATGTAACCATGTGGTTTTGTTTAGGAGTAGAATTAATTAATATTCGGCAAATATACAAAAATAAAGCGAGACTTCATGAGGAAATCTCGCTTTTAACACCCTTTTAACGTAAGGGTTACTTGAAGAGCTCGTCGAGGAAGGTGTAGAAGGCGGGATCCTCGCCGATGATGGTCTTCACGATCTTACCGTCGGGGCCGACGATGATCTTCGTGGGGAAGCCCTGTATCTCGTATTGGTCGAGCACCTTCGAGTCGCGCGGGTTGTAGACGTGCAGCCAGGGGAGCTCGTACTTCTCGACGGCAGCCTTCCACTTGGCCTCTGGGTCGTTGCAGTCGATGCCGAGGATCTCGAACTTGCCGGCATACTTCTGGTAGTACTCCTTCATCTGCGGGATGCCCTTGATGCACCAGCCGCACCAGGAGCCCCAGAAGTCGAGGATGACATACTTGCCGCGCAGGCTGGAGAGGGTGAGGGGCTTGCCGTTGAGGTCGTTGAGGGTGAAATCGGGGGCCTCGATGCCGTCGGCTTCCACAGCAACCGTCTCCTGACTATTGTCTACTGCCTCCATGCTACTGTCTGCTTGTTTCTTACTGTTGTCGGCGCAGCCGCTCATGGCGACCACAGCCAGCATCATGCTTAAGAGAATCTTCTTCATATACGGTTTGTCTTAGTTTGTTTAAAATGATGACGCTGCAAAGATACGAAAATATCCTCACATGTGCAATGTTTTTTGGGAAAAATAACTATTTCCCCAGGAACTTGGTGTTCAGATAGTTGTTGAAGGCCTCGCGGTAGTTGTCGCCGATGGGCAGGTAGGTGTCGGCATCCAGGATGACGCGGTTCTTGTTCACCTCCTGGATTTTCTTCAGGTTGATGATGTAGGAACGGTGGATGCGCATGAAGTAGGGCGGCAGATACTCTTCCATCTTCTTCATCGAGAGTAGGGTGATGACGGGCTTCTGACCTTCGAGGTAGATCTTCAGGTATTCGCTCATGCCCTCGACGTAGCGGATGTCGCTGACGGTGAGTTTCACCACGCGGTAGTCGGTCTTCACGAAGATGGTATCGTCTTCCGGTGTTTCGTTGCTCGCGGCTGCGGGCAACGAAAGCCTATCTTTCAGACGGTTGGCGGCGCGGCGGAACTCATCGAGGCCGAAGGGCTTGAGCAGGTAGTCGACGGCATCGACCTTGAAGCCCTCGACAGCATACTCGGAGTAGGCGGTCGTGAAGACGATGAGCGGCGGTACCGAGAGCGACTTCACGAAGTCCATACCGTTGAGGTCGGGCATGTTGATGTCGCAGAAGACGGCATCGACGGACTCACGGTTGAGGAGTTCCTTGGCCTCGAGGGCACTCTGGCACTCGGCGACGAGCTCCAGAAAAGGAATCTTGCGGATGTATGCGACGAGCTGTTGCAGAGCCAGGGGCTCGTCGTCGATGGCTAATACTCTGATCATAGTGGAATCTTTAAGATGACGGTATAAGTGTCTGCCTGGTCGCTGATGTCGAGAGAGTAGCTGTTGCCGTAGATGAGGTCGAGGCGTTGCTTGACGTTCTGCAGGCCCACGCCGCCGTGTTTGTCTTCTTCCTTGGGGATGCGGCTGTTGCTGCAGGTGAAAGAGAGCTGGGAGCCGACCTCAATCTTGATGTCGATGAACGACTCCTGCTGGTAGCTGACACCGTGCTTGAAGGCGTTCTCGACGAAGGTGATGAAGAGCAGTGGCGGAATCTCGCTGTTGGGGACGGCCTCGGGGGTGTCGACGGTGATGCGCACCTTGTCGGTGTAGCGCAGCTTCATCAGCTTGATATAGTTATGGAGGAAGGCAATCTCACGGTCGAGTGGCACGCGCTGCTTGTTGCCCTCATAGAGCACGAAGCGCATCATCTTCGACAGCTCGAGAATGGTGGTCTTGGCCTTCTCGGGGTCGATATCCACGAGGGCGTGGATGTTGTTCAGCGTGTTCATGAAGAAGTGGGGGTTGATCTGATACTTCAGATACTCCAGCTGCTGTTCAAGGTTCTCCCTCTCCAGACGTTTCATCTTCTCGCGGTCTCCCCGTTGACGGAAGTAGAGCTTGATGGCAAGGTTCATGCCGAGCATCAGGATGAGGATGATGATGGCAATGAGGTCGTGCTGGCCGAAGATCAGCGGGGGATGTTTCTCGCCCTTAAGACCTTTTCGGTTGAAGTCGCCCTTGGGACCTTTGCCGTCAAAGTCACGTTTGGGGCCCTGATTATCGAAATTGCCTTTCGGCTCCTGATCGTTGAAATCGAATGGTGGAAGCTCGTCGGGCATGAAATCCTCGTCTGGCTTAACGTCGGGGGGCAGGGGAGGACGTTCGTCTTCTGACGTTCTGTCTATCTGTTCCCTTTCCTGCATCCTCTCCCTCTGTTTCATCCGCTGCTCTATCCTGTGGCGGCGAATCTCCCTGAAGTCGGGACGATGGTTGCACTCGTAGGTCTGGAACAGTACGATGAGAGCCAGACAACTGCCTATGTAGAGCCATTTGCGCTGGTGGTAGATGAGCTGCGGGGCGAAGAGGTGGTTGTGGATGAGGAAGACAATGAAGAAGGGCAGATACTCCTTCCACACCGTGAGTATCTCGCTCCAGTCGAACGCAATATCGGTATTGGCAGTGCGGATGGCCAGACTGATGACGGGCGCCATGAGCAGCATCGCCCACATCGCCAGATAAATCAGCGTCTCTTGCCGGTGTTCCTTCTTGAATGACATACCAATCATTTTTATTCGACGTGCAAAGATAGTTATTTTGCATAAACGGGGCAAATCCGTTCAACGAATGCCCCGTTTTATTCAGTGAACCCCATCATGCGTGTGGGATTATCTGATGATCACTTTCCTCGTCCTGTCGCCTTCCTTCACAATATAGATGCCTCGGGGCAGCGCAGCGCCGTCAGGCATGCGGCGACCGCTGAGGTCGTAATAGGATTGACGATCCTGTGATGGGCTGATGACGAGATCGTTGATGGCTGTATCGTTTTCCTTGACGTTATTCGTGTCGAAGTCCTGCTTGCCTGTACCAGAATACTGAATGGTGCCAGCGGCCTTGATGCAGTAGGCACCGACATTCTTGATGCTCAGCGTACCGCCTGTCATATAGAAGATGCCGCTGTTCTCGTCCTCGTGGTCCTTGATGGTGCCCGTCACCGTGGTGTCCTTCAGCTCCACCTGGATGCCGTCGTCTTCCACATCGCTGATATTCAGCACACCGCTGATCATCAGGAAGTACTGCTTACAGTGGATGCCGTCTTTCTTGGCTCCAGTGATGTTCAGCGTGCAGTTCTTCACCTCCACATATTCCTTACTGAAAACGGCGTGATTGAACTTGCTGCTGATGTTCAGCGTGCCTTTGCCGGCAAACTCCGTGTGGCCCTTGCAGTGGAAACAGCCTTTTGAGGTGCTGTCGGCCACACCGTCGCTCAGGGTGTTTACCGTGTTGGGTGACATGCTCACCTTGATGCGCTTGCCGTCCTTGATGTGTACGGCCGAACTGTCAGGATTGGCCAGTGTCAGCCCGTCGAGCTTCAACGTTGCTTTGTAGTCGCCGATGAAGTAGAACTCACCGTTTTCAGACTGTCCTTTCAGCGAGTAGATAATCTCGCCTGTGGTCTTATCGCTGACGGTCTCAGCCTGAATGATCTTGACGTGTGATGACTCTCCGCTGGGGCAACTCACGTAATTAGAGAGTGCGTCGGGGATGGTGACGGTGGCCTTGGTGCCGTCGTAGACGACGGCCACAGTGTAAGTCTTAGTTGAGTTTGCAGCACTGGCAGCCATGCTCAAGAGTACAGCTGCCAGTGCTAAAAGATGATGTTTCATGAATGATGTCAATGTTCAATATTCAATCTTCAATGTTCAATGAACATTAAAGTCCCAGTGCGTCCTTTGCCTTGTTGGCGGCAGCATCGACAGCCTCGCCGGCCTGTTCCTTAGCTGCATCCTTGATCTCCTCAGCCTTCTCGGCGGCAGCGTCCTGGACATCCTCAACGGCACCCTCGACGGCATCACCAGCAGCGCCGACGGCAGACTTCAATCCACTGACGATGGCGTCGGCAGGAGCAGCAGTCAGAGCGGTAATAGCTGCATTCAGAGTCTCGTTCTCACCAGCGAAAGCCTTGATCTTGTCGGCGTTCTCCTTCAGGAACTCCTGAACCTTTGTGATATACTCCTTGGCAATCTCAGGGTCCAGTTCGGCAGCCTTTGCCTTGATGGCATCGATCACAGTCTGCAACTTGCCGGCATCAGCGCCGTCGATGGCAGCCTGCAACTGGGAAGTGGCGTCACCCACAACTTCCTCAATGTTCACACCCTCAGCCTCTGCGGGAGCCTGAGCTTGTTTGTTCGTACACGAAGCGAAACCGATGGCGATCATAGCCACCACTGCAAATAAAACCTTTTTCATAATGCTTTCTTTAAATTAAACGAAATGGTCTTGATTTTCGGCAACAAAATTACACCTTTTTTGAATAAGTTGTCACATATGAAGTCGTTTTTTAGCTTTTTTAGTAATTTTGCGCCCTGTTTTCAGAGTCAACAAGAGAATATGACAACGACATTAACATTTCGACCGAAGCTTTTTTCGGTACTTAAGCATTACGACCGTCGGCAGTTTACCACTGACCTGCTGGCAGGTATCATTGTGGGCATCGTAGCCCTTCCGTTGGCCATTGCCTTCGGTATTGCGTCAGGTGTGACGCCGGAGAAAGGTATTATTACCGCCATCGTGGCTGGTCTCATCATCTCCGTACTCGGAGGCTCAAAGGTGCAGATCGGAGGTCCTACGGGCGCGTTCATTATTATTATTTATGGGATTATACAGCAATATGGTTTTGAGGGCCTGACCATTGCCACACTCATGGCGGGTGTCTTCCTCATCATGTTCGGACTGCTCCATCTGGGTACGATCATCAAGTATATCCCATACCCCATTGTCGTGGGCTTTACCAGTGGTATCGCACTGACTATTTTCACCACGCAGATTAAGGATCTGTTGGGATTGTCGATGGCCATCGTTCCATCCGACTTTATTGAGAAGTGGATGGCCTATTTCGAAAGTTTCTGTACGATTGACTGGTGGAGTGCCGGCGTCGGCATTGGCTCTGTGGCCGTTATCGCCCTATGGCCGAAGATAGCCCGTTATAACAATGTGCTGAAGAAACTGCCTGGCTCGCTGATTGCCATCATCCTCATGACGGTGGCCGTCTTGTTGCTGAAGCAGTATATGGGTGTGACGAGTATTGAGACCATCGGTGACCGCTTTTCGATTACTGCCACGCTGCCTGGGGCACAGGTGCCTGATCTGTCGTGGGAGGTGATTAAGGGACTCGTGTCACCCGCTATCACCATCGCCATCCTGGGTGCTATCGAGTCGCTGCTCTCTGCCACCGTGGCCGACGGTGTCATCGGTGACCGCCACTGCTCGAATACGGAACTCATTGCCCAGGGAGTGGCCAATCTGGCGTCGCCCATCTTTGGCGGTATCCCCGCTACGGGTGCTATTGCCCGTACGATGACCAATATCAACAACGGTGGCCGCACACCTGTGGCAGGTATCGTTCACGCCGCTATGCTCCTGCTCATCTTCCTGTTCCTCATGCCGCTGGCACAGTATATCCCCATGGCTTGTCTGGCTGGTGTGCTCGTCATCGTCAGCTATAATATGAGCGGATGGCGCTCGTTCATGAGCATTCTGAAGAATCCCAAGAGTGATGTCATCGTGCTTTGGGTGACATTCCTGTTGACAGTTATCTTCGACCTCACCATTGCCATTGAGGTGGGCCTGCTCTGTGCTTGTTTGCTCTTCATGCGCCGTATGGCTGAGACCACTGACGTGAAGGTCATCTCTCAGGAAATCAATCCTGAGGAAGAGGAAAGTGACTTCCAGCTGGGTAACCTTGAACATCTCACCATCCCTGAGGGTGTTGAGGTCTATGAGATCAACGGTCCCTATTTCTTCGGAGCTGGTAACCGTTTCGAGGAGATCATGGGAGTCTTGCGCCATCAGCGTCAGAAGCCACTTGTTCGTATCATTCGTATGCGTAAGGTGCCGTTTGTAGATTCTACAGGCATCCATAACCTCACGAACCTGTGTCTGATGTCGCAGCGTGAGGGCATCCAGGTGGTGCTTTCAGGTGTGAATCCCGCCGTGCAGGCTGTGTTGCATCGTGCTGGCTTTGATAAGATGCTTGGCGAGGAGAATATCTGTTCTCACATCAATTTCGCTCTGGAGCGCGCCCGTGAGATTACAAGTAAGGCATAATTCGGGAAAAGGACTATGAGTGTGGAATATATGTCTCAGGAGGGCTACGACAAACTCGTGGCTGAACTCCGCCAGATGGAGAGTGTAGAGTTGCCCCAGGTGAGAGATGCTATCGCCGAGGCTCGTGATAAAGGTGATCTCAGTGAGAATTTCGAGTATCATGCTGCAAAGCGTGAACAGGCCCGTCTTCTTGGCAGGATTCGTTTCAAACAGCGTATTCTGGCTAATGCAAGGGTCATCGATACGTCGCGTCTCGGTGCGGACAGCGTTCAGCTGCTCAGTCGCGTGGAGATGACGAATCTTACAACCAATAGCCGGATGACCTATACGATAGCCAGTCCGCACGAGGCAGACCTGAGGGCGGGTAAAATCTCCATCAAGTCGCCCATTGCACAGGCTTTGCTGAATAAGAAGGTTGGCGATGTCGTGGAGGTGCGTGTGCCTGCTGGTCTGGTGAAACTACGTATTGAAAGCATCAGTAAAAGCTAAATACATTTAAAACAACTTGCAAAAGTGTGAATTATTCGTTTTTTTTCTTTACTTTTGTAGCGATAATTCTGCACATTATGAAAAAGTTGTTTTCTGTTTTGTTCATGGTACTCGTGGCCTCAGCGGCCTGGGCACAGGGAAATACGGCTATCGACGAGTTGAAGACCGATCCCCGTAAGGCTTACGGTACGGACTATCCGTATCAGTTTGCAAACCCTCAGTTGACGAAGGCTCCGAAAGGCTACAAACCGTTTTACATCAGCCATTACGGCCGGCATGGTTCTCGCTATTATTGGAATGCGATGCTCTATCAGGAACTGGCCAATCTGCTGTCGAAGGCGCATGAGCGCGGTCAGCTGACGAAGGAGGGTGAGGCATTCTATGAGAAGTTCATGGCCGCGAAGGAAGAACTACAGACGGGTGTGAGTGAGCTCTCTGATCTCGGTTGGGAACAGCATCAGTATATCGCCCGGACAATGTTCAACAACTTCCCTGAGGTGTTCAAGAAGGGGGGCAATGTATTGGCGATTTCGTCACTTACGGGCCGTTGTGTGCTCAGCATGTCGTCGTTCTGTCAGGAACTTGTACAGTGTAACCCGAAGATTGAGATCCGTGAACAGTCATCACGCTTTACCCTCGACGGTGTGGTACCCAGTGATCGTCAGAATCCCGTGAAGCACAGCTTCCCCAAGGCTACACCGCGATGGGAACAGAATCGTGATAAGTTTCCTACCGACGAGTCGTTGCGTGATAAGATTGTTAAGCGCACGTTCACCAGTACTGATTCATTGCCAGGTAACCTTCATCACATCGGAAGCAACCTGATCAACCTTTATACATCGCTACCGAGTATCGGACATGAAGGGATGATGGCTGGACTTGTCACCGATGAGGAAATCGCAGCCCAATGGGAACAGTCGAACCTCGGCTCCTATTCCTGGGTGTTCGGACCTCAATATGAGATGATTCCTATTCTGGAGGATATCATCAAGAAAGCCGATGCCGTCTTGTCCGGACAGAGTGACCACATAGCCGATTTGCGTTTTGGCCACGACACTTGTCTTGGGCCTCTGACCGTACTCATGGGTCTCAACGGTGCAGACAAAGACCCCGAGGATCCTTATGATGTGAAGAACTGTTATCAGAATTGGCAGACGGGTAAGGCCTCGAACCTGCAGCTGGTGTTCTATCGTGGGAAGAAGGGGTCTGACGACATCCTCGTGAAGTGCCTGCTCAACGGACGTGAGGCCAGTCTGCCCGTGTCCACCACACAGTATCCCTACTATCGCTGGGCCGACTTCCGTGACTTCTACACCGCCCGTTGCAATAAAAATAAGAATTAATGGCAAGTACACTGGAATTGTTTTCGCTGAAAGGCAAGACTGCCCTGATTACAGGTGGCTGTGGCCATCTGGGAAGAGCTATGACTGAGGCACTGGCTGATGCAGGGGCACTCGTTTATGTGGCTGGAACCAGCCTCGAGAAGTTCTCTCAGGTGTTCGGGGCCGATACGAAGCTCCGGTTCGTGAAGATCAACATCATGGACTCCGCGAGCATCCGTGAGGCATTTACGGAGGTGGCGACGGAGGCAGGAAGCATCGACGTGCTGATTAACAATGCGGCACAGTATGCAGGTATTGGCAAACGTTCGGAGGATCTGACGGATGACGACTGGGCACGCTGTATCGACGGTATCGCAGGGAGCGTGTATAAGTGCATCCGTGAGGTGTTGCCGTTTATGAAGAAGGGCGGTTCGATCGTGAACATCGCGTCGATGTACGGCATTGTGTCGCCGTATCTGGCTGTGTATGAGCCACCTTGCGAGGCGTCGCTGATACCGGTGAACTACAGTGCTGCAAAGGCGAGCGTGATCCAGACGACGCGCTATTTCGGCACGTACCTCATCGAGCGGGGCATCCGCGTGAACAGCATCTCACCAGGGCCGTTCCCCTCGCCGAAGGTGCAGGAGAACAAGGTGTTTGCCGACCGTCTGAGAGACAAGAATCCGTCGCACCGTCTGGGTGATCCGGAGGACTTGAAGGGCGCTGTGCTCTTCCTGGCGTCTGATGCCTCGCGTTATGTGGTGGGGCAGAACATCCAGGTGGATGGCGGCTGGACAATCTGGTAATGGTGAAATAGTGAAAAGGTGATGAAAGTATTGTGTATTGTACAGGCGCGATTGACGTCGTCGAGATTGCCGGATAAGGTGATCATGCCGCTGGCGGGGAAGACGATTGCCGAACATGTGTTTGAGCGTCTGAGTCTGAGCCAACATATAGATAAGGTGGTGTTCGCCATCCCGACGGGTGAGCGCAACGACGAACTGGAGCAGTTTCTGGAGGAACGGGGAATTCCGTCGTTCCGGGGGAGTGAGGATAACGTGCAGGAGCGCTTTATCGGTTGCATCCACAAGTACCAGCCGGAGATTGTGGTGCGCGCCACGAGTGATAATCCCTTTGTGGACTGGCTGCAGGCAGACCGTCAGATTGAGGGCTTGAACGACTGCGACTATGTGTCGTCGGAGGGTGCGCCGCTGGGAACGGGTGTGGAGGTGTTCTATGCCGAGGGTCTCGAGGAGGCTTATCGTCTGGCATCTTCCGACCGTGAGCGTGAGCATGTAACACCTTATTTATATACACACCCTGAGCGATTCACCGTGAAGCGGGTGCCGTATCATCTGACGCTGAACGGCAGTTATCGTCTAACGGTGGACACCGATCATGACTATGCGCTCGCCCAGCGTATCTATGAGGCGCTCTACGACGGGAAGCCCATCGCCAACGAGCGCATCTATGCGTGGCTCGCCGAGCATCCCGAAGTGAGTCATCTCAACGATGATGTCGAACAGAAAGAAGGAGATTTGATTGCAAAAAGATAGAAATATGTTAGAATTTAACAAGAACATTAAGATCGGGAACCGGATGATAGGTCCGGACTATCCCACTTACTTCATCGCCGAGATCGGCGGTAACTTCGACGGCAGTCTCGACAAGGCCAAGCGCCTGATCGATGCCGCGAAAGAGGCAGGTGCAGACTGCGCCAAGTTCCAGACATTCAAGGCCGAGAGTATCGTCTCGGAGGGTGGCTTTTCGAAGATGACCCTTCACGGCGTTCACGGCTCGTGGGGCCGTACGGTGACGGAGGTGTTCCGCGATGTAGAGTTCCCCATCGAGTGGCACCAGGAGGTGGCCGACTACTGTGCGAAGGTGGGCATCGACTTCTCTACCTCGCCTTATTTCAAGGAGGCCATCGACCTCTGTGCCGACATGAAATTGCCGTTCATCAAGATCGGCTCAGGTGAGATTACCTGGTTGGAGATGCTGGAGTATACAGCTAAGAAGGGCATCCCCGTGATGCTGGCCACAGGCGATGCCACAATGTCTGAGATCGACGAGGCCGTGCGTACCATAGAGAAAACAGGTAATAAGGACCTCGTGCTGATGCAGTGCATCACCAACTATCCATCGAAGATTGATAGTGCCAACGTGAATGTGTTGAAAACTTATCAGAGTGCCTTTGACTGTCTGACAGGTTACAGCGACCACTCGCCCGGTCACGTGGTGGCTTTGGCATCGGTAGTGCTTGGTGGTCGTGTCATCGAGAAACACTTCACGCTTGATAAGACTGACAAGGGACCCGACCATCCTCATTCGATGGAGCCGCAGGAGTTTAAGTTCATGGTCGACTCCATCCGTGAGGTGGAGCGCGCGATGGGTTCCACACGCAAGGAAGTGGTTGCAGAAGAGGGAGAGACTGTCTTTGTGCAGCGCCGTTGTCTCTATGCCAAGCGTCCGCTGAAGAAGGGGCAGGTAATTACTGCTGAGGATATCGATGTGCTGCGTCCTGCACTCGGAATCCCTCCGAAGTTCAAGCAGACCATCATTGGCAAAGTTGTCAATAAGGACATTCCCGCCCGTGACCCGATATTCTGGGAAGACCTATGATCACAGACAGAGAAAAGATTCTTGCGATTGTCGACAACGATTGTCTGTCACCCTCTGATGCGATTATCTTGCTCGAGGGTGACGGTTTCGACCGTTTCCGTAAGGCCGTGAGCCTATACAAGCAGCAGAAGGCGCCGAAGATTGTCTTCAGCGGCAATATTACCGACTACGACTATGGTAGTTTCCCCTTCTCCGAGGTGCTGCCGCGGATGCTGAAGGAGGGTGTGCCTGAGGAAGACATCATTCATGAAGACCGTTCGTTGAATACCCGAGAACAAGCTGTTGAGGTGGTGCGCATGGCGGTGGAGCGCGGATGGAAGAAACTGATTCTTGTGGCATCGCACGAGCATCAATATAGGGCTTATTTGACGTTCCTACGTGAAGTCCTTGATACTAATAGTGGCATCACGCTCTATAATGCCCCTGCCCGAAACCTTGATTGGTTTGTCGACAAGGGGTGGGGTACACGCTTTGAACGTCTCGAGGGCGAAATACTTAGAATAGAGAAATACACAGAGATGGGCCATTTGGCCAGTGCACAGGAAGTAATAGATTACCAGAAATGGAAAGAAGCACAATTGACAGACTGAAGCAACTCTTTGGTAATAATTTCATTGGTCCGGATGAGTTGAAACCGCTATTGGAACGACTGGGGTGGGGAACAGAGATTTCCGTGCCTGATATGAACTACTCGATGGAACAGTTGGAGGCTTGCGTAACAGATTATCTTCTCGTTATGGGTTTGCCCTGTATTGGTGACAAGACTGTCAACATCAGAAACTTACGGGAGGTTTTCGGTGTCGATCCAGATGTGAGTGAACCCTGTTTCTACAATCAGGACTGGTATATGCATGAAGATTTTATTGACCAACCGCTTGAATCACGTTGGTATCTCCTTCGCAAGGAGGTAATCGAGGCCTCGCGTGCTGTTATGCCCGAACAGTTGATGGCAGACAGTTATGCGTTTCCCTCAGCCATCCTATGCGCCTGGTCCTTCTTTGCATGTTGGTTCTGTTACGACGGCAGACTGTGGTATCACGACTTCGTCTGGTGTTGTGATACCGACCATAACGGCGACCGTATCTACGTGGGCAAATACCATGATGTCGACGGTGTCAACAAGAACGGCTTTAGCGTGCATCGCCATCTGGCTCTCCGCCAGTGCTATGCCGCTGTGAATTGTTTATAGCTTATAGATGAGTATACAGATGGCGGGAAAAGAAATGTACGACTTGGCGGTGAGGCTGTTCCCTATCTGCCGTAGTATTACGGGCGACGGCTTCCGGCAGTCATTGGGTATCATCCGTGAACATGTGCCGGAGATGCAGGTATTTGAGGTGCCCTCAGGTACAGAGGTATTCGACTGGACCGTGCCCAAAGAGTGGAATATCCGAGGCGGTTGGATACGTCGGAAAGACGGTGAAACCGTTATCGACTTCCGCGACAGCAACCTCCATGTGCTTGGCTATTCCGTGCCTATTCATCAGATGGTGAGCCGCGAGGAACTGTTGGAGCATGTCTACACCCAGTCCGAGCAACCCGACTGGATTCCCTACGTCACCTCCTATTACAAGGAACGCTGGGGATTCTGCATGTCTGAGCGTCAGAAGCAGCAGTTGACAGACCCTGAGTACGAGGTCTGCATCGACAGCACTCTCGCCGACGGTTCGCTCACCTACGGCGAACTCATCGTGCCTGGCGAGACCGACGAGGAGGTATTCTTCTCCACCTACCTCTGCCACCCCTCGATGGCCAACAATGAGCTTTCCGGCCCATGTCTGATGACTGCACTTATCCGCTATGTCCAGAGCCTCCCTAAACGCCGATATACCTATCGCTTTATCATCGTACCAGAGACGATCGGTTCTATTACATATCTGAGCCGAAACATAAAGTCGATGCAACAGCATGTGAAGGCAGGTTTCGTATTGAGTTGCGTGGGCGATGATCGTACCTATTCGATGGTTAGTACAAAGTACGAAGACACGTTGGCTGACCGCGTGTTGGAGAATGTACTCCACTTTCACTATCCCGACTATATCCGCTATTCGTTCATGAAACGTGCCTCCGACGAACGCCAGTATGGTTCTGCAGGCGTCGGACTGCCGGTGTGCGCCTTCTGTCGCAGCAAGTATCATGAGTATCCGGAGTATCATACTTCTGCCGATGATCTCTCCCTCATCAGTCCCGCAGGGCTTCAGGGTTCCTATGATGTGATGGTGAAGGTCATCAACGCCCTGGAATATAACCGCCACTATCAGATGACTTGTCCCTGCGAGCCCCAGTTAGGTAAGCGCGGGCTTTATCCCACGATTAGCCAGAAGGGTACTTACGCAGCTTTCCGTGCTATGCAGCACTTCACGGCCTATGCCGACGGCCGTAACGATCTTATCGCTATCAGCGAGATCATCGGCACTCCCGTTGACCAACTCATCCCCATCGTTGGTAAACTGATGGAACATCACCTTGTCACTTTCTAACTCTCAACATTCATGACCCTCAAGGAATATCTCTCCCTTAACGACCGTTTTGCTGCCAACAGTGGCTGTGAACTCAAGGAAGTGCGTGAAGGCTATGCTACAGCTGAACTGACTGTTACCCCCGAACATCTTAATGCAGGGGGCGTCTGTCAGGGAGGCGTGTTCTTTACTTTGGCCGACATCGCGATAGCCGCCGTTATGAACAGCCGCGGTAGTCTTACCTTTGGCATTGAGAACAACATCATGTTCCTCCATAGTGCCAAAGTTGGTGATACGCTCACGGCCGAAGCCACTGAGGTTTACAACCATCATAAGATACCTTATGTCGATGTGCGCATCACCAATCAGCACGGTGACCTTTGTTGCGTCGTCACAGGCCTCGCCTACCGCAAGGATGCCAGCCTCCCCGTCGACGGGCTGATGTAGAGTGTTCCTTCCTTTTTGGATAAAGTTTTGCAATCCTAAACGACATCTCTCAACCGTGATGGATGCCGTTTTTGTTTCTTTAACACATAAACCTGTAATCATTTGAAATAACCTTTGTCTATAAGGTAGAATGAGCGAAGTCATCAGCATGAGCGGTCAGATACAAAGTGACCGTACGGAACAGCGAGAACCTGCATGCTCTCATGATTGGCCGAGTCGTGATGTACGGACACAAAGTGAACGTCAGCGCATTGGGCGGATACTCAGCGGCAAGCGCGAGGAGTATGCCTGGTTTGTGAATACCTATTCACATGAGGTGCTTAGCTTCACGTTGCAGTTGGTGCCTGATGTCGAGGATGCCAGGGAGGTGGCTCAGGATGCCTTCGTGAAGGCTTTCCGATCATTGGCGTCGTTCGAATTCCGATCGTCGTTCTGCACATGGGTCTGCCGTATTGCCTACCACGAATCGATGAGCCGATTGAGGCGACAACAGCCGCACTATGTGGACATGGCAGAGATACCGGCAATGATGGACGGCGAAGAGCTGTCAACAGGTCGCGAGGAGCGCATCGCTCTGATGGAAGAGGCCATCGACGATCTATCGCCTGACGAGCAGATGCTGTTGCACCTCTATTATTACGAGGACCGACCGTTAAGGGAAATCGCCTATATCATGGATGCCGAACCAAATGCACTGGCCACCCGGCTCCATCGCATCAGAAAGAAACTCTTACAGATGATTAAACAGAAAGAAAATGAATGAACTGAAGGATCAAGATCTGCGTGAGGCCCTGCGCCGGAGGGAAGCTCGACGGGCGAAGCCTGAGGTGCCTGTCGACTTCTGCGACAGCATCATGGAGGAAATTGCCCCCAAACAGAGCCGTCGCCCAATTTGGCGCTGGATGGCTGTGGCTGCCTCTATATTATTACTAATAGGTGTAGGATTGACGATAGCGACCATCGGCAACGATGACACTCTAGTGGCGGAGCACGTCAAACAAGAGCCGAAGGTCAGGCCGTCTATAGTACAGACGAAGAAAACTGTCAGTATAGACAGCCAAAACACAGTAAATAAGCAAGATAAATCAACAGTACAGGCCGTTCGTACAATCGCAAACTTGGCTCCTAAGAGTCAGGAGAAAGTAGTCAAGAGTCAGGAGGAAGTAGTCAGGAGTCAGGAGGCTATTCCTAATCTGCACTACGCAGCCTATGTCCCTACGGCAGACTCCACCTATCAGGCACCCAGCCGCATGGACGAGTTCATTGCGAAGATGGCGGCGTTTAACGAGGTGGAGGCCGTGTCGATGGATTGCACGCCTGGCGACAGCATGGCCGTTGGCAAGGCCTACGTCTTCGACGACAAGCAGGAACAGAACCTCTTCGGACGCCTGTTGCAGGCCGCCTGCTGGTATGACAGCAAGACACCCGGCTACCTGCTGAACTTCTCGCACCAACAATTCTTCTTCACCCTGAAGGATCTGCATAAGAATGAAAAGTACCTCTGGATAGCGGAGCGCATCGTTGGCGGGCGCATCCTGTTATACAGCACCCACTCACCGATAGAGGCGGACATCTCATCGGCCTGTTATCAGAAATATCGTGAACAACTAACGCAAACCAACGTGAGTACATTATTTTAAAAAGAAAAGCCGTATGAAAAGAATCTATTTTGTGAGCCTTCTGGCTATGACAAGTTTCACCTTACAGGCACAACCGAAAGCATTCAAAGCAACAGCCACCTACACTTTCCAGTCGGAAACGACAGGAACCAAGGAGTATGCTAAAGGCGCGGGCATATTCGTGTCGTGTCCTGAAGTCAAGACAGACCAGAAGACGAAGAAGACCACAGCGGTCTGGCATAAGACGAATATGGACTGGATCAAGGACTATTGCGATGCCGAGAATGTCGCTATCGAGAAGGATTATCTGAAGATATTCCCAGAGTTGACTAACGTGCTGCAGGATGCCCATTCCTACATGCCGATGAGTTGGCGACTGACAGAGGAGAACAATGAGACGGTGCTACACTGCTATCTGCGCATGCCTGCCGATGAGGTGACCAATCTATGGCTGACCTCTGAAGAGACTTGTCTCGTGGATCAGGAGACGGGTGCTCAGTATCGTATTCGTCGCACGGAGCCTGATACCTATCGTAAGCACTTCACCGTCAGGGCGAAGATAGACGATGTGGTCGACCTGAAGGTGTTCTTTGCCCCACTGGCCGAGACGACGAAGGAGGTGAGAATCTATGGCCTTCCAAACTGGGGAATGATGGGCGCCCCCATCACCATTGGTCATGGGTTTACCGGCACCCTAGAATATCAAGACTACGACACCATTCCACAGTTCCATAAGCCTTATGTGCACAAAGAACACATGAGTGAGGATAAACCCTACGACGCACAGAACTGGAACACCTGGAAAGTGATGAGGGATGCGCATCTGATCAAGCCTCTGAAAGATGGCACGATGGCACTATGGCGCACACCCGAGGCTACCTACCTCGCCATAGGCTTCGAGCAGAACTGGACCACTGAGTACTGGAGTTTCGGACACGACACCAAACTGGTTGATGATAGAGGTCATCAGTACAAGATCCGTGAGATACAGGGTCTTCCTATGGACGAACTGTTCTTCATGGAGGGCAATGCCGGTGACTATGTGGCCTACGTACTGGTATTCGACCCCTTACCCCAGGAACTGACGAAAGTCACCTACATCGTTCCTGAAGGAGAACCCTTCAACGCATGGGGAGCCAACTGGTCGGGCTGTGTGCTCCCCCTCGACGTCCAGGAGCTCCGCGACAACCAGAAACTGTTCAATTATCATCCCAGAATCATCGTAAAATAGTATCTGAATATATGAAAGAGATAAGAATTAACATGTCCCCAATGATGTGGATTTACATATTATTGGTAATGATAGTTGTATTTGCAGTTATCATGGGTGTTAGCGCCGCCATTGGAGGCCCAGGGGTTATAGGGGCTAATAAGTATCATATGATAACACTTTTTGTCTGCATTGCTGCATTCAATTTAGTCCCTGCATATTTTAAACGCAAGACCCATCTTGTTATCACGGATGTTCAGTTGAGAGTGAACGCTCCGGAACCATGGGTCGTGCAACTGTCAGGTGTTGATTCTTTTTACGTCGGCAAGTACAATGGCCGCAAGTTTATTGGCATACGCTATAAGGACAATGTTGAGGCAGGTATCACGGAAGAGGAGATAGCTAAGGATCGTAAACAGCGCTTCGAAGCAGCTCTCCAGGGTTATCCCTACGAAGTCTACGTAGGCTTCCTATCGTTGAAACCACAAGAAATCTGCAATCTGCTGAACGCTCGGATCAATAAATAGACAATAATATGAAGAAACTATTACCAACGTTACTGTTAGCTCTCGTCTGTCTGACTGGGTTGGCGAAAACCGTCAAGGCTATAAAAAGTCCTGAGGCGATGGCTTGTGCAAATGTCTTTCAGGGCGAATTGAAAGCCAGCGAAGTCACGATGACTGATACGGCTACCACCATCCATTTCACCATGCAGTATCCTAAAGGGCAATACTTTCGCTTCGTGAAGGAAAGCTACCTCAAGGATGAAAATGGCAACCGTTATCCGCTACACTCTTCCGAGGGTATAGCCCTCGATACATGGGTACAGTCGCCAGAGAACGGCGTGACTGAGTTTACGATGCATTTCGAGCCGATGCCAAAGCATGTACAGATCTTTGACTTCATCGAAGGCGATGTGCGAAATGCTTTCATGCTCCTCGGTATTCACAATATGGGGACGGCAATAAAGGCACCCACATTACAACAGTTCTATGCCAACAATCCTTATACGCTGCCTGCGGACTGGCTGAAGACGGACAGTGTCACCATACGTGGTCGTATTGAGGGCTACGACGCAGAGCGCTTCGGATTTACGGCGATGGAGAGCTATGTGTACGACGTGACGAAAAAGAACAATGGTACACTCCTGATAGAGATAGAACCCGACGGCACGTTCGAAAAGCAAATCTTGCTTAGTTATCCTATGAAGCTGTCGTTCTATGCCTCGGAAGAATCGAAGGTAGGATTCTACGAGATACCATTCTTTGCCCGTCCTGGTGAAACTATCGACATCACTGTGCGACCAAACGAGCGGGGACAATATGAGTGCTTCTATAACAACGGCAGCTGCCATGATGTGGAACGATGGCTGAAATCCGATTTGCGATTACAGGAATTAAGCAGGCCTCTCAATATGTTCGAGGGGAATTTCAAAGAAGCCAACCTCTTGGCAGAACAAGTGTGGCAGAATATGCTGAACCGTATCGATATGATCAGCCGTCGTGACCACTTCACGCCGATGGAGATACATCTGGCCTTAGGCGAAATGCAGTCCATTTACGCTTTAGCCTTGATGGACTATGCCATGTATCATGAAGAAAGACTTTCCCCTTGGAAGGAAAACGAAGACGGAAGCTGGACACGATTGGTGACAGACAGCGTGGAACTGCAAACGGTAGGCGACGTTAATAATTACAAGGCGTTGCAGCGTGTGGATTTCGACAATCCGTTGCTGTTGATGAGCCATGACTTCTTCTTTACTCTCAACCGCATTCAGTTCGCAGAACCTGTCCGCAAAGTAAAACAGGAAACGATGGAGGGTGAAGACGGGACTTACGACTACGACTTTGCAAAAAGGAAGCTCTCTATAGAAAGGAATAACGCTATGCTGGGTGAGTTGACGGGCAAGCCTAATAATCTGACAGCACAGCTCTGCATGCTCAATGATATGCAGAACAGCTTCGACCTGTGGCGGCAGAATGAAGTGGCGATTCCCATCATCATGGCAGATACGACAATTGTCAAGTCACAACGCGACTCTATCGCGGCCAACACCGAATCGGTGAGTAACATGTATCCCCTTTATCTCTCTGCACTCACTCATCCATATATTCGCCAGAAGGCTGAGGAGTTCTATCAGGCCAGAATGTCGCAGACAGAACTAACCTCTTCTTTGCCCGAAGGTCCTGGTGCAGAGATCATCCGCGACATCATAGCCAAATACCCAGGTCGTTATCTGATGATTGATTTCTGGGGCATGGGTTGCGGCCCCTGTCGTGCTGCCATCCAGAGCAGTAAGGCTCTGCGTGCTGAGATTGCCAAGCGCGACGATGTGAAACTCATCTTCATAGCCGGCGAGCGCACTACTGAGGGTAGCGATGCCTATAAGAAATACGTGACAGAATGGCTCGCTGGCGAAGAGACCATCTGCGTCACCAATGCCGATTTCCGTCGCCTA
>JAEEGI010003180.1_pt1 | contig 39324 bp, 50 predicted proteins | sample 8958751 | NCBI WGS metagenome assembly JAEEGI01 (sample SAMN16246545, study PRJNA631951) | gut metagenome | biome: gut microbiome; feature: rumen; material: KS-attached | host: Bos | place: Iran: Karaj | collected 2018-10 | reverse complement strand
CCGCACGGGGTTCTTGATGAACGAGCCGTCCTCGTCCTTGAACCAGAGCGATTCTACCGCGGAATAATCCTCGCCGGCGGTCATTTTGTCCAGAAGTTCAAGCTCGGCGTATTCGCCGTCGCCTATGCACACGCAGTCGACGCCTTCGGCGGAAAGCACCTCGTCCGGAACGAGCGTGGCGTGGTACGAGCCGCAGATGATGAACGCGTCCGGGCAGACCTCTTTGGTCCATTTTATATAAAGTTGCGAATCGGGGAAGGCGGTGGTGCGGATGGAAAAGCCGATGACGTCGAACTCGCCCAGCGCGAGCAGGCCTTCTTTGTATTCGTTTTCGTCGTAATAATGCTTTAAATGGTACAGCTTGCAGTCGTGTCCGCCCTCTTTGAGCACGGCGGATATCGAAGCCAGCCCTTCGGAATAGTTGCCGCCGCCGCTCCCCGCCACCGAACGGTCGGTGTAATCGGGGTAAACGAGCAGCATTCGCGCTTTTCTGCCTTTAAGATCTTTGAATTTCAAGGCCTTGTTCTCCTTTATATATCAAATGTATTATTATCTTCTTTGCGTTTTTGCGGTATCGTTATTCTTTAGCGTCGTACCACGTCTTGCCTGTGCCGGCGTCCGCCGTTAGCGGAACGTCAAGCTGCGCGGCGTTTTCCATGCATGAGGTGAGGATCTCTTTTGCGCGCGCCGAATCTTTTTCCGCCGATTCCACTATAAGTTCGTCGTGCACCTGCATTATGATGCGCGCGTCGAGGGACGCTTCTTCAAGCGCTTTTTCGGCGTTTATCATGGCTATTTTTATAATATCCGCCGCGGTGCCCTGGATCGGCGTGTTCATCGCGACTCGTTCGCCGAACGCGATGAGCGTCTTTTTGGAAGAGCGCAGCTCGGGGATATAGCGCCTTCTGCCGAACATCGTGGTGACGTATCCGTCCTCGTGCGCCTGCGCCTTTACGCGTTCGAGATAATCGCGTATGTCGGGGTAGGTGTCGAGGTAATTCTTTATATATTCGCCCGCCTGCTTTTTGGTCATACCTATATCCTGGCCGAGCGAATAATCGCTTATACCGTAAATGATGCCGAAATTGACGGCTTTCGCCTGTTTGCGCATTTCGGGCGTGACTTGACTTTCCGGCACGCGGAAGACTTTTGCTGCGGTGGAGGCGTGTATGTCTTTGCCTTCGCGGAACGCGTTTATCATCGCTTCGTCGCCCGAAACGTGCGCCATCACGCGCAGTTCGATCTGCGAATAGTCGGCGTCTATCAGCACGTATCCTTCCTTTGCGCGGAAGAATTTGCGCAGCTCCCTGCCTTCGGGTGTGCGGACAGGTATGTTCTGCAGATTGGGCTCGGTGGAAGAAAGCCGCCCCGTCTTGGTCAGCGTCTGGCGGAAAGTAGTGTGAACTCTGCCGTCGGCGGAAACCGCGGAAAGCATCCCGTCGCAGTAGGTGGATTTGAGCTTTGCCATTTTGCGGTACACAAGCACCAGATCGGGCACGATATGGTAGGGCGAAAGCATCTCCAGCACTTCCGCCGAGGTGGAATAGCCGCTCTGGTTCTTTTTGTAGTGGGGAAGTCCCAGTTCCTCGAACAGCACCGCTCCAAGCTGTTTTGGCGAATTGATGTTGAATTCATGCCCCACGGCGGCGTAAACGGCGTTTTCGGCTTCTTTCATCTGTACTTCGAGCGCTTTGCCGTATTCTGCGAGCCCTTCGGAATCAAGACCGAAACCGCTGTATTCTATGTTCGCAAGCGTCCGCGCGAGCGGGAGCTCTATGTCGCGGTAAAGCGAAACGCCGTTCATTTCTTCAAGCAGCGGCTTAAGCGCGCTTTCGAGCCGCGGGAGCAGCGAGCAGAGCGATCTGTATTCGTTTATGCCCAGGTAATTGAGCACCGCTTTTTCGGGCGTAAGCCCGTTTTCGGCGGGGGATACGATATACGCCATCAGCGAAACGTCTTCGAAATCGCATCCGAACGCCCAGCCGCGTTCCAGGAACGCGCGTATGACTTCTTTTGCCGACCAGAACACGACCGTCTTTCCTTTGCCGAAAAACGCCGCGCTGTCATTGTCGAGCGCACAGGAATAAAGCTTTTCGCCGTCGCTTACGTAAAGCGTTCCGCCGTTTATTTCGGCGTAGAATTTTTCACGGTCAAGCGCGCAAAGCTCTTTTGCGCTTATCTGCGCGCATTCGCCGCCTTCGTCTATTACCGCGCTCTTTTTGAGCGACATACCGTTGATGAGCGCGCCGAACTCCAGTTCGCTGAAGAGCTCGAACAGCGCGTCGTCGTCGCGCTCGCGCAGGGCGTAATCGCCGGCGTCTGCGGATATAGGCGCGTCGCGCACTATCGTCGCCAGAAAACGCGATTCGTATGCGCTGTCTTTGCCCGCTTCGAGCTTGGCGCGGTTCGCGCCTTTTATTTCTTCTATGTGTTCGTAAACGCCGTCGAGCGTGCCGTACTGGGTTATAAGCGCCAGCGCGCCTTTTTCGCCTATGCCGGGGACGCCCTTTATGTTGTCGGAAGTATCGCCCATTATGGATTTTACGTCGATAAGCTGTTTAGGTTCCACGCCGTAGAGCTCTTTTATCGCCTGCGGGGTGATGAGTTTGGTCTCGTTGTTCGCGGCGAGCCGCACCGTAGTGAGTCCGCTCACCAGCTGAAAACTGTCGCGGTCGCCGGTGACGAGCACGCATTCGGCGCCTTCGGATTCCGCCATGCGCGAAACGGTGCCTAAAATATCGTCGGCTTCGTACCCCGGGCATTCGATCACGGCAAGCCCCATCGCCGCGGCTATTTTTTTGGAATAGGGAAGCTGTTTTGCGAGGTCTTCGGGCATGCCCTTGCGCGTGGCCTTGTAGCTTTCGCACGCTTTGTGCCTGAACGTCTTTTCGGGCAGGTCGTACGCTATCGCCGCGTGGGTAAAGCCGCCTTCAGAAAGGTTTTTGCGCAGTATGTTGACAAAGCCAAAAAGCGCATTCGTGGGAAACCCGTCCTTGGTGCTCAAGGGGCGGACTCCGTAAAATGCGCGGTTGATTATGCTGTTCCCGTCGAATACGATAAACCTTTTCATAGAAAGCGCCTTTTCGTGTTTTTCATTCATAACAGTTTACCATATCCGACGGGTTTTGTCAATGATATTAAATCGGATTATTCTATTATATTGGAAGTGATATAGTCCACGCCCCACGATACCATGCGCTCGGCGTCTTCGAGACGGTCGACGGTCCAGACGTTGACTTCGAGCCCCGCGTCGTGGATGCGTTTGACGTCTTCCTCGTGCAGGCCGCCGATATAGATATCCAGCGAAAGGTTATATTTTTTCATCGCGTCGAACACGTTTTCGTCGAACGCGCCGGTAAGATACTGCATCTGCTGATCGGGCAGGAGCGAACGCAGTTTTATGAGGTTATCGAGCGAAAACGAAATGAATATGACGTTTTCGAGCCAGCCGATATTCTTTATGCGTTCTATCATTTCGCCCAGCCATTCTTCGGTGTAGCCGCCCTTGAGCTCGAGCACGCAGCGCTTTTCGTATCTCTTGCAGGTCTCTATATATTCTTCCATCGAGCAAAGGTGCAGGTCAGCTCTGGACCGCACGCCGTTCTTATCGCGCAGTCTCAGCGCGCGGAGCGTTTCGTACGTGGTCTGTTCGGGATACAGCTTGTCTATCCCCATGCGTTCGGTGTTGTCGTCGTGGAGCAGGATGAACTGCCCGTCGGCGGTGCGGCGCACGTCTGTCTCCACGCCGAAATAGCTTCTGTTGCCTGCGGCGATGAACGCGGCGTTGGTGTTTTCGGGCTCGATCCCGCTCACGCCTCTGTGCGCTACCATTTTTACGTTGTTTTTGTTCGCGAGTTTTACGGTGTTCATAAGAAATCCTCCGTTTTTATTATATATGGTTTGCCTTTTTCAGGCGAATAGCGCGTTTATCTCGGCGCGTATCGCGCCTATCTGTCTGTCGGTATCAAAACCGTCTTTGCCTTTTACAAGGATATATGCTTTCACTTTCGGCTCGGTGCCCGAAGGACGTATCACGACGGTCGCGCCGTTTTCGGTGCGGTAGTAAAGCATATCGGCTTTTGGAAGACCGGTGGGGCGCTTTTCGCCGGTCGCCGTGACCGTCTCGGTCTGTGCGGTACAGTCGCCGAAGACCGCCACGCGGCTGCCGCCGAACGAATCTATACTGCGCGAACGCAGCGAATCCATACGGCGCTTCATTTCGACCATCGGAGTCGCGCCGTTTATGGCTATGCTCAGCGTCTTTTCGGCGTGGAATCCGTATTCGGCGAAAATGCCGCACAGCGCGTCGTAAAGCGTTTTGCCTTTGGATTTATAATAGCACGCCGCCTCGGCTATGAGCAGCGACGCCGCCACGCCGTCTTTGTCGCGCACGTATCCGCCCGAAAGGAAGCCCTGGCTTTCCTCGTAGCCGAAAATGAACGTGTGCTCGCCGGATGAAGCGTATTCCTTTATCTTTTCGCCTATATACTTGAAACCGGTCAGCACCGTCACGGGAGTCACGCCGTTTTTGCGGCAGATATCGTCGAACAGTTCCGAAGATACCGCCGACCTGACCGCGGCGGCGTTTGCGGGGAGCTTATTCGCCTTGCGGCGGGCGCGGATGATATAATCTATAAGCAGCGCGCCGATCTGGTTGCCCGAAAGCGCCGTGAATTCGCCGTTTTTCTGCTTTACCGCCACGCCGAGCCTGTCGCCGTCGGGATCGGTGGCGATTATAACGTCGGTGGTCAAACCGTTTTGCTTGATATATTCCAGCGCGCGCGCAAAGCAGGCGGTGTTTTCAGGGTTGGGCGACGCCACGGTGGGGAAGTAGCCGTTCGGGATATCCTGCTCCGGCACCGAATGGAACCTGCTTATCCCCGCGCGGCGGAGCGCTTCGGGGACGAGCCTGTAACCCGCGCCGTGCAGCGGCGTGTAGACCAGTTCGAGCGAGTCGCCGTATTCTTTTATGAGCGCGGGATCTATGCGGCATTCAAGCACGGCTTTCAGGAACGCTTCGTCGGTCTCTTCGCCGATGATCTTTATCATTCCGCTTTTAACGTAGGGGTCGATATCGCGTTCCGCGGGGGCGAGCACTTCGATGCGCGCCATTTCGTACGCGACCGCGTCGGCGTGTTCGGGCGGAAGCTGTGCGCCGTCTTCCCAGTACACTTTGTAGCCGTTGTATTCGGCGGTGTTGTGCGAAGCGGTGACGTTTATCCCCGCGATACAGCCGTGGTGCAGCACCGCGAACGAAAGCTCGGGCGTGGGGCGGAGCGATTCGAACAGATACACCTTTATCCCTTTACCTGCGAGCACGCACGCCGCAACTTCGGCGAATTCGCGCGAGTGGTTGCGGCAGTCGTACGCTATAGCCACGCCGCGGCCGTTTCCGCCGGCGTCGAGCACGAGCTTTGCCAGCGCGCGCGTCGCCTGGGCGACGGTCAGCACGTTCATACGGGCGATGCCCGCGCCCATCACGCTGCGCAGCCCCGCGGTGCCGAAAGCCATAGGGCAGGCGAAACGCGCCGAGATCTCGGCTTCGTTACCTTTTATATTATATAGTTCTTTTCTCGCCTCTTCGTCTATAAACGGCGATACCAGCCATCTGCTATATTCGGCGTTCATTCGGCGCATATCTCCTTTTCGAGCGCGCGCGCGAACTGATCGGGGCAGCTCGTGGATTTGAATCCGCATCTTATGCCTTTAAGGCGTTCGATCACTTCGGCAGCGGTAAGACCTTCGCACAGCGCCGAAATGCCTTTGAGGTTGCCGTTGCACCCGCCCATAAACGAAATGCCGTGCAGAACGCCGTTTTCGTCTATGTCGAAAGTCACGCTGCGGCTGCAGGTGCCGCTGAATTCGTATGTTCTTTTCATTTCTTTTTGCTCCTTGATATTATTTACATAAAGATTATATCATTCTTTTTTGAAAAGTAAACCGCAAAAAAGACGATTTTTGCAAAAAAACGGCGTTTTTTTGCTTGTTCACAAAATGTTTACAATTTATGAGAGCAATATTTTAAAAAAAGCAAAAAAAGTCTTGACAAACCTTGCAAAATGTGGTATTCTACTCGAGCTCGGTATGCGTAGAAGCCGGAGATTGCCGCTGAAACAGTGCGGGTAACTTCGGTGGAGTATGTCAGAGAATCTGGCGAAACAAGGCATTTTTTAAGGGGAGTTTCCGAAACACCCGAGAAGATGTTCAAACTCTTGCCGCCGGCCGGGCAAATAAAAAACACACATTAAAACAGGAGGCAAACCCCAACCATGGCAAACAAAGAAAGAATCCGCATCAGACTCAAAGCTTACGATCACACCCTTATCGATCAGGCGGCCGAAAAGATCGTCGAGACCGCTAAGAGAAACGGCGCCGCAGTTTCCGGCCCCATTCCTCTTCCCACCGATAAAGAGATCATCACCATCCTGCGCGCCGTTCATAAATATAAAGATTCGCGCGAGCAGTTCGAGACCCGTACCCACAAGCGCCTTATCGACATAATCAAGCCGTCGCCCAAAGCAGTCGACGCGCTTATGTCCATAGAGCTCCCCGCCGGCGTGGATATCGAAATAAAACTCTGATCAACCAAAATACAGGTCACGTCGGCAAAGCCGACCAATAACCAAGGAGGATAATACAAATGAAAAAAGGACTCATCGGCAAAAAGATTGGCATGACGCAGATCTTTGATGAAAAAGGGAACATAGTTCCCGTCACCGTCATCAACGCGGGCCCCTGCGTGGTCGTACAGAAGAAGACGCAGGAAAAAGACGGCTATTCCGCCGTTAAGCTCGGGTTCGAGGACATAGCGGAAAGAAAGCTTTCCAAACCCCTCAAAGGCGAATTTACCAAAGCGGGCGTTTCTTTTAAGAAATACCTCAAGGAATTCAGACTCGACAACGCTTCCGAACTCGAAGTCGGCGCAACCCTCACTTCGGACGTCTTCCAGGCGGGCGACAAGATCGACGTCACCGGCGTTTCCAAAGGTCACGGCTTCAGCGGCGTCATCAAAAGATGGGGCTGCCACCGCCTCAGAATGACCCACGGCACCGGCCCCGTACACCGTCAGGCGGGCTCCATGGGCGCCAACAGCGATCCTTCCAGGATCATGAAGAACAAAAAGATGGCCGGCCAGTACGGCAACGTGCAGGTCACCGTTCTTAATCTCGAAATCGTCAAGGTCGATGCGGAACGCAACCTTCTCGCCGTAAAAGGCGCAGTCCCCGGCGCGCGCGGCGGTATCGTGTTCGTCCGCAACACCGTTAAATAATTCGGGAGGGAGGAAACATAAATGGCTAACGTAAAAGTTTACAATATGAAAGGCCAGGAGGTCGGAACGCTCGAACTCAACGACAGCGTTTTCGCAGCCGAAGAAAACACTTACGCGGTACACGCGGTAGTTAAAGCTTACCTCAGCAACCAGAGACAAGGTACCCAGTCCACCCTCACCAGAAGCGAAGTTTCCGGCGGCGGCAGAAAGCCCTGGAGACAGAAGGGAACCGGCAGAGCCAGACAGGGCTCCATCCGTTCTCCGCAGTGGACTCACGGCGGTATCGCGCTCGGTCCCAAACCCAGAACCTACAAAATGTCCGTCAACAAAAAAGTCAGAAGAGCCGCAATGCTTTCCGCTCTTTCGTCTAAAGTGGCTTCGGGCGAACTGATTGTCGTCGACAATATCGCGCTTGAAACTTACAAGACCAAAGCCATAGTGGAATTCCTCGGTGCGGTCAACGCCACCGGCAAGACTCTTATCGTGCTCGACAAAGCCGACAAAGTAGTCATCGGCTCCGCCGCCAATATCCCCACAGTTATGACAGCCCTTTACAACACCGTCAACGTTTACGACCTCGTGAACTACGGCAAGCTCGTTATCAGCAAGGACGCGGTCATGAAACTCGAGGAGGTTTACGCACAATGAAAACTGCACACGATATCATAATAGCGCCCGTCATCACCGAAGCTTCAATAGCGAATATGCACGACAAAAAGTACACGTTCCGCGTAGCCGACGACGCCAACAAGATCGAGATCGCCAAAGCCGTGGAAGAGATCTTCCAGGTCAAGGTCGAAAAAGTCACCACCATCACCATGAAATCCAAACCCAGAAGAGTGAGATACGTCGCGGGCAAGACCAGCGAATGGAAAAAAGCCATCGTAAAGCTTACCGCCGATTCCAAGACCATCCCGTTCTTCGACAGTCTTATGTAATTCGAAAGGAGTTTAAAAATGGCTAACAAGACTTATAAACCTACAACTCCCTCGAGAAGAAATATGGTTACCCCTTCTTTCGAAGAGATAACCAAGACCACCCCCGAAAAGAGTCTTATCTGCGTCCTTAAAAAGCACGCCGGCCGCAACAACACCGGCCGCATCACCGTAAGACATCAGGGCGGCGGCAACAGGATCAAGTACAGAATGATCGACTTCAAACGCGGCGGCGAAGGCTCTGCCAAAGTCACCGCTATCGAATACGATCCCAACCGCACCGCTTATATCGCTCTTACCGAAAACGAAGAGGGCAAAAAGAGCTACATCATAGCTCCCAACGGTCTTAAAGTGGGCGACGTCATCCACACCGGCGAAAACGCCGACATCAAAGTGGGCAACGTGCTTCCCATCGCAAAGATCCCCGACGGTACCATCATCCACTCCATCGAGCTTTATCCCGGCCGCGGCGCTCAGCTCGCACGCTCCGCCGGCGCTGCCGCTCAGCTTATGGCTAAAGAAAACGGCGTCGCTCAAGTCCGTCTTCCTTCCGGCGAAGTCCGCCTGGTAAGACTCGACTGCCGCGCCACCATCGGTCAGGTCGGCAACCTCGAACACGAAAACATCAAGCTCGGCAAAGCCGGTAAGACGCGTCACCTGGGTATCAGACCTACCGTCCGCGGTTCCGTCATGAACCCGTGCGACCATCCTCACGGCGGCGGCGAAGGCAAATCGCCTATAGGCCGTCCCGGTCCCGTAACTCCGTGGGGCAAACCTACGCTGGGTTACAAGACCAGAAACAAGAAGGCACGCACCGACAAGTTCATTGTCAAACGCAGAAATGCCAAGTAAGTCGGTAAGGAGGAATTAAAATGAGCAGAAGTATCAAAAAAGGCCCGTTTGTAGAAAAGAAACTCTACGACAGAATTTGTGCCATGAACAAGAACGGCGAAAAGAGAGTTTTAAAGACCTGGTCGCGTTCTTCCACCATATTCCCCGAATTCGTAGGCCATACGATAGCCGTCCACGACGGCAGAAAACATGTTCCCGTATATGTTGTCGAAGATATGGTCGGCCACAAGCTCGGTGAGTTCGCTCCCACCAGAACTTTCAGAGGCCACGCCGGATCCAAGACTTCCAATAACGGTAACTGATAAAGGTTGAAAGGAGTCTTAACAGTGGAACAGAAAATTGCAAAAGCGCATCTCAGACAGCTGCGCATGACCCCGCGCAAGGTAAAGATAGTCCTTGACCTTATCAGGAACAAAAACGCAGCCGAAGCTGCCGCGATACTCAAGAACACCAACAAGATCGCCTGCGAAAGCGTGAGCAAACTGCTCGCTTCCGCGGTCGCCAACGCCGAAAACAATCACGGTATGGACGTTGAAAAGCTCTATGTTGCGGAATGCTTCGTCACCCCCGGTATGCTCAAGTATATGAAGCGTACCATGCCCAGAGCAAAAGGCAGCGCGAGCCGCATCCTCAAGCGCACCTCGCACATCACCATTGTTCTTAAGGAAAGGGAAGGCTAATTATGGGACAGAAAGTTAATCCTCACGGCTTGCGCGTAGGCGTTATCAAAGATTGGGAAAGCCGCTGGTATGTAAGCGACGAAAAATTCGGCGATACGCTCGTAGCAGATTATAAACTCAGAAAATATCTCAAACAGAGACTTTATCAGGCCGGCGTTCCCACTATAGAGATCGAACGCAACGGCGACAGAATCCATCTCGTCATCCACACCGCCAAGCCGGGCATCATCATCGGCCGCAGCGGCGCCGAGATCGAAAAACTCAAAGCAGACGTCGAGAAATTCACCGGTCATCCCTGCACCATCAACGTTGCGGAGATCAAACAGCCGGATCTCAACGCTCAGCTCGCAGCCGAAAACATTGCAGCTCAGCTCGAAAAGCGCATCTCCTTCCGCCGCGCCATGAAACAGGCGATCCAGAAGGCGATCAAGCTCAATGCCAAAGGCATAAAGGTAATGTGCAGCGGCCGTTTGGGCGGCGCCGAGATCGCGAGAAGCGAACATTACCACGAAGGTACGATCCCTCTTCAGACGCTCAGAGCAGACATAGATTACGGTTTCGCCGAGGCGAACACCACTTACGGCCGTATCGGCATCAAAGTCTGGATCTATAAGGGCGAGGTACTTCCTGAGGTCAAGCGTCCTTCAAACGAAGGAGGTAAATGATTATGTTAATGCCTAAAAGAGTCAAATTCAGACGCGTCCAGAGAGGCCGTATGAAAGGCAAAGCCACCAGAGGCAACAAGGTTTCCAACGGTGAATACGGTATGGTCGCTCTCGAACCGGCCTGGATCACCAGCAACCAGATCGAGGCAGCCCGTGTCGCTATGACGCGTTACATCAAGCGCGGCGGTAACGTCTGGATCAAAATATTCCCCGACAAACCCGTCACCGAAAAACCCGCCGAGACCCGCATGGGTTCCGGTAAAGGCTCGCCCGAATACTGGGTCGCCGTGGTCAAACCCGGCAGAGTCCTGTTCGAAATGGACGGCATAGCCGAAGCCGACGCCCGCGAGGCAATGCGTCTCGCCGGCCACAAGCTTCCCATAAAGACCAAATTCGTCACCAAAGCGGATCTTGAAGGTTAGGAGGAAAGATACAAATGAATATCACTGAAATCAGAGCTTTGTCGTCTTCCGAACTTTCCAAGAAGCTCAGGGAAGAAAAGGAAGAACTGTTCAACCTTCGTTTCCAGCATTCCATCAACCAGCTCGACAACCCCATGAAGCTCGTCGAGACCAAAAAAGACATTGCCCGTATCCTTACCGTTCTTCGCGAAAAAGAACTTAAGGAAAACGCGTAAGTGAAAGGAGCTTGCTGAAATGGAAGAACTGAAAAGAAATCTCAGAAAAACCAGAGTCGGTAAAGTCGTAAGCGATAAAATGGATAAGACCATAGTCGTCGCAATAGAAGACAGCGTCAAGCATCCTCTTTATCCCAAGATCGTAAGACGTACCGTTAAATTCAAAGCCCACGACGAAAACAACGAATGCGGAATAGGCGACAGAGTCGAAATAATGGAGACCCGTCCTCTTTCCAAGGAAAAGCGCTGGAGACTCGTGAGAATTATCGAAAAAGCTAAATAACCGGGAGGACAGATATGATACAGCAACAGTCATTTATGAAAGTCGCCGACAACACCGGCGCAAAAGAACTGATGTGCATACGCGTTCTCGGCGGCACAGGCAGAAGATATGCCGGCATCGGCGACGTAGTCGTATGCGCGGTCAAAAAAGCCATCCCCGGCGGCGCCGTCAAAAAAGGCGAAGTCGTTAAGGCAGTTATAGTCAGAACGGTCGCTCCGCAGCGCAGAGCGGACGGTTCTTACGTGAGATTCGACGAAAACGCAGCGGTCATCCTCGGTGCTGACAACAACCCCAAGGGTACCCGTATTTTCGGGCCGGTAGCAAGAGAACTTCGTGAAAAAAGTTATATGAAGATCCTCTCGCTCGCACCGGAAGTTGTGTAAGGAGGTTACGGAAATGAGCAAAATGCATATAAAGACCGGCGACACCGTCGTCGTCATAAGCGGCGCCGATTCCAACGGTAAAGAACCGCACGTCGGCAAAGTGCTCGGCGTTTCCCCCAAGGAAGGCAAGTGCATCGTAGAAGGCGCACACGTCGTTTCCAAGCACGTCAAAGCCCGCAGACAGGGCGAGACCGGCGGCATAATCAAGACCGAAGGCGCCATCTACGCCAGCAAGGTCCTGCTTTACTGCCCCAAATGCCAGAAGGGCAGAAGAGTCCACATAAAGACGATGCCCAACGGCGACAAGATCAGATCCTGCGTCAAATGCGGCGAAACGCTTTAAGGAAGGAGAGTAATTATGGCAGTTTTAAGAGATTATTATAAAAGCGATGTTGCTCCCGCCCTTATGAAAAAGTTCGAATACAAGAACGTAATGCAGATCCCCAAGCTCGACAAAGTCGTCATCAACGTCGGCTGCGGCGAAGCTAAGGACAACCCCAAGGCGCTCGACAATATCATCGACGAGCTCGCGCTCATCACCGGCCAGAAAGGCGTCATCACCACCGCCAAAAAGTCGGTTTCCAACTTCAAGCTCCGCGCCGGCAACAAGATCGGCGCAAAGGTCACGCTCCGCGGCGAAAAGATGTATGAATTCGTTTACAAGTTCTTCAACATCGCGCTCCCCAGAGTCAGAGACTTCAAAGGCATCAACCCCAACAGCTTCGACGGACGCGGCAATTACGCCTGCGGTCTCAAAGAACAGCTCATATTCCCCGAGATCGAATACGATAAGATCGAAAAGATCCGCGGTATGGATATCTGCTTCGTGACCACCGCCAACACCGACGAAGAAGCAAGAGAGCTTCTCAGGCTTCTCGGCGCACCGTTCGCAAAGCAGTAAGGAGGAAATCGTAAATGGCTAAATTATCCATGAAATTAAGACAGCAGAGGCCTGCCAAGTATTCCACCAGAGCTTACAACAGATGCAAGATCTGCGGCAGACCCCACGCTTATTTGAGAAAATACGGCGTGTGCCGTATATGCTTCAGAAACCTTTCTTATGCGGGTCAGATCCCCGGCGTTAAGAAAGCAAGCTGGTAAGGAGGTAACATTATGCAGATCACAGACGTTGTAGCAGATATGCTCACCAGAATCAGAAATGCCAACTCCGCCAAGCACGAAACAGTCGATATCCCCGCTTCCAACATGAAGACCGCCATCGCTCAGATCCTTCTCGACGAAGGCTATATCAAGGGCTTTGAGGTAAAGGATACCGAAAACAAACAGGGCGTTATCACCGTCACTCTCAAGTACGGCGAAAACAAAGCGAGAGTCCTTCAGGGAATAAAGAGAGTTTCCAAACCCGGTCTCCGTATTTATTCTTCCTGCAATGAACTCCCCAGAGTCAGAAACGGTCTGGGCGTTGCGATCATCTCCACGTCCAAAGGCCTTATGACCGATAAACGCGCAAGAAAAGAAAATCTCGGCGGCGAAGTCCTCGCCTTCGTATGGTAAGGGGGATAATGCAATGTCAAGAATAGGTAAGATGCATATCGATATCCCTGCCGGCGTGGAAGTCAAAGTCGACGAAAACAACCTCGTCACCGTAAAAGGTCCCAAGGGCGAACTCAAACAGCAGCTCTGCCCGCAGATGGCTATAGAGATCGAAAACAACCGTATCGAGATCAAACGTCCCGACGACGAAAAAGAGACCAAGTCGCTCCACGGACTTACCAGAGCGCTGCTCAACAATATGGTCGTAGGCGTAACTCACGAGTTTTCCAAAGAGCTCAACATTGTCGGCGTAGGTTACAAAGCCGCAAAGCAGGGCAAACAGCTCGTGCTCAACCTGGGCTATTCGCATCAGGTGATCTTCGACGAACCCGAAGGGATCACGTTCGAAGTTCCCCAGGCCGACAAAGTCATCATCCGCGGTGCAAACAAGCAGGTCGTAGGCCAGCTCGCAGCAGAGATCAGAGCCAAACGTCCTCCCGAACCTTACCTCGGCAAAGGCGTCAAGTATTCCGACGAGACTATCAGACGCAAAGCCGGTAAGACCGGTAAATAATCGGAAGGAGTGAATAAATATGGTTAACAGAAAAGACAGCAACGAAAAACGTCTGCAGAGACATAAGAGAGTCAGAGCCAAGATATTCGGCACTCCCGAACGCCCCAGACTCTGCGTTTATCGCTCCAACGATAACATCCAGGCACAGGTCATAGACGATACAGTGGGCAAAACGCTTGTATCGGCCTCCAGCACCGAAAAAGATTTCGGCAACGGCGGCAACAAAGAAGCCGCTAAAAAGGTCGGTGCGCTCGTAGCGCAGCGCGCGCTCGAAAAAGGCATTTCCGAAGTGGTCTTCGACAGAGGCGGTTACCTCTATCACGGACGCGTTATGGAACTCGCCAACGGCGCACGCGAAGCCGGACTCAAGTTTTAAGGAGGACAATATGGCAAACAACAAATTCAATCCCGCTGAAACTGAACTCAAAGAAACTCTGGTGACCACCAAAAGAGTATGCAAGACCGTCAAAGGCGGCCGTATAGCCCGCTTCTCGGCTCTTATAGTGGTGGGCGACGGCGCCGGTCACGTAGGCTACGGCCTGGGCAAGGCCGCCGAAGTTCCCGAAGCTATCAGCAAAGCGCTCGAAGCCGCTAAGAGGAACGTCATAAGCGTTTCGCTCAAAGGCACCACGATCCCTCACGAGATCATCGGCGAATTCGGCTCCGGCCGCGTTCTGCTCAAGCCGGCTGCCCCCGGTACCGGTATAATCGCAGGCGGCACCATGCGCGCCGTGCTCGATTCTGTCGGCGTCAAGGACATCCGCGGCAAATCGCTGCGTTCCAATAACCCCACCAACGTGGTCAAAGCCACTTTCGAAGCGCTCCGCAGCCTTCGCACCGCCGAAGAAGTCGCGCTCGCACGCGGCATAGCTGTGGAAGCTGTGAAAGGTTAATGGGAGGTAAATGATGGAACAGGTCAAAATCACTCTCGTTAAAAGCCTTATAGGCCGCGCAAAGAAACAGATCCTCACCGCAAAGTCCCTGGGACTCAACAAGCCCGGCGACAGCACGGTCGCCAACAAAGACGCCGTGCTCGAAGGTAAGATCAACGTCATAATCCACCTCATCACCGTTGATGAAGTCAAATAATCCAACAAGGAGGAAACAATTATGAAGCTTCATGAGCTCGCTCCGGCTCCCGGCAGCACCAAAGCCAATTACAGAAAAGGCAGAGGTCCCGGCAGCGGTAACGGAAAAACCGGCGGTCGCGGTCACAAAGGTCAGAACGCTCGCTCCGGCGGCGGTGTAAGGCCCGGCTTCGAAGGCGGCCAGCTCCCGATATACAGAAAACTCCCTAAAAGAGGTTTCAAGAATCATTTTTCCAAACAGTACGCTATCGTAAATCTCGACACACTTGCCGACTGCTTTGAAGAAGGCGAAGTCGTCGACCTCAACGCTCTTCTCGCTATCGGCGCGGTCCGCAAGGAACTCGACGGCCTCAAGGTGCTCGGCAACGGGGAACTCAACAAAAAGCTCACCGTTAAAGCAAATGTGTTTTCACAGTCTGCTAAAGAGAAGATTGAGGCGGCAGGCGGAACAGCCGAGGTGGTATGATGTTTCAAACGTTCAAAAACGCCTGGAAGATCCAGGATATACGTAAAAAACTCTTATTCACCTTCTTTATAATCGCATTGTTCAGAATAGGGTCTCAGATCCCCGTTCCGTTCATAGACAGCGAAGCGCTCAAGTCTTACTTCAGCAATTCCGGAGTCGCTACTTCGCTGCTCGGCTATTTTAACCTCCTGTCCGGCGAATCGTTCTCGAACGGTACTCTGTTCGCGCTTTCGATCTCGCCGTACATCACGGCTTCCATAGTCATCCAGCTGCTCGCAGTCGCCATCCCCGCCCTCGAACGTCTTTCCAAGAGCGGCCCCGAAGGACAGGAAAAACTGCAGAACTACACCAGGATCCTCACCATCGTGCTCGCGCTCGTTCTTTCCTACGGTTATTATACCGTTCTCAGAGGCGGCGGAGACGGACAGAAGATGCTGTTCGCGACCGGCACTTTCCCCTGCATAGTCATTATGGCTTCGCTGACTGCCGGCGCCTGCATTGTTATGTGGCTCGGTGAAAAGATCGACAACAACGGCATAGGCAACGGCATATCGATGATCCTGTTCGCAGGCATCCTCGCCCGCGGCCCCGTTATCCTCGGTCAGATCATTCAGTATATCAAGCTCATATTCGGCGAAGGCGGCAACCCCGTCAACATCATCTGGGTCGTACTCGCACTTGCCGTTATGATCTTCTCGATCTGGTTCGTCATTTACGTCACCAATGCGGAAAGACGTCTTCCCGTGCAGTACGCAAAGCGCCAGGTCGGCAGAAGGATTTACGGCGGCAACAATACGTTCCTGCCCCTTAAGCTGAATATGACCGGCGTTATGCCTATCATCTTCGCTCAGTCCATCGTTATGATACCCGCCACGCTCGCGCTCATCTTTACGAGCTGGAGCAGCGGTATCAACGACTGGTTCTCCGCGGGCAGTAAGTATCCTTTCTACGCCATAGCTTACCTTATCCTCATCGTCGCGTTTGCGTATTTCTATTCCGAAATATCGTTCAACCCTATGGAGGTCGCTTCCAATCTGCAGAAGAACGGCGGCACCATCCTGGGCCACAGACCCGGCAAAGCCACCGCGGATTATATCCGCAAAGTGCTCGGTAAAGTAACGTTTATGGGCGCTGTATTCCTTTCTATCGTTGCGATATTCCCCCTGATCCTCGTTATGATCTCCAGATGGATCGAGATCGACGCCACCAGCATTATCGCTCAGCTGCTTGCAAACGTCGCCCTTACCGGTACGTCGCTGCTGATCGTCGTGGGCGTTGCGCTCGAAACCACCCGCGATCTCGAAGCTCAGATCACTATGCGCAACTACAAGGGTTTCCTTGAATAAGAAGGTGCCTTTATGAATATAATTCTGTTTGGCCCTCCGGGCGCAGGAAAAGGCACACAGGCAGAGATCATCTGCCAGAAATTAGGCATCCCCACGGTCTCTACCGGCGCGGTGCTGCGTGAAGCGATGAAAAACGGCACCCCCACCGGTCTCAAAGCAAAACAGTATGTCGAAGCGGGCGAGCTGGTCCCCGACGCGGTCGTGACCGCCATCATCAAGGACCGGCTTTCGGAGCCCGACTGCGCGAACGGCTACATCCTCGACGGCTTCCCCAGAACGATACCTCAGGCGGAAGCGCTCGACGCGATGGGAGTCAAGATCGACGCGGTGCTTTCGATAGAGCTTTCCGACGAAGAGATCGTAAACCGTCTTTCCAACCGCCGCCTGTGCGGTGTCTGCGGAGCTTCGTACCATCTGCTGTACAACCCCACCAAAGACAACGTCCACTGCGACAAATGCGGCGGCGAGCTCATCACTCGCAAGGATGACGACCCCAAAGTTGTAATGAACAGACTCGACACCTATCACAGTCAGACCGAGCCGCTCAAGGCGTTTTATAACGCAAAAGGGCTCGTGAAGACGGTATCGGGTTCCGAAACGATCCCCGAGATCACCCGCCGCATTCTGGCGGAGTTGGGAATTTGACATGATAACCATCAAGACCCCCGAGGCGATCGCAAGAATGCGTGACGCAGGCAAGATCACGGCGCTTGCGAGAGCCGAAGGACTGGCAATGGTGAAAGAGGGCGTAACGACGGCGCAGATCAACAAAAAGATCCACGACGTCATCGTCTCTCACGGAGCCAGACCGTCTTTCTTAGGATACGGCGGTTTTCCGGCTTCGGCATGCGTCTCGGTGAATGAACAGGTCATTCACGGGATCCCTTCCGGGCGTGAATTGAAGAACGGAGATATAGTCAAGATAGATGTCGGCGCCATTTACAAGGGCTGGCAGGGCGATTGCGCCGCAACGGTCGCCGTCGGCGAAGTCACCGAGGAAGCCGCAAGGCTCATAGAGGTGACCCGCGCAAGCTTTTTCAAAGGAATAGAAAAAGCGCTGTGCGGCAACCGGCTGGGCGATATCGGTTCGGCAATAGAAGAATATGTGGTCCAAAACGGCTTTTCCGTTGTGCGCGACTACGTCGGGCACGGAATAGGCACCGAAATGCACGAGGATCCGAGCGTTCCCAATTACGGTCATCCCGGGCGCGGAATACTTCTGCGCGAGGGAATGACGCTGGCGATAGAGCCTATGGTAAACGCGGGAACCTGGAAAGTAAGGCAGCTTTCGGACGGTTGGACGGTAGTGACCGCGGACGGAAAGAATTCCGCCCATTACGAAAACACCGTGGCAATAACCGCAAACGGACCCGAGATACTGACTACGCCGTATTGAGCGCAATTAAACACAATATGAAGGACTTTTCAGGTCAGATAGTCGTTTCCCTGGCGGGGAACGACAAAGGCAGATTTTTCGCGGTGCTTGCGTCCGGGGACGGGTACGTGTGGTACGCCGACGGGCGCAGGCGCAGAGCGGAAAAACCTAAGAAGAAAAAGATCAGGCATATAAGAGTCGTCTGCGAAAGCGGACTGACAGATGTTCCGGGCGCAACGAACGGGCAGATACGAAAAGCCGTTTTCCGCGCGCGGACCGCCATGAACCAACCGAGTTCTTACAATATTTAAGGAGGAATCATTCTGGCTAAAGACGATGTCATAGAATTCGAAGGCGTTGTCACCGAGGTTTTGCCCAACACCGTTTTCAAAGTAAAGCTTTCCAACGGTCATATGGTGACGGCCCACATTTCAGGTAAAATGCGTCAGCATTATATAAGGATCCTTACCGGCGACAGGGTCACGGTGGAAGTTTCCATCTACGACCTGACGCAGGGCAGGATAACGTACAGAGCGAAATAATATTTCGATCGGAGGTATTCATTTATGAAAGTCAAACCTTCTGTAAAGAAGATGTGCGAAAAATGCAAGATCATCAAACGCAAGGGCAGAGTAATGGTCATTTGCGAAAATCCCAAACACAAGCAGAGACAAGGTTAAAAGAGAGGTGTAACAATGGCACGTATTTCCGGCGTTGACATTCCCAACGCAAAGCGTGTTGAGATCGGTCTAACCTATATCTACGGTATAGGCAGAAGCCGTTCCAACGAAATACTCAAGAAAACCGGTATAAACCCCGACACTCGCTGCAAAGATCTTACCGAAGACGACGTGGCCAAGCTTCGTGACGTTATCGAAAACGATTATATCGTCGAAGGTGACCTCAGAAGAGACGTCGCGCTCAACATCAAACGTATGGTCGAGATCGATTGCTACCGCGGTCAGCGTCACAGAAAAGGTCTCCCCGTTCGCGGTCAGAGGACCAAGACTAACGCCAGGACCAGAAAAGGCCCCGTCAAGACGATCGCCAACAAGAAGAAATAAGAGTTAAGGAGGTAAAAACCAAATGGCAAAACAGCAGAAAAAAGTTGTTTCGAAAAAACGTCGCGAGCGCAAGAACATAGCCAGCGGTGCAGCGCATATTCGTTCCAGCTTTAACAACACTATCGTTACCATCACCGATACCCAGGGCAACGCCATTTCGTGGGCTTCCGCCGGCGGACTCAATTTCAGAGGTTCCCGCAAATCCACTCCGTTTGCCGCTCAGATGGCAGCCGAAACCGCCGCCAAAGCAGCTATGGAGCACGGACTCAAGACCGTTGAAGTCTATGTCAAAGGTCCCGGCCAGGGAAGAGAAGCCGCTATCCGCGCGCTGCAGGTCGCAGGGCTCGACATCACTTCTATTAAAGACGTAACGCCTATCCCTCACAACGGCTGCAGACCGCCCAAGAGAAGACGTGTATAACGACAGAAAGTAATTGGAGGTTAAATAATGGCAAGATATACAGGACCCGCTTGCAGGCTTTGCCGCAAGGAAGGCGTCAAACTCATGCTCAAAGGCGACAGATGCTATTCCGACAAATGCTCTTTTGACAGACGTCAGAAAGCTCCCGGTCAGCACGGCGCCAACTCCGGCAGAAGAAGACCCAAAGAATACGGTCTCCAGCTCCGCGAGAAACAGAAAGCAAAGAGATATTATGGTATTTTAGAGAAGCAGTTTAAGAACTACTTTGTCAAAGCCGACAAAAAAGAAGGGCAGACCGGCGAAAACCTGCTTACCCTTATCGAACGTCGCCTTGACAACGTGGTTTACCGTATGGGTATGGCCGAAAGCCGCAGAGAAGCACGCCAGCTCGTACGCCACGGTCACTTCACCGTAAACGGCAAAAAGGTCAACATCCCCTCGTTCATCGTCAAACTGAACGACGTGGTCGCTGTTGCCGAACAGAGCCGCAAATCCGCAAGAATTAAAATGCTTGTCGAAAATATCAGCGGGAAGACCATTCCCGCATGGCTGAGCGTTGACAAAGAAAACGGTGTCGCTACAGTCGCAGCATTACCTAAGAGAGAAGATGTGGACTTCCCGTTCGAAGAACACCTCATCGTGGAGTTGTATTCCAAATAAAAACGACCATAGGAGGATTTCATTATGATCGAAATCGAAAGACCGAGCATTACTACCGCAGAAGTAAGCGAAGATGGAAAACACGGCACTTTTGTTATCGAACCTCTTGAACGTGGTTATGGCATTACGCTTGGGAACTCACTCAGAAGAGTCCTTCTCAGTTCGCTCCCCGGCGTGGCCGCAACGAGCATAAAGATCGACGGCGTACTTCACGAAATGTCCACTGTAAAAGGCGTTAAGGAAGATGTTACCGAAATAGTCCTCAATATCAAACGCGTGGTCGCCAAGCTTTACTGCAATACGCCCAAGACCGTTTATATCAAGGAAGTCGGCTGCACCGAAATAACCGCCGGCAACATTGTTTGCGACAGCGATATAGAAATACTCAACCCCGAACTTCACATAGCTACGCTCGAAGAAGGCGCAACGTTCTATATGGAAATCACCTTCGATCACGGCAGAGGCTACGTTTCTTCCGACAGGAACAAACAGAACGGCGCTCCCGTTATCGGCACCATATATACCGATTCCATATACACACCGGTAAAAAACTGCAATTTCAACGTGCAGAACACCCGTGTCGGCAACATTACCGATTACGATAAGCTCACGCTCGACCTTACGACCAACGGCGTTATCAACGCCAAAGAGGCCGTTTCGCTCGCCGCTAAAATACTCAGCGAGCATCTGTATCTGTTTATCGATCTTTCCGACGAGGCGAAGAACGCCGAAGTTATGGTCGAAAGCAAAGAAGCAGTAAAAGAAAAAGTGCTCGATATGACTATCGAAGAACTCGATATGTCGGTGCGCTCGTTCAACTGCCTCAAACGCGCAGGTATAGACACGGTAGAAGACCTTATCAACCGTACCGAGGAGGATATGATAAAAGTCCGCAACCTCGGCAAGAAATCTTTGGAAGAAGTGATCCAGAAGCTGAGCTCGCTGGGACTTTCTCTGAAGAAATCAGACGAATAACGCAAAAATTTACAAAGGAGGCAAACCGAAATGCCCGGAACAAGAAAATTAGGCAGAGTTACCGCGCACAGGATGTCTATGCTCAAAGGCATGGTCACGTTCCTTCTGGAAAACGGCAAGCTTGAAACTACCGTTACCCGCGCCAAAGAAGTCAGCGCTCTCGCCGAAAAGATAATCACCATAGGCAAAGACAACACCCTTGCTTCCAAGAGACGCGTTCTCGCGTTCCTTCAGAAGGAAGACGTAGTTTATAAGCTTTTCAATCAGATCGCTCCTTTCTATGCAGAAAGAAACGGCGGTTATACCGCTGTTTATAAAGTGGGTCCCCGCCGCGGCGACGGCGCCGAAATGGCGCTCATCACGCTTGTCGACGCAGATAAGCTTTATAAGAAGACCGAAAAGAAATCCAAGTAATTCATTATTCTTTTTCAAAAACGGCAGGACGCGCGTCTTGCCGTTTTTGACAAAAAACGGGGTGATATTTACGGATAATCTCGTGGGAAAACTCATACTTCACGGCGGCGAAAAGGTGCTGATCCGCTTCAGCAGCGGCGATACCGAAAAAGCGGTATACAAAGAAACCATAGGTTACACTAACTATTTCGTGTGCGAAAACGGCAGGGAAATCAAGCTTTCAAACCATTTTATGGATATGAAAGACATAACCGTTTCGCTCGATAAATAGCGCAAAAACGTAAGGCGGCAAACGATTTTGCCGCCTTTTTACTGTTTTGGCAGGGATTTGAGCCGTTTTTTTGCGTATAACCTCTTGACAATTCCGCTTCGTAAAGTTATAATAATGACACCAATAAATTGGAGGAGAATAATATGAAAAAACGTTTGATTGCCATTCTTCTTGCGGCTATGCTCGTGTTCACTCTTGCCCTCACTTCCTGCGGCAACAGCGAAACGACTTCCAACGAAGAATCCAAACCCGATCAGTCCGCTGAAGCCAGTTCCGAACCCGAACCCGCTTCCGTGGAAGAAAGCTCCGAACCCGAACCCGCTTCCGTTGAAGAGAGTTCCGAACCCGAGCCCGCTTCCGTTGAAGAATCGAGCGAAGAATCCAGTGAACCCGAAGACGAACCGGACAGCTATTTCTGGTTCCATCTCGACGAAATTCCCGAAGGCAACCAGTCGGACGTTACCTTTAAGGTCCCCGGTGAGATCCTTGATGACGGCGACGTTACTTTCACTGCACTCGTTTATTTCGACGAGGATATCCAGGGCAGCGGTTTCGGTTACGTAAACTGCTATTCCTATTTCAGCGAAGAAAACTACAGAAACTTTGATTACCTCATTTGCTGGAACGACTTTGCAACGTCTTCCAACACTCCCAGGGGCGTATGGAAAGAAGTTTCCTACACCTGCAACCCCTACAACCACACCTACGGCAGCACAAAAGTTGAATCCGTCGGCGGCAAAGCCACTCCCGAATTCGTAGCTCTCGGCGTCGGTTTCTACATGGGCTACGGCACTGTTAAAGTTGCCCGCCTTTCCGCCACTCAGGACGGCGAAGAGATCTGGTCCATAGATTTTGCGGACGGTCCCAAACTCGAAGAAGGCTCCTCTCTTCTCCCCGCCAACCAACCTCTTCTCAACTGCACTTTCGAAGATGAAGGCACCGTTTGGGGCGTCGAAGCTCCCAACGCCGTCATCGAAGTTTCCGATGACGAACCCAGCGAAGAACCCAGCGAAGAACCCAGCGAAGAACCCAGCGAACCCGCGGACGAAGAGCCCGAAGGATATCTCTGGCTTACCGGCGTAGGCGACGATGCCGTCGACCCCTCGATCCATTTTAAAGTTCCCGGCTCGCTGATCAAAGACGCGCCCATCACCATCAAAGCGCTCGTTAAATTCAGCGAAGACTGCCAGCCCAACAACGGCTGCGTGTTCCTTAACATGTATTCTTACGAACAGGATGAGATCGATGACTTCACATATCTCATTACCTTCGTTGATTACGCAAAGGATTCCACCGTTGAAAAAGGCAAATGGGTAGAGATCGACACTTCCGATCCCAGCGGCGGCCCCAGCTACTACCCTAACCTTAACCCGCATGACGGTACTTACGGCAGCTACGGCGGCAAGAAAGTAGATCCCGCTGTCGTTACTCTCGGTATCGGCTTCTATCTTGCTTCCGGCACCATCTACGTCGGCTATATCAGCGTAGAGCAGGACGGCGAAGAGATCTGGGGCATCGATTTCTCCGAAGGCTTCGACGTCGATGACAGCGACAACCTCAATGATATCGCCACCATTAAAAATATGACCGCCGAAACCAAAGACGTTACCTGGGGCAGCGTGACTCCCGTTATCGTCGTCGACGACGAATGATCGTACATAAGCATTAAAACATAAAACAAAACAACGCGGCTTTCGGTCCGACCGAAAGCCGCGTTTATTATTTTATCTGTCATATCCCGAGTATTTGTTTTGCGGCGGTGAGTATGCCGTATTTCCCGCTTTCATAAGTCAGGCCGCCCTGAAGATAAACGTCGTAGGGCGGACGCATGGGGCCGTCGGCGGAAAGCTCTATGGAAGAGCCCTGCACGAACGCGCCCGCCGCCATTATCACCTGATCTGCGTAGCCGGGCATATCTCCCGGAACGGGGGTCGCGAACGAATCTACGGGCGAACCGGACTGTATCCCGCGGCAGAAAGCGATAAGGTTTTCGGGCGTGCGCATAGAGATTATCTGCACTATGTCTTCGCGCATCTCGAACGGATCCGGCGAGACGTCGAACCCCAGCTTCTTGAAAAGCAGAGCTGCGAAATGCGCGGTCTTTTTTGCGTTCGCCACGGTGTGCGGCGCGTAGAACAGCCCTTTTATAATGCTTTTGTTCTGCCCTAACGAGGCGCCCTGTTCGCATCCCAGGCCGGGCACGGTCAGTCGGGTCGCCGCGAGCTCGACGCATTCGCGCGCGCCGCAGCAATACCCGCCGGATTCCGCCATGCCTCCGCCTATGTTCTTGATGAGCGAGCCCGCCATAAGGTCGGCGCGCGGTTCCGTGACGTTGGTGAATTCGCCGTAGCAGTTATCCACAAAGACGTAAACGTCGCGCACCTGCTTGACGGCATCGTAAAGCGTCGTGATCTCATCGGCGGTCAGCGTCCGGCGCGAAGCGTACCCCTTGGAACGCTGGACGTGGAGCACTTTAATGCTTTCATCTTCGCGCACGGTGCGCAGTATCTGCGGGATATCGAGATATTTGCCGTCCACAAGCGGCGTTTCGCGGTATTTCACGCCCAGATCGGCGAGCGAACCGGGCTCGTTGTGAAAACCTATAACGCTTTCGAGCGTGTCGTAAGGCTTTCCGCTCACGGCGTAAAGAGTGTCGCCCGGGCGCAGGAGTCCGAACAGACATATGCCTATGGCGTGCGTACCCGAAACTATGCTGTGCCGCACAAAACCGGCTTCGCAGCCGAGCACGCGGGCAAAGAGTCTATCCGCCAGATCGCGGCCGTCGTCATTGTGGCCGTAGCCGGTCGTGGGGTTGAAATGACGTTCCGAAAGCCCTTCTTCGGCAAACACGCGCATCACTTTTTGAGTGTTGGCGTACGAAATGCGGTCGAGTTCGGCGAACACGCCCGAAAGCTCTTTTTCGCATTCTTCCGCCAGCAAAAGCAGTTGTTGCTCAGTCATTATTCAAATCCTTCTTCGGCTATGGCGGCAAAGAGCTTTACGCTCGCTTCGCAGTCTTTAAGGTCTATCGTTTCCACCGGCTGATGCACGTATCTGCACGGGACCGAAATGCATCCGGCATAGCACCCCGCGCCCGCCACCTGCATCGAAGCGGTGTCGGTCCCGCCTGCAAGCAGGACTTCGTACTGGTATTTGATACCGTTCTTTTCGGCGAGCTCGGCAAGGCGGTCGACCACTTTTTTTGAACAGATGACCGACGAATCCTTTACCTTTATCGCCGCGCCGCCGCCCAGCGCGACTTCGCCGCCCTGCGAACCTATGGTATCGTAGGTCGGGGTGACGTCGCAGGCGATGCCGTAAAGGGGAAGAATGGCGTTCGCAGCGGCTTTGGAACCGCGCAGCCCGACTTCCTCCTGGGTCGTGAAGACGAAATAGGTGTCGTAAGCCGGGGTCTTTATGAGCTTGGCGGCTTCGGCGATCACGGCGCAGCCCAGGCGGTCGTCCATCGCTTTGCCGGCTATGCGGCGGTTGCCGAGGCGGACGATATTCTGAGTGAGCGCCAGATAATCGCCCACATGCACTTTCTTTTCGGCGTCTTTTCTGTCTTTTGCGCCTATGTCCACATAGAGCTTTTTGACGTTGTATTCGCTCGTGCCGCTTTCGAATATCAGCACGCCTTTGGTGCCGTTGATGAACTCCACTTCGTGCGACGAAGAAGCGACCGCGTTGATGCCGCCCACGTTGGAAACGCGGATATAGCCGTTCTTTTCTATATAAGTGACCACAAAGCCGATCTCGTCCATATGCGCGGCGAACATCATACGCTTGCTCGAGTCTTTGCCTTTTTTATAGCAGATCAGGTTGCCCATAGGATCGGTTGTAATGGAATCGGCGTAAGGCGCCATGTCTTCGGCTATAACGTCGGCGAGATATTTCTCGCTGCCGGTGACCGAAAAGCAGGATATGTATTTTTTAATCGTGTTATACATCTTGTTCGTCCCCCTTAAATGTCGCTCTGGTCAGTAATGACGCCAAGCAGTTTTATTATCTCTTCAAAATCGCGTTCGTCGGCTACCGAGCACGCGGAATGTATGTAGCGCACCGGCGCGGATATCGCCGCCACTTTTGCGGGGAGCGCGCTGCGCTGATACGCCTGCGCGTCGTTGCCGCCGGCGACGAGGTTTTTGAGCTGGTATTTCACGCCGTTTTCTTCGGCGAGCCGGACGATGCCGCGGACCACGTCGGGATCGTACACCGTGCCGTTATCCATAAAGGATATCACCGCGCCCTGGCCGAGTATGCACGCCAGCCGTGATTCGGGCGCTCCGTGGATATCGCCCGCGGTGGTGCCTTCCACGACCACGACCTGTTCGGCGTGTTCGGAATAGGCTAGATTCATAGCGCCGCGGCAGCCTTCCTCCTCGGCGGTGACGAACGCGAAATACGTGTCGTATTCGGGTTCGCGCTTTATAAGTTCGCACAAAGCCCAGCAGCCGAAACGGTCGTCTATGGCTTTGGATTTTATCTTGCGGTCGCCGAAACGTTCAAAGTTGGGCTCAAACACCGCCACGTCTCCGGGCGAAACGCGCAGCAGCGTGTCCTTGCGGTTGCGGCAGCCTATATCGATGAACATCTTGTCTATGGGCGGAACGACGCCTCGCTCCTCGGCGGTCTGCAGGTGGATCGCTTTCGCCGCCACTACCGCCGGCATACGGCTGTCGCCCAGCACTATCCGCCGGCCGGAAGCCACGCGGCGGTCTATACCGCCTATGGTGTCGAACAGCACGAACCCCTCGTTGCTCACGGCGGTTACCATAAAGCCCACTTCGTCCATATGCGCCGAAAGCAGCATTTTATGTTCGCGGCGCTTTTTGCCCTGTTTGAATGCCACGAGGTTGCCGCATTTGTCGGTGCGGAAGGACGTGGCGTACGGCTTGATAGCTTCGATAATTATATCGCGCACCTCGTCTTCGCACGACGAGGGGCCGAACGCGCTGCAGAGTCTTTCAAGCAGTTCAGCCATCGTTTTCACCTCCCAGATCTTCGGCAAAGCGGGCGATTATCTTGGCGCCCGTCAGCACGTCTTTAAGGTCTATTATTTCAACCGGCGTGTGCATATAGCGCAGCGGCATCGAAAGGTTGGTGCAGGGGATCCCCGCGCGGGATATCTGTATGTAGTGCGCGTTGGTGCCGGTGCGGCCCGGTTCGCCGCGCAGCTGGAACGGGATCGCGTACTTCCTCGCGGCGTTGACGAGTTTAGTCGTCAGCGCGCGGTTGGTGGTGGAGGAATACGATATGACGCAGCCGCTGCCGGGGCGGATGTTTTCGAGATGTTTTCTGCCCTCGGGCATATACACGTTGCACACGTCGAGCGCCACGGCGTAATCGGCGTCGATGCCGTAAGCGCCGGTGATCGCGCCCTTGCCGCCTATCTCTTCGCCCGCCGAAAACAGGCAGTACACGTCAACGCCCAGTTTCTTGCGGTCGATAAGCTCCAGCGCGCGCAGTATCTGCGCAATGCATATCTTGTCGTCGAGCGATTTTGCCATTATAAAGCCGTTCGCCAGTTTCACCGCCGGCGACACGGATTCGCAGAAATCGCCTATCTTTACGAGCTCTTTAAGCTCTTTTCCGGTGAGCCCGGTGTCTATATACAGATCCGAAAGCTCTATTTTCTTCGCCGATTCGCCCGGCTCCTGAAGGTGTGGCGGTTTGGAAACGAACACGCCTTTCAAAGGCTTTTTGCCGTAGATCATGACCTCCGAAGCCGAAAGCACGCGCGGATCCACTCCGCCGGCGCGCACGACCGCGAGGAACCCGTCGTCGAACACCTGCGAAACGATAAAGCCTATCTCGTCGAGATGCGCGTCGAGCAGCAGCGCTTTTGCGTTCGGTCCGCCGCAGCGGACCACGCCGACGAAAGACCCCGCCGGATTGGTGTAGGATTCGTCGAAGATCCCGTCGCAGATCTTTTCGAGCCCTTCAAAGGCCTGCTCTTCGCAGCCCGAAACCGAAGGGAGCGCGGTCAGCGCCCGCGCAAGTTCAAAACATCTTTCCATGCCGTTTTCAAAGTCCGTTTACGCATTCAACGAACTTTTCTCCTCTCTCTTCAAAGTCTTTGAACATATCAAAGCTGGCGGCGGCGGGCGAAAGTATAACGGTATCGCCGTTTTCCGCAAGCGAATGCGCTTTCTTCACCGCGTCTTCCATAGAACACGCGGTCTCGATCCTGCCGGTGTAGCCGGTATTTTTGAGTATTTCGTGTATCTTTTTGCCGGTGACGCCCATAAGGACGGCGGCTTTGGTCTTTTGTTCGAAAAGCGGGCCCAGCGGCTCGAGCGGGATATGCTTGTCGTATCCGCCGGAAATCACTATTACTTTCTGCGCGAACGAATTGAGCGCGGCGGCGGTGCGGGTGGGGGATGAATCTATGGATGAATTGTAGTATTTCACGCCGTCTTTTTCGCGCACGAGCTGGATACGGTGCTTCACGCCGGGAAAGTTTTCGGCGACGTACTTTATTGCGGCTTTGTCAGCCAGCCCCCACACCGCGGCAATCGCGGCGCAGTAGTTGTATATGTTGTGCCTGCCGGGGATGAGTATGTCTTTGCATTCGAGCACTTTTTCGCCGAACGCGTATATGTTTTCGCCGTCAAAACACACGCCGTCCGCGAGCGCGCGCGTGCCGGAGGTGAACACCACGGGGACGGGTATCTCGTGCGCGAACCCCACGGAAGTCATATCGTCGCCGCACAGCACGACTTTGCCGCTTTCCATAAAGCGGAAGATGTTTTTCTTGGCGTCGATATATTCGTTCATATCCCTGTGCCAGTCCAAGTGGTTGGGCGAAATATTGGTTATCACCGCCACGTCGGGCGAATGGCACACCTTCATCAGCTGGAACGACGAAAGTTCGCATACCGTGACGGTATCTTTGTCTTCTTCATATATGCTTGTGAGCAGGTTTATGCCTATGTTGCCGCCGAGTATCGTCTTTACGCCGGCGCGTTTGAGGATCTCGTTGATCAGAGTGGTCGTGGTGGTCTTGCCGTCGCTGCCGGTGACGGCGATGACTTTGCCTTTGCGGCGGCGGAGATATTCGTTGATCTCGGTAGTGACGTAGGTCCCGCGTTCGCGAGAAGCGAGCACTTCGGGGATGTCGGGCCTTAACACCGGCGCCAGGAACAGCACGTCTTCATATATGTTTTCAAGATAATGCTCGCCGAAAAAGCAATCGAATCCTTCAACGGGCGGCATTTCCTTTTTATCGCGCAAAGACACCCTGAACCCCTGAGCGCGCAGCATTTGCGCCACGGGCATATTGGAACGTCCGAGTCCGATGAATCCTATTTTTTTGTCTTTTTCAAAAAGCAGTTCGTTTTTTTGCAAGCGCAACTCACACTCCAAAACGTATTCAACTTATTATATATCACAACCTTAAAATAATCAACATAAAAAATATAAAAATTATCCGTTTACAAACACCGCGATGTGTGCTATAATACGTAATGTGACAAACTGTTCCGAACAATCGCGCGGCAACATACCGAAAGGTCTTGCCGTGAGGAAAGTCCGGGCTCCGCAGAGCAGGATAACGGATAACGTCCGCCGAAGGCGACTTCAGGGCCAGTGCAACAGAAATAAACCGCCGCGTTTTTTCGCGGTAAGGATGGAAAGGCGAGGTAAGAGCTCACCGGCGTGCGGGAGACCGTACGGCCATGTAAACCCTATCCGGAGCAACACCGCATAAGGAGCGTCAATGCTTGCTCGGCAGCTCCAAAGGTGGCAAGGACGTTTGCGGCAACGTAAACGCAAGATAGATGATTGTTTTTAACAGAACCCGGCTTACAGGGACAGTTTGCCACTCAAAACGGTGTATTGTGCCGCAAAAGCTTTTGTTTTTGCGTATTTTGCGGCAAAATCGCTTGACAATGCGCCCTGCCGCTTATATAATGATATAAAGAGCAAAAGGGCGCGCCCTTTGTCATCTCACGCAAGGAGAACACGTAGAAGTGCTTATAAAGATCGAACAAAATATGCCGCGCATCAAAGCGCTGGAAGACAATATCGCTTCCCTCGGTGATTCCATAAAGATCGATAAGCTCGGCGAGGATATCGCGTCACTCGAAGCCGCCACCGCCGAAGCCGGCTTTTGGAACGACGCCGACAACAGCCGCAAAGTGCTTTCCGAGCTCAAGCGCAAAAAAGCCACATACACCGAATACTGCGACCTCAAAAAGGCGTTTTCGGACCTGCGCGAGATGATCGACCTGGCGCTTGAAGCCGACGACGAGGAGCTCGCCGACGAGCTGATCCCCGAGCTGACCGAGCTCGAGAAACGGTACGACGCGCAGCGCATAGCCGTTATGCTTTCCGGCGAATACGACGCCAACAACGCCATCCTTTCCATTCACCCCGGCGCGGGCGGCACCGAGGCTCAGGACTGGGCGGAGATGCTTTACAGAATGTACTGCCGCTTTGCCGAGCGCAGCAAATTCAAGGTAAAAGTGCTCGACTATTTAGACGGCGACGAGGCCGGCATCAAAGCCGTTTCGGTACTCATAAGCGGCGAAAACGCCTACGGGCTTCTTAAAAGCGAATCGGGCGTACACCGTCTGGTGCGCGTTTCGCCTTTCGACGCTTCGGGCAGAAGGCACACTTCGTTCGCTTCGGTCGAAGTCATGCCCGAATTCACCGACGACCTCAAGAACATCGAGATCCGCGACGAGGACATAAAAGTCGAAGCGCACCGCTCTTCGGGCGCGGGCGGCCAGCATATCAACAAGACCGACTCGGCTATCCGCATCACGCATCTTCCCACGGGCATCGTGGTCGGCTGCCAGACCGAACGCAGCCAGGTCCAGAACAAAGAGACCGCTATGCGAATGCTCAAGAGCAAACTGCTCGAGATCAAAGAGCGCGAGCATCTTGAAAAAGTAGAAGATATACAGGGCGTAAAGATGAACATAGAATGGGGCAGTCAGATCCGTTCCTACGTGTTTATGCCGTACACTCTGGTAAAAGACAACCGCACCGGCTACGAAACAGGCAACATTTCCGCAGTAATGGACGGCGATCTCGAAGGTTTTATAGACGCATACCTCAGGTCGCTTGTAAAGAGTTAATTATTTAAGGGGGATTATTTATGAAAAACTTTAAAGTTGAACTTCCCAAGATCAACGTGGATCTTCCCAAGATCAAAGAAGAGCTTCCCAAGATCGAAAACGAAGAAAAGATCGGTCTTATCGCGGGCATTTCGCTCATAGCGCAGTCCGCCGTGTTCACTGTGCTGAGCATAGTCCTTTGGGGCAAAAAGCGCGCGCTTGCCAAAATCTTCGCCGCGGCCGCAGCCGTGGGCGGCGTCGTCGGCGCTCTGCTCGTGGTATTCGGCAAAAAGAAATGCGCGTGCGAAGAAAAAGAACACGAGGAAGAAGACGACGATCTCTTCGGCGAATCGTTCGACGAAGACGACGTTTTCTGCAATTTCGAAAACGAAGGCGAAGATTGCTGCTGCGGCAATTGCGACGAAGACGCACCCGGCGGCGAAGAAAACGAAAACGCCTGATCTTTCGGCTGTTCGTGACATAAGCGAAATACCAAACTTTTGCCGGGCAGCCTTACGGGTGCCCGGCAGATTTTTATCGTTTTGAAAGAAGGAATCGTTATGCAAGAAAAAGGCGGTATATCCGTCAGCACACAAAACATTTTTCCGGTCATAAAACGCTGGCTGTATTCCGATAAGGATATCTTCTTGCGCGAAGTGGTCTCCAATTCCTGCGACGCGGTCACCAAGCACAAGCGGCTGGTTTCGCTTGGCGAATGCGAATCCGGCGGCGAATACAAGATCGCCGTCTCGCTCGACAAAGACGCCGGCACGCTCACCGTTTCGGATAACGGCATAGGCATGACCGCCGACGAAGTGAAGCGCTATATCAACCAGATCGCGCTTTCCGGCGCTTTGGAATTCATCGACAAATACGAATCCAAAGACGGCAATTCGTCGGGCATCATAGGCCATTTCGGCTTGGGGTTCTATTCGGTGTTTATGGTCTCGCAAAAGGCCGAGATCGTGACGAAATCGTACGACGGCTCGCCCGCCGTCCGCTGGGTGTGCGACGAAAACGGCGAATACGAAATGTCGGAATGCGAACGCGCCGAGCGCGGCACCGACGTCATTATGCATATTTCCGAAGACGAGACTTCGTATCTCGATTGCGAAAAGATCAAGTCGATACTCAAAAAGTACTGCTCCTTTATGCCCGTGCCGGTCTTATTCGAAGAAGACGGCAAAAGCGAGCAGATCAACGACACCGATCCGCTCTGGCAGAAGAACCCCAAGGACTGCACCAAAGAGCAGTATGACGAGTTCTATAAAAAGCTCACCGGCGATTACGAATCTCCGCTTATGTACGTCCACATAAACGCCGATTATCCGCTCAATTTCAAAGGGATACTTTTCTTCCCGCGCGTGAAGAACGAATTCGAACCGGTCGAGCCCAAAGTGAGCCTGTACTACAACCAGGTCTTCGTTTCGGAAAGCATTAAGGAAGTTCTGCCAAACTACCTTATCTACGTCAAGGGCGTGCTCGACTGTCCTGAACTGCCGCTCAACGTTTCCAGGAGCTATCTGCAGACCAACACCTACGTGAACAAGGTCTCGCAGCATATTTCCAAAAAGGTCGCCGACCGTTTCGTGCAGCTTTTCAATACCGAAAGGGAAGAGCTGGAAAAGAATTACGCCGATCTTTCGCTGTTCCTGCGCTACGGCTGTATGCGCGACGAAAAGCTCTACGACCGCGTCAAGGACACGATAATGTTCCGCCTGACCGACGGTAAGCTCGTCACGGCCGGGGAATATCTTGAAGGCAAAGACGAAGGCACGGTCTATTATACCGCCGAAAAAGAAACCCAGAGCTATTATATTTCCGCCTATAACGCAAAAGGCATAAAGGTAGTCGAAGCTTCGCGGCTGGTCGATACCCAGTTCATGCAGTTTTTGGAAAGCAAGAACGAAAAAATCAAATTCCGCCGCATAGATTCGGGCGTGGAAGCTTTGGGCGAAGATGCCGAAAACGACGAAACGCTCGCAAGCCTTTTCGCCGAAGTTTCGGGCAAAAAGCCCGAATATATCAAGTTCGCCTCGCTCGGCGAAGACGCCGCTCCCGCGGTAATCACCGTCAGCGAGGAGATGCGCCGTATGCACGAAATGATGCGTATGTACGGTATAGGGAACGGCGAAAAGCCCAACGACGAAACGCTCACCGTCAATACCGATTCCAAAGCGGTGTCCCGTCTGAACGAGCTCGACGAAACGCGCCAAAAGCTCGCGGCGAAGCAGATCTATATGTCCGCGCTGATGCTTTCGCGCAGATTCACTCCCGAAGAGACCGAGGAATTCGTAAAGCTCAACACCGAACTGCTCACACTGATATAACGCATAACGAAACGCCCTGCAAAGCGTTTGCTTTGCAGGGCGTTTTTACTGCCGTACACAGATCATTTCGCGTACATTCCGCCGATCACGCGGTTGCCCACCGAACAGGGGAGCAGCTTGAGCAGTACGCACACCGCTTTATACGAAAAGCCAATGGCGTAAAGCGGTTTCACGCGCTTTTTAAAGCACACGCGGCATATCGTCTTCGCCGCCTTTTCGGGCGACATCCCGTTCTGCTCGTCATGCTCCATTTTGCTCACGCTGCGTTCTATCCTGCCGCCGTATATATCGTCGCCGGCGGGATTCTTTTTGCGCGCCGCGGTGAATCCCGTGCGGATATCGCCCGGCATTATGGCGCAGACGCTTATCCTAAAGGGGCGCAGCTCGTTTATCAGCGCGCAGGTATAGGTGTTTATCGCCGCTTTGGAGGCCGAATAGAACGCCTGGAACGGCAGCGCCGCCGGAGCGCCGACCGAGCTGATGTTGACTATCCTTCCGCCGCCGTTTTCGCGCATATGCGGTATGACCGCTTTGTTCACGTTCACGGTGCCGAAGAAGTTCACGTCTATCTGGCGCTTTGCGTCTTCCGGCGTAGTGAATTCCACGGCACCCGATATGCCGCTGCCCGCGCAGTTGACTACCAGGTCTATGCCGCCTTCCGCGGCGACTATCCCGTCCACGGCGGCTTTTACCTGTTCATAATCGGTAACGTCGGCGCGGACGTGCAAAAGCCCCTCCTCGATGAAATCGCGGCGGCTCATACAATAGACTTTTACGCCTTTTGCGGCAAGCACCTTCGCGGCGGCAAGCCCGATGCCGGATGTTCCTCCGGTGACCAGCGCTGTCTTAACGTTCATATCCTTTACCTCTTTTTTTCTTTTTATAAAACGGTGCAGCTTTTGCCGTATGTTTGCACAATGCCAAAAGCTGCACGCGTCTGCGCTCACGCGGCTTTACGCCGCCGGGCGCTTATTATTTGTATTTGGGTCTGGGAACGTAATGGGTGTGGAGCAGTTCGTGCGCCTTATGTCCGTTGGGTTTGCCAAGATAATCTTTGTAAAGCTTGATAAGCTCGGGGTTCTGGTGCGATTTGCGCAGGTTCTTGCGCTGATCCTCGGAATAGAGCGCCTTTGCGCGGAGTTTCTTGGGATCGATATAGCACAGATCCTTGGAGTTGATTATCGGCTGACCGCCGCCGGTCACGCAGCCGCCCGGGCAGCCCATGACTTCGATAAAGTCATATTTTGCGCCCGCTTTGACTTTTTCGAGCAGCTTGCTCGCGTTGCCGGTGCCGTTGGCGACCGCCACGCGGACTTTTTTGCCGCCCACGTCGATGGTGGCTTCTTTGATCCCTTTGGTGCCGCGAACGGCTTTGAAATCGACTTTTTCAAGCTCTTTGCCGGTAACGACTTCGTACACGGTGCGGAGCGCGGCTTCCATAACGCCGCCGGTCGCGCCGAATATGACGGCAGCACCGGTGGATTCGCCCATGAGGTCGTCGAAATCTTCGTCGGGCAGATGGTTGAAGTCGATGCCCGCGGTGCGGATCATACGCGCCAGTTCTCTGGTAGTGATGACCGCATCGACGTCCTGAAGGCCGTTGTTGGAAAGCTCTTCGCGCTTGGCTTCAAACTTTTTGGCGGTGCATGGCATTACCGAAACGGTGAATATCTTCTTGGGGTCTATGCCGTTCTTTTCGGCGTAATAAGATTTTATGAGCGCGCCGCCCATTTCGTGCGGGGATTTGCAGGTCGAAAGGTTGGGCAGGAACTCGGGGTAGAAGGTCTCGCAGTATTTGATCCAGCCGGGCGAGCAGGAAGTGATCAGAGGAAGCACTCCGTTGTTCGTGAGGCGGTCGATGAATTCGGTGCCTTCTTCCATAATGGTGACGTCGGCGGCGAAATCGGTGTCGAACACTTTGTCAAAGCCGAGTCTGCGCAGCGAAGCGGCGAGCTTGCCGGTGACCGAGGTGCCTACGGGCATACCGAATTCCTCGCCCAAAGCGGCGCGTACCGCGGGAGCGGGCTGTACCACGACGTGAAGATCGGGATTCGCAAGAGCGGCCCACACGTCTTTGGTGGAATCTTTTTCGTGCAATGCGCCGGTCGGGCAGGCGACTATGCACTGGCCGCAGTTGACGCAGGGCGAATCGGCGAGCGATTTGCCGTAAACGACGCCCACAACGCTCTTCATACCGCGCTTGGAAACGCCGATGGCGCCTATCTGCTGAACGTTGTTGCATGCGGCTACGCAGCGGCGGCAGAGTATGCACTTGCTGTTATCGCGCACTATGGAAGGCGAGATGTCGTCCACGTTGGATTCGGGCAGCTTGCCGGAATCGAAAGGATATCCGTCGACGCCGTATTCGTTGCACAGCTGCTGGAGTTCGCAGTTGCGGTTTCGTATGCAGCTGGTGCATTCGCGGTTATGGTTGGAAAGGAGCAGTTCCAGATTGATCTTTCTCGCGGCACGGATCTTGGGAGTGTTGGTCTTTATATCCATACCTTCGGCAACGGGGAGCACGCACGCCGCCTGAAGTCCGCGTCCGCCGCCTTCTACGAGGCATATACGGCAAGCGCCGATCTGCTGTACGTCTTTAAGGTAGCACAGCGTGGGGATGTTGACGTTGGCTTCGCGGGCGGCTTCGAGTACGGTATAGTCAGCGGGAACGCAAACTTTTACGCCGTCTATTGTAAGATTAACTTTATTCATTTTCGTTCCTCCCTTATTTCTTGCTTATGGCGCCGAACTTGCAGGTTTCCAGGCAGGTGCCGCACTTGATGCATTTGTCCTGATCGATAACGAACGGGGACTTGACTACGCCGCTGATGGCGTTGACGGGGCATTTTCTGGAGCACGCGGAGCAGCCTTTGCACTTTTCGGGATCGATGGTGTATCTCGCAAGCGCTTTGCAGTGGCCGGCGGGGCAGCGTTTTTCGTAAATGTGAGCTTCGTATTCGTCACGGAAGAATTTGATGGTGGCGAGTACGGGGTTGGGCGCGGTCTGGCCGAGTCCGCAGAGCGCGGTTGCCTTGATGGTGTTGGCGAGCTCTTCGAGACGTTCGATATCGCCGTCCTGGCCCTTGCCTTCGGTTATGCGGGTGAGGATGTCGAGCATCCTTCTGGTGCCTATGCGGCAGGGAGTGCATTTACCGCAGGATTCGTCGACTATAAAGCCCAGGAAGAACTTGGCTATATCGACCATGCAGTTGTCTTCGTCCATAACGATCATACCGCCGGAACCCATCATGCAGCCCATAGCGGTGAGCGTGTCGTAATCGACGGGGGTGTCGATGAGCGAAGCGGGTATGCATCCGCCGGAAGGACCGCCGGTCTGCACGGCTTTGAATTTCTTGCCGTTGGGGCAGCCGCCGCCGATCTCTTCGATGATGGTGCGGAGCGTGGTGCCCATCGGGATCTCGACGAGCCCGGTGTGGGTGATCTTGCCGCCGAGCGCGAAGATCTTGGTGCCTTTGGATTTTTCGGTGCCCATCGAAGCGAACCATTTGGCGCCGTTGAGGATGATCTGCGCCACGTTGGCGAATGTTTCGACGTTGTTTATGATGGTGGGCTGGCCGAACAGACCTTTGACCGCCGGGAACGGAGGACGGGGTCTGGGCTCGCCGCGGTTGCCTTCTATGGAGGTGAGCAGCGCGGTCTCTTCGCCGCAGACGAACGCGCCGGCGCCGAGACGGAGCTTGATATCAAAATTGAAGCCGGTGCCGAATATGTCTTTGCCGAGCAGACCGTATTCGTGGGCCTGTTTGATGGCGATCTGCAAACGCGCGACCGCTATGGGGTATTCGGCGCGCACGTAGATGTAGCCTTCGTCGGCGCCTATTGCGTAGCCGGCGATAGCCATGGCTTCGAGCACCGCGTGGGGGTCGCCTTCGAGCACAGAACGGTCCATAAACGCGCCGGGGTCGCCTTCGTCGGCGTTGCAGACGACGTATTTTTTATCCGAGACCGAAGCTTTGGCGAATTGCCATTTTCTGCCGGTGGGGAACCCGCCGCCGCCTCTGCCGCGCAGGCCGGAATCGAGTATCTCTTTTATGACGTCGTCGGGCGTCATTTCGGTGAGCGCTTTGCCCAGCGCTTCGTAGCCGTGCATCGCGATATATTCGTCGATGTTTTCGGGGTCTATAACGCCGCAGTTGCGCAGCGCCACGCGTTTCTGGCTCTTGTAGAAGCGCGTTTCGGAAAGCGAGGTGACGTCGCCGCTGACGACCGCGTTCTTGGCGGGGTCGCTGTATACCAGACGCTGGACGGGACGGCCTTTGAGCAGATGCTCTTCGACGATCTCGGGCACGTCTTCGACTTTGACTCTGGAATAGAAGATACCTTCGGGGTAAACGATCATAATGGGACCGAGCGCGCAAAGGCCGAAACAGCCGGTGTGGACGATCTTTATCTCGTCCTGAAGCCCTTTGGCTTCGAGCTCTGCTTCAAGCGCTTTCGCAATGGCGGGGCTGTTGGACGAAGTACAGCCGGTGCCGCCGCAGATAAGAACATGAGCACGTATCATAAATATATCCTCCGTTTTATATTATCGTGTTGCCGATGGTGTATTCAACGACGGGTTTGCCGCCCTTGATGTGTTCCGCCACGACTCTTACGGCTTTTTCGGGAGTCATTTTGACGTATGTGGTCTTTTCTTTGCCGGGCTCGAAGACCTCTACTACCGGTTCATACTGGCATATGCCTATGCAGCCGGTCTGCGAAACGGTGGCTTTGTCCGAAACGCCCTGCTTAGCCACTTCTTCGACTAAAGCGTTGAGCACCGGTCTCGCGCCGGCGGCTATGCCGCAGGTCGCCATACCCACGACTATGCGTATGGAGTTTTCGCCTTCACGCAAAGCGACTTTGCCCGCCATGCGTTCTCTGATTTTAGCAAGTTCTTCCAATGATTTCATTGCTGTCTGTGTCCTTTCGGTTTGGTTTTATTTTATAAATTGAATTTTCTCATTTCATAGCCCGCGCTTCGGCGTACTGCGACGCCAGGTCGTCTTTTATAAAGACTATCACCTCGGGCGTGGAAAGCGGCACTCCGCAAAGCACCGCGCGCATCTCGGCGGTGTCCAACGATACCGTCCCGCCGGGAAGGGAATGGGTGAAAGTGATTTCGGTGCCGTCGGGCAGACCCTGTACGAGCGTGCACAGCGTGGACGCGACGTCGCCGAGCGGAGTGAAATCTATGCTCGTTTTGTAAAACAGCGCGCTTATCACGGTGCCGTGGCCGTCGCTTTCGCTTGCGGGCACGCTTTTCAGCGTAAGGTCGCCGCCGGTCTGTTCCGCGGCGAGCTTGAAGAACGGTATCCCCAGCCCCACGGAACGCGTCTTGCGCGTGGTGTAAAACGGATCCGTCACGTTGCGCACCGTGTTTTCGTCCATACCGCAGCCGTCGTCGGTCACGGTGATGCGCAAAGTCTCGTCGGTCTCGGCAAGGTCGATCTCTATGTGCGAGGCGCCAGCCGTAAGCGAGTTCTGAACGATATCCAGTATGTTAAGCGAAAGCTCTTTCAAGCTTTTTCTCCTTTCAGGTATTCAAAGAGGCGCCGTCTTACCAGGTCGCCGCTGTACGGCTCGTCGTCGAGCGTCACGTAGTTTTCGGCTTCGCTGATATCCCACAGATGATGGGCGTCGCTGTTTTTAACAACGCCGTATGAGCTTATGTCGGGCAGGGCGACGGCGTATTCGCCGCCGTACGCGTTCGCCGAAAGTTCGACGAAACCGAAACGCGGCTTTTCGGGGAAATCGCCCAGCACTCCGATAAGTCCGTTGGAAGGCCTGTCTATGTGCGCGGGCAGGCACACGCCGCCGTACGACCGTACTTTTTCCGCCGCTTCTTCAAGCGTCAGCGACGACGCGGGCGGCAGCAGGAATTCTTCTTCGGAAATAACGTTGTCGTCTTCGTCGAGCACGAGCTGGTTGCCGAATATCTCGGTGCGGTTTTTTATTTTTACGCGGTACGCCTTGAATCCTTCGTCGAACTCCATCGCCGTTTCGAGCGTGGGGAAGAGGCACAGCAGATGCACTTCTTCTGCGGTAGTCAGTTCCATCCCCGCCACCGGCACCA
>JAEEGI010003178.1_pt1 | contig 39333 bp, 36 predicted proteins | sample 8958751 | NCBI WGS metagenome assembly JAEEGI01 (sample SAMN16246545, study PRJNA631951) | gut metagenome | biome: gut microbiome; feature: rumen; material: KS-attached | host: Bos | place: Iran: Karaj | collected 2018-10 | reverse complement strand
ATAGATGTTCAGGGAGCCCTTCAGATAAGGGAGAACTATCCCGACGGCATCTTCATCTTCCTGGTACCGCCTTCGATGGGGGAACTCAGAAGGAGACTGGAGAACAGGGGTACCGAGACCAGGGAAAAGATAGAGTTAAGACTGAGCAAGGCCCGCTCTGAAATGGCTTTCGTAGACAGTTACGATTATCTGGTGATAAACGATGATCTGGACGAAGCTGTCGCCAGAGTCAAGGCCATAATCCTCGCGGAGCATTCAAGAGTCAATGTGACCGGCGAGGAGCTTGTTAAAGAGTATTCAACGGAAACGGAGGAGAAATAAATGTTATATCCATCGATCAATGAAATCAGAAAGAAAGCTGACTCCAGATACACTCTGGCGATCCTTGCGGCAAAGAGAGCCCGCGACATCATCGACGGCAAGCCCGCACTTACCGAGTGCAGTGTGAACAGACCCGTATCCATCGCTGCCAACGAGATCAACGAGGACCTCATTACCTACGCAAGGGAAGAGGAGTAGGGAAGCAACTTCTTGCGGTCCCTGCCAACAGGGACTTTTTTAATTCATTAACCATTTGAAAGGAACCATTCATGTTCAAAGATCTGAAAGACGCTCCTGTTAAGGACGTACAGAATGAGCAGGTCGCAGGCTGGAAAAGAATTGATCTGCTGCACAGGTGCATAGAGGAGAGAGAGGGATTCCCCCAGTTCGTATTCTATGAAGGGCCCCCGACTGCCAACGGCAAGCCCGGTATCCATCACATGATGGCCAGGACCCTCAAGGACTCTGTGAACCGCTACAAGACCATGCAGGGATACCAGGTCAAGAGAAAGGGCGGCTGGGATACTCACGGACTTCCCGTGGAGATCGAGGTCGAGAAACAGCTGGGATTCAACGGCAAACAGGACATTGAGGCTTACGGCATCAGGGAATTCAATGAAAAGTGCCGTGAGTCTGTCTTCACATATACTGAGATGTGGACCGAGATGTCAGACCGCATGGCATACATGGCTGACATGGACGATCCCTACATCACATTCAAGAACGACTATATCGAGACCGGCTGGTGGGTCATGAAACAGGCTCACGAAAAGGGTCTGGTCTACGAGGGATACAAGATCCTTCCTTACTGCCCCAGGTGCGGGACAGGCCTGGCTTCCCATGAGGTGGCACAGGGATACAAGATGGTGAAGGTAAACACTCTCACCTGCAAATTCAAGAGGAAGGACGCCCAGAACGAGTACTTCCTGGCATGGACCACCACCCCCTGGACACTTCTTTCCAACGTGGCGCTTACCGTGGGTCCTGACATCGACTATGTCAAGGTCCTGATGAAGTCCGGCAAGGAAGAGGGCAACATATTCTATCTTTCCAAAAGCCTTGCTCCCACAGTACTGGGCTCCGACGAGTACGAAGTCCTGGAGGAACTGAAAGGTAAGGACATGGAGTACATGGAGTATGAGCAGCTCATACCCTTCGTGGAAGTACCTGCCAGCAAGAAGGCATTCTTCGTGACATGCATGGATTACGTTTCCACAGAGGATGGTACCGGTATAGTCCATACCGCTCCTGCCTTCGGTGAAGACGACTATAACTGCGGAGTCAAGTATGACCTTCCGGTACTTCAGCCTGTAAACGAGAAAGGTGAATTCTCCACATCTCCATGGGAAGGACACTTCGTCATGGAAGAGGGACTTGACATCGAGATCATCAAATATCTGGGTGACAAGATCTACAAGAAGGAGAAGATCGAGCATAACTATCCTCACTGCTGGAGATGCGACACACCTCTGGTATACTACGCCAAGAAGTCCTGGTACATCGCCATGTCCAAGCTGAAGGATCAACTGGTGGCCAACAACAGGACAGTCAGCTGGCATCCCGACTACATCGGTGAGAAGCGCTTCGGCAACTGGCTGGAAGAGGTAAAGGACTGGGCTATCTCCAGATCCAGATACTGGGGAACTCCGCTTCCCGTATGGCAGTGCGAATGCGGTCATTTCGAGGTCATCGGCTCCAGGAAGGAACTGGTGGAGAAGGCCGTTGAAAACATCGACGAGACCATAGAACTTCACCGCCCCTACGTGGATGAGGTCACCATGGTCTGCCCCAAGTGCGGCAAGGTGATGCACAGAGTGCCTGACGTGATGGACTGCTGGTTCGACTCCGGATCCATGCCTTTTGCGCAGTGGCACTATCCGTTTGAGCACAAGGACGATTTCGGCGAGCTTTTCCCGGCGGACTTCATCTGCGAAGGTATCGACCAGACCAGAGGATGGTTCTACTCGCTGATGGCGGTATCCACCATCGTTACAGGAAAGGCGCCCTACAGGAACGTCCTGGTAAACGACCTTATCCTGGACAGGGAAGGCAAGAAGATGTCCAAGCACAAGGGGAACACCGTTTCACCCTTTGAGATGCTTGATAAGTACGGCGCAGACGCAGCCAGATGGTATCTGCTGGGAGTATCTCCCGCATGGCAGCCCACCAGGTTCGACGAGGAAGGCCTTAAGGATGTGGCTTCCAAGTTCTTCGGAACATTGAGGAATATCTACAACTTCTTCGTGCTCTATGCCAACATCGACGGAATAGATCCCAGAGAGTTCGACGTTCCCTACGGGGACAGACCTGAACTTGACAGATGGATCCTCAGCAAGTACAACAACCTGATCAAGGACGTCACCCAGTTCATGGATGACTACGATCACATGAAGACGGTGAAGGCCATCACGGACTTCGTGGACGAAGACCTTTCCAACTGGTACATCAGACGTGCCAGAAGGAGATTCTTCACAACAGACCTTACCGACTCCAAGAAGGCTGCATATGCCACCACATATGAAGTGCTGGTGGGAGTTGCCAAACTCATGGCTCCTCTTGCACCCTTCATCACAGACGAGATCTACACCAACCTGACAGGGGAGGAGTCTGTACACATCGCATTCTTCCCCAAGGCGGACGAATCTCTCATCGCAAAAGACGTGGAAGAGAGAATGGATCTTGTAAGGATGCTGGTATCTCTGGGAAGAGGAATCAGAGAGAAGGAGAGGATCAAGGTCCGTCAGCCCTTAAGCGAAGTTCTGGTGGACGGCAAGTACGAGGAGCTTATCGCAGACCTTACTCCGCTTATCGAGGAAGAGCTGAATGTCAAGGAAGTCAGATTCGAAAGTGATCTGGACACATTCATGAACTTCAGCCTGAAACCCAACTTCCGCCAGGCCGGACCCTACTTCGGCAAGCAGGTGAAAGCCTTCGGAAACTATATTGCAAATACGGATCCCAAGGCCTTCATCTCTGAGATCGAGTCCAAAGGCGAGGTGGAGATAGAACTTGACGGGAACAAGTTTACGGTAAACAAAGACCTTCTGGACATCAGGATCGAAGCCAGGGAGGGATTCTCCGTGGCCATGGAGAACAATGTGTTCGCCATCCTGGATACATCCCTTGATCAGAAGCTCATTGACGAAGGATTCGCCAGAGAGCTGATCTCCAAGGTCCAGCAGATCCGCAAGGCTCAGGACCTTGACATGATGGACAACATCGACATCTTCGTTGAAGCCGACGACGACATCATGAACGCTGTGAACATTCACAGAGACTACATCATGACTGAAACTCTGGCACTGAGCATCCAAAGCCAGGCCGGACTTGAGGATAGCTACGACCTTAACGGTCACAAGACCGGGATCAGGGTCGTCAAGATCAACAAATAGAAGGACTTTGCCCGGGTGCGGATGTTTTGCGTCCGGGCGGTCCGTAAGTTTAATAACAGGAAGGAGGAAGCACCATGGCAAAACTTTTGTATATGGGAAGGAACAGCTTCCGCATCATCGGAGCAAAGGGAACTGTCTGCTACGTGGACCCCTATGCAGGCGATGATTACGACATCCCTGCGGACCTCATTCTGGTAACTCACCAGCACAATGATCACAATCAGGTGAATAAGTGCGCTCAGAAGAGCAACTGTGTGGTTGTCCAGAACAAGGAGGCTCTGGAGGGCGGCAGATACAACAATTTCGACGTAAACGGCATCTACGTTGAGTCTGTGAGAGCCAACAACAAGAATCATTCCGACAAGGACTGCGTAGGTTATATCGTCACCATCGAAGGCGTTGAACTGTACTTTGCGGGAGATACGGACAAGATCCCGGAGATGGCTGCTCTCAGCGAGAGACCTCTGGATTACGCGTTCCTGCCCTGTGACGGTTACTACAACATGGGACCTGAGGAGGCTGCTGAATGCGCTGCCATGATCGGTGCAAAACACAGTGTTCCGGTACATTCAGATCCCGGAAGAGACTACAGCTTAAAGAACGCGCTGACCTTCGTCAGCCTGGCACCCAATGCGATGATAATCAAGCCGGGAGAAGAGATAGAGCTTTAAACCGCATCTGACGAGCATTTAAGAGCGAGGTCTTATGAATCTTTTGAATCTCACATCTGAAGAACTTAGAACTGAGATGAGCCGTCTGGGGCTTGAGAAGTATCGGGCGGATCAGGTCTTTAAATGGGTCTCCAAGGGTGTGACTGATCCCGGCAGAATGGGCGGAGTCCCTGCCAGGGTCATGGATGCGCTGAGCGAGAACGGCGTTTACGCTGTGCTTCCAAAGGTCGTGAGATCTCAGACATCAGAGCATGACGGTACCGTGAAGTGTCTCATGGAAATGGAGGACGGCGTCAGAGTCGAGACCGTTTTCATGAAGTACAAGTACGGAAATTCAGTATGCATATCCTCTCAGGCCGGCTGCAGGATGGGCTGTGTTTTCTGCGCCTCCGGCATGAACGGCCTTGAGAGATCCCTGACCGCAGGGGAGATGTACGGCCAGATCCTGGCCATTGAAAACGAAACAAATGAAAAGATCTCACACGTGGTAGTGATGGGAATAGGAGAGCCGATGGACAATTATGAGAGTCTTTCGGCTTTTTTGAATATCATGAACGATCCCAAGGGGAAGAACCTCAGCATGAGGAACATCACCGTATCCACCAGCGGTCTCATACCGAAGATCGACAGGTTCGGGTCAGAATTCCCTCAGGTGAATCTTGCGATATCACTTCACGCAGTCACCGATGAGGAAAGATCCGCACTGATGCCTGTCAACAAGGCCTATCCGCTGAAGGATCTGCTGGAAGCGGTGAGGAGATACACGGATAAGACTCATCGCAGGGTCACCTTTGAATACACACTGATCCGCGGAGTCAACGATGACGACGAGCATCTGAGAAAGCTGGCTGCTCTTCTCAAGGGGATGCTGTGCCACGTCAACCTTATCCCGCTCAATAAGGTCAGAGGCAAGGAGTATGAACCCGGCCGGGAGCGGACAGCCCAGGAGTTCAGAGAGGAACTGGAGAAACACGGTATCCCGGCGACGGTCCGCCGTGAACTGGGGTCAGACATAGACGCAGCCTGTGGACAGCTCAGGCTCAGCAGCGACAACAAATGAGGAGGATGGTATGAAAAAGAGAACGATGATCACCATGATGCTGCTTCCGGCGCTTATTTTGTTCGGATGCTCCGGATCAGGGAACAACGGCGGTTCCATAAAGATCGACGGTATCAAGGCTGAGGACATAAACGAGTTCTACTATACCTATGAGAACATCAATTATAACGCATGCTATCAGAGATATCTCTTCCATGTGGTGGACGGCAAGCACATGTTCTTCCACGATAAGAGAGAGAATCCCGGCGAGTACGGCTGGCTGGATGAGAAGTACTCAGTGAGAAAGGGCGACTTCGAACTTACGGATGAAGAGTGGCAGACCTTCCTGGAGATCATCAAGGACGGAAAGGTGGTCAAGCGTCAGGAGCATCTTGAAGACGGAGGTTCCGGTCCCTGGATGTTCATCTACGCAGGAAATGATACCAAAGGCAAGGAGTACTATTTCCAGCCTGCTGACCAGGTGCTGGTGTTTGAGGAGTTCTGCGAGAAGCTGGCGGAGTCGGGGAGATAGGGGCCTGATATTTTGCGTATGAAAACTACATGTAATACGAAATAGTTCGGTATTATTCGAACGTTCGAAAAATAGCACAAAAAATATCACCGAAAATTACCCCGAAAGGGTTTGAATCGACTCAGCCATTATATAGAATGGAACTGTAGATGATTAATATTCGATCATAGAAGGAGGTCGGAATGAAAAAAGTCGGCATTGTAATGGGTTCAGACAGCGATAAGGACGTGGCTTTAAAGGCAGTTGACGTTCTGAAGGAGCTTGGAGTTCCCTACGAAGTTCATGTTTATTCCGCACACCGCACGCCTGAGGAGGCGGCAGCATTCGCCAAGGGTGCCAGAGAGAACGGTTTCGGTGCCATCATTAGCATCGCCGGCATGGCTGCCCATCTCGGCGGAGTGATTGCAGCATACACCACACTTCCGGTAGTCGGCGTTCCCGTCAGATCTGCAGGTCTGGGCGGGCTGGACGCGCTTCTGGCTACGGTCCAGATGCCCAGCGGCATCCCTGTTGCCACAGTTGCTGTGGACGGAGCGGCCAACGCGGCGCTTCTCTGCTGCGAGATGTTGGCTCTGACTGACGAGGAACTGTCTGCGAAACTGGATGCAAGACGGGAGGCAGGCAGGACCAAGGTGCTGGAGAAGAACCGCAGGATCGAAGAAGAGTTAAATTAGTTCACATTTTTACATTCACATTTTTTAAAGAAGGAGCAGACAATGGCTAACAAACTGGTTTACACAGGCAAGACAAAGAACGTATTTGAGCTTGAAAACGGAAACTATCTCTTAAAGTTCAAGGATGACGTTACCGGAAAAGACGGCGTGTTCGATCCCGGCGAGAACTCCATCGGCCTTACCATCGAGGGAGTAGGCGACGTCAACCTGAGAATGACCGACTATTTCTTCCAGAAGATCAACGCTGCAGGCATCAAGACACATTTCGTCAAGGCCAACTTTGAGGACACCACCATGGAAGTCCTTCCGGCAAAGGTCTTCGGACACGGACTTGAAGTCATCTGCAGATACAAGGCTGTTGGAAGCTTCATCAAGAGATACGGCGAGTATATCGAGCCCGGTACAGACCTTCCCGCATATGTTGAGATGACCTTCAAGAACGACGCCAAGGGCGATCCGCTCGTAACCAAGGACGGTCTTGTAGTTCTCGGCATCATGAGCGAGAAACAGTACGACGACATCAAGGAGATGACTCAGAAGATCACCAAGATCGTTGCCGACGACATGAAGGAAAAAGGTCTGGATCTCTACGACATCAAGTTTGAGTTCGGCTACGACGCTGACGGCGAAGTAATGCTGATCGACGAGATCGCATCCGGCAATATGAGAGTATATAAGGACGGCGAATACATTCAGCCTCTTGACCTTTCGGAGATGTTCTTTAAGTAATGGGCGGATTTTTCGGAGTAGTATCAAAAAGAGACGCCCTGAACGACGTGTTCTTCGGCGTTGACTATCATTCTCACCTGGGGACCAGGCGCGGCGGTCTTGCGGCCTACGACAAAGATGGCAAGGGACTTCAGCGCGAGATCCACAACATCGAGAATTCTCCCTTCAGGACCAAGTTTGAAAACATCTTCAACGAGATGAAGGGCAATTCCGTCATCGGAGCCATCTCCGACTCGGACCCGCAACCGCTTCTGATAAACGGGAGCCACGGATGCTACGCAATCTGCACGGTGGGTCTCGTCAGAAACGAGAAGGATCTCATTGAATTCGTCCTCAAGCGCGGCGGACACTTCAACGCCATGACCGGCGGCAAGGTGAACACCACAGAGCTGGTGGCCACCATCATGAGTGAGAAGGCCGACGATCTAATCGAAGGCATCAAGTTCGCCATGGAGATGATCGAAGGGACCATGTCCATCCTGATCTTAAGGGACGACGGATCTCTGGTGGCAGCCAGGGATAAGCTGGGCAGGCTGCCTGTGCTCATCGGGCGTAACGAAGACGGATACTGCGTGTCCTTCGAGTCTTTTGCGTACAAAAAACTGGGCTATGAGGACGTCAAGGAACTGGGACCCGGGGAGATCGTAAGCATCACTCCGGACGGCCTTACAGTCCTTCAGGAGCCCGGAGACAAGATGAGGATCTGTGCGTTCCTTTGGTCTTACTACGGATATCCCAACTCCAACTATGAAGGTGTCAACGTGGAGGCCATGAGGTACAGAAACGGCGTGATCATGGCTAAACGCGACATGGAGGAGGGCATCACCCAGAGACTGGATTCAGTCTGCGGAGTTCCTGACTCAGGCACGCCTCACGCCATAGGCTATTCCAATTACAGTCACGTGCCTTTCACAAGACCCTTCATCAAGTATACGCCGACATGGCCCAGAAGCTTCATGCCCGCTGAGCAGAGCATCAGGAACAGGGTGGCAAGGATGAAGCAGATACCCATCCCGGAACTGATCGAAGGCAAAAAACTCCTCTTCGTGGATGACTCCATCGTCCGCGGCACCCAGATCAGGGAGACCGTAAAGTTCCTTTACGACAACGGAGCCAAGGAGGTCCACATGAGATCCGCTTCGCCCCCGATCATTTACGGATGCAAGTACCTCAACTTCTCATCTTCAAAGAATGAGATGGAACTTCTGGCGAGAAGGGTGATCGTTGAGCTGGAGGGCGAGGAAGGCCTTAAATATGCCGAGGAATACTCCGACGGCAGGACTGAGCGCGGCAAGAAACTGAGAAAAGCCATAAGCGATAAATTCCACTTCGATTCTCTTGAATTCCAGTCCCTTGAGGGGGTCCTGGAAGCCATCGGACTCGACAGATGTAAGCTCTGCACCTACTGCTGGGACGGCAGAGAGTAAATAATCAAATATTGAAAGGGTTAGTAGATATGAACAACAAGTCAAGATCTGAAAGCTACGCCCAGTCCGGCGTGGACATAACCGCCGGATACAAGGCGGTGGAACTCATGAAGCCCCTGGTGGCAAGGACCATGATAGGGGACCATTCCGATGATATCGGAGGCTTCGGCGGACTTTTTGAACTGGACATGACAGGGATCACCAAGCCTGTTCTGGTCAGCGGGACCGACGGCGTGGGCACCAAGCTCAAGATCGCCTTCCTCATGGACAAACACGATACCGTGGGGATCGACTGCGTGGCTATGTGCGTCAACGACGTGATCTGCTGCGGAGCCAGGCCGCTGTTCTTCCTGGACTATATCGCCTGCGGGAAAAATTATCCCGAGCGCATCGCCGAGATCGTATCCGGCGTGGCAGAGGGCTGCGTACAGTCCGGAGCAGAGCTCATAGGCGGCGAGACCGCCGAGATGCCCGGATTCTACCCCGTGGACGAGTATGACCTGGCGGGCTTCACTGTAGGCGTTGCGGACAAGTCAAAGATCCTCAACAAGGAGACCATGGAGGAGGGTGACGTGGTGATCGGACTTCCGTCTTCCGGAGTTCACTCCAACGGATTCTCCCTTGTAAGGAAGGTCTTCGACGTTGAAAACGCCGACCTTAAGACTCCTCTTCCGGAACTGGACGGAAGGAGCCTGGGCGAGACCCTTCTTACTCCTACGAAGATCTACGTCAGGCCCATGCTGAAACTCATGGAAAAGGTGAACGTGAGATCCGTTGCCCACATCACCGGAGGCGGCTTCTACGAGAACATTCCCAGAAGCATCCCCGATGGTTTCCAGGCAAGGATAGACAAGAGCACTCTTAGGATACCGCCCATCTTCAGGCTCCTTCAGGCAAAGGGCGATATTCCGGAGAGAGACATGTTCAACACCTTCAACATGGGAGTGGGAATGACCGTGGTGGTTCCCAGAATGCAGTCGCTGGAAGCTCTGGACATCTTAAGAGATGCCGGAGAGGATGCCTACATCATAGGTGAGATCCTTCCTACAGATACCGACGAAAAGGTCGTACTCATTTAGGAGCGCGTCATGGAAAAAGCCAGAATAGCCGTTCTTGTCTCGGGGGGAGGCACCAATCTCCAGGCTCTGATCGACAGCGAAAAGTCGGGAGTCATAAACGCGGGAGTGATCAAACTTGTCATCTCCGACAACAGGGACGCATACGCGATCAAAAGAGCGGAAAACAATAATATTGAGACGAAAGTCCTTCTCAGGAAGGACTTCGCCTCAAGAGAAGATCATGAAAAAGCGCTTGTCGGCACACTTAAAGATCATGATATCGATCTTGTTGTGCTGGCAGGCTTTATGTCTATCTTAAGCCCCTATTTCATAGACGCCTTCAGGGACAGGATAATCAATGTACATCCCTCCCTGATACCGTCGTTCTGCGGCAAGGGCTTCTATGGGCTCAGGGTGCATGAGGCTGCGCTGAACTACGGAGTCAAGGTGACCGGTGCCACCGTGCACTATGTCAACGAGATCCCCGACGGCGGCAGGATCATCATCCAGAAAGCGGTGGAGGTAAAGGAAGGGGATACTCCGGAGATCCTTCAGAGAAGGGTAATGGAGGAGGCCGAGTGGAAGATCCTTCCCATGGCCTGTCAGATGGTATGTCAGAAGATCACAGAGGAAAAAAACAATGCCGAATGATACTTATAAAACAGCAAGCATAGAGGAAGCTCTTTCCCGCACAGATTATCCGGGCAGAGGCATCATAATCGGAAAATCCCCGGACGGATCCAGGGCCATGACTGCATATTTCATCATGGGCAGAAGCGATAACTCAAAAAACAGAGTGTTCAGGGAAGAAGGGGAGGACGTTGTCATTTACCCCTACGATTACTCAAAGGTTGAGGATCCATCCCTGATAATCTACTCTCCTGTGAGAAGGTTCGGTGGAAGTCTGATCGTCACAAACGGTGACCAGACCGACACGATATACGATCACCTTGTGAAGGGACAGGACTTCAGGGCCGCGCTCCGCACCAGGGAGTTCGAACCGGACAGACCCAACTGGACACCCAGGATCAGCGGCATCCTGAACTTCAGGGAACCTGATCTTAAAGGGGATTTCACCTATGAGATGAGCATCCTGAAGAGTGTGGACAGCGAGGGCACAGGCTGCGCAAGATATTTTTACGAATATCCTTCCGTGGCAGGTCTGGGTCATTTCATCCACACATACGAAGAAAACGGCGAACCCATTCCCACCTTCAGGGGAGAACCTGAGAGAGTCAGCATGCCTGAGGATCTGGGATCTTTTGCGAAGGCGGTATGGGATAGCCTGGACGAAGATAAAAAGATCTCTATGTACGCCTGTGTCATCGACCTGGAGACAGGCGTAAGGACATCTGAACTCATAAACAAGAACGTCTGAGGGCACAGGAGGCAGCATCATGAAAGAATATGAACTGAAATACGGTGTGAACCCCAATCAGGGTGAGGCTTCCGTCTACATGGAGGACGGAAGAGATCTTCCCTTCAGGATCCTGAACGGAAGAGCAGGCTATATCAATCTTCTGGATGCCATGAACAGCTGGCAGCTGGTTAAGGAGCTGAAGGAGGCCCTGGGCCTTCCTGCGGCGGCTTCATTCAAGCATGTCAGCCCTACGTCTGCTGCGGTGGGCATCAGGATGAGCGAGAAGCAGAAGAGGGCTTTCTTCGTTGATGACCTGGAGGGAATCGACGAATCGCCCATTGCCACAGCCTATGCCAGAGCCAGAGGAACCGACCGTCTCAGCTCCTACGGAGACTGGGCGGCCCTTTCTGACGTATGTGATGCGGCGACTGCAAGGATCCTCCAGAGAGAGGTCTCCGACGGCGTGATCGCTCCGGGATACGATGAGGAGGCTCTGGAGATCCTCAGAGAGAAAAAGAAGGGCAAGTACACCATCATTCAGATGGACCCCGACTACGTTCCTGCCAGAATGGAAAAGAAGCAGGTCAACGGCATCATCTTCTCACAGGAACATAATGATTCCGTTATCGGACCTGAGATCTTCGAGAACATCGTTACAGAGAAGGACGTGCTTCCTGAGGAAGCCAAGAGGGACCTGATCGTGGCATTGATCACCCTCAAGTACACTCAGTCCAACTCGGTGTGCTACGCTCTGGACGGACAGGCCATCGGCGTAGGCGCCGGCCAGCAGTCCAGGATCCACTGCACCAGACTTGCCGGTGACAAGGCTGACAGATGGCAGCTCAGGCAGCATGACAAGGTGCTGGGTCTTCCCTTCAGACAGGACATCAGGAGACCCGACAGGGACAACGCCATAGATATCTATCTTTCAGAAGATTACGAAGACGTCATCGGAGAAGGAAAATGGCAGGCATGGTTCACCGAGAGACCCGAGCCTTTCACCAGAGAGGAACAGAAGGAATATCTCAGGACCATTACGGGAGTATCCCTTGGGTCCGACGCCTTCTTCCCATTCGGAGACAACATAGAAAGAGCAGCCAGGAGCGGAGTTTCCTACGTGGCACAGCCCGGAGGGTCCGTGAGAGACGACAACGTCATTGAGACATGCAACAAGTACGGAATGGTCATGGCCTTCACCGGCATCAGACTGTTCCATCACTGATTATGATATGGAGCAGGATATGAGAATACTTGTGGTTGGAGGCGGCGGCCGTGAGCACGCTATAATCAAAGCCTTAAAAAAGTGCAGGGACTGCGGTGAGATCTTTTGCGCCCCGGGAAACGGCGGAATCGCAAAAGACGCGACCCTGGTGGACATAGGCGCGAAGGACATAGAGAAGATCAGAGACTTCGCTGTTGAGAACAAGATAGATTTCTGCGTGGTGGCGCCCGACGATCCGCTGGTCATGGGTGCCGTGGATCTTTTGAACGAGGCCGGCATCAGGACCTTCGGCCCCGACAAAAAGGCCGCGATCATCGAGGGCAGCAAGGCTTTTTCGAAGGATCTCATGAAGAAGTACGGGATCCCGACGGCAGCCTATGAGACTTTTGACAATGTTGACAAAGCTCTGGAATATGTGAAGACCTGCAGCATCCCCGTGGTTGTGAAGGCGGACGGACTGGCCCTGGGCAAGGGCGTCCTGATCTGCGAGACCAGGGATGAAGCCTTAAGCGCCGTAAAGACCATCATGGAAGACAAGGCCTTCGGCAAGAGCGGAGACAAGGTGGTCATCGAGGAGTTCCTCACCGGTCCGGAGGTATCAGTTCTGAGCTTCACCGACGGAAACGTGGTGGTACCCATGGTGTCTTCAATGGATCACAAGAGAGCTCTTGACGGTGACAAGGGACTGAACACAGGGGGAATGGGAACCATCGCGCCCAATCCTTACTACACAGAGGAAGTGGCGGAGGAGTGCATGGAAAAGATCTTCCTTCCCACCATCAGAGCAATGAAGGCAGAGGGGAGGACCTTCAGGGGCTGCCTCTACTTCGGACTCATGATCACTCCGGACGGTCCCAAGGTAATAGAGTACAACTGCAGATTCGGCGATCCCGAGACTCAGGTGGTGCTGCCTCTTCTTGAAAGTGATCTTCTGGACATAATGCTCAAGACTTACGAGGGGACCCTGAGTCCGGAGGACGTGAAGTTCTCTGACGGATGCGCCTGCTGTGTGGTGATGGCTTCCGAGGGATATCCTGTGAGCTACGAGAAAGGTTTCCCCATCACCATGCCGGAGGACAGGAACATCTACGTCGCCGGTGCTAAACTGGAGGACGGCGTTCTCAAGACCTCAGGAGGAAGGGTACTGGGAGTCACAGAGACCGCGCCAACACTGAGGGAAGCCATTGACAAGGCTTACGAGACGGTGTCTCATGTGAGCTTTGCCAACGCATATTACAGAAAAGACATAGGAAAACGTGCCCTTGAGGCAGAGAAATAAAAGCGAGGGATACAATGGTTTACAGAGTTTACGTTGAGAAGAAGAAGGGCCTGGACAACGAGGCGAGAGCCCTCCTGAATGATTTCAGAGAACTCCTTGGAATAAAGGGACTGAAGGACGTCAGGCTTTACAACAGATATGACTGCGAAGGACTGACGGAGGAACTTTTCCTGAATGCCGTAAACGGTGTTCTCAGTGAGCCTCAGCTGGACACGGTCACTTATGAGCAGCCTGCGGGGGACAGGGTGTTTTGCGTTGAATATCTGCCCGGACAGTTCGATCAGAGAGCATCTTCCGCTGCTGAGTGCATCCAGCTGATATCAAAGGCTGAGAAGCCTGAGATCAGAAGTGCCAAGGTATATGCACTTTTCGGGGAAATAAGCGACTCGGATCTTGATGCCGTCAAAAAATACGTCATCAACCCTGTGGAGGCAAGAGAGGCTTCGCTGGAGCTGCCGGAGACACTTCAGATGGATCTGGTCAATCCCACTGAGGTGGCTGTCATCGAAGGTTTCAGGGACATGGATGACGCCGCTCTTCAGAACATGGTGGACGAACTTGGTCTTGCCATGGACGAGGGAGACCTTAAGTTCACCAGAGACTATTTCGTAAAGGAACAGAGAGATCCCACCATCACAGAGATCAGAGTGATCGATACATACTGGTCGGATCACTGCAGACATACCACCTTCAATACAATAATTGACAAGGTCACCTTTGAGGATCAGTACGTCCAGGATGCCTGGGACAGATATCACGACCTGAAAAAGGAACTGAACAGGACCAAGCCGGATTCCCTCATGGACGTGGGGACCATAGCAGCAAAGGTACTTAAGAAGAGGGGAGTGCTGGACAAACTGGACGAGTCCAAGGAGATCAATGCCTGCACCATCAGGATCAAGGCAGACATTGAAGGCAAGACCGAGGACTGGCTTCTGCTCTTCAAAAACGAGACACATAACCATCCTACTGAGATAGAGCCCTTCGGAGGCGCTGCTACCTGCATAGGCGGAGCCATCCGCGACCCGCTTTCCGGCAGAAGTTATGTATATGCTGCCATGAGAGTTACGGGAGCAGGAGATCCGCTGAGACCTCTGAACGAGACTCTGCCAGGCAAACTGCCTCAGAGGACTCTGGTGACCAAAGCAGCAGCCGGATACAGTTCCTACGGCAACCAGATCGGTCTTGCAACCGGCCTGGTGGATGAGATCTATCATCCCGGTTACGTCGCAAAACGTATGGAAGTGGGAGCAGTCATCGCTGCCGCTCCCCAGGAGAACGTGATCAGGGAAGAACCCGAGCCGGGAGACATCATCATCCTTCTGGGCGGAAAGACCGGCCGTGACGGCTGCGGCGGAGCCACAGGTTCCTCCAAGTCTCACAATCTTTCTTCCCTTGAGACCTGCGGAGCAGAGGTCCAGAAGGGCAACGCTCCTGAGGAGAGGAAGCTTCAGAGACTCTTCAGGGATCCTGAAGCATCCCGCATGATCATCCGCTGCAACGATTTCGGCGCAGGCGGAGTTTCCGTTGCCATCGGCGAGCTGGCTGACGGACTGGACATCGATCTCAACAAGGTCCCGAAGAAGTATGAGAGCCTTGACGGAACTGAACTTGCCATCTCCGAATCTCAGGAGAGAATGGCTGTTGTGGTCAGGGCAAAGGATGCTGACAGATTCTGTGAGATCGCAGAAAGAGAGAACCTGGAGTCCACCGTTGTGGCCAGGGTCACAGATACGGGCAGACTGGTGGAAAAGTGGAACGGCAAGGCAATCGTCGACATATCCAGAGAGTTCCTGGACACCAACGGAGCTGAGAAGCATATAGAAGTGGTGGTCTCAGCCGATGAAGATCTTAGGCTTGACAGCGAGACCGATTTCCGCCAGGGAATGAAGACTCTGGTGGGCGATCTCAACGTATGTTCCAAGAGAGGTCTCTCCGAAAGATTCGACTCCACCATCGGAGGCGGCACCGTCCTCATGCCTTTCGGAGGCAAGTATCAGAGGACTCCCATTCAGACTATGGTCCACAAGCTTCCGGTCATGGACAGAGATACCAGGACCGTGAGTTTCATGTCCTACGGCTACGATCCGTTCATAACCGAGAGAGCACCTTTCAAGGGAGCATACCTCTCAGTTGTATCATCCGTCGCAAAACTCATTGCCGCCGGAGCTGAGAACAGAGACATCTATCTCTCGTTCCAGGAATATTTCCAGAAGCTGGGCCGTGATCCCAGAAAGTGGGGCCAGCCATTGAGCGCAGTTCTGGGAGCCATGGAAGCCCAGATGGATCTCAGAGCGGGAGCCATCGGAGGCAAGGACTCCATGTCCGGCACCTTCGAAAATCTCAACGTTCCTCCCACTCTCATATCTTTTGCGGTAACAGTGGGAGACATAGACAGAGTTAAGAGCCCGGAATTCAAGAAGGCTGGACACACAGTGCTCTTCGCAAGACCTGCTGTAAATGATACAGGGCTTCCAACAGGCCAGTCCATGCACAGGCTTTTCCATGCTGTAAGCACCCTTAACAAAAGGATCGATGCGGCCTACACACCCTGCTACGGCGGAGTGGCAGAGGGAGTGTTCAAGATGGCCATCGGAAACGGCGTGGGATTCAGATATGCCGATCACATCACTCTTGATGAAATATTCGATCATTCCTACGGAAGCTTCATACTTGAGATGAAGGACGGAGAAGGGGAATACGCCCTGAAACTTCTCATGGAGGCCGGAGTAGACGTAACAGTTCTGGGCCTTACCACCGATGACTGTGCCATCACATTCAGAGGAGAAAAGGTCTCGCTGGATGAGCTTTCGGACATTTATGAGAGTAAGCTCGAGCCTGTATATCCCTGCAATATCAGCCAGAAGGGCGCCGAACTTCACAACGTTTCCTCTTACACAAAGGCTGCAGCCCATGTAAGCCCGGCTCTTTCGTCAGCCAAGCCCAGAGTGCTCATCCCCGTGTTCCCGGGAACAAACTGCGAGTACGATACAGCCAAGGCTTTCATGGAAGCAGGAGCTGACCCTGAGATCTTTGTGATAAACAACCTGACCAGTGCCCACGTCGCACGCTCGGTGGAGGATTTCGCAAAGAAGGTCAGTGAGAGCCAGATGATCTTCGTTCCCGGCGGATTCTCCGGCGGAGACGAACCTGACGGTTCCGGAAAGTTCATCACAGCCTTCTTCAGGAACCCTGAGATCAAGGAAGCTGTTACAGCACTTCTGGAGGACAGGGACGGCCTCATGGGAGGTATATGCAACGGTTTCCAGGCGCTGATCAAGCTGGGACTCCTGCAGTACGGCAGAATAACCGATATGGACAGCGATTCCGCCACCCTTACCTTCAACAAGATCTCGCGTCACCAGTCCAAGATCGTGAATGTCAGGGTCGCCTCAGTCAAGTCACCCTGGCTCAGCGGAGTCAAGGTGGGAGACGTTTACCAGGTACCCATCTCTCACGGAGAGGGCAGGTTCATGGCTCCTGAGGAGCTTCTCCGGAAACTTGAGGAGAACGGCCAGATCATGACCCAGTACGTGGATCTTCAGGGCAACGCCACAGACGATATCCAGTTCAACCCCAATGGCTCCGATATGGCCGTGGAGGGACTGATCTCGCCGGGAGGCAGGGTCATCGGCAAGATGGGACATGCAGAGAGAAAGGGCTACGGCCTCTACAAAAACGTGCCCGGCGACTTCGATATGAAACTTTTTGAATCTGCGGTGAGATATTTTGGATTGAATCATTGAAAATCCAAAAATTCTAAGGTATAATGTATTAACATTAAAGTTAACATACATTTGGAGGTAAATTGCCATGGTTAGATTACTGATAGGCCATAAAGGGTCCGGTAAAACTAAGCAGATGATCGAGCTTGCCAACGAGGCGGTAGAGCACGCCAACGGTTCAATAATATTTATAAACAAAAATCAGAGACTCATGTTCGATCTCAAGTATGCGATCAGAGTCATCTGCATGGAAGATTTCGAACACGTTACCAACTCAGACGAGTATATCGGTTTCCTTTATGGGGTGATCAGCCTTGATCATGACATAGAGACAATTTTCATAGACAGTATCCTGAAGCACGCAGACTTCAAGCTTACCGATCTTCCCGAGTTCATCGACAGACTGAAGGACATCTCCAAGAATTACGGCATGGATTTCGTCGTTTCTGTTTCTGCCGATAAGGAAGAGATGATCGGCGTCAACTTCGAAGGCGTGGAGATCATGAACTGATATCAAGAGAAATGGCGGTCCTCCGGGCCGCCGTTTTTTGCTGTGTGGGCCGCTGATACGGCCCGGAGGATCATATGAAAGATAATTTTTCGATGGAAGAGATCGCCTCGAAGCTCAGGGACAGGCCTGCGGGTGTCATCGGCAAAAGGCGTGAATATTCTGTCCTCATGCCTCTGGTCAAAAGGGACGGCAAGATATGCTTTCTTTTTGAAGTGAGATCCAAGGACATTGCTCAGCCGGGGGATGTATGCTTCCCCGGAGGAAGGATCGAGGAAGGTGAGTCCGTGGTGGAGGCTGCCATAAGAGAGACCTGCGAAGAGATCGGACTGACGAAGGATGACATCAGGATCTTCGGCCGCTTCGATTCCATGATGGAAGTAGGAAGGATAGTGATGCACACAGTGGCTGCTGAGATCGATGAAACGGCTCTGGACAGGCTGGTGCCGGACGAAGAGGTGAGGGAATGCTTCACTGTGCCGCTGGAGTTTTTTGCGGAAAACAAGCCCGACTACCACGCAATACCCATCATTCAGTCCACGGAAGGCTTCCCCTTCGAAAAACACGGGATCGACCCGAACTACAGATGGCGCAAGGCTTACGCTGACACGTTTTTCTGGCATTACGAGGGACATCTCATCTGGGGACTGACCGCCGGGATCGTCCAATGGTTCATGGAAGAGATCTTGGATATCTCGTATTGAGAGAAGCTGAAGCCAAAAATCGCATCTAAAGATATATCAAACAACAAAAAAATGCTTTCACATTGCGTTTTTCTGTATTATAATAGTCCAGTAAGTTAATCTATTTCACTTAGGAGGGAAAAAGATGAAAAAGTTTTTAGCATTACTGTTATGCTTAGCTATGGTATTCACATTTGCTGCTTGCGGCGGCGGTGGATCTAATGAGGGCGGCGGCACAGACGAGCCCACAGAAGTAACCTTTGATGATATCGACGACAACTGCGAATCCGCAGACGGAACATACCAGATCGCAATGGTTACAGACGTTGGTCAGTTAAAGGACGGCTCCTTCAACCAGTTCACATGGAACGGCGTTAAGATGTATGCTTATCAGAACGAGAAGACATACAAGTATTATCAGCCGGCCAACGGATCTTCCGCAACAGACGATGACAGAATCAAGGCCATGACAGACGCTTGTGATGCTGGTGCTGAAGTTATCGTTACACCCGGATTCCTTCAGGCTACAGCTCTTGAAACAGTTGCTCCTCAGTATCCCGACGTACAGTTCATCTTCATCGATGGATGGGATATGGGACTTGACAACGTACTCGGCGTTTCCTATCAGGAAGAGCAGGCCGGTTACCTTGCAGGTTATGCAGCAGTTATGGAAGGCTACACCAAGCTCGGATTCTCCGGCGGTGGCGGCGGTTCCAACCCTGCTTGCATCAGATACGGCTACGGATTCGCTCAGGGCGCAAACGCAGCTGCTGAAGCAAAGGGCGAAGACATCTCCATGAGATATTCCTGGGAGTATGGTTCATCCTTCTCAGCATCTGATGACCTTCAGGCTATGCTCGCCGGTTGGTTCAACGCTGGCACAGAAGTTATCTTCATGTGCGGCGGTACAATGTTCAACTCCGGAGCTGCTGCTGCAGAAGCTGCAGACGCTGCTATCATCGGTGTTGACGTTGACCAGTCCAATCAGTCTGACACTGTAGTTACATCCGCTTGCAAGGGACTTGCTCAGTCCGTACAGATCTCTCTTGGAAACTTCTACAACAACGGTCTCCAGAAGGGCGCTCTCGTACTTGGCGCAGCTGATGATGCAGTAGGTCTTCCTGTTGACACATGGTCACTTCAGAACTGGACTGTCGATGAGTACAATGCACTCTTCGAGCAGATCAAGTCCGGCGAAGTAGTAATCGACAACAACAGCGAAATGGCAGATCCCAGCCAGGCTGGATTAGAGCACATCACATTTGAGAACTAATTACTTACGAAACTCATGCGCATAGCATGAAACGAAAAGGGGGAATTGCATATTCCCCCTTTTTTCAAAATCATTTTGCAACTAATCAGTAAAGGTACAGGAATTATGTCAGAATATGTAATTGAAATGAACCACATCCGTAAGGAATTCCCCGGGATCGTGGCCAATGATGACATAACGCTCCAGCTCAAGAAGGGCGAGATACACGCTCTCTTAGGCGAGAACGGAGCAGGTAAGTCCACCTTGATGAGCGTGCTTTTCGGCCTCTATCAGCCGGAAGCCGGCGAGATCAAAAAAGATGGAAAGGTCGTTAAGATCGACGATCCCAACGATGCTACCGCGCTGGGCATAGGAATGGTACATCAGCACTTCAAGCTGATCGAGGTATTCACCGTCCTCGACAACATCATTCTCGGCGCGGAGACCACCGGTCCTATGGGATTCCTGAAGAAGAAAGAAGCGAGAGAAAAGGTCATCGCTCTTTCCGAGAAGTACGGGCTTAAGGTAGACGTTGACGCCAAGGTAGAGGACATCACCGTAGGTATGCAGCAGAGGGTCGAGATCCTCAAGATGCTCTACAGGGACAATGACATCCTCATCTTTGACGAGCCCACGGCAGTACTCACTCCTCAGGAAATAGACGAGCTCATGGAAATAATGAGAGGATTCGCCAAGGAAGGCAAATCCATCTTGTTCATCACGCATAAATTAAATGAGATCATGGCCGTATCCGACAGAGTCACCGTACTCCGTAAAGGTAAGTACGTAGGTACTGTCAACACCAAGGATACAAACAAGCAGGAACTGTCCAACATGATGGTTGGACGTCCGGTACAGCTTGAGATCCACAAAAAACCCGCCACCCCGGGCGACGTGGTCCTCAAGGTTGAGAACCTCACAGTTCCTTCCAAGATCCACAAGAACAACGCGGTAAACAACGTTTCTTTCGACGTGCATGCAGGAGAGATCCTCTGCATCGCAGGTATCGACGGAAACGGCCAGACCGAACTGGTCTACGGTATCACGGGACTTGAGAAGGCCACAGGAGGCAAGATCACTCTGCTTGGCCAGGACATATCCAATGCTTCCATCAGAAAGCGTGCAATGGCCGGTATGTCCCACATTCCTGAGGACAGACATAAACACGGTCTGGTGCTTGGATACACTCTGGAGCAGAATCTGGTCCTTCAGAAATACAGGGAGCCTCAGTTCCAGAGTCATGGATTCATCAAGTTCGATGAGGTGAGAAAGTACGCCAACAAACTTATAGAAGAATTTGACGTACGTTCAGGACAGGGCCCCATCACAGTGGCCAGATCCATGTCCGGCGGCAACCAGCAGAAGGCCATAATCGCCCGTGAGATGGACCGTGACGAGCCCCTTCTTGTGGCCGTACAGCCCACCAGAGGTCTGGACGTAGGCGCCATCGAGTACATACACTCAAAGATCGTCGAAGAGAGAGACCTGGGACATGCAGTCCTTCTGGTTTCCCTCGAACTGGAAGAGGTAATGGGACTTTCAGACAGAATACTGGTCATGTACGAAGGAGAGATCGTCGGAGAAGTGGATCCCAAGAAGACCACACCCGAAGAACTCGGACTCTACATGTCAGGAGCTAAGCGTCAGGGAAAGGAGGCGGAATAAATGCCAAGACTTGAACCCGGAACGGGTAAGACCAAATGGTACAGGACCGATGGGGCAGTGGCAGTTTACTCCGCTTTGATCTCCATCCTCATAGGTATGGCCGTAGGAGCCATAATCGTAGTGATCGTCGGACTGCTCAAGTCCAACATTTCCCCGACGGGAATCTGGGAAGGCGTAAGACTTGTATTCCTGGGCGTATTCTCCACAGGAAGAGAGGGATCACAGCTTTCCTTCGGATTCAACGCAGTCAACCTGGGCAACATGCTTTTCAGAGCAGTTCCCCTTATCATGACCGGACTTTCGGTGGCTGTGGCCTTCAAGACAGGTCTCTTCAACATCGGAGCTGCAGGTCAGTATCTCATGGGAACCATGGGAACACTTTCCGTAGGACTCTGGCTGGGATGGGCAGGAGTGCCCACATTCGTGGCCTGGCTCTGCGCATTCCTCGTAGGAGTCATCCTTGGAGGTCTCTGGGGAGCCATCCCCGGACTGTTCAAGGCTTTCCTGAACATAAACGAGGTAATCACATGTATCATGACCAACTGGATCGCCGCCAACCTGGTGACCTGGTGGTTCGATGCACATGAGATGTTCAAGAACTCCGCAGAAGGAGGAAAGGTCGGATACGTCATTCCTCTCAAGAACGTTGGAGTAGTAACACCTAAGATGTTCATGGACGTGCTCTTCAAGGGTTCTCAGGCTAACGGAGGCTTCTGGATCGCCATCCTCATCGCAGTTGCAATGTGGATCATGATGACCAAGACCACCTTCGGATATGAGCTGAGAGCCTGCGGATCCAACAGACATGCTGCCAAGTACGCAGGGATCAACGACAAGAAGAACATCATCCTTTCCATGGCTATAGCAGGCTGCCTTGCGGCTGCAGGTGCATCCCTGTACTATCTGTCAGGAAACACTGAGTTCTACTGGTCAACATATCAGAAACTGCCTGCAGAAGGATTCAACGGCATCCCCGTTGCGCTTCTTGCTGCCAACCATCCCATCGGCGTGATCTTCTCCGGAATATTCATGTCCATGCTGAACATCTCCGGTATCCAGCTGAAATACCTGACAGCGTATAACGAATACATCTCCGACATCATCATCGCAGTAATCGTTTACCTGTCTGCTTTCTCCATGCTGTTCAAGACCGTTCTTTCCAAGAAGATCAGGAAGGGCACAGGCGGAAACGTAAACGCTGAGCCCGCACCTGCACCGGCTGCGGCAACACCTGAGGCACAAAATACTCAGGAGGAGAAGGAGATCATCCAGAATACAAAAGATTTTGAGGAGGATATCCTGGAAGATTACAAACAGCTATTTGATGAGACCGCCGAAAAAGTTCAGGCTGAATCTGAGGAAGGAGGGCAGAAGTAATGGTATTCTTAATACAGCAGACAATGCTTTATGCAGTTCCCCTTATGATCGTCGCTCTCGCAGGCGTATGCGCTGAGCGTTCCGGCGTAATCAACCTTGCTCTCGAAGGTATCATGATATTCGGTGCCTTCATGGGCGTAGTGTTCGTCAGAATGTTCCAGAACGCGGGCTGGACCGTGGAACAGGGACAGCTGATCATGATAATCTCCCTTTTCCTCACAGGAATCTGCGGCATAGCGTTCTCCATGCTTCTGGCATTCTCGGCCATCAACCTGAGAGCTGACCAGACCATTGGAGGTACTGCCCTCAACATGCTGGCTCCTGCTATCGTCATGTTCTTCATCTACATGATAATCCAGCAGAACACCATGGGCATGGCTCAGGGCGGAGCAGCAGGCTGGTTCATGATCAAGCCCCAGACCTTCGGACTTCCCAAGGGACACAGCTGGGGTCCCATCATCGACCTGTTCATCAACAAGGTATATCTCACCACATATATCTGCATCATCATATTCGTGATAGTCTCGATCTTCCTGTACAAGACAAAGACAGGTCTGAGACTGAGATCCTGCGGTGAGAACCCACAGGCTGCGGATTCGCTGGGCATCAACGTCCACAAGATGAGATATCTGGGTGTCGGATTATCCGGATTCCTTGCGGGAGTCGGCGGATTCACATTCTCAATGACAACTGCAAACATGACATCCAACGGAGACGTTGCAGGATACGGCTTCCTCGCTCTGGCTGTAATGATCTTCGGTAACTGGACGCCGCTGAACATCGCATTCGGATCGATTCTCTTCGGTCTCTTCAAGTGCATCGCGGCCACCTATGCTACCCTGGACATCAACGGAGACGGAGTATATCTCCTGAACGAACTGGGACTGAGCCCGTACCTGTACAGGATGTTCCCATACATCATCACGCTTATAGTTCTGGCCTTCACATCGAAGAGCTCCAGAGTACCCAAGGCAGAAGGTATACCTTACGATAAGGGACAGAGATGAGCCTGGTAAGAAATTTCGGGAAGATAATCACTTCGTGCAAAAAAGAATACCGCAAAAAACGCTACGGCCAGTTCACTCTCTACGATAACATCAGCGAGGGTTCAGTGCTTTGCTACGGCGACAATGCGGACTTCATGAAGTATCTTCTTCAGAAAAAAGACATGGCAGGAAAGATCGCCCAGATATACATTGATCCGCCGTTCTTTTCAAAGGCCACCTACGAAGCCACCGTCAAGATCACAGACGAGTCCGGCGAGGAGACCAAGATCAAGAAAAAGGCCTATCAGGACATCTGGGACGAAGGCATGGAAGAGTATCTCAAGATGCTTGGGCTCAGGCTCATGCTTATGAAGGATCTTCTCAGCGACAACGGCACCATCTGGGTGCATCTGGACTGGCACGGAATGCATTACGTGAAGGTCCTCATGGATGAGATCTTCGGCGAAAAGAATTTCGTCAACGAGATCATCTGGACCTATAAGTCCGGAGGGTCATCCAAAACTCATTTCGCCAGAAAGCACGATTCCATCCTGGTATATTCCAAGACCAAGAACTATTATCTGTACATCCCCAAGGAGAAATCCTACAACCGTGACCTTAAGCCTTACCGCTTCAAGGGCGTGGAGGAGTTCAAGGACGATATCGGCTGGTATACCCTGGTGAACATGAAGGATGTCTGGCCCATCGACATGGTGGGTAGGACATCGGCGGAACGTACCGGATACGCCACTCAGAAGCCTGAGGCTCTCATCGAGAGGATACTCAGGGCCGGATCAAAAGAAGGTGATCTGGTGGCGGATTTCTTCGCCGGATCTTCGACCCTTGCAAAGGTGGCGGAGGACAACGGAAGATACTGGATATGCTGTGACAACAGTGAGGTCGCCATCGACAGTTCGATCCAGCGTCTTGAAAACAAACAACTCTCCATGATATAATCAATAACGAGTTTTGCGGACGCCTTATGGCGTCCGCCTTATGTCCCGTTAGCTCAACGGATAGAGTGCCGGATTCCGAATCCGTAGATAGGGGTTCGATTCCCCTACGGGATACCAAAAGGAGTTGACCTGCCAAACGGCGGGTCAATTTCTTTTAATTACAATAGAAGGGGAATCGGACCCGGGAGGGCATCGGCGTCAATGAGACAGTCCGGCGGACTGTCGAATAGCCGATGGTCGAAGCCGGCCTGAAAGGGAATCGGACCCGAGAGGGCATCGGGTACTTGGCGGGATAATGTTTTTTGCGCTAAAAATGTATTTGGGCTGAAAAGGATAAACAGCGGTGATATAATGATATCATCTTAAAGAAGGATGAGAGGAACGCAGGCTGTGGCCTGCGTTTTTCAGTCCGCGGGAAGGGAGGAAGGATTTGAGAAGGAAGATAGCGGGCATCATCATGATCGTTCTCAGCCTCGGGGCTCTTGGATTCTGGGAACTCTGGGGAAGAGAGAACTTGAGCTACCGCAGCATCCTGGTATTTAAGGAGCCACATGAAGCTTATACCTTGGTCACGGATGACATGCTCCGGGAGATAAGAGTGGAAAGAGCGTCATCCGGTGCCCTGGGACCCAAGGACAGAAACAGGATACTTGGGATGGAGACAAGACAGTATGTGCCGGCGGGGCAGGAACTGGACATACAGTATTTCAGGGACACCATGTTCAGGACGGGCCTGAAGGAGGACAGTTTCGTCCTCAAGGTGCCGGACCTGTGGATGGTCAGCTGTCCCGAGTCCATTAAAAGAGGCGATAAGGCCTTTTTTTATTTGGGAGAGGAGCTTTTGTGCGAGACCAGGGTAATTCACGTAAAAGACAGTTACGGCCGTGAAATCACGTATTCAGGGCTCGACAGGTACTATCCTACGGGGAGGATGAACCTTATCGAAGTGATGCTAAGCGGTGAGAACATAAGAAAACTCAGCATGCTTGCTGAGAAGGGCAACAGATTTACGATAATTTATGCGGAGGAAGAATATGGCAGAGAATGAAACATATAAGGATGAAAGTTTTGAGGAGGGTACCGGTGGCTTCGGAACGCTTCTGAGAGATGTTCTTAGGTGTCTGGAGGATGAGTGGAAGAACTCCGGAGATAATGACCGTACCGACAGACTGGAGCTGGAAAAGAGAGCCATAATGGGCTACCCGGAGGAGGCAGCCAGAGTGAAGGAAAGGATAAGAAGCATAATCGATGAGAACGGAATGGATGAGAACTATCCTCCCTGGTACAAGTCGGCGGAAGATGCGGTGTTCAACGAGCTTTTCGGACTGTCAGGGATCGCCCCCTGGGCCTATGACGAAACTGAGGAATACAGGAATTCATCCTCAGCCAAGCTCATAGGGGACAGACTGTACTGCTTGATCGACGGACGGTCAGTTCTTCAGCCCCAGCGCATAGGACGTGACAGAAGGGAGCAGCTCAAACGGGCACTTCTCATGGCGACGCCCAAGGAGAGGCTGGAGAGCGGTTTCCATGAGGTATACCTGAGAAACGGTATCAGGGTCACCATATTCTCGGGAGACAGGACCAAGGAAGATCAGGACATAATGGTGTTCAGAAAGTACGTGCTAAATGACATGAGTTTCGAGGATCTGGCTGCTTTGGGCACTATACCACAGGAGAGCACGGAACTTTTCAAACTAATGGTAAAAGCCGGGTTCAACGTGATATTCGCCGGACCTGTCAGATCCGGCAAGACCACGTTCCTGAGAGCCTGGCAGAGCTATGAGGACCGGAATCTGGAAGGATTGGCCATAGCCACGGACCCTGAAACAGACTGGACAAGGATCATGGGCGACGCTCCCGTGATGCAGATAGTTGCAGACGGAGACGAACTGGAGAACATCACCAAGCCCATACTCAGAGGGGACAACGATTATGTGCTTCTCGAGGAGATGAGAGACGCGGTGGCCTTCAACATCGCTCTGGAGATCACTTCACTCGGGACCAGGAGAAGCAAGGCTACTGTCCACACCATGTCTGCGGAGAGCCTGCCATTCATGATGGCGGAAAAGATCCGCCACCGCTACGGAGGCGACACTAAAGACATAATAAGAAAGATAGTGGAGAATTTCGATCTGGTATTCGAATTCAGACAGATGGACTCCAATCGTTCAGTGAAAAAACTGACCGCCATAACACAGTACTATATCGACAAGACCACAGGAAAGCCTGCTTCCCTTAAACTGATGAAATATGATTTCATGAAGAAAAAATGGATCTGGAACAGCACTCTGTCCTGCAAGATAAAGGAAATACTGAGGACCTGTCCTGAGACAGGGAAGGAGATATGCAGGATACTGGCTGATCTGGAGGCGGCGTCCAGGTGATGGTGGTATTCCTTTTGTCCGTACTGATGCTGGGGGTCTTCGCAGCCACATATGACTACATGAAAGATCTTTATCATGCTCTCGGAGTTCTGGTGAGAAGGTACATCGATTCTCTCAGGGAATCGGAAATGAACGACCGGGGAGAAGTGTTTGAGACCGTGAGGAGCCTGATGTGGATCACCATGGGCATGGGCACTGACAGGGCGGTCTGGCTGTTTTTCGGTATATCCGCTCTTTCCGGAACGGTGGCACTTTTGACACTAGGACTGAGACTGTCCATGGGACTTAGGCTACTGACTGTCCTCATGGCGTCTTTCATGCCATTCATGCTGCTGAGAATAAGGCTTGAAAAAATAAGAGTAAGAGGCTCCCGGGAAGGGGAGATACTTCTGTCAGAACTTACGGATAACTACAAGATATACTATTACAACATGCGGGAGGCCATAGAGAAGACTGCTTCAGGTATAAGAGATGCCCCGAACTCAAAAAGGATACTTACAGACCTGGCAAGAGGGCTGGAACGGGCAGGTACGGATAAAGCAGTAAGGAGACTTCTGGAGGAATTCGGACTGTCCATAAACACTTCGTGGTCAAACACTCTCAACAATCTGCTGTACTTTTCCATACTGAAAGGCATAAGGGTGGAGGAGGCTCTTGAAGACCTGGAAGCGACCATAATGAGAGCCAGAGAAGTGGAGGAGTATTCCAAAAGGCAGCTTAACGAGCCAAAACTGATGATCAGATATCTGGTCCCCGTTTGTTATCTGCTTACTGTCGTTGGCGGCACCAGGTTTTTCGGCCTCAGTGCATCTGAATTCCTTCAATATCAGTTCCAGACGGAGGCTGGAGTCACATGGTTCACGGTATTCTTAATACTTTACATAATAAGTTATATGGCAAACTTGTATTTCTCGCGAAACAAGCTGGATTTGTAGAGGCTCCGGAGAAGGATCTTTACCATGCGGCCATACTTCTTAAGGATCTCTGCATCGTAAGGAGATACCATCCGGTGTCTCTTGACTATATGCTGGAGGAGATGTCAGTGGGATCGGGAACACTCAGGCCATTGTTTCAGAAGACTCTTGCACTTTACAGAACAAAGGACAGCGAAAAAGCCTTTGAGTATTTCGGTAACAGGCTGGATTCAAAGCACGGAAGGAATTTCGCGATGCTGATGTCCAAGATGGACAGGATAGATCCTGCCGAACTTGTGCCCCAGATCGATATTTTCATCGGTGTGATAAGGGAAGTCAGGACAACTGAGGCCATGAAGGCGTCTGAAAGGAGGGCGGCGTTGTGTACGTTTCTGGCGGCGGCTGCGTTTTTTGCGCTTCTCATAAACTTCCTGGTGGTGGTAGTGTTCATGGATACGCTGGAGAGCCTGAGATTCCTGTACTGAGGCATTTTTCGAAAGGGGTTTAACATACATGAAAAACATAATCATAATCATCGGAACCATAATACTCGGGACGGTGATAGTAAGTCAGTTCATACTGGGCCCGGATAATTCGCTGCTTTCTGCAGCGGAGTCCGTGGTCTCCAACGGTACCATGCAGATCGAGGAGACCTTTAAAGGTTCGATCCAGCAGCAACAGACAGAGGGGACAGGCTGATGAAACAGCTGATGGTGACGGTGGGACTCATGTTGCTTGGAATTATCATCTTTTCTCTGATGATGAATGGTCCGGACAGCCTGTATGAAGTGTCCCGTGAGGCTGTAAATGCCGCAAAGGAGGCCTATCCATGCATGAACTGATAACTTCTGTGGCTTCTGTCATTATACTGTCGCTTTTCGTGATCCAGTTCGCCTTAAGCGAGAATCTTTATCTGGAGCTATCGGCCTGTGAAAGGCTGATATCGGATTATGAACTGGGGCTTGATGCAGGTCTGAACGGTCCTGAGAGCCTTGAACAGGAACTTGACAGGATACCCAATGTGTCTGCTGAAATACGTGACGGCAAGGTGGAACTGACATTCAGCAAAATTGTGGTACCTGCGTGGAGCAGTGATGATAATACAATACGGATAACCAGGGAGTTAAAACGTGAAGAACCTTATTATGACACTGGCAGCAGCTATTCTGATGAGTATTCTGCTCAGGGCTCAGAATGATATAAATGCATCCATGATATGGATGATCGGAGGTCAGTGATACTGCTTATGTTTACAAAAAAACTCTTTCGTGATAATATATCGCCTGTATGGGAAGCAATTCCTGTAAAGAACTATATTAAAACGAAAGGGCCTTGAAATGGGTATCACAGTAGGCATAGACATAGGAGGAAGCACCACAAAGATCGTAGGGTTCAGGAGATCAGAGATGCTAAAACCGGTGCAGATATCCTCCAACAATCCGGTGGCTTCCATATTCGGAGCGTTCGGTAAATTCCTTTATGACAACATGCTGGATCTCAGTGAGATCAGCAAGGTGAATCTGTCCGGAGTGGGGGCTTCAGGCATTGAAAGACCGATCTACGGACTTCCGACATATAAGGTGGATGAATTTACCGCAAACGGTCTGGGAGGATCTTACTTCGCAGAGGGAAAAGACCGATTCATGGTGGTCAGCATGGGAACCGGAACGTCATACGTATGTGTAGAGGACGGAGTCCCCAAGCATATCGGTGGTATCGGTATCGGAGGAGGTACCATACTGGGGCTTTCCAAGTATATCCTTAACACCAACGAGATAGACAGGATCGCAGAGATGGCCCAGCAGGGAGACATCAAACGCATAGATCTTCAGGTCGGTGACATTTCCAAAGAGAAACTGCCCGGTCTGAGAGAGGATACTACAGCGGCCAGCTTCGGCAAGTCCTCATCCAGAGCAACTCAGGAGGATAAGGCGGCGGGTATCATTCACATGGTGCTGGAGGATATATTCCAGACGGCTGCACTTATCGCTAACGGGATCGGCATCAAAGATATCGTGATGATAGGAGCTCTCACCAATATGGAAGAGTGTACCAGAGTGGTTGATGCGGTGAACGTCCTTTTCCCGGACTGCAACTTCATCATCCCTGAAGAAGGAGAGTACGGAACTGCCATCGGAACGGCGCTGGCCAGGGACGGAAGTCTGAGAGAGATCAAATAGAGCAATAAAAGAGGGGCCTCAGGGCCCCTTTTAAATACCTTTTATAGGTCTGATCATACGTTGAACAGGAAGTTCACTATGTCTCCGTCCTTCATGACATATTCCTTGCCTTCAGAACGGAGGAGACCGGCTTCCTTGGCCTTTGCCATTGAGAATCCGACTTCTGCGAACTTGTCATAGGCTATGGTCTCGGCTCTTATGAAACCTCTCTCGAAATCGGTGTGGATCTTGCCTGCAGCCTGAGGTGCTTTGGTACCGTTCTTGATGGTCCAGGCCCTGGCTTCATCTTCACCTGCGGTGAGGAAGGAAATGAGATCCAGCAGCTTGTATGAGGACTTCACCAGCTGATCAAGTCCGGATTCCTCAATACCCATCTCTTCAAGGAACATTGCCTTCTCATCATCGTCGAAGTCTGCAACTTCTGCCTCTATCTCAGCGCAGATCACAACACACTGGGATCCTTCTGATTCGGCGATGTCGCGGACGATCTGAACGTAAGGATTTGAGTCTGCATCTGTTACTCCGGACTCATCTACGTTGGCGACATATATGATAGGCTTGTAGGAGAGGAGACCGACTTCTTTGATGAATTCAGTTTCTTCCTCATCGAAATCCATTGCTCTCGCATTGGTGCCCTCGGCCAGCTGATCGTAGACTCTCTTTAACAGTTCGGCCTCCCAGGTGGCAGACTTGTCATATTTGGCCTGCTTCTCGGTCTTGGCGATCCTTCTTTCCAGGATCTCCATGTCGCTTAAAAGAAGCTCTGTGTCGATGGTCTCTATGTCGTTTCTGGGATCGATCTTGCCTTCGACGTGGACGATATTATCGTCCTCAAAACATCTGACAACGTGGACAATGGCATCCACCTCACGGATGTGACCCAGGAACTTATTGCCAAGACCTTCGCCCTTGGAGGCGCCCTTTACCAGACCGGCGATGTCGCAGAAACCAATGGTGGCATAGGTGGTCTTTTTTGAATTGTAGACCTCGTGGAGCTTGGTCACCCTCACATCAGGGACAGTGACCATTCCCACGTTGGGTTCGATGGTGCAGAATGGGTAATTGGCGGCTTCGGCGCCGGCCTTTGTGATGGCGTTGAACAGTGTGCTCTTGCCGACGTTGGGCAATCCTACGATTCCGAGTTTCATATTGATCACTCCTTATATGTCAATTCTGATTCCGCAGCTTTGTTGTCCAGCGGAAGTTTTTTGCGCAAAATACGGTAAAGGATGAAGGCTCCTATAAAGAGGACGATGCTTATCACCTGAGCCTGTCTCAGAGGGCCGATCATCAGACTGTCTGTCCTGAGACCTTCCACGAAAAATCTTTCGAAGGAGTACAGCATGAAGTACAGGCAGATTATCTGTCCCTTGAAGGTCCTTTTGTGGTTGGAGAACCAGATGAGGAATACGAACAACAGGAAGCACCAGATGGATTCATAGAGGAAGGTGGGATGATATCCTTTTCCGTCTATGATCTGAGCCCAGGGAAGGTCAGTCTCTGTTCCGTGAGCTTCCTCGTTGAAGAAGTTGCCCCATCTTCCGATGGCCTGTCCGAGAGCCAGCACAGGTGCGAGAACATCCAGAATGTCGGGGAAACTTTCCTTGTCATGTCTGGCTACGAAATAAACTGCGATTATACCCAGAATGATGCCGCCGTGGATGGCGAGACCGCCGTTTCTTGTGTTGAATATCTCAGCCAGATTGTTCTGATAATATGACCAGTTGAATATGACGTAATAGAGTCTGGCGCCCACAAGAGCAGAGGGGATCAGCCAGATTATGACGTCGAGAAATGTGTCTGGCTTCAGACCGAATTTAGGCGCCCGTCTGTAGTTTATGAGGGTGGCCAGAATAAAGGCGAATCCGATGAGAACGCCGTACCACATTATATCTATTCCAAAAACCGTGAAGCATACTCTTCCCGGAGAAACCATGATGTTGATCTCCTTTCATATCATTACCAGTTATCCTATCATTTTTTAAGTTTTTTGTCCACTTGTTGGAATAAAACAATGACAAAACAAAACGAATATGGTAATGTATAATCTGATTTGATTTCAATCTGCTCAAGAAAGGGAATAACACCAATGGTTTTTGAGAAAAAACGCACATCAAGATTTGTGACCATCGTTGCAGTTATAATTGCTTTGATGCTTCTCTTCACCGGATGCGGCGGAGAAAAAGGACCTTTTGACATGGACACTGTGGCTCTGGCCACTTCACTTGTCGAAGACGTCACTTATGAAAGCGAACTTCAGCAGGTCAATGTTGATGCAGTAGATACTTTCCTTGCCATTCCGGAATACAAAGAAGGCTATTTCTTCATTGCAAGCAGCGCATGCACAGACTGCTTCGGAGTCTTCGAGTTCAAGGATGAAGAAGCTGCGATCTCTGCTGAGGAGACCGTTGAACTCTACTTCAAGGATCTGGCGGACGCATATGAGAAGTACGATCCTGAAGAAGCCAACAAGGTATCTGAGAACTCTGTCCTTGAAAGGAAGAGCAACCTCCTTGCGTTCTGCGTCACAGATGACAAGGACAACGCCAAGTCGATCATAAAGGCTGCTTTCGACAGCGCTGTTGCAGTTGAACCGGAAGAGGAGACTGAAGACAGTGAGGAGAATGAGGATACCGAAGAGCCAACAGACGATACTACTACCACAGAGGTATCTGTTCCCGAGAAGACATATCCTGTCATCGAGGCAAACGGTGATCTCAGCTACAGCGGATTCATCGCACTGATCGGCGACACAGCTTTCGAGCTTTATGACTATGTGGACAGCACGGCTGCTCATTACTGTGACATCGTAAACTATACTGCAGACAAACTTAAGGGAAGCGCCAATGTCTATTCAATGATCGTTCCTACATCTGCAGGTATCACAGTTCCTGACGCATACAGGGATCAGATGAAGGGTTCCAATCAGAAGACTGCTCTGGACAACCTTTATTCCAAGTTTACAGGCAACGTGATAAATCTGGATCTCTATGACCACCTCATGGAGAACAGGGACAAATACATTTACTTCAGGACCGACCATCACTGGACAAGCATGGGAGCATATTACGCGTACGAAGTATTCTGTGACGCAAAAGGACTTCTTCCCATCGCTCTCGACAGAAGACCTGTCAAAGACATGGGCAAGTACCTTGGAACGTTCTACTACGACACCAGGAGCGCCGCTCTTCAGGCAAATCCTGATGAACTCGTGGCATACTATCCCATTTCCAATGTCTACATGGCAGGAAAGGATGGGAACGGAAACGACGTAAAGAAGGACGTTATCCTGGACTACACAGATTATGACATCTCCTTCAAGTACAATTCCTTCATCGAAGGCGACGGAGACTTCAGAGTACTGGTGAACGAGGACAGGCAGGATGATTCCACATGTCTTGTTATCAAGGAATCTTTCGGCAACTGCTTCGTGCCTTACCTTGCTGATCACTATAACAAGGTCATCGTCATGGACTACAGGTACACCTCTGTGAACGTCATCAATTATGTGCTTGAACATGGGATCGATGATGTAATATTCGTCAATAACATCGGAATGACCAGATCATCGTATCTTGTGGGCAAACTGGATACAGTGGTCAGAGGATAGCAGATAAAACTAAATCTGATAATTAAACGGCATGTCTCATGCCGTTTTTTTATACATAAAATCAATTCAAAAGGGAAAAGGAGAGAGAAATGAAACTGAAAAAACTATTGGCCAAAGCAGCGATCTGTGCTGCGGTAACTATCCTTGCTGTGTCCCCCGTGTCGGCTGCTGAAAGCATTGCGGTGCCGTCATCGGCGGATACTGCATCGATAACGTTGACAAATGTGGAACATGGGGCGACGGTGAAGGCTTATAAGATCGTAAATGCAGAATATTCTTCTGCGGGCCTCAAGGGCTATGAACCTGTTGAAGGGGTTTCGATCGCGGATCTTGAGCATCCGACCCTCGGAGAGGTTCAGTCTGTCACACTGAAGATCCAGAACGGAGATCTGGCCGTTACCGGCGTTTCAATGAATGACGTGACCCCATCGGACGGGCATTCTATCGGGGACGGGTCAACAGCCTGCACCTACAGAGCAGACGGACTGAGTGCAGGAATGTATCTGGTCCTTGTTAAAGGAGTGAGCGGCAATGTCTACAATCCTGCCATCATCTCCGTTGGATATGATTCAAATTCTGCCATAACGTCAGGCTCGCTGGACATCAGCAACGGAAGCTGGACTGTATCAGGGGGAAGGACAGAGGTCAAGCACTCAAGAGTCACTGTAACGAAAGACACGGAGGATGGGATCAGATCTTATTCGTATGAAGACACCGTACCCTATATCGTTACAACATCGATCCCAAGTTATGACCCGGCTGTTTACTCGGACGCAGTGTTCAGGCTTGTGGATAATGCAGCTGCCGGACTCACCTTTGACAAGGATTCGGTTGTGGTAAAAGATGCATCAGGGACATCAGTAGATGGGTCAAACTATACTGTCAGTCTGGCTGGACAGACTCTGACCATCGACTTCGATTCGGACTGGATACTTGCAAACGGAGGAACTTCAGTTACGGTCAGGTATGAGGCAAAGCTGGGAACTGATGCGGCTCTTGATCTTGAAGGAAATCTGAACACAGTCAAGGTGGTTTATTCAAATGACCCCACATCCGTAAACGGTGCGACTCCATATGATGACCCTGATGACCCCGGCATGCCCAAAGCTGAATCCACAGTCTATACCTTCGATTTCAGCTTCAGAAAAGTAGACTCAAAGGATCCCTCGGTCACGCTTCCCGGTGCTGTATTCAGTCTGACGGGAACCAACACAACAGGGGACAGCGTATCTTACGAAGAGACAGCCGGTACAGAGGGCATCGTATACTTTGCCGGGCTTTCAGAAGGAACATACACGATGAGAGAGACCAAGGCTCCTGAAGGCTATGCTGTCAATCAGAATGATTACACCGTGACTGTCAGTGCATCATACGGATCTGACAAGACTCTTACGAGTTATAACATTTCGATCACCGATCAGGAGGGGACTGTTTTCATGAACAAAACATATACTGCCACCCCTGATGCAGACGGAACAGACTGCGCAATACCAAATACTGCATTCATGGATCTTCCTGCAACAGGTGGAACAGGGACTCTGATCTTCACACTTGCGGGAATGATCGCTGTAACGGGAGGAACTATGCTCCTCATGTCAAAAAGGAAAGGATCAGAGGGATGATCGCAGATCTTATTTAGATGGTTACAGGTAAAAAGACGATACTGCTTCTTGTGACCGTTCTTTATTTCGCAGGTGCCGTCTTTATTCTTTATCCTGCTGCCAGCAATTTTTTGAGCAGGGAGAGGAACAAGAGGATCATATCAGCATACGAAGAGACTGTGGAAGTTACGGATGAGAGTGAGCTGATAAGTATTCTGGAGAATGCCGAGGCATACAACAGAGATCATAAAAGAAACTATGTCAGAGATGCTTTCGCAGACGACGGGGAATGTAATGACTCCGGTATCTACATGGATCTGCTGGACCCAAAAGGAAACGGAGTCATGGGATACCTGGAAATACCAAAGATCAATGAGACGCTTGCGATATATCACGGAGCAGGGGAAGAAGCCCTTGAAAAGGGGGCGGGACACATTGAAGGGACCTCTCTACCCGTAGGAGGGGAAGGGACCCACTCAGTCCTTGCCGCTCACAGAGGGCTTCCCTCTGCAAAAATGTTCACCGATATCGACCGTCTGGAGGCGGGTGACAGATTTTACCTGCATGTCCTTGACAGAACTCTGACCTATGAGGTGGACAGGATCCTTGTGGTGGATCCCGGTGATATAGATGCACTCAGGATAGAGGACGGTGAAGATCTGGTCACTCTTCTGACCTGCACCCCTTATGGAGTCAACACTAAAAGGCTTTTGGTCAGGGGACACAGGATCTACCCTGAAGAAGGGGAGAATGGGCGGACGGATGAACGGGAAAGCAGTATTTACACATACTCGTTGGCACTTATTACAATTTTGACTGTCATCCTGCTCATTGCGGTGATCGCAGTCAGGAAAGGAAGTAGCGGGAGAAGGAAGAATGCATGAAATACAAATCAGGAATAAATACTTCAGGATCGCCATAACTCTGGTGATCCTTTGTTTTGCGACACATCCGTGCTGGGTGCTTGCTGAGGAACTGACAGGAAGTCTGACCATCTGTTACGCAGTCAGTTCAGAGGGGAAGGCCGTGCCCATAGAAGGGGCCGAGTTCAGTCTGTATAAGGTTGCGGATCAAGATGGAAGTCTTAAGGTGACTTCACTGTATGGTGAACATGATTTTTTGAATATGGATGCCGATGAGATGGAAAAGTTGTCATCTGAACTTGCCAATAAACTTAAGGTTGCTGACATCTCAGGCGTTACTGATAAAAAGGGGATGGTCACTTTTCCGGGCCTGGATACGGGGATATATCTGGTAAAGCAATCAGGGAGGTACGGTAACTCTGTTGATTATGATGTTGCAAGACCTTTCCTTATCGGTGTCCCATCGGAGGACGGTTATGATGTGATCTGTTATCCAAAGACGTCGCCCAGGAAGTCAGCAGTTCCCAAGACAGGCGACAACATGAAGATATGGGAAAAGGTCCTGTCCCTTGCGGCTGCAGGAAGTCTTTTGGCAGGGGTGCTTTACCTTTTCAAAAAGAAAGGGGAGGATGACAGATGCTGAAAAAGATAACAGTATTACTAATGGCATTGATTATCTGCGTCATTCCGTCGACCTTCGCTTTTGCTGATGATTTTTCTTCAAAGGAAATACTGAGAGCAGCCTCTGAAGGTACATATGGAGAAGGGGATCTGGTCATCGATTCTACTACGGGCGTGGAAAGCATCACAGGTTACGACTATATCTATTCAAATCCTGATACATACCAACAGATATCAGTTATACTGCAGAACACCACTTCGTTTACGGTAAAGCGTCATTATCTTTACGGAGGTCTGCACAACTGCTATGTAAACACCCTGATCTATACGGGAGGAGGATTCGGAAACAATCAGTCGCCCAAGGAGATACCGGGGAATATAGCTCAGGTAAGGATAGCTGATTCAGTAAAAAACGGGGAGGGAGACAAATTCGATCTTTTGCTTCAGATAAAGAATCTTGTCATAACCCCTGACCCTGCATATTGCACAAGAGATCCAAAGGTTGGAGTCAATCTGTTCTATTACCAGGAAAAGACAGATCCTATCATTTCCACTACGCCCACTGCGTATGATGCCTTTGGCACCACTTCTCAGGGTCCGTCCATATATGGCAGATATAAGGTGGAGTTTGAATATGAACTGAGAGTCGTTCTTCCCGGAACAGATGAAAACGCACCCCGGGGAACCTTGCTTTACGGATCAAGAGACTTTGACTCGGACTTGGAGGGCTACGAAATAGTTTCCGGGGTGATGAGTGGAACAGAAAGGGAGAACCCCACTATCTATGTGGAGCCGGATACAATTACGAGGATCACTTATGAACCTGCAAGACGCAGTTACAGGATATGCGGCACAGCCGCAGATGAAAACACCTGGAAATCGGGATTCGCTGCACTTTTTGATTCTACAGGTTCTACCCTGAGATGGTTCGGATTCCGTCAGTTGGGGACTACCATCATAGGACAGGAGGCCTTTGAGTTTACAAAATACTACAATGTAAGAGGTGAGATAATAAGGGGAGAGGGAAACATTGATCCTGTTGACGTGACAGTTCAGAAAGGAATGAACGTGAACTGTGTGATCGATCCTGCTGACGACTATTACATCTCGGTCATAAGGCTGTACTCTGTGGATGATCAGGGGCAGGAGACCTTGCTTGACACATTAGACTCATGGGAAGTGAAGACGGCAGATCCCTATTACATTCCGATAAATAACATAGACCGGAATTACCGGTACGAAGTTGAGTTTGAGAGGAAATACCGGATAGATCTCAAGGTCATAAACGGAAGAGTGGGATCATCCGGTGATACTTCAGAAGCGACTTACACGGTGATACCGGGCGGGACTCAGGATCTCAAATATTCCGGTTTTGAAGGTTATGAATTGAGGAACATCGAGGTTGACGGATCTCAGGTTGACATTGATGGACACGGCTTTGGCTATTCTTTCATGAACGTTCAGTCAGATCATGAAGTGACGGTGACGTACGAAAGAAGATTCCACATAGAAACATCTGTCACCAACGGAAGCATAACTGATGATCAGACGATCTGGGCAGGAGATGACAGCAATATAGAGTATGTCCCGGATCCCGGATATCATCTGACGTCTGTTACTGTTGACGGAACGGATCAGGACATTGCGCTGTGTCCTGATGATTACCTCTTTGAGAACGTAAATGCCGACCACAGGATCGAAGTCGTATACGAAGCAAACCGAATACTCATCTCTAAGGTAGATGAAACAGGAGCCTATGTTTCCGGAGCGATCCTTAAGATCACCGGCGAGGATGGGACGGTATTGGATGAATGGACTTCCGGTGAAGACGATCACCTGATATTCGGTCTGGGAGAAGGGGATTACAGATTGATCGAAGTATCTGCCCCTGAAGGATATCTTACGGCTGAAGACATGGAATTCAGCGTTGACCGGAACGGGAAAGTGACCGTTAACGGGGTTGTTGTTGAAAAGGTAACCATGGTGGACACCAGAATGCACGGACTCCCGAACACCGGCGGAAACGGCGCCGGGCCGCACCTTGTGATCATGGGGATCCTGTTATCAATGCTGTCGACAACCATGATGATCACCAGAAAAGCCTGAATACAGGACCGGGCAGCCTGAACTCTGCCCGGTCATCTTTAATGCACTTGCGACGATATAAAAAATTAGATAAAAAAATCATTGACAACGCCTGCGATATTTAGTAATATAATCCTTGCAGTCCGTGAGACTGACAGGTGAGGCGGCGTGGCTCAGTTGGCTAGAGCACTCGGTTCATACCCGGGGTGTCACTGG
>JAEEGI010003177.1_pt1 | contig 39340 bp, 28 predicted proteins | sample 8958751 | NCBI WGS metagenome assembly JAEEGI01 (sample SAMN16246545, study PRJNA631951) | gut metagenome | biome: gut microbiome; feature: rumen; material: KS-attached | host: Bos | place: Iran: Karaj | collected 2018-10 | reverse complement strand
ACCACGTCGCCCGTCTTCAGGCTGAACTGCTTGATCTGTGCTTGCGAGACGTAGATGTCATCAGGTGACGACAGGTAGTTGTAGTCGCTGGAACGCAGGAAGCCGTAGCCGTCCTGAAGGACCTCGAGGACACCGTTGCCGGGAATGAGGTCGTTGAAGTTGAAACGCTCCTCAGCGGCACGATGTACAGACGCCGCAGCAGTATCCTGAGCGGTATTGACAGTCGGACGGTCGAAGATATCGAGTGAAGGAATGGCGGCCTGGTCCTCGATGGGGATGTCGAGCACGGTGATGAAGTCGGTGCCGTCGCCAGGATCACCCTCCCAGACACCTTCAGGGGTCGTCTCTTCAGGAGCCTGGCTGGTCTCTTCCTCACGGGTGCGCTGAGCCATCTTCTCCTGAAGCTGCATCAGGAGGTTCTTCTGTTCCTCAGACACTTCCTCGCTGGTCTCGCCTGCGGCAAATTCGGCTTCAGGGATAAACTCGGGCTCTGCAGCCTCAGGCACCGCGTCGGTCTCTTCTGCGGCCTGCTGTGCAGCCTGGGCTTCAGCCTCTTTCTCAGCCTGCTGTGCAGCCAAGGCCTCGGCCTCTTTCTCGGCCTTGGTCTTGCGACCTCTCTTCTTGGGAGCGGGCGCCTCGGCGGGTTCCTCGGCAGGAGCCTCTGCCTTAGGTGCTGCGGCGACGGGAAGGTCGCCAAACAGCGAGGGTGCCTCGGTCTTCGACTTACGGTTGCTCTTCGAATCGAGGTTCTCACCGTCTGCACCATTGACTGTATATACTCGGCTTGTATCTTTCTTCAGGATGCGCGTTCTCTTCTTCTTGGGCGAGGCCACCTCTTCTGCGGCCTTGTCGAGGATGGCATAAACCACAGTCTCGAGCGAGTCGTCAGGACTCACCTTCACACCCAGTTCAGCTGCTATACCCATCAACTGGGGTATATCCATTGATTCTAATTCTTGTTTTGTATACATACGATAATGCGATAATCAGTACTAAAAATGACTGTTGAATGTTTAAATTTGAGGTAAAAACGCTTCCCGGACGGAAACGCTGTTTCGAAAAACGATGCAAAGGTAATACTTTTTTTTAATCTAGCAAAATTTTTAGAAAAAAATAACTAACTTTGCAGCCAAATTGATTGTTATGGAGATTAAGAAAGCAGAATTCACGGTCAGCGCCCCGATGGTGTCGATGTGTCCGAAGGATACAAAACCGGAGTATGCGTTTATCGGACGTTCGAATGTGGGTAAGTCGAGCCTCATCAATATGCTCACCAACAATAAGAAGTTGGCGAAGACTTCGGCCACACCTGGTAAGACACTTCTCATCAACCACTTTATTATTAATAATGAGTGGTATCTGGTGGACCTGCCTGGCTACGGCTATGCGAAGCGCTCGAAGAAGGAGATCAACAAACTGGAGCAGATGATACAGGGCTATATCCTGCAGCGCGAGCAACTGGTGAACGTCTTCGTGCTTATCGACGTCAGGCTGGAGGCGCAGAAGATCGACCTGGAGTTTATCCAGTGGCTCGGTGAGTCGAGTGTACCCTTTGCCCTCGTCTTCACCAAGGCCGACAAACTGACCGCCAACAAGGTGAACGCCAGTGTGGAGGCCTATAAGAAGGTGTTGCTGGAGACGTGGGAGGAACTGCCACCGATCTTCGTCACCTCATCGGAGAAGAAACAGGGTAGGGACGAGGTGCTGGATTATATCGAGCGGATTAATCAGGAACTTGCCAATGGCTAGGGAAATCCCATATCTGGACGTCCAACAGCTGACGAAGTCGTTTGGCGCGCTGGTGTTGTTTGAGAATATCAGTTTTTCTATCGCCGAAGGACAGAAGGTGGGACTGATTGCCAAGAACGGCACAGGAAAGTCCACACTGCTGAGTGTGCTCTCCGGGAAGGAGGGCTATGACTCGGGCAGCATCATCTTCCGCAGAGACCTGAAAGTGGGTATGCTGGAACAGTCGCCACAGTTCGATCCTGAGGAGAGCGTGCTCGATGCCTGTTTCAACCATCAGGGTAACCCGGAGAAGGTGCTGAAGGCCAAGCAGGTGCTGACGCAGTTGAAAATCAGGGACTTGCAGCAGCCGATGGGACAGCTCTCTGGCGGTCAGCAGAAACGTGTGGCACTGGCGAATGTGCTGTTGACAGAACCCGATCTGCTGATTCTCGATGAGCCGACGAACCATCTGGACCTGGAGATGATAGAATGGCTGGAGGGGTATCTCTCACGAGGCAACAAGACGTTGCTGATGGTGACTCACGACCGCTTCTTCCTGGATCGTGTGTGTTCTGTCATCCTGGAACTCGACGACCAGACGATCTATACCTATCGTGGCAACTACTCGTACTATCTCGAGAAACGTCAGGAGCGTATCGACAACCGTCGTGCTGAGATTGCCAGAGCGAATAACCTCTATCGGACGGAACTGGAGTGGATGCGGCGGATGCCTCAGGCCCGAGGTCATAAGGCCCGTTATCGTGAGGAGGCTTTCTACGATCTTGAGCGTATCGCCAAACAACGTATTGAAGAGCGACAGATCCGTCTGAAGGCCTCGAACGTCTATATCGGCTCAAAGATTTTCGAGTGTCAGTATGTGTCGAAGAAATTTGACGATCTGGTGATCCTGAAGGACTTCTATTATAATTTCTCACGATTCGAGAAAATGGGTATCGTGGGTAATAACGGTACGGGTAAGAGTACCTTCCTGAAGATGCTGTTAGGACAGGTGCCGCCAGATGAGGGACGGTTTGATATCGGTGATACCGTCAGGTTCGGGTATTTCTCGCAGGAAGGTCTGCAATTCGATGACAATGAAAAGGTTATTGATGTCATCACGAAGATAGCTGACTATATCGACATGGGTAGCGGTAAGCACCTGAGTGCTTCGCAGTTTCTGCAGTACTTCCTCTTTACACCTGAGCAACAACACAACTACGTGTATAAGCTGTCTGGAGGAGAACGACGCAAGCTCTATCTCTGTACGGTATTGATGAAAAATCCGAACTTCCTCGTACTCGATGAGCCGACCAACGACCTTGATATCGTCACCTTGCAGATTCTGGAGGAATATCTTCAGGACTTCCCCGGGTGTGTGATTGTCGTCTCGCACGACCGTTACTTTATGGATAAGGTGGTGGACCATCTTCTTGTCTTTAAGGGCGAGGGAGAAATCAAGGACTTCCCAGGCAACTATACACAGTATAGGATCTGGTCGAAGAGTGAGGAGTGGGGAGAGAGGAGTGAGAATACCCCGAAAATAGATAAGGACAAGAACAAATCCCCCAAAGATTCAGACATGTCTCCATCTGCACCTCACACTCCTGACCCCTCGAAAAGAAAAATGTCCTACAAGGAAAAGCGTGAGTTCGAACAGTTGGAGAAAGAGATTGCGGCTCTGGAGGAAGAACAGCGAATGATTGAGGATGCTCTCTGTAGTGGAACACTCTCTATCGATGAGCTGACGGAGAAGAGTAAGCGCCTGCCGTTGCTGAAGGACGAACTCGATGAGAAGTCGTTGCGATGGCTGGAACTGAGTGAGATTGAACATTGAAGATTGAACATTGAACATTGACCATTGAACATTATGTTGAATCAACAATATCCCTCGCAATTACTGGAGAAGGCGGTGACAGAGTTCTCGCGACTACCAGGTATCGGACGAAAGACGGCTCTTCGTCTGGTGTTGTGGATGCTGCGTCAGGATGATGCTGACATCGAACAGTTTACAGAAGCCATCGCAGCGATGAAGCATGAGGTGAAATACTGTCACCAATGTCATAACATCAGCGATGCCGACATGTGTCCTATTTGTGCTGATCCTCGCCGTGATGCCACGACCATCTGTGTGGTCGAGAATATTCAGGACGTCATGGCGATAGAGAATACCCAGCAGTATAAGGGCGTCTATCATGTCCTTGGGGGAATCATTTCACCGATGGACGGCATGGGACCCAGTGATATCGAGATAGAATCGCTGGTGGAACGTGTGGCCGAAGGAGATATCCGTGAGGTGATCCTTGCCCTCAGTCCGACGATGGAAGGCGACACCACGAATTTCTATATCTACCGCAAACTGGCACCTTACAGCGATGTGAAGATCAGTATCATCGCACGGGGCATAGCGGTGGGTAACGAACTGGAATATACCGACGAGGTGACCCTCGGACGTTCTATATTAAACCGTACATTATTTGAAGGAAAATAGTTATGAAACAAACGCAGCGTTTATTGATGATTTTTTTCATCACTTCTATCATACTGCCGTTGGCTATCGTGGTGCTCTTTGAGACCGACATCATCGCATTAGGCATTATGGCTGGTGATACACAATCAGAGTTCCTCCTGACCTCGACGATGGAACTGGTCAGCCTGGCCTTCATCTTCCTGGCACTCCGGCTGTTTAAGTTCGGTTTTATTCATGCCGACCTCGTCAGACGTCAGGAAAAGGCACTCCTGAAGTGGGGCTTCCTCCGTCTGCTGCTCATTCAGGCACCGTTGGTCATTAATACCTTATTATATTATTTATATGTGAAGCCTACCTTCGGCTATCTGGCCATCATCATGGCCCTCTGTCTGCCGTTTGTCTATCCGAGTATGGAAAGATGTATGGCCGAAGTCTCTGAGGAACAAAAGGAAGAGAACGCATGAAACTGTCGGTAGTCATAGTCAGTTATAACGTCTGTCAACTGCTGGAGGACTGTCTGCGCAGTGTGGAGAAGGATCTTGCGGGCATCGACAGTGAAATCTATGTGGTAGACAACGCCTCCAGCGATCATACCGTAGAGCGTCTGCAGCCACTGTTCCCTGCGGTACACTTCGTGGCGAATACGGAGAATGTGGGCTTTGCGCGAGCCAATAACCAGGCTATCCGTCTGTCACAGGCGGAATATGTGTTGCTGCTGAATCCTGATACGGTGGTCCATGAAGGTACGCTGCGAGGTACGCTCGACTTCCTGGACAGTCATCCGGAGGCGGGTGGGGCAGGTGTGCGCATGCTGACGCGTGAAGGTGATCCTGCACCAGAATCACGACGGGCTGTTCCTACACCATGGGTGGCCTTCCTGAAGATGCTCGGATTTACCCGTCGCTATTATATGAGTCATCTGCCTTGGGATCAGCCTGGACAGATTGAGGTGATTAGCGGGGCTTATTGTATGCTCCGTCGGAAAGCCCTCGATGCGGTTGGGCTGCTCGATGAGGACTTCTTTATGTACGGTGAGGACATCGACCTCTCGTTTCGTCTGTTGAAGGGTGGCTGGCAGAACTGGTATCTGCCGTTGGACATCGTGCATTATAAAGGAGAGTCTACTCAGAAGTCATCCTATCGTTATGTCCATGTGTTCTATCAGGCCATGCTGATTTTCTTCCGCAAGCATTACGGCCATCTCTCTTTCATCTGGTCGCTGCCTATCCAGGCGGCTATCTATTTCCGTGCAGCACTCGCCCTGATGCACATGTTAGGCGATCGCATGCGTCATTTCCTGAATCCACAAAAGAATAAAGCTTTATGAGTCAGTTACCTTCCGTACATCTTCGTGCCATAGAACCAGAGGACCTCGATCTGCTGTATCGTATCGAGAACGACATCAAGTTGTGGAACATCGGTGCTACGAATGTGCCTTATAGCCGTTATACCCTTCACGACTACATCGCCAATGCATCGGGTGATATCTATACCGACCGTCAGGTGAGGATGATGATTGAGAATAGTGAGGGGAAGATTGTGGGTATTGTGGATATCGTCAACTTCGACCCCAGTAACCGTAGGGCGGAACTTGGACTGGTCATCGAGGAACCTTATCGTCAGATGGGGTATGCCCAGAGTGTGATGAATGAGGTGGCTGACTATGCTGTCGGCGTACTTCATCTGCATCAGTTGTTTGCTTTCATCGATATTACCAATACCGCTTGTGTCGCCCTGTTCAGAAAGTTAGGCTACAGAGAGTCGGCAACGTTGCAAGACTGGCTTTTCGACGGTCGTGAATACCACGATGCCATCGTGATGCAGACCGTTTTCTGACTTTTTTGCGCTTTTCTCAAAAAAAAGCGCGAAAATGTTTTGTCAGTTCAGAAAATATTACTACCTTTGCACCCGCAAACGAAAAAAGACCTGCATTGGTGCGTTAGTTCAGTAGGTTAGAATGCCTGCCTGTCACGCAGGAGGTCACGAGTTCGAATCTCGTACGCACCGCACTTTTTTCGCAAGCAAAAAAGGATTGGAGGGGATAACATTTTGGTGCGTTAGTTCAGTAGGTTAGAATGCCTGCCTGTCACGCAGGAGGTCACGAGTTCGAATCTCGTACGCACCGCACAAGGCCCATCGGAGAACACTTCGGTGGGCTTTCTGATACAAAACAACGTTGTTTAACATTTAAATGTTTCATTATCAATGATTTATTCAAAAGAAGTTGAGAACATGTGTAGCGTTTGCAAAGGCGCTTATCATGGACCTGCACCAATTCCCGAGGAGGGCAAGTGGGTTGCAGTGAAGGAAATCAAGGAGATCTCTGGTTATACCCACGGTATTGGCTGGTGCGCACCTCAGCAGGGCGCCTGCAAACTGAGCCTGAACGTGAAGGACGGTATCATCCAGGAGGCTCTCGTGGAGACCATCGGTTGCACCGGTATGACACACTCAGCAGCCATGGCTTCTGAGATTCTGCCCGGTAAGACCATCCTCGAGGCTCTGAACACCGACCTCGTTTGCGATGCTATCAACACCGCTATGCGCGAGCTCTTCCTGCAGATTGTTTACGGACGTACACAGAGTGCTTTCTCTGAGGGTGGTCTGGCTATCGGTGCTGGTCTTGAGGACCTGGGTAAGGGTCTTCGTTCACAGACTGGTACACTCTATGGCACCGTTGCCAAGGGTACACGTTATCTGGAGCTCACAGAGGGTTACATCACCAAGCAGTACCTCGACGCTAACAATGAGGTTTGCGGTTACGAGTATGTACACCTCGGCAAGATGATGGAAGCCGTCAAGAACGGTATGGACGCCAACGAGGCTATGAAGAAGTTCACTGGCTCTTACGGTCGCACAACCGAGGAGCAGGGTGCAGTTAAGGCTATTGACCCACGTAAAGAATAAAGGAGGATACGACTATGATTAGAAAAGTACAGTTTGAGAGTCAGGAGCGCCGTATCAACCAGGTTCTTGCTGCTCTGAAGGAGAATGGCATCAACTCTATCGAGGAGGCCAACGAGATTTGTGAAAAGGCTGGTATCGACCCCTATCAGATGTGTGAGGACACACAGCTGATCTGCTTCGAGAATGCCAAGTGGGCATATGTTTGTGGTGCTGCTATCGCCATCAAGAAGGGTGTGAAGACAGCTGCTGAGGCTGCTGAGGCCATCGGTATTGGTCTGCAGAGCTTCTGTATCCCCGGATCAGTAGCTGACGATCGTAAGGTAGGTATCGGACACGGTAACCTGGCCGCTCGTCTGCTCCGCGAGGAGACTGAGTGCTTCGCCTTCCTGGCTGGTCACGAGAGCTTCGCTGCTGCCGAGGGTGCCATCAAGATTGCTGAGATGGCCAACAAGGTGCGCCAGAAGCCCCTCCGCGTGATCCTGAACGGTCTTGGTAAGGACGCTGCTCAGATCATCAGCCGTATCAACGGTTTCACATACGTACAGACCAAGTTCGACTACTTCACTGGCGATCTCGCTGTCGTGAAGGAGGTTCCTTACGGCAACAACCCCAGCCGTCTGAAGGTAAAGTGCTATGGCGCTGACGATGTTCGTGAGGGTGTAGCTATCCTGTGGAAGGAGAACGTCGATGTCTCCATCACTGGTAACTCTACCAACCCCACCCGTTTCCAGCACCCCGTAGCTGGTACTTATAAGAAGGAGCGCGTGCTCGCTGGCAAGCCTTACTTCTCAGTAGCTTCTGGTGGTGGTACTGGTCGTACCCTGCACCCGGATAACATGGCAGCTGGTCCTGCTTCTTACGGTATGACTGATACGCTGGGCCGTATGCACTCAGACGCTCAGTTCGCAGGTTCTTCTTCAGTACCTGCTCACGTTGAGATGATGGGCTTCCTCGGCATGGGTAATAACCCGATGGTAGGTGCCACGGTTTCTGTTGCCGTTGCTATCGACCTTGCCCTGAACAAGAAGTAAGCGTTGCATATATATATATATATATATTAAAGAGGTGGAAGGTTCGCATCTTCCACCTCTTTTTAATTATTTATTGCACATGTGAACTTATGTTCGCCGTCCGCGAACTTATGTTTATGCACAGTGAACTTATGTTCATTTTATATTCTTCAGCAGTTCAAGCATGTATTCCCAAGCGCGCTCAACGGAACCTATTTCCACGTGTTCATTGATCATAGCCGTCGGCAGCCACGCAGACCATGTCCATATGCGTCTGCAGGCACACCATGGGGACGTTCTCCATACCCGTTGTGGCATCTTTGTAGATGATGATGTTGCCATTGTCCTCAATCAGTCTCAGGCCTCGGGCCTGGGCAAATTCCCTGAGGTACTCGCGCATCTTTTCCTCGTGGCGGCTGGGGCGCGGCACGGCATTGACCTCCTTGAAGTAGTTGAGCACGGTCTCATAACTCTCAGTCGGCACCGGTATATCGCCAGAGGGGTTATCTTCGTTAACCGAGCATGCAGCGAGCATCATCAACAATGCGGCTGCGAAAAAGTAATTCTTTAATTTCAATATATTGGTTATCTATTTGATTCACTTCTACCTCAGGAAATTAGATCTCAAAGTCGAGGCAGGAGCGCTGGACGGTGTAGGGACGAACCTTGCCGTTGGCGACGGCGACGTGATCGGGGTGAACGGCATAGCCCTTGAGGGCTTCTTCACTTTCGAGGGTGCTGTCAAGCATCACGTCGGCATTGGAGGATGCCAGACGCCCATCGATGTGGACTTTCACGTCGAGGAGTCCGGGTACCTTGCCCATGAGACCTTCCAAACCTTCTTTAATACCTGCCTTAACGGCCTTCTTCTCCTCTTCGGAGAGTTCTGGATTCAGAGTCCAGAGAATAATGTGCTTAACCATAATTGAAAAAATTTTTAAATGAATTATTATTTAAACAACGGATTTTACGGATTGTTCTTTGACCACGAATTACACGAATTTCACGAATTCTTCATTCAGAGTGAACTCTGGGGGAAGTTCGAAGTGCATCTTCTTGCCTGTGATGGGATGGACGAAGGAAATGGCCTGCGCCTGGAGATAGAGACGGTCAGCCTTCGTGCCATAGAGTTCATCGCCTTTGATGGGACAGCCGAGGCCGTCGGGATGGGCGCAGTGCATTCGCAGCTGATGCGTGCGGCCGGTGTGGGGCCAGAGGGCGAGGAGAGTGTAACAGGGGGATGGTTCTTTTGTTACACATCCCAGAATACGGTATTCGGTGATGGCGCGTTTGCCACGCTCAAAGTCGACGACTTGACGCGGACGGTTCATGGGGTCGCAGAGTAGGGGCAGGTCGATGATGCCGTGCTCTTCCTTGGGCGCACCCTCCACGATGGCGAGATATTTCTTCTTCACGGTGTGGTCCGTAAACTGCTTTTGCAGTGACTGATAGACCTCGTTGGTCTTAGCAATGAGGATGATGCCCGAAGTCCACATGTCTAAGCGGTGTACGGGCTGTGAGCCTGGCCAGCGTTCTTGGGCCCAGGTGGCGATGGAGTAGTCTTCCGTGCGTCCGGGGATGCTCAGCATGCCGGAGGGTTTGTTCAGCACGGCCATCGACTCATCTTCCCAGACCACTTCGACATTAAAATGTGGGAAACCTGCTTCGTCTGGGCTGGGGTCAACATCGAGTCCTTGCAGCATCCATGTCAGTACAGGTTTGCATTTCCCACGACAGGCGGGATAGAACTGTCCGTGATGACGGATCTCGCTCTTGGGTGATGGCCCCCACCAGAACTCAGCCATGCAAAGGGGCTTCAGACCGTTCTGATATGCGTATTGCAGAAGCTTTGGGGCACAACAGTCGCCCGTGCCACCAGGGGGGAGGGGGTATTTGTTGCGAATACGAGGCGAACAGTGGTAGTCCTGCCACACATCTACTAGGTCTTTCGTCTCGCCTCTGGCATTTAGGAACTGGTATTGGTGGAAGAGCCACAATTGCAAGTCCTGTGACATCTTTTTAGAGGTAAGTGGAGAGTGGTGAGAGGCAAGAGAAATCTCACGTTCGCGGGTTTTGAAATAGCCGTCGGGTTGTTGGGCATCGTAGACGGGTGGCACGAAATAAGGCCAGTCGTTGCGGCCTTCAAGGAGGCCGGAGTAGGCGGCGAGAAAGCCCTGTTTCACAACGAGAACCCCGAACATCTTGCCTTCGGAAGGGTTGATACGCTCGATTTCCCGCTTCACTTCTTCTGCTGCTAGGACGCATAGTGGATGAGGCTCGTAGCAGAAGGGGTAGGTGAACCGCTCCGGAGGGACGATGTCAGAAGAAAGATGATGCAATCTCATTTGTAATCTCTTACCTCTTACCTCTCACTTCTATCCTCCAATATATCTAGGCATTGCTCCACAGGGATACCCTTGTTCTTGTCGGGTGTGTCCTTATAGCGGTCGATCATACGGAATACGGTGTCCATCGCCGTGCGGGTAGAACTCTTGAGTGTCTCGCCATTGAGCAGGTGGCCGATGAGTACGGCAGAGAAGATGTCGCCCGTGCCGTGGAACAGGCCTGGAATCTCGTGGTACTCTAAGTGGAAGTAGCTGTTGTCATAATGGTTGTAGCCAGCCACAGCGTTCTGGCCGTCAATCTTACAGCTCGTGATGAGTACCGACTTGCAGCCTATCTGGCGCAGTTTGTCGAGCAGTGTCTTCGTATCTTCCCACGTGATTCCCTCCATGTGGATGGGGGTGTTGGTCAGATAACAGGCCTCCGTATAGTTGGGGAAGGTGAGATGGGCTACGCTGACCATCTCACGCATAAGTTCTACCTGACGCTCGGTCATGCCGTTATAGAGCCTTCCGCCGTCGCCGAGGATGGGATCCACAAACACAGTAGTGCCTAATGCTCCCTGTTCCTTGCAGTAGCCTGCCACCAACCGTGCCTGTTCGTCGCTGAACATCAGGCCTGTGCAGACGGCATCGAACGAGAAGCCGAGTTCTTTCCATACCGGCAGTGTTCCGCGGATATAGTCCGTCGTGTCCTGGATGTTGAACTTCCCGTAGTCGAGCGTGTTCGACACGAGTGCCGTGGGCAGGCTGTAGGTGGGGATGCCTAAATACGACAAAATAGGCAGCATAGCCACCATACCGACCTTGCTATAACCTACGACGTCGTTGATTAACAGTATCTGTTTCATGCTTCTCCTTTCATTGGGTTTCTTCGGTGGTCGTCTCTTCATGCTGGAACAGCTTCCGCAGAAGGTTGACCTTGGTGACGATGACATAATAGCCGTTGACATACAGTCCCAGCTCTTTCAGCTTGGCGATGTCGTTGGCTGTGAGTGCGATCCTGTAAGAGGTGGCATCCCTGCCCACGGCAGCACTGCCCCACTTGTTCAGTTCGTTATAGTTGCCTTCCAGCGTCATCTCGGTAGTAGCGTAGATGGTCTTGAACTGCCAGTAAGTACGGCCGAAATCGGTTCTGTCGGTAGTGAAGATAAATTCCAGTTTGTCGCCTTCCGTGAGATTCGCGAAGTGTTCCGGCGGGAGGTAGATACCGTTTTCCCAGTTGTCGAAGTGACATTCATCCTCCCAGATGGTCCGGGAATCCCAGTTGCTGGCAATGGGTGTCAGACGGACGCTCTTGATGGTGATGGTGGTGGAGTCGGTAGCCTGAAAGAGTACCTCACTGACATTCCTGACATCGAGGCCGTCGAAGAAACAGGTCAAAGAGGAAATGCCGGCACGACCCCACGTCTTCACCTTCTCGGAAATGAGGACCTGCGTCTCTATCTTTGTCGGTTCTGCGAACTCGAAAGTGATCGACTCGTAGGGTGTCCAGTCAACGGGCAAGTTGCGCTCCTTCATGACACCCACCAGCCCGCCCCAGGCGGCGGCATGGTAGGTGATGCTGCCATCATCGTTGTTCTCGAAGCTCTCATATATATTATAGGTGACGTTGAACTTCGAGGTGATATTGTATTTATCCTCTTGGACGTCCTGCCTGCATGCCGTCAGGATAACGGTAGCCAGTGCCATCAATAGAATCTTTTTCATCGTTCTGTCATTTGTCGCTGCAAAGATAATTATTTTTTTAGACATAAGAACAAAAGAAACAAAAAATAATATGTACTTGTGTTCTTATGTCTAAAAATATGTATAACTTTGCACCCAATTATGACAACATCGCTACAGGCACTCCAGCAACAGCGGCTGCTACTCCAGATGGAGTATGCCGCCGAGAAGGACGCCTTCCGCAAACAGACCGAGGAGATGGGGCTGATGCGGAAGGTGAAGCGTGGTGATGCCTGGTACCCCCTGAAGATGGGCAAGAGTTACTATAACTCCCTCAACCAACTCGTGGTCGAGGTGTTCCGTCAGGGCGACGACGAGATAGAGCATAATTTTGAGTTTGGGCGTCCTGTCTGCTTCTTCCGCGTAGATTCTGGACGGTCCGGAATGTCCGGGAAATCCGGAGAAGCCATCCGCTACTTTAATTTCACGGGCACCGTCAGCTATGTTGATGGCGACAGGATGGTGGTCGCTGTGCCTGACAATGGCCAGCTCATCGATGTGCAGGGGGCGGAGAATGTGGGCATCCAGTTGTTCTTCGACGAGACGAGCTATAAGATGATGTTTGAGGCCCTCGACCGTGTGATGCGGGCGAAGGGGAGGTTGGGGTATCTCCGTGATCTGTTCTACACCCCCTCCATTTCCCCCTCACAAGGGGAAAATCGTGGGGGAAGAATGAAGGCTGAGACCTTCAGCTTCGCGCCGATGCACTTCAGTTATCTGAACCGTACGCAGGAGGATGCCGTCAATAAAGTGCTGCAGGCGAAGGATGTGGCCATCGTCCACGGCCCTCCTGGCACGGGCAAGACCACCACTCTCGTCGAGGCTATCTATGAGACACTACGGCGAGAGAATCAGGTGCTGGTCTGTGCACAGAGCAATATGGCTGTTGACTGGATCTCCGAGAAACTTGTGGATCGTGGTATCAATGTCCTGCGCATCGGTAATCCGACGCGTGTCAATGACAAGATGCTCTCCTTCACCTACGAACGGCGCTTCGAGGCCCATCCCGACTATGAGTTGCTTTGGGCCATCCGCAAGGCTATCCGGGATCTCCGTGCCCATCGCAAACGGGGCGACGACAAATACCACCAGAAACTCGAACGCCTGAAGGAGCGTGCCGTAGAACTTGAGATACGCATCAACGCCCAACTCTTTGGGGAGGCCCGTGTTATCGCCTCTACGCTTGTAGGCTCTGCCAACCGTCTGTTGGAAGGCCAGAAGTTCGGTACCTTATTTATAGATGAGGCGGCACAGGCTCTTGAGGCAGCCTGTTGGATTCCTATCCGTCGGGTGTCGCGTGTCATCTTCGCTGGCGACCACTGTCAGTTGCCACCCACGGTGAAGAGTTTTGCCGCGATGAAGGCAGGACTTGGAAAGACATTGATGGAGCGCATCGTCGACAACCACCCCGAGACCGTTACGCTGTTGAAGATGCAATACCGTATGAACGAGGAGATTATGCGCTTCTCGTCTGATTGGTTCTATGGTAATCAGGTGGAGTCAGCCCCCGAGGTGAAATACCGTAGCATCCTTGACCTCGATATTCCAATGAGTTGGATAGATACATCGGAATTCAGAGGTGAGAGGTTAGAGGTAAGAGGTGAGAGAATACCTCAAGCCGAGGATCTGCCGCAGTACATATCTCTTACCTCTCACCTCTCACCACTTACTTCTTTCTCAGAGGAATTCGTGGGCGAGAGCTTCGGGCGTATCAATAAGGCGGAGGCAGAACTGACGTTGTTGGTTCTTGAGCAGTATTTCCAGAAGATCGGAAAGCAGCGCATCCTTGACGAACGGCTCGATGTGGGCGTCATATCACCTTACCGTGCTCAGGTGCAGTATCTGAGGCGATTGCTCAAAAAGAAGGAGTTCTTCAAACCATACCGCAGTCTCATCAGCGTCAATACCGTTGACGGCTTCCAAGGACAGGAGCGTGACATCATTCTAATTTCCTTGGTCCGGGCTAATGACGAAGGACAGATTGGCTTCCTCCGGGACCTACGACGGATGAATGTCGCTATTACCCGTGCCCGAATGAAACTCATCATCCTCGGTGATGCCTCTACGATGACACGACACCCCTTTTACAAACGCCTTTATGACTATATTGAGGCCCTCTGATGGTGTCATGGCGACTATTTAACTCCTTTTAACGCCTATCACACTCTAAACTCCACAAAACTTTGTATCTTTGCAGCGGTTTACATTTCGAAACAATGGTTGAGATTAAAAAAGTAACCACGAAAAAGGAACTCAGTGCGTTCGTGCAATTCTACTACGATCTTTATCGCGGCAATGATTGTGCTGTGCCATTTCTCTATTTTGACGAGATGGACACGCTCAACAGTCAGAAGAATCCTTCGTTTGATTATTGTGAGGCCGATTACTTCCTGGCCTACAAAGACGGGAAGGTGGTGGGGCGTGTTGCCGCCATCATCAATCGTCACGCCAATGAGCGGTGGAATACCAGTCAGGTGCGCTTCGGATGGTTTGACATCATCGATGATGCCGAAGTGTCCGCTGCCTTGCTGAAGACCGTTGAGGACTGGGGGCGTGAGCGTGGCATGACGGAAATGATAGGTCCAATGGGTTTTATCGACACCGATCGCGAAGGTATGCTCGTAGAGGGTTTCGACCAGCTCGCAACCATGTATATCAACTACAACTATCCCTATTACCCCCAGCATGTCGAGCGCTTGGGAGGCTTTGAGAAAGCCAACGACTGGGTGGAATGTAGGGCGAAAGTACCTGAGGTCGTGCCCGAAAAGTTTTCTAAGATCACGGAGATGGTGCGTCGCCGCTATAACCTCCGTGCCCATAAGTTTACCCGTCATGAGCTGATGAAGGAAGGCAAGGCACGCGAAATCTTCGAACTTCTCAATACCACCTATAAGGACCTCTATGGCTTCTGCCAGCTCTCTGACCGCCAGATTGACAAGCTTGTGGGTGATTATATCAAGATCGCAGATTTAAACCTCGTCGCGGGTATCGTCGATGGCAATGAGAATGACAAGCTTGTGGGATTCGGCATTACCTTCCCTTCGTTCTCGCGTGCCCTGCAAAAGACTCGCGACGGACGGCTATTCCCATTTGGCTGGTGGCATCTGCTGAAGATCCTCAAGTGGCATAAGACAGATACCGTCGATCTTCTATTGATTGGTGTGTTGCCCGAATACCGTGCCAAGGGCGCCAACGGACTTATCTTCGATGATCTTATCCGTCAATACCAGGCTTATGGTTTCTCGTATGCTGAGACAGGGCCGATGATGGAGACCAACGAAGGTGTGCTATCGCATTGGCAGTATCTCGATTCTGTCATCCACCGTCGTCACCGTTGTTTCAAGAAAAAATTGTAATATGATGGATAGTATGACTTGGGAGTTTATACTCCGCATCTTTGTTGCTGCCCTCTTGGGTGGTGCTATTGGCCTGGAACGAGAATACAGGGCTAAGGAGGCTGGTTTCCGTACTCATTTCCTTGTCGCTCTCGGCTCGGCCCTGTTTATGATAGTGTCAGCTTACGGCTTTGATGGTGCGATGTATACGCCGGAGCATCGTTGGGATGTGTCACGTGTTGCTGCCCAAGTCGTATCGGGTATCGGTTTCATTGGTGCCGGTACCATCATCTTCCAGAAGAATGAGAATGCCGTGCGTGGACTGACGACGGCTGCAGGTTTATGGGTGACTGCCGCCATCGGTCTTGCCTGTGGTGGTGGCTTGTATGTCCTTGCTGCTGCAGCCACGTTCCTTGTGCTTGTCGGACTTGAAGCATTCAACTTTATCCTTCATAAGTTCGACAAACACCGTGGGGTGTAACAATTTTTATGTTTATGCACCGTGAACTTATGTTCGCCGTCCGCGAATATGTGTTCGTGCGCCATGAACTTATGTTCACCGCCCGCGAATATAACTTTTTACACTGCGAAGATACATCTTTCTGCTGAATTCAACAAATAATACCGTTCAATTCGTGCTATCAAGCCGCGTCATTCCGATGCGGCTTCTTTGCGTACGCCAAAATCCTTGCGGTATTCATCATTGATGATACGGCTGGCCTCACGACCGTTGAAGCGTGTGGGGCCGATGACGAAATCTGGTACGTTGAAGGAGAAGAAGCGGTCCCGATAGAAACGGCGCGGATTCCGCTGCGGCAGCATGAAGGCCTTGCTGACATGCCCACCGGTATCGACGTGGCAGAAATAAGGCCTGGTGTAAAGGCCATCATCCCGGCGGGAACTCAGCACGAGCCAGCGCGAGTTGGTGCTCCAGTTGTGGAACGACTCCGTATCCTCGGAATTGGCTCCTTCCATGATGCGGCTCTCTCCTGTAGCGAGGTCAAGCAAATAGAGATCTGCCTCATGATGCCAGATGCTGAACTGCCCGTAGTCTGAGAGCGTATAGCAGAGGAACCGCCCGTCGTAGGAGGGACGGGGGAAGGACACCGACTTGTGCCGTGCCACGGCATCGACGATGGTGTCTATACGTTCGCCGAAGCTGCCCGTAGCAAGGTCGAAACCGATGCGGCAGAGATTATAGCGGATGGAGTCGATCTGATTGCTGCTCCGGGCCGCACAGAAAAAGAGCGAACGGCCGTCGGCGGAGAAGACGGGATAGGTCTCAAAGACAGAGTCCCGTTTGAGCAGGGGCGAGAGCAGCAGTTCGTTCTTATCGACATCGTACACCTGGAGGTCGGAGGCTTCGTCGAAGACCTCGACGCGGTTGCGGCCGGCACTGTGGAACAGCTGTCTCGTGGTGTTGGTGGAATAGGCGATGTAGCGGCCCGAGGGATGCCAATAGGGATAGACACAGAGGCCGAGCGTCTGGTCGGTCTTGGTATTGTAGGCGGTAAAGGACCCGCCATCCTTGCGCAACAGCGTGGCGCCATGCGGGCCACGGATATGAAGGCTCATGTCTGCTGGGTTACCGCGGTTGAAACTGTGGCAGTTGACGCAGCCCTCGAACTGTGTGTTCTCTATCAGCGCACGCTCATCAAACGAGGAGAGGTCGCGCTCGTAGATGCCCATCTTGCTCCACACCTCATAGCCCGGCTCTATCAGACGGTAGCAGATGCCGTAGTCGATACTGTCAGCACTGACGTAGATAGAAAAAGGGCTGTAGGAATGCCAGCCGTCTTCATACCTGGCTGATACGGTGACGCTGAGCGAGTCCCCGCTGTTCCGGCCGATCAGCGCGTGCCAATCATCAATATCAAAATCCAATGACTCCTCACCCTGACAATGCAGGCTGTTCCCGTGGCCGTCAGTGATGACGGCGTCAATGCACAACGCCTTCTCGTCGGCCATGCAGAAGTTGAGGGGAGCTATATTCACGGGTATGGTAACACCGAGGTAGTCGGGATAGATTCGGGGCTGTACTGCCTCCTGTTTGGCATTGCTGACGGTCTCCGTGCAAGCGGAAAACAACAAACAATATACAATAAGCTGTAAACTGTAAACCGTAAACTGCAGACAATAGACAATCTTTCTCATCGCTCTCTGGACATGAACTGGTTATATCTTTCGCGGTCGCCCGTCAGCATGTAGTAGGCCAGGAGATACTGGTAGGCCAGGCGGTTGTCCGTGTTGGCGTAGTAGAGGCTTTCGAGCATCTCCGGGGTCACGTGGTCGCTGAAATAGAAGTCGTCCTTGTAGGCCATCTGTCGCAGGCGTCCGTATTCGGGATGCCTGGCTATGGCTTCCTCATTGCCCAGCAGCGGCAGCGTCTCGTTGGCCCAGCCACGGTAGAAGAGGGTCTTCTGCAGGGCCGAGAGGTACTTGCGGGCCACCCCGTACTGGCCGTTGATGAGGTTGGTCTGTGCCAGGCGCTTGTAGCACCGCCCGCTCTTCTGGAAGTCGAGGATGGCCTCCTGGGCCTCGAAGACCGTCCGCTGGGCGACATTGACCATGCCCAGCTGGTAGAATGCCTCGGCGGTGGGTATGGGACTGGTCGCATCTTCCTTCACATCGGGCAGCAGGCCGGCGATGCCGTTCTGGTTGTATTCGAACATATGGTCCAGGAGCATGCCGTGCATCGCCAGGGCAAGGTTCTGCACCGTGACGCCGATCTGGTTGTTGGGCTTTTCCCTGCTGACGGCCTCCAGTATGCGGTTCCACTGCTGGTGGGTGGCCATGAAGTCGTACTGCATCACCTTCTCTGCCTTGAGGTTGGCGTTCTTCCAGACGAGGCTGCCCATGACAGCTGCAACCAGCGCAAAGGAGAGGTAAGAGGTAAGAGGTGAGAGGTAAGAGATATGCTTCAGGCGATGACGGATCAGGAGAACCAGCCCCGCGATCACGAAGACAGACAAAGATGCAGCCCACAGCAGCCAAGGGAATACCGTCGGGTAGCGGTAGTAATGGGCACCCAGCCACAGACTATCGACAGGTATCGGGAAGCAGACAGGACCCGCCAGCCAGTAGAGCACTGGAATGGCGATAGTCAGCAGGACGTATCGCATCCGGCCATTTGTCAATTTGACAATGACGCAAGCTGTGAGCAGAGTGAGCAGGACAGCCCAGACGCCACCCAGCAGGGCGTTCTCGTCAAGCAGGAAGAGCCAGAGCAGGAACGACGGCACGAAACTCAGACCGTATGAACTATGAACTATGAACTGTGAACTATGAACTTTAAAAAGCCGGAGCGTCAGGATCTGCACTGCCGAGAGCATGAACGCAATGATAAAGGCCCCCACCCATGCATAGAGGAAGAACTGCGTGCAGAAGCGTCCCAGCAGGTCTGCCATGCCACCCGGCTGCCTGATGATCTCCCACGCGTAGGTGCCGTCGAAGAGGAAGAGCTGGTACTGCTCTTGATAATGCAGATGGTGCGGATATGCCAGTCCGAAGAAGAGCAGGACCGCCACACCGAACAAACTATTTATCAAACACTTTACTGAACTCATCGACACTTATTTTAACCGGTTCCACCATGAACTCCGGACGGTTATAGCTCTTCAGGAGGCTGACATGCAGCTCGGGGTCTTCCTGCGGCAGGAGGAAGGCCTTTCCCACTTTCCCGTTGTCGAAATAGGCAAAGTAGACACGGCTGTAGTTGTCGTCGTCGCGGCGGCTGGCCAGCATGATCCAGTGCCCGTTGCTCGACCACGAGGGATAGCTGTCGGAATAGTCCTTGCTGTTAACGGCGGTGAGGTCGAGGGGCGAAGAGGTCTCCCAGGTGAGGGCCGTGCCGTCATACCGGTCCATCGGGATACAGACGATGTCCGCATCATGATGCCTGCTGTGGAAACAGCCGTACTGCCCCAGGGCAAACAGCAGATAGCGCCCGTCGGGGCTGATGCGGGGCAGGGTGACGCTCTTGTCGGCTGATGCGGCGTCATACACCAGCTCCTCTTCGCCGAAACCGTGTGTAGCCAGATCAAACGAGCGGCGGTAGAGGTTGTACTGTATCTTCGCGTAGGTCGTCCTGATATCCTTGTCGCGCATCTCCTCTGGCAGCGGGACGGACTTGCAGTAATAGAGCCATCTGCCGTCGGGCGACCAGGTGGGGTACACCTCCAGGAGGTCAGGGTCCTCGGAAACGACGCTCACCGAGTCGGTCCCCACGTCGTAGAGGATCATGTCGCTGGCCAGGTCGTAGACCTCGATCTTGTTGGGATGTGCCGTATGGAATGCCTGCCGTGTCTTGTTGGTCGAGAAGGCTACCAGCTTGGCGGTGGGATGCCATGACGGATAGACACCCCCGGAGATGGTATAGTCGCGCTTCATATTAACCCTTGATACCTTGCCGTCGTTGACAATGACGGTACCGGCATTAGACAGACGCACATGGAAGAGCATGTTGTCGGTCTTGTAGTTCTGATAGCTGTGACAGTTGATGCACTGGCCGATCTTCCTGTTGTTCATGGTGATCTCGTTGTTGAATATCTGCGACTCCTCGAACGTGGTGATGTTGCGCTGGGCAATCTCCATATAGGTCCATGCGACATACGACGGCTCGATGAGGCGGTACGACAGGTACTCGTCGATAGGCGCCTCGGCCACATGTATCTCAAACGGGTTGAACGCCAGCCATTCCCCCTCCTTCTGTCCCCAGACCTCCACCTTGATGCTCTTGCCTTTCGAGGCATCGAGCATATCGTGCCATTCCGACTCAGGTATCTGCACCTTTACCCCTTGGCCATAGGTCTGCTGCCTACCGTCGGGTGTGGTGAGACGTGCCACACACGCCTCATACTGATCAATCGGGAGCATGAAGTTGAGTGGCGCAATGTTACAGGGTATGGTGACATCGCAATAATCTGGGAAGATGGCAGGCAGGCTCTTGGCCTCCCTGGATGAGGAAGGCACGTCGGGGTGGCCTGCACACGATGACAGGAGCAGCACGGCTACAGCCAGGAGCTGGAAATAGGGGAGGATATATCTTTTCATTGTTTTCTTATGATTGAACTTCATGACCAATATTGCCGGTTATATTAATAAATTTCCTTCCGAAGATGTTATACCACCAATAGGTATCTCCAAATTCCTCACGCATCTCTTCGCCGACCTTATCAATGGTCTTACCTGGCTTTGCCAGAGTTTCCAGGGTACTCCAAAACTTTTTGTAACGCTCAAAGACGGACTGCTTGACAGGGAGCATCATGCGCTTTTCCTCCGGGGCCTTGTCTATAAACAAGATATAAGCCTCCTGCGCATGTAAGGGACATTCCTCGTCGAGGTGCAGCTTCACATAGTTACGCATCGCTAGCCAGAAACGGCGTGAGTCGCAACGCAGCATGGCATAGAGCAAGGCCTGTTCCGAAGCCACCTTACTGTCGGATTCGTACCAGAGGCTGATGCCGTTAACAAGATAACTCTCGCTGTTTTCAACGCCAGTGAGCTCATCGGGATAGCACTTCTCCAGAGCCTTTATCTTATCTGTGACAGGAGCCGGCTGCCAGTCGCCGTAGAACGGCTGATGATGCAGGATGGTGGTATAGCGCTCCACCAGTTTCTCATCTCCCACGGCTAAGGCACAGCGGCAAAGCATCTTCAGGTAGAAGGGCGAGAAGCCTGCCTGGATGGCATTCTCGAAATTCAGGCGGATGGCTTCATTCATCATGCCGTAGTTGTAATAGACCAGAGGCGAGGCAATGTCTAAAAGGGTGACGTGGAGCGAATCGGGGTTGTTGAGATCTACAGCGCTATTGCCCAATTTAAATGAACGGTCGAACAGTCCGCCTTCGTTCATCAGGGCGACATTCTTGATGAACACCATCGTGCTGGTAGACTGCTTGTTCTCTTCTGCGATTTGAAGCACCTCCTGCCAGTTGTCGTCTTCGGCATAGCGTACCATACGCATCTCGTCGATGTAGTTCTTATCATAGTACATTTGCGTCGTGGTATAGACGATGCCTGCAATGGCACACAATGCCGGCACAAACCACTTGGCCAGATAACGGTAACACACAGGAATGAGCATAGACACGATTCCAAGTATCCAGAACGGTATGGAGAGACGCTCGCTTGAGTCCATCGGGAGCTCGAAACGCGGCATACCCGCCAGTACGACATCGTCGAATCTCAGATTCGAGTAGAACTGCGTATGCCAGATGGCGGCAGTAAAGAGGAGCAAGACAAAACCCAAATACTCAGGCCAGGCCAGTTTTTCGGTAAGTGCCAGGCAGAGTATAAACACCAAGGCATACCATCCCAGAACGGGATAGATGCAGAACCCTATCAGATACCACGCAAGATGCCATTTGCGTGGGGTGCAGCGTGCTGCCCACAGGAGGAGCAGCATCATCAAATAGGCTACCGACTGTGAGAACCAATAGCCTCTGATGGTTGAGACATAGATCCAATATCCCAAATCAACCACAGAGACAAGCAGGCAGGCAACAGGCAAGAGCATCACTGCGGAGGCACTTCCCTGTAGCCGGAATGCTTTGGTACCCACCAGGAAGATGAGTGCCCAGATGGCCATCAGCACACCTGTACCTATAGCGGGCTGACAGAAGAACTGCGTAAGCCAGGCTCCTGCATACCGCATCAGGCCGAAAGGCTTTGATAGGAGAGCATGGAAGAAGGGGGCTCCGAAAATGAACTCGGAACGGTCGTATGCCGTATAAAACACCTCTTGATTGATGTATAGGATAAATACGACAAATGCTATGAAAACCAGCAGGCTTCCATAAAGGATGATATGAGAGACTGTGTTCTTATTAATCATTTTTTATTGCTATAAAAGGCTGACCCAATCAAATGGGTCAGCCTTATTAATTATACTTTGAAGGAATGATTATTCCTCATAGTAAACAGCGTTGAGCGTCATAGTACCGCCGTAGAGCATCAGGTCGAGGTCACGACCTTCACCACCCTTAGCGCACTCATTAGCCATGGTCTCGGTGATCTGGAGTTCATTCGGACCATCTGTCCATACCACATGATCGTAATAGGTATTACTCCACCAACCGTTCATGACCTTCATGTCAACACCATCAGCGTCTGAAATGTCGAAGATCAGAGTCTTCAGACCGAAGTAGACATCATCAGGAATAGTGGGCAGGTGTGCACCTTCCGTTGAGCTGAAACGCATGGCTGCAGCATCCCAAGCACCGGGCTGGAATGGCGGCTCTGCTGCAGGATCTCCACCATAGATGTAGAATCTCTCCAGAGCGTTGGTGATTTCCTGGCAGCTGATGGGGAAATCTGCGGTGAGCACGGTTCCGTCTGCACAAAGAGCTGTCATCTTGACTGTATAGTCGCCAAGCTTCATCTTCTTCCATGCATAGTTACCGACATATTCCTTTCCACCGATATCCCACTTTGCATTGACGGCAGCAGAGGTCGAACAGGTAACGACATTACCATTAGCGCCACTGGGAGCCTTGTCAACAGTTACACTGGTCTTAGCCTTGAGCTCGTCTACAGAGATATGACCGGCATTGCCGATATCCTCATGACCAGGATCGCAAGCTGCATAGGCGCATATTGCGACAAACATCAAAATTATTTTTTTCATATTGAATGCTTATAAAATATTAATATATAACTTTATATGTGTACTCAGCAGCAGGTGTATTTGTATCCCATCCTGGGTTCTGAGTCATCTTACCAGCCATCAAAGTAATCTGGGACTCGGGCTTAGGCAGGAAGCCTTTGGTATCAGCGTAACGCTTAGACCATGAACAGGTCATGTGCTCCAAAGAACGCTTGTTGGCCTTCTGACCAAGGCATACAATCTGCTTACCCTTCTGGGCCTGCAGAGCCTTAGCTGCGTAACAACTTTCGCTGTGACCTTCGGCACCAGACCAACGGCGCATATCGTTGAAGCGGATTCCCTCCATAGCGAACTCCCAGCGGCGCTCGTTCTGAACATTTGTCAGAGAGTATGCTGTCTGAGGAACACCTGCACGAGCTTGTACCTCGTTCATGTAAGAAGCATCGCCTGTGAGCTCTGTCAGCATCAGCAGCACGTCAGCATAACGCATCAAATAGAAATCCTCAAAGTGGTCACCCTGCTGCTCATTGTCAAGTGAGCTGCCAGTATAACCAGGAGCCTGCTTCCACCATGAATCATTATCCTTCGGGTTAGCATCCAGGTTTACATCGGCGTACTTCTTACAAGCATAGCCAGACTCCTCATTGTCATCCTTCTCGTAGGTATAAGACTCAAGCTCATTTTCGAGATCGATCAAGGAACCGAGCTTACGAATGTCCGTATAACCACCAGTTCTCTCAGCGTCTGTCCAGTCATCCCAGATATTGCATGAAGGAGTACCCTGACCCCAGCCCTGGTTGAACGGATAAGTCTTGTCGCGCTTACCATTATCATTGGTAGCACCGTTACGAAGACCCCAGAAGCAAGACAGATAGTTTGAATACATACGGGGGTTGCAATAGGTTCCACCGATGGCCCACTTAGAGGCATTCAGGAACTGAATCTGGAAGATCTCCTCAAAGTTGCCGTTACCATTGCCGTCCCTGTCGAAGCAGTCTGCAGGATCCATATCCTTGATGAATGCATAGCTATGGTCTTTTTCATCGAGTGCCTCTGCCAGAAGCAGGCTGTTTGAGTACTGCCAGAGTGAACGGAAGTCCTTCAGGAGCCTGTAACGGCCACTGTTAACGACTTCCTTCAGATAGTTGATGACATCAGACTTAGAAACAGAAGACTTGTCGCAACCCTCCTGAGCAATAGCTTCACCATTGCGGTCATTCAGAGCTATCGTAGCATCACCCGTAGCGAGCTCGCCGACACCTTTATAGAAGCCAGCCCAGAACATGTAGGCGCGAGCCAGCATAGACTCGGCAGCATACTTGTTGGCATGACCATCACCTCTTAAACCATAACCTGATTGTTCGTTCATGAGGTTCAAACCAGATACGAAGTCAGCGATAATCTGTGGGTAAATCACTTCCTCAGCGCTCACCTGCTGCTGCAACTCGTCAGTAATAACGGTTGATGTAATCAGAGGTATGTCGCCGAACAACTGGGTCAGCAAAAGATTATAGAAACCGCGCATGAAGAAAGCCTCACCAAGAAGCTGGTTACGCATGGGCTTCTGTGCATCGGTCCATTCCACATTGTCAATGGTCTCAATCTGGTTGTTGGCACGAGAGACACCACCATAGATAATGGTGAATTCTGCCTCATACTGGTTGGCACTAGCCGTTGTGAAATGATGCAGTGACTTATTAACATTATCCTGCAGACCACCACTGCCGTAGCAGTTGTCTGACATCATTTCCCACCAGTAGTAAGGATTATTACATATACCACTATTATCACCGCCACCCAGCGTACTCATGATACTATAGGTAGCTGCATTCAGAGCATCAACATCTCCAGGCTTACCGGGGAATGTAGCGGCAGTCAACTCTGTAACACGCGGATCGGTGTCCAGCATGTCGTTACAGGATGTAAACGCAGTTACTGACAAAACAGCTGCTGCTGATAAAATATATTTCTTCATAACTTATTATATCGAATTAGAATTTAATACTTGCACCAACCAGATATGTACGAGATGGCGGGTAAAGACCCAGGTCAATACCTGAAGCCCAGCCATTACCACCGGCAGAGTTACCAACCTCAGGATCGAGGCCTGTGTAACCGGTGAAGGTAACGAGGTTCTGAGCCTGAACATAGAAGCGGAGCTGCTGCAGCGGGCAGGTCTTCCAGATCTTCTTGAAGTCGTAACCGAGTGTGATGGTCTTGATCTTGAAGTAGTCGGCATTCTCCATGTAACGGGTAGATACCCAGTTCGTGTTAGCGTGACCAGTACTTGAAATACGTGGCTGGCTGTTTGAGGTGCCCTCACCATACCAACGGTTGAAGATGGTGGTGTCGTAGTTCTGATAAGGAGCATCACTGAATGAGCGGTAAGAACGCATGATCTGCTGACCGAATGCACCGGCACCGTTTACAGCGAAGTCAAAGCCCTTGTACTGTACACCGAGATTGATACCCAGCATGATGTCGGGGTTAGGATTACCAATCTCATGACGGTCGCAAGTCTCACCTTCTGCATAGGTGATCACGCCATCACCGTTCCAGTCGTCCCAGATGCAGTCACCAGGCATTGCATCGTCAAGAACGGCCTTGCCAGACTGACGTGCAGCCTCAATCTGCTCATAATTCTGCCAGATGCCGCTGTAAGACATACCGTAGAAGTAACCGATGGGCTTGCCTTCCTCAGCACGGTAGATATACTCAGTACCTTGTGAGAGCACGCCGCTCGGACCATTGATATAGTGGTTGTCGTTAGCGATACGGGTTACCTCGTTCGTGTTGGTAGCAAAGTTAATGCTTGCATTGTAGCTGAAGTCCTTGTTGACTCTGTCGTTCCAAGAGAGTGAAATCTCAACACCAGTGTTCTTCACGTCACCACCATTGATGGCAGCAGGGTTAGTACCGTAGATGGCTACGTTCTGGCCTGCGATCAGCCAGTCCTTCGTGGTCTTCTTATACCAGTCGAAGGTCAAGCCCAGACGGCTGTTGAGGAAGCGTGCATCGAGACCGAAGTCGAGCTGCTCAGAGGTTTCCCAAGTCAGGTCAGGATTCGGAACGATGTTTGCGTAAGCACCAGTGTTTGGAGTACCGGATGTAGAAGTCTCGATGGAAGAACCGAACTTGTAACCGCTGTCGCCAGCTTCGCCAGACAGAGCGATTGTTGCCAGATACTGGTACTTGGAGATGTCCTTGTTACCATTCTGACCCCAGCTTGCACGGATCTTCAAGAAGTCGAGCCAGCTCTTGGTCTTCTCCATGAATTTCTCATTAGAAACTACCCAACCTGCAGATACAGAGGGGAAGAAACCCCAGCGCTTGCCGTCGGTGAAGATACTTGAACCATCATAACGCATGGTAACGGTAGCCATATAGGTCTCGTTCCAGTCCCAAGTCAAACGACCGAACCAAGAAGCGAGATACTCTTCATCATTGGGCTTACCAGTTATGGTTACATCGGGAGCATTGACCACTTTGATGTTTGACAGCCATGCAGAATCCCAACCCTTCAGTGTTGCGAGCTGCTCGCCCCAGTTAACCTTATTGGATCCACCGATGTTAAAGCTCCAAGCAGTGCTCTGGAATGTCTGACCGACCATGGCGCTGATCTTGTGACCGCTGAATACGGGAAGATCGTAGGTAAGTGTGTTTTCTTCTGACCAGTTGGTATTCAACCAAGCGCTCTGGTTAACACTGTAAACAGTTGAAGTGGCATTTCCGTAACCAGAAGATTTCGGCTCACCATAGTTACGATATGCACCGGAACCCCAGTTGTAGTTGAACTGAGAACGCCATCTCAGGCCCTTGATGGGTTGGACGGTCATGAAAGCTGTTGCACTGGAGTTAGTGTTGCGGCTCTCTGCCAGAGAGTTGAAGCCACCATGAACGAGATTCTCCCATGGATTGCTGAACAGAGAAGCGTTCCAACCCTGACCGTATGCCATTGTACCATCAAAATTCTGATAGCGATAAATATCGCCATTGTCTGCATACTGTGGTACGAGCGGACAAGTCTGGAGCAGGCTGTGGATATAGCTCCAGTACATACCATCCTCAGCGAGGTCGTGGCTCTTGGTGTAACCGATAGAGATGTTCTCACCGATGGTGATGACGTCCAAGTCCTTAATCTTCAACAGCACGTGGTCGCTATTGAGGCGGATAGTGTGACGATTGTAGAAAGAAGCCTGATCTCCACCCATGATACCCTCGTTACCGGTATAAGTGTAAGACATAGAGAACTTAGAGCGGTCTGTACCACCAGTCAAGGTCACAGAGTGATTGTGCTGTACGGCATTCTTGTTCTCGAATGCTCCCCACCAGTCAGTGCCTTCCCAGCCTTGAGCAACCTTATTAAGGATGTCCTGAGGAACGAAGCCTGGCCAATCCATTTTCTGACCGGAAGTGTTGAAGGTGTACTCGTCCATGATGGTCATGTACTGCTGAGCGTTGAGCAGCTGCGGGCGCTTGTAGGCGTTTGACCAACCAATAGCACCATTGTAGCTGAGCTCAATCTTACCTGCCTTACCCTGCTTGGTTGTAACCAGAATCACACCGTTTGCAGCACGGGCACCGTAGATGGCTGCCGATGCAGCATCCTTCAGCACGTCGATGCTCTCGATATCGTTCGGGTTAATGTCATCAAGGCTACCACCTGCTACACCGTCGATCACATACAGCGGTGAAGAGTTACCTGTGGTACCGATACCACGGATGTAAACCTTGTAACCCTTACCAGGCTGTGAAGAACTCTGGGTAATCTGTACACCAGGAGTACTTGACTGCATGGCCTCGAGTGCGTTGGTGGTGTTCAGCTTGGCGATTTCCTCACCCTTCACCTGAACAGTAGCACCGGTCACCAACTTCTTCTTCTGGACACCATAACCCACGACCACCACTTCGTCGAGCTGGGCATTGTCGTCCTTCATCGTAATGTTAAAGCTGTCCTGATTGCCAACTTTAATTTCCTGAGTCTCATAGCCGATGAACGAGATAACGATCGTAGCACCGGGATTCACATTGAGAGAGAAGTTACCGTCGAAATCGGTAACCGTACCATTCGTAGTACCTTTTTCAACTACGCTGGCACCGATAACGGCGCCCTGAGCATCGACCACAGTACCTGTGATCTTCTTCGTTGCCTGCTGGACGTTCTGTACGTCGCCAGCAGCATAGGCGTTTGACGAATAGCCAAGTCCCAAGAGAGCCATGGCACCCATCAGCAGCGCTGTCCTCACCGTACCTTTGATTTCGCTCTGAGCCTTTGCTCCCGAGGGGAACGAACAGAGCAGGGACGATGCCTTTAACGGCTTTTGCAGTGATTTAAAATTCCACATAATTTAATTAATTAGTAAGATAATTGTTATTTAAAGAATATTTAACTTTTCATCTTTAAGTATTAAGTATCCAAGCGTAAGCCCAAATACCATTAGTTTATGCCGGACGAACCACGTATGGGCGCACCCTTCATTCTGTTTGCCTTCAACAGTTGATAATTCCACATATTTTATTATTAGTTGGGTAATAACTTTGTTAGTGTTTTGGTTTACTTCACATTTTTGGGTGCAAAGATAATGTAAATAATTTGTAGGCACTTTCTCGTTTGTAACAAATACTTTACGAAAAGTAACAATTTTAAAAAATGTTACATAAATTTGTATTTGTGTTACATCTCAAAACGTTTAAAGCATCGCTATTTAGGAGTCTTCTAAGCCCCTTTTATCTCCATGATGTCAGACAGACGAAGTTCACGGATGTCAATAAACGATAAACCTGTGAATGCGGAGAACACGAAGATGTCACGTGCAAAGGATAGAGACTCACTGTTGAAGCGATGAGCCATCAGCCTACCGAGTTCTTCTTCTGTCAGATATTGACGTGGCCTTCTTTTCCTTCAACGTGCCCGATTTCGTCATCGGCCCCACACGCTTCAACGGTCGTGAGGCCAGCCGTATCATCAATGATGAATACCGCAAGGACTTTGGTGTACGCAAAGAAGCCGCATCGGAATGACGCGGCTTCTTAGTAAATTTACTTGACGATGTAGACGAATCCTCCGCGAGGTCGGCAAACGACTTTTTCGGGGAGTTCTGACACTTTCGGCAAGATCTTCCAGGCTCTGTCTCCTGCATCGAGGAAGGTAGTGATGTGAGGCTGATCAGACCACCCCAGGCCCCTCCTACTCAGGAGGGGAAGAGCCTTCGGCTCATCTGTGCCATTGATGCCTGCGATGTACCAAGTGTCACCACTGCGGCGTGCCAGAACGACACTCTCACCAGGATAGCCACTAACGAAACGGGTCTCATCCCAGACGGCGGGCAGGTGGCTGAAAAAGTCCTGCACCTCATGCGGCTGAGCCAAGTAACTCTCAGGCTTGTCTGCCAGATGCTGCAAGCCACTCTCAAAGAGCACGGTCAGGGCCAGTTCATGGGCGTGAGTAGTGATATGCGGATGCTGTGAGTCGCTGAAGGCACAGGGCGTGTAGTCCATCGGTCCGATGACATTGCGTGTGAAGGGCAGGGTAGCGTTGTGTGCAGCGGCCTTTGCCGTGAAGGTGGGCACGTTGTTGTACCACTCGGCACCATAGACACCCTCCGTACTCATCAAGTTCGGCCATGTGCGCTGCCAGCCTCTGGGGATAGTGGCTCCGTGGAAGTTCACAAGCAGATGATGGCGGGCTGCACTCTCCAACAGATCCAGACAATAGTCCATATTCATCTGGTTATCGCCTGAGAAGAAGTCTATCTTCACACCAGCGACGCCAAGCTTCTCACACCAGGCGAACTCCTTCTCACGATCCTCGGACTTGTTCAGACGATACTTGGGCGTTGGGGCACCATCCACCCATCCCACGCTGGAATTATACCAGATCATCGGCTTCACACCCTTCTCTTTGGCGTAAGCGATGGCATCCTCGATGGTCTTGCCTTCGTTGCTCGCCAGCTGGTCCATCTGATCCCACTCGGCATCGATGAGCACGTATGGCAGATGGAGCGTGGCTGCCATATCGACATATTTCTTGATGATGCTATAGTCGTTGGAACCGTGGTTGTAGGCCCAATAAACCCACGACACCACGCCTGGCTGTATCCAACTCGTGTCTGCTATCTGACATGGATTGCTGACATCGGTGATAAGCGTTGACTCCACCACGTCGCCCAAACTGCCAATGATCGCCACGCGCCAAGGCGTATTTCGCACAATAGGGACTGTCCCTTTTGTGAGATCTGCGGGCACGACCTTGTAGAGTTCCTTGTCATTATAGAGGCACGATGCGCTCTGTCCGTGCTCGATATTAGCCTCGGAGAGGAGCACGAACAGTCCGTCTTGAGGTTCCAGCAGGGCAGGGTAGCCCCAGCGGTTGTTATAGCCCTCTTCACTCTTCGAGATACCGCTGAACGACGGCACGGGCTCCACTTTGTAGGTCGTCGACAGCGGGAAATACCCCTCGTAGGAGTCCGTCCACTGCTGCATCCAGCGGCGTGTGCCCTCTGGAATACGGTAAACGGTGGGATCGCTGCCCGTCCAAGCCTCGGGATACTCATAGCGGAAGGCGATGCCGTCGTTATAGAGTCGCAGCACCATCTTGACGCCCTCTCCCAGCGCAGCTATATACTCGTTACCCTCGTTAGAACAAACAAGCCGCTTACCCGTCAACATCCGATAGTCTTCCTTCACGTTGCGAACGAAAGAAAAATCGCTATTGGCGAAAGGAAGCTCCTCCATCTGCAGGGCCTTCTTCCCTTCATAACTGATGGTCAGTGTCTTGCCTTCCGCCTGAGCAGAGAGCTTTCCATTCGGCGATGTCACCCCCTGGGCGGAAGCGGTGAAAATATAAAACAGGCAGGCTGCTGTGCACAGCAGCCTGCTAAAACAATTATTTCCCATTTGTCTCCAGTGTCCAGTTCTTACGGTTCTTCAGTTCTCCGTTCTTAAACAGCTTCGCAGCCTCCTTGTCACCCTTCAGCTGCCAGTTCAGCCATGCTAGGGCCACCACGGTGAACTCTCCACCGTGAGGCTCGCGATAGGTGCCGCCATGTCCAACGGGGAAGTTGGCAGCGTATGCAGGCACATGGGAGATACGGTGGAAGTCATCCATACCGTTTCCGTATGCGATATCGGTCTCACCGCCTAATATATATATAATAGGTGTATGGATCTCCTTCAGTTTCTCCTTCGGGGGCATGGGCATGCCACCCACAGCTTGACCAGCGTTCTCCTGATTGAAGAGTCCACTGTTGCAGATCATCAGCGTCTTAATACGGGGATCGGCACAGTTGAAGAGCGTCTGCAGACCACCACACGACATACCGGCTACGCAGATGTTCTTGACGTCGACCTTATTGTAATAAGGTGAAGTGGGGTCGGCGTTCTGCTTGATGATCCAGTCGATGCTCTCAATCTGCTGCTCTGTGCGTGACATCGGACCCTTGTACCACTCGTCGGTCATGGGAATGATGCCTGTGGCGAGCACGAGGTAGCCCTGTGAGGCGATTTCATTGAGGAAATTCATGTGTTCCCAGGGAGAATTGGCGCAGGCGCCGTTACCCCATACGAGCACGGGCAGCAGCTTCTTGCTACCGAAGACAGAGAGATCCTGTGGCACGAACACGGTGTGCTCGGGCAGGGTGGCCTCTTCTTTCATGATGGCCTTGTAGGCACCCGTTCCACCGTCTTCGACGATACGCGATTTTCCCTCCTTGCAGCATTTGTCCTTGCAACACTTATCCTTGCAGCAGGCACCCTTCTGACGGACGCAGTCCAGGAAGTGTACCATCTTCTGCAGGTTCTCCTCGGTGTACATCTGTGGCCCGCCGTGACTGCCATCGGCAGGGAATGTAGCCTCCGTCTTCACACCGGCAGCCTTCAGCAGTTCAAAGAACATCTTACCCTGACAGTTAGGCACCACTCTGTCCTGATCACCGTGGAAGATGATCACGGGCGGATCGTTGGGATCGACATAGTTGGTGGCGCTCAGGCTGAGATACTTGTCCGGCTCCTTTGCGAGTTTCGAGTTCAGCAGCACGTCCTCGGGCGAGTTGTCGCCCATCTTCATGCCCTCGCCGCAGTCCATCGCCGTGAGATCCACAGGACCGCTCCAGTCGCAGGCGGCATTCACGTCACTGCTCTCCTGGAGATAGTTACCCAGATTGCCTTCGAGGTCGATGTCCACGGTGCCCACCTTCGTCTGCTTCGTGCCAGTGGTGGTGGCTGCTATCGAGGCGAGATGGCCTCCGGAAGAGAAGCCGCTGGTGGCGATGAACGACGTGTCGAACTTATACTTCTTGGCCTCGCCGCGTACGAAGCGGATGACGGCACGGATGTCGTGGATCTGTGCAGGCCACTTGGCGTCCATGCTTGAACGGTGGTTCGGACATACCACGGCGTAGCCATTCTCCAGCAAGGTCTTCACGATGGTACCGAGGTCGGCCATACCCTTGCTGCTGTTGCTGAACCACGCACTGCCGTAGATGTGGATCACCACGGGATAGCTCTCTGCCTCCTTTTTCGGCAGGTAGATGTCACAGGTGTGATAGGCCTGATCGTCACCAGCATAGTTCACATCCTTCCACTCCTGTGAGGTAGGGAGGTCTACTTGAGGCGCCTGGAATCCTCCGAAGCCGCCTGCGGGCTGTGCCATGAGCCATGAGGCCATGCACAGCATGATGGTTGATAATAATGTTCGTTTCATATCTATAAACTGTAAACTACTTCCTGATAATCTTCTTTCCGTTTCTGATCACGATGCCCTTGTAGTTGGCGTCCACCTTCTGTCCGGCGAGATTGTAGGAGTCGCCAGTGGTGTCGTCGTCTCTCGTCACCTCCATAATACCTGTCTCGGTAGAGACGAGGTTCACCTTGTCGATGTTGCAGCTGCCGCCAGTGACGGTGATGCGCAGTTTCTGCTGGCCTGTCTTGAGGGGATTCCTGATCTTGCCCGTCTTCACTTCGTAGGTGTCAAGGCTGCCTGTCTGCGGCACGGTGACGGTGCCCAGCGTCTTTTCGGTGCCGTCGCTCTCTACCATAACCATCGAGAACTTAGAACCCTCCACCACCGACGACACGGTAGCCTCGTAGTTGTACTTGCCTGCCTCGGTGATGTTGATGGAATACTCTGCCCAGCTGCCTGTGGCGGTATTGCCCAGAGCATAGCCGTCAGCGGTGGGAACGATTGTCATACCCTCGCCAACGAAGTAGTCTTCGGCCTCGACAGCACCCGGCAGACTGAAGGTGGGCGTGCGCTTGAAGTTCATACTCTTGATGCAGAAGCCGCCTGTGTCAACGAGCAGCGTCAGCACGTGGCGCCCTGCTGTCAACGGCTCCTTCAGCGGGCAGCGCAAGGTCTTGAACTCCTTAGAGCCACCCGTACTCGGCACCTCAGTGAGATCGGTGTAGAAGGTGAGGTTGTCAAACCCGTACTCTGCCAGATGCAACATGCCTCCGGCCTTCGTCGAGGCGACCTCCACCTCCATCGTGTAAAGACCGTCTTCCTTCACATCGACCGTATATTCCATCCAGGAGTTGTCCCTGGTGGCGGTGGTGGTGAACTTATCGCGGTCGACGGCGATGTTGCTGTATGCGACACCCGACATACCCTTGTCGTATTCATCCGCATTGATGGTGCCAGGCAGTTCGGGAACGGTCTCGTTGTAAGGCGCACGCTTCTCGCCCCTGTTCACCTGTATCTGTGACAGGCGCTCATAGGTGTTTCCGTCCGTCGTGGTCACCACGGCTTTCAGCGTCTTCTTGCCCGTTGAGGTGGCTGTATATTCCGCGATGTAAGGGTCTTCCGTCATGGTGGCAATCAGTTCGCCGTCTGCATAGAGGTCGATCTTCTCGATGGTTTTCGTGGCCATCTTGGCGCGCACCTTGATGGGCATCACGTCATTCACGGCCATCTTCAGCGAGGCGGGACGGATATAGACCGAAGCCTCTTTCTTCGTGCCGGGGAGGGGACTCTTGGCGTTCTTAGCAGCGTCGGTCTGCATATATTCGCGCAGCCACGTCATTGCGGGGCGCTCCACACCGTCACGATAGAGTCCCGAATTGGTAACCCAGGTGGCACCAAGGACATAGCCCCACAGGGTGACACCGGCACAGTAGTCGGCTTCCCACATCAGCGGGAAGATGTTCTCATACTGTTTCTTCTGCTGCTCGTCACTGGCGATATCGATATCCAGCTCCGTGATGAACATCGGCATCTGCAGGGCGTCCTGCTGCTTCTTCAGGGCGTTCTCCATGTTGCTGACGCTGATGTCGGTCACGTCGTGCGACTGGTTGCCGTAGGCATCAATCGGTGCTCCGGCATCGCGCAGGGTGCGTACCAGAGTGATGTAGTTGTCAAGGTCCCACGTGAATGAGTTGTAGTCGTTATAGATGAGGATAGCGTCCGGCCAGCGCTCGTAGGCCATCTCGAAGGCCTTGATGAGCCAGTCGTAGCCCGTCTTGCCGCCACCGCCCAGACTCTCTTTCATCATGGGATTGCCAGCCTGGTGATTGCCGATGGCCTCGTTCACCACGTCGATCATGGGCAGGGTGTCGTATTGGTCCTTGGCGTGGTCGAACCAGTTGGTGATGGCATTGAAACGGTCTCTTGCCGACAGCGACTCCAGCCATCCCGGGTACTGGGCGCCCCACACCAAGGCGTGGAACTTGTAGGTGAAATCGTGCTGCTGGGCGTAGCTGAAGGCCCTGTCTGCTCCGCTCCAGTTGAATGCACCACGGGTGCCCTCCACGGAGGCCCATTTCGATTCGTTCTCACACGTGATCTGGTTCCAGAGCTTGTAGTACTGTGGCACGCCGCCTCCGGCCTCCACGGTGCCTCTGGTGGTGATGTTGCCTAAAAACTTGTTGGGGTTGCTCGAAATCTGTGCGCCTGCTCCCAGCGAGAATATCCACATCCCCGCCACCATCAGGCATCCTTTAATAATCTGTGTCATCTGTGTAATCTGTGGTTCTTATTTAATTCGTGAAATCCGTTTAATTCGTTGTCCTCTTAAACACTGGGATGTATGCTTTATTGACTTTTGTCGTGACATACTGTCCGCCGTCGAAGTGCTCATTCGTGTGGATTTCCGTCCAGCCGCCAGCCTGTTTCGGCAGATACGTCCTCCACTTCGTGACCCCTGGTTCCGTCACAGGACTTACGAGCAACTCTGGTCCAAACATATATTCGCACGACTGCCGCAGTGCCCTCTCGTCATCCGCAAAGTCGAACACCAATGGCCGCATCAGCGTATAGCCCTCCTTCGCCACACGCTCTGCACACGCCTCGATATATGGCCTGAGCTGTTCGCGCTCCTTCAGACAACTGGCAATGATCTGCTTCGCCTCGTCGCCATAGTTCCACGGCTCCGTATTACTCATATACCCATGCACGCGCATCAGCGGCAGATACACGCTCGTCTCTATCCAGCGCAGCATCCTTTCGATATAGTCCTGATTGGTGTACTGGTCGTGGGGACGGAAGAATCCGCCTGCGTCGTACGTCCACCAGGGATGACCTGCCGCCTGCACACCCAGACCTGCCACAATCTGCCTCCTGAACGTATTCCAGTCGTTACCCACGTCTCCGCTCCACAGTGCAGAGCCATACCTTTGTATTCCCGGGAATCCGCAGCGGGTCAGTATCATCGGCTCCTTGCTCGCATGGACTAACCCCTCATACACCGTCTTATTCACCAGCAGCGGATACACATTCCTCACCTGCTCACCCGTCCATCGCCCATTATTCACGCGACGGCCTGCAAGATCGTCGTTCTCCGGCTCCGTGGCATCCTGCCACCACGCGTCGATGCCCGTAGGCACCAGTCTCTCGTTGAAATTCTTCCAATACGCAGCCGCAGCTTGGGGATTAAAGAAGTCTATCCAGTCCGTTTCGGGGATATAATAGCCGTCGCGCTCCATCTGCTTACCCACCTCCGAGGTCTTGTCGATCTTCGACCACACGCTGAGCATCAGTCGGATGTCCATCTTGTGCAGGCTGTCCGTCAGCGCCTTGGGGTCGGGGTAGTTGTCCTCGTCAAACTCCATCGCGTTCCAGCCGTGCTTGCCCCACCACTGCCAGTCCTGCACCAGCATGCTCACGGGCATCTGCTCGGCCTTGAAGCGGTTGGCGGTCTCGAGGATCTCCTGCGACGAGTGGAACCTTTCGCGGCAGTGGATATAGCCCAGTGCCCACTTCGGCATCTCAGGACACGGCCCCGTCAAGTCCCTGAACGTGGCGATGATCTCGTCGGGAGAGCCAACAAACACCGTATAATCTACGGCTGTGGCTACTGGCGAACGGAACACCGTCTCGTCCTTGATCAGATGATAATACACCGTCGGCTGGTCGTCCTTTGTCAGTTCCGCCGTAAGACGATGGCGCCCTTCGTCCAAGAGCACGATCTTCGAGGCCGTCGGAGGCAGCCAGAGGTTCTGCATCTCTATCACGGGCACGCCGTCGATGCAGAGGTTATGGCGCCTTGCCATCTTCTGGCCCACATCCAGCAGCAGGGCATACATACCTGCCTCCTCGATGTCGATCTCTGCCTCAAATATATGCCGCTCACGTACCTCTTTCTTATTACCCTCCGTCGTCGTCACATCCACGACTTCTTTCTCCGCCTCCGGTCTATTCTCCTGACTCCTGACTCCTGTCTCCTGACTCCTCTCCAAGCGGACGCTTGTCTCGCTTGGATTAAACTCCGTCATACCATAGTTGTTCCACAGCACGCCGTAGCCCAGGTTCGACAGCACCATCGGCATCGAGATCTGCGTGTTCACCTGTGTCAGCCTACGGGAGAGCCCACGCACATTGCTATAGCCGTCCTGGAACTGTCCCAGTCCGAACAGAAACTCATCCTCCGGCGAATCAAAAGCCAGCGTGGCCTGTCCGTCTATGAGTTGATGCTGAGTAGCCTTGAAGACCGGCTTCCCGTTCTTGTCTTTGATGGTGATTGTCTGCCCTTCCGCATCAATCTGAGTACTGATGTCCTGGCTCTCCACTTCGTCGTGTTTCACATACAGCCAGTCCGGCAGGTCGCTTTTCACTTCCGCCTCCATATACTGGATGCGCACGGCATTCCGTGCCACCTTACTCACTTTCAGCCGTCCCTTTCCGAAGGGCGTCTGCGCCATCATCATCACACCGATGCACAGCAGGATAGTTGATAATATAGTTCTTTTCATTATGCTGATTGTTGATTTGCGTTGCAAAGGTAGTGCAAATCGAACGAAATACCAAAGAAAAAGGCAAAAAAAACAAAGAGAGCCGACAGCTTTGCTGTCAGCCCCCTCATTTTCACCCTTTTACTTTTTCACCTTTTCACCTTTAGAACGGTCCTCTTCCCATACAACTGGTCGTTCCGATCGCCGTCAAGAATGCCGTGAGCGCAGCTACTATCACCTTCACCGCCAGCTCCACAATCCTCTGCTTCTTCATTCTTTACCTCCTTTCTGTGCTTTGAGTATCTGTTTCTCCCCCTAAGTTAGGGGGAGCCAGAGGGGGTCTGCGCTCGGCTTTGCCGCTTGCTACCGAAGGGACGCAAGAACGCGGGAAACTGTTCGCTTGTTCAGACCACCCCTAACCCCTCCTACTCAGGAGGGGAAGAGATTACCCGTTACCACCTCCACCGTTGTTGTCGGCCTCGGGAGCCAGCACGTAGCTGATCGGCGTCTTCTTCTGGAAACGCTTCTGCTTGCCATTGATCGTGCGGATCTCGCTCTGCACCACATACCCGTACTCGAAGATGCACTGCTCCTTGAATGCCCTGCTGGTGAGCTTCTCACCCTTCGTGTTCTCCGGCGAGAAGTTAATCTTGATGCCGTTGATCATCGCATCGGCACCAGCTGCCACAGCAGACTCGATGTCATTCTTGCCCAGCTTCTGACCATCGACGCTCGGTGAGAACGTGCCCAGTCCGTCGAGTTTCACGGGCTGACCCTGTGCGAGCAGCTCGCTCATACACTCAACCACCTGACCCAGTACCAGCACACACATCTGATAGTCGGCGATCTTGCCGTGACTGGTCATGTGCTTGGCGAATCCCTTCAGGTTCAGGGGCTCCTTCGAGTCTACTTCTGCGAACCACTTGCCGAATGCGGTGCTGTCGTCGTTCGTGTTCTGACGCAGGTTAATCACCATTGGAATGTTTGATCTTGCCATTTTTTGTTCCTTTCTCTTTTTAGTTAAACATAAGCTTTGTGAATTCACATTGCAAAGGTACGAAATTTCCAGATAATATGCAAGTATTTCTATATCTCCAAACGCCTTTTGCTGCCTTATTCCTCCTTATTCTGTATTATACCAAAATATTTGCGCTTTTTCTTGCATATTTCGCAGGTTTTTCGTACCTTTGCATCATCAAACAACTAAAACCATTATGCAACAAAACAAATGTTTAACTATGGGCCGAACGCAGTTGGCCCAAATGTATTTCCCTTTCATTCAACCCAAGTCTGCTTGGGAGAAACTAAGAGCGCTTCTCCTTGAAGATCCAGCCCTTGAGCACCTCGCAAAGTTGAAGCGTCGCACATTTCTTCCACTCGAAGTAAATATTATTTACCAGCACCTCGGGCAGCCATAAGCTGCCTTTTTCGTGTTTTTCAGGCTCTCAGACTTTCCATAGACCAAACTCGGATTTTCATTACTTAAAACTCTGACTTTATAGGCATTAAACTTCTGCTTTGCTTTATCCTAAAAATGACGCCAAAAGAATATTTGTAATACGTAAACTAATTTCAACTTTTTAAGATGGCGAGGTTAACAATTAACAAACTAACATTTGCTTTTTTCGATAACTAACAACAATTATCTATATATTATATTAATATTATTATATATTATAATATATAATAATATTACTTTATTTTTTAATTCCATTCCTCAAATACCAATTGTTAAATTGTTAATTGTTAATGTCCTGATTGCGAAAGGATGACTTAACAATTAACAATTTAACAATTCTATGGAAAAAGTAAGTATCAATCCATCTATCCACCTCTCTGAGCACTTTACGCTCGGGGAGGTTACCAAGAGCAAGCATGCTGAGATATACAACATTCCCAGTCATGTTGCGATCGAGAACTTGAAAAGAGTTTGTGCGTGGTTAGAAGAACTGCGCAGACGGTATAACGAGCGATATGTATTTTATAGGAATGAGGAGCGCTCGGTTTCCCCTCCTGAGTTAGGAGGGGTTAGGGGTGGTCTGAAGAAGTGCCAGACA
>JAEEGI010003175.1_pt1 | contig 39359 bp, 41 predicted proteins | sample 8958751 | NCBI WGS metagenome assembly JAEEGI01 (sample SAMN16246545, study PRJNA631951) | gut metagenome | biome: gut microbiome; feature: rumen; material: KS-attached | host: Bos | place: Iran: Karaj | collected 2018-10 | reverse complement strand
ATCAACCTCTTCTCCTGGACTTTCCTGTCGATCTATATCCTGATCATCGCGTTGTACTGCGAGGTCTCGATCAACCGGTACGGCCTGGTCAAGGAATACGAGAGCAACCGGGTCAACACCAGCAAGCTGAACATCGAGCGCGACCTGTCGCTCGAGATGTTCCTGCGCGAGGTGGAGCCGCAGATCCAGAACGACCCTTTCCTGTCGGTCCTAACTTCCGTCAATGCCTCGGACCTGATCCGGAACCGGCTCATGGAGCGCTATCTCTACAGCGACGTGGTCCACAATTACAACATTACCCTGACCATCTGTACGCCCAACAATCTGATCACGTTGGGGCAGGGGACGGATCCGATGGGATGTTTTCCTTTCTACGAGAACATGATCAAGGAATACGGCGTCGCGCTGGCGTCCGGTTCCAACATCTATTACCTGCACAACTACAACGGCCTGTCTTCGTACCTGGGCATGTTCACTTATTTCGATCCCGCGACCTCGGCGGTCTCCCGCCTGTTCCTGGAACTCGAGTCGAAATTCAAGAACGACGTGCTGCTCAACCCGTTTGATGCGATCACGTCCCGCACGGGTACGGCCGCCGTGCTGCCGCGTTTCTATTCGTACGCCCGCTACTCAGACGATCGGCTGGTCGCCTATGGCGGCAATTACGACTATCCCGTCAATCCGCCTGTCGGTTATGAAAACGGCTATCAGATGGTCAACAAGGGCGGCTATGTCCATTTCGTCAACCGGCTTTCCGACGAAGACATCGTGGTGATTTCGCGTCCCAAGCGCCCGCTGCTGCCGCGCCTGATTTCGTTCTCTTACCTGGGTCTGTTCTTCGGATTGTTCCTGCTGGTATTCACCCGCCGCTGGCGGAAAGACAAGCTGTTCAACCTGCCGAAGCATTCGCTCAAGCGGAAGATCACCCTGCTGATCATCATCTCCATGGTCCTGGCCCTCAGTACGATCGGCATCGGCAGCGTGGTTTATGTCATGCGGCTTAACAACGGGAATGCCCGGGAGGCGATGGACGGCGTGATGGCGGCTGCCCAGACGTCGCTGTCCGAGCCCTGCAAATACGCCCTGCGCTACAATGAACTCAATACGCCCGAACTGTTCCATGCGATGGACGAGTTCGCCCGCATCACGCGCAGCGACCTGAACCTCTACAACGTCCACGGCGAACTGATCCGCTCCACCAAGCCCGAACTCTTCGACCAGTTCCTGGTCGGCAAACGGATGAACAACCGGGCGTTCCGCCAGATCGTCAAGGAGCGGCAGCTCCGCTTCGTCGATATGGAGAACATCGCCGGCATCCGTTTCTACGACATCTACGAACCCGTGTTCAACGGCGACGGTACGATGGTAGCCATCGCAAGCGTACCCCATTTCATCCGGAGCCGTGACGTGGCCGATGCGACGGCTTCGACCATTTCGGCCGTCATCAACATCTATCTGCTGCTGCTGATCGCGGCCATCGCGCTGGGCGCCATCATCTCCAACTCGATCTCCCGCCCGCTGGTGGAGATCCGCGACCGCATCGGGTCGCTGGCGCTCACCGGCAACCGCCGCATCCGCTACCGCAACACGAAAGACGAGCTGGGCGTGCTCATCAGTTCCTACAACAAGATGGTGGAAGACCTGGAAGAGAGTACCCGGCAGCTCGCGCAGAACGAGCGCGAGCAGGCCTGGAAGGAAATGGCCCGGCAGATCGCCCACGAAATCAAGAACCCGCTCACGCCGATGAAGCTCAGCATCCAGTATCTGATGAAGATGAAGGAGGCCGGCGTTCCGGGCTGGGAAGAAAAGCTGGAGAGCGTCAGCAAGTCGCTGCTGGAGCAGATCGACACGCTGTCGCAGACGGCCACCGAATTCTCCTCCTTCGCCCGTTTCTTCAGCGAGGAGATCACGCGGGTCGATCTGGATGAACTGATCGCCGAACAGAAGGAATTCTTCGACAACCGCGAAGACGTGCAGATCGAATACTGCCGCGAAGGGGCCGGCGAAGCTGCCGTGGATGCCCGGCGCAGCCAGCTGGGCCGCGTGTTCGTCAACCTCATCACCAACGCCATCCAGGCCATCGACAGCGCCGGCCAGGCGGCCGGGCGGGTCCGGATTTCTCTGTCACCGGCCCAGGAAGGAAAAGCCTGGCAGATCGACGTGGAAGATAACGGCCCGGGTGTGAGCGAGGAAGACCTGTCGAAACTCTTCAAGCCGAATTTCACGACCAAGAAAACCGGCACCGGCCTTGGCCTGGCCATCTGCCTCAGCATCATCGAGCAAACGCAGGGCACGATCGCCTACAGCCGTTCCGGCCTGGGCGGCGCCCGCTTCACCATCGTGCTGCCGGCCGCTTACTCGCGGGCCTGATTATTTATATTCGATTTCTTCGATCCAGCCGCTCCACTGATTGAAGTAGAGGTTGCCGCCAGCCCATTCCACTTCGCCGCGCTGGAAGTCCACCGTTTCGCTGCGGATGAACTGCTTGGGCGGATAGAAACGGCCCGAGTAGTCGCTGTTGCAGATCAGGCGGTAGGCGTCGAGGCCTTTGGTAAAGAAAGTGTATTCCTCTTCGATGTCCTTCACGCCGTCGCGGCCGCGGCCGAACGACACGTCGGTCGGCACCCAGCCGATTCCCTCATAATAGATCTCGCTCCAGTCGTGCATATTGACGGCACCGGGATGCAGCATCCAGCCGCTCTGCCAGCGGGCGGGGATGCCGGCCGCGCGGCAAAGGGTCACGAGCAGCAGGCCCACCTGGCCGCAGTCGCCGTGCTTGTTCTCCAGCACGTACATCGGAATGTTCTCGATGGTGGAGTATTCGCGGGCGCTGGCCCAGGGGAAGTTGTCGACGATCCAGCCGTAGATGCTCTTCGCCTTCAGGTACGGATTCTCGATGCCGGCCGTCAGCGAGTCGGCCAGGGCCTTGATGCGGTCGGTGAAGACGATGTGGGTCTTGCGTTCGGCCGTATAGGTCTTGTAGAGTTCCGAATCCTTGTCGTAAGGCTTGCAGTCTTCCGGTGAGAAGTCATACCATTCGTTGAACCCGGTGAAGGAGAAGGTGTAGCTGAAGACGGTCGGCTGACCGGCTTCGGCCTTCTTTTCCATATAGATGCTCTTGTGCTCCATCTTGTCGGGCGCGATGATGTAGTCGTCTTCGGAGGCTGCGATCAGCTTGACGTCCGTCATGCTGTTCTGGTCTTCCCGCGGGTAGGGCATCCAGGCGCGGACGGTCTCGCCGGCCGGCACGGCGTCGGGCTTGACGGTGAGTTCGTAGCGGATGGTGAACTTGACGGGCATCACCAGGTTCTCGCCCGTCTGGCGGACCGTGGCGATGACCGCGCGGTTGTAGTCGTCGAGATAGACGTCTTCCACGTCGCGGGTGACGCCGTTGACGGCTTCAAAGACCTTGCGGGCTTCAGGGTCGATGCGGAACAGGTTGCGGCCGGCATTGCGGAAATAACGCTTCTGACCGTCGATGACGCGGCCTTCCAGCGCTTTCGAAGCCTCCCACGCCGATACCTGCGCTTCCGTCAGTTCGGGATAGTAGGGCTGCAGATAATTCACGATCCAGGCGCTGTCGCGCGAGAAATCGAGGGCGATGCGGGCGTCGCGCTCCGCATCCGTGATGTCGAGGGTGGGGTCGCCGGAAACAGAATGTCCACACGCGCAGAGTGCGAGTGTGGACATCAGGGCGAGAAATGCCTTTCTCATGGTGGTCGGACTTATTTCACACGTTCGCCATAGGACCGGTCGGTGGTGTTGACGCGGATCTTGTCACCCTGGTTGATGAACAGGGGGACCATGATGATGGCGCCGGTTTCGAGGGTGGCTTCCTTCAGGGCGTTGGTCGAGGCGGTATTGCCCTTGACGGCGGGCTCGGTGTAGGTCACTTCCAGTTCGACGTAGGTGGGAAGCTCGCAGGTAAGGCAGCGTTCCTCTTCACCGTCCACGTGGAATACCATCTGGACGATCTGGCCTTCTTTCATCAGGTCGGCGTTCTCCACGATGTCTTTCTCCAGCTTGATCTGGTCGAAGGTCTCGTTGTTCATGAAGTTGAAGCCGTCCTCTTCCGCATAGAGGTACTGATACTCGCGATGTTCGACGGTGATGACGTCGATTTTTTCACCGGCGTTCCAGGTTTTCTCCAGGATACGGCCGTTCTCGAGGTTGCGGAGTTTGGATTTGACGAAAGCGGGGCCTTTGCCCGGTTTGACGTGCTGGAACCATACGATCGAGCAGGGTTTTCCTTCGAAATCGAGGTAGAGTCCGTTCTTGAAATCAGCGGTAGTTGCCATAAGTGTATCGTTGTTTGATTATTAGTCGTTTTGCGTTGCAGCCTGCAAATATATAAAAATTTCTTCTAACTGCCACTGCGGCGTGGAAGTAGCGCCGCAGATGCCTACCTTGTCGCCGTCACAGAACCAGGCCAGATCGGTCTGGTCGGCCGTTTCGAGCCGGTAGGTCCGGGGGTTGACGCTGCGGCAAAGTTCGTAGAGCACCTTCCCGTTGGAGCTCTCCCGGCCGCTGACGAAAAGGATTACGTCGTGCTCCCGCGCAAAGGCCACGAGCGACTTGTGGCGCTGGACCACCTGGCGGCAGATGGTATCATAGACTTCGGCTCCGGGGCACTGCGTGCGGATGAATTCCGCCAACCGCCGGAAATCGCCGGGGTCGCGGGTCGTCTGGGAGAACAGGGCTACGGGGCGCGAGAAATCGAGTGTCCGGGCTTCGTCGACATTGCCCACCACGATTGCTTCGCCGTCGGTCTGGCCTACCAGCCCGTTCACCTCGGCGTGGCCTTTCCGGCCGAAGATCACCACCTGTCCGCCGGTCGGACGGAGGCGAAGCCAGGTCTCGTGGACGCGTTGCTGGAGTTTGAGGACCACGGGGCAGGTGCAGTCGATCACCTGCAGATCGTTGGCGCGGGCCAGCGCATAGGTCTCCGGCGGCTCGCCGTGGGCCCGGATGAGCACCACGTCGTGACGCAGTTGCGCCATATCGTCGAGAGAGATGATTTCGAGCCCTTTCCCCTGGAGCCGTTCCAGCTCCGCGGTATTGTGGACAATGGCGCCCAGCGAACAGAGGCGCCGGTTGAATTTCAAGTAGTTTTCGGCCTGCTCGACGGCGCGGATCACGCCGGGGCAGAATCCGGAGCGGGGATCGATTTCCAGGGTGAGTCTCATAAGACCCTCAGGTTGAACCGCTCCTGCAGGATGCCGTCGAGCCAGACCATCTGCTCTTCCACGGTCATATGGCTGTTGTCGAGGACGATAGCGTCTTCGGCCTGGCGCAGCGGGTTCATGGCCCGGTGGGAATCGATGTAGTCGCGCTCCTGGACATTCTTGAGAATCTCGTCGAAATCGGGATGCTGCCCGGCTTCTTCCATCTGCTTGACGCGGCGCTGGGCACGGATCTCGGCATCGGCCGTCATAAAGATCTTCAGGTCGGCGTTCGGGAAAACGGCGGTCCCGATGTCGCGGCCGTCCATCACACAGCCACCGGCACCCAGCCGGTGCAACTGCTCATCCACGAAATTGCGCACGAAGGGCAGCGTGGCGATGGCGCTGACGTTGCGCGCCACTTCCAGTTCGCGGATTTTGGCGGAGACGTCTTCTCCGTCGAGGAACACCCGCATGGAACCGTCTTCCTTCGGCAGGACGGAGATGTCGATCCTGCCCAGCAGGATGTCTTCCTGGAGCGCTTTTTCGAGAATGGCTCCGTTCCATTCGATCTGGCCGTTGCGGAGGGCGTAGAGGGTGACGGTCCGGTAGAGGGCGCCGCTGTCGAGATACAGGATGCCCAGGCGACGGGCGATTTCCACGGCGAAAGTGCCTTTGCCCGTGGAGGAGTAGCCGTCGATGGCGATGATGAGTTTGGTCATAGCTTGGGAATGAGTTCCTACAAAAATAAGAATTTATGGCTATCTTTGCAATTCATACCGTAAAATAGTATTTGCTATGAAAGTCCTGATCATTGACGACGAACGGAGTATCCGCAATACGCTCAAGGAAATCCTCGAGTTCGAAGGCCACGAGGTCGTGACGGCCGAAGACGGGAAGCAGGGCGTCGACAAAGCCCTCGCCGACAGCTTCGACGCCATCTTCTGCGACATCAAGATGCCCGTGATGGACGGCAACGAAGTGCTTGACACCCTCGTACAGGCCGGCTGCGAATCGTCGATCATCATGATCTCCGGTCACGGCGACATCGAAACCGCGGTCAAATGCATCAAGAAAGGGGCCTACGACTTCATCCAGAAGCCGCTCGACCTGAACCGCATCCTGATCACCCTGAAAAACGCCACCGACAAGACCACGCTGGTCAAGGAAACGGTCAGCCTCAAGAAAAAGATCCAGAGCAAATACGAGATCGTGGGCGACTCCCCCGCCATCGCGCACATCAAGGAAATCGTCGACCGCGTGGCCGCCACCGACGCCCGCGTCCTGATTATGGGCGCCAACGGTACCGGCAAGGAGCTGGTGGCCCGCCGGCTCCACGACAAGAGCCAGCGCGCTTCCGCTCCCTTCATCGAAGTCAACTGTGCCGCCATCCCGAGCGAACTCATCGAGAGCGAACTCTTCGGCCACGAGAAAGGCGCTTTCACGTCTGCCATCAAGCAGCACAAAGGCAAATTCGAGCAGGCGGAAGGCGGTACGCTCTTCCTCGACGAGATCGGCGACATGAGCCTTGCCGCCCAGGCGAAGGTGCTCCGCGTCCTGCAGGAAAAGAAGCTCTCCCGCGTAGGCAGCGACAAAGACATAACGGTCGATGTGCGCGTCGTGGCCGCAACCAACAAGAACCTTACGGAAGAAATCGCGAAAGGCACCTTCCGCGAAGACCTCTACCACCGCCTGAGCGTCATCGTGCTCCACGTCCCCGCCCTGCGGGAGCGGCTGGAAGACATTCCGTTGCTGATGGATTATTTCATCGACCAGATCTGCAGGGAAAGCGGCATGGCCCGCAAGAAAGTGACGCCCGAAGCCATCGCCGAACTCCAGAAACTGCCCTGGACCGGCAACATCCGTGAACTCCGCAACGTTGCCGAACGCCTGATGATCCTCTGCGGCCCCGAAATCACCGCCGCCGATGTGGTGGCATACGCGACCCCTTCCATTTAATTAGATGCCCGGTCAAGCCGGGCATGACGACTTACAGACATGAACCTCGTAGCTATTGTAGGACGCCCGAATGTGGGCAAATCGACGCTGTTCAACCGGCTGGTGGGCAACCGCCAGGCCATCGTCGACGAAACGGCGGGCGTGACCCGCGACCGCCATTACGGCAAATGCGAATGGTGCGGCCACGAATTTTCGGTGGTCGATACCGGCGGCTTCACTTCAAACAGCGAAGACGTCTTCGAAGGGGAAATCCGCAAACAGGTGCTGATTGCCATCGAAGAGTGCGACCTCGTACTCTTCATGGTCGAAGCCGCCACCGGCATCACCGACTTCGACGAAGAGATCGCCGACATCCTCCGGCGCTGCAAGAAACCCGTCATCCTGACTGTCAACAAGGTGGACACCGGCGACAAGATGTACGACAGCTATCAGTTCTATGGCCTGGGGCTCGGTGACCCGATGTCCATCGCCGCCGCCACCGGCAGCGGCACCGGCGATCTGCTCGACAAAGTGGTGGAACTCCTGCCCAAGGAGACGGAAAACGTGGCAGACCCGTATGAGGGGCTCCCCCGCTTCACGATCGTCGGCAAGCCGAACGTCGGCAAATCGTCGCTGACCAATGCCCTGCTGGGCGAAGAGCGTAACATCGTCACTCCCGTTGCCGGCACCACGCGCGACGCCATCGAATCACACTACAACAAGTTCGGCCACGAATTCATGATCGTCGATACCGCCGGACTGCGCAAGAAGACAAAAGTGACGGAAGACCTTGAATTCTACAGCGTGCTCCGCTCCATCCGGGCCATCGAGAACTCCGACGTCTGCATCCTGATGATCGACGCCACCAGCGGTCTCGAAGCCCAGGACATGGCCATTTTCAACCTGATCATCCGCAACCGCAAAGGCTGTGTCATCGTGGTCAACAAATGGGACCTGGTGCCCGGAAAGACGGCCAATACGATGAAGGAATACAAGGCTGCCATCGAAAAGCGCATCGCGCCCACCAGCGACATTCCGATCGTTTTCACCTCGGCCACGAACAAGCAGCGCATCATGGATGTGCTGGAAGCCGCCGAACACGTGTTCGCCAACTATTCCCGCCGCATCCCCACCTCGCAGCTCAACGAGGTGATGCTGCCCGAAATCGAGAACTATCCGCCGCCGGCCTGGAAGGGAAAATACATCAAGATCAAATACGTTACGCAGTTGCCGACACCTTCGCCGAGTTTCGCCTTCTTCTGCAACCTGCCGCAGTATATCCGCGACCCGTACAAGCGCTTCCTGGAAAACAAACTCCGCAGCCACTTCGACTACTCCGGCTGCATCCTGCAGGTGTTCCTCAGACAGAAATAAGAGATGCCCGGTCAAGCCGGGCATGACGGCTAGGCTTCGGCGGCCGGGAGGGTGACCGTGAACCGGGCGCCTCCCAGTTCGGACCGGCTGTATGCGATCGTGCCCTGACTCTGCTCGACGATACTCCGGCAGATTGCCAGGCCAAGGCCCGTACCCGTCTTCTTGGTCGTGAAATTCGGCGTAAAGAGCTTCGGAAGATCCTCTTCGCTGACCCCGGGGCCGTTGTCTTCCACATCAATTTGCCATGCATCGCCGCCTGCAAGCCGGGCAGGCGCCAGCGAGATCCGGACCTGTCCGTCCGTCTTCCCAGAGTTCTCGAGCGCCTGGATCGCATTCGTGATCAGATTGACCAGTACGCGGCCCAGCTGGCTGCGGCGGGCATCCACAGCGGCTCCGCCGGCCCCTTCACGGCAGTATTCGATCTGCACGTCTTCGCGGTTGTCAAAGAACTCTTTCTGCTCGGTAATCAGGGCGTCCAGATCGACGCGGGTAATCTCCTCGCTGAAGAAACGGGCGAACGACGAGAATTCCGTGGCTGTCTGCGACAGCGTGTCTATCTGCTCCAGCAGCGACTTGCTGACACTTTCCAACTTGTCTTCCCACCCGGGAACGCCGGCTTCCTTCATCTTCATCAGATACTGGATGCTGAGCTTCATCGGGGTGAGCGGATTCTTGATCTCGTGGGCGATCTGCCGTGCCATCTCTTTCCAGGCCTGCTCCCGCTCACTTTGTGCCAGCTGACGCGTACTCTCTTCCAGGTCTTCCACCATTTTGTTGTACGAATTGATCAGCACGCCCAATTCGTCCTTCGTGTTGCGATAGCGGATGCGGCGGTTGCCGGTCAGGGCAAGACGGTCGATACGGTCTTTGATTTCCACCAGCGGGCGCGACAGGGAATTGGAAATGATGGCGCCCAGGGCGATGGCTGCCAGCAGCAGGACCAGATAGATGTTGATCACTACGGAAATGGTGGCCGAGTTGGCGCTGGCCACATCCTGATTGCGGCTGAAATATGGCACACCTGCGATTGCCACCAACATTCCGTCGTCATTGAATACGGGTTCGTAAATCGAGTAGAAACGCACGCCGGCAATGTTCTCCATATCGACAAAACGCAGCTGCCGCTGCTTTACAATCTGCCGGAATGCCTTGTTGTTCATTCTCTTGCCTACCAGGAACTGGTCGAAGAGCTCGGGCTTCGTGGAGCGGATCAGCTCACCGTGGGTATTGTAGAGATTCAGATCGTTGTGCGTAATCCGGGAGAACTCATCCATCGCATTGTACAGTTCCGGCGAATTGATTTCGTTGTAGCGCACCGCAAATTTGCAGGGCTCGGCCAGCACCGTCTGCGCGGATGTCATCAGGGCATCCATCGCCTCGCGGTTGCTTTCCCGGTTGAGACGCATCACGAACACGACGCTGCCGACACCCATCGTAACCAAGGCGAAGGCCATCGAAAGGGTGATCAGCAGGGTGATTTTCCGCTTGAGCGAATGTTTGGGCAGATTGAACAGCTTGTCTTTCCGCCAGCGCCGGGTAAAGAGCAACAGGAACAACCCGTAGAAGATGGCCAGATACGAGAATGACACCAGATGCGGGAAGAACGGGCGCCGCGGCCGGGAAATCACCGTAATGTCTTCGTCGGAAAGCCGGTTGATGAAATGGACATAACCATCCTTGTTGACCATCCGGTATCCGGTTTCATAGCCATCCGGCGGTGTGACGGGATAATCATAACTGCCACCGTACGAAACCAGCCGGTCGTCCGAATAACGGGCATACGAGTAGCGCCGCGACAGCGTGGCGGCCGTACCGGCCCGCGCCGTAATCGCGTCAAGCGGGTTGGTCAACACATCGTTCTTGAATTTCGATTCAACCTCCAGGAACAGACGCGACACCTCGTAATTGGACGGATCGAAATACGTGAACATACCCAGATAGGAGGCCAGTCCGTTGTAATTGCGCAGATAATAGATATTGGATCCGGAAGCCAGTGCGACACCGTATTCCTTGATCAGGTCCTCATAGAAAGAGAAACACCCGACCGGTTCCGTTCCCTGCCCCAGGGTTATCAGATTGCTGGATGTGCAGGTTGAAAGAGTGATGTTGTACTGCCGGACCACATCGTTGTTGAGATACCGTTCCATCAGGCGGTTCTTGATCAGTTCCGCCCCTCCCATGGGAACCAGGACCGAAATGAACGGGTCGTTCTGGATGGAAGGCTCCACGTCCCGCAGGAACATCTCCAGGGAGAGGTCACGTTCCGAGGCCAGCTTGCCGGTATTGACACGGTTGCTCTCGTACTCCTTCTTCAGGCCATAGGTATCCATCGCCACGACACTGTACAACGCGATGACCAGCACGTACAGGGTGATGTGGCTCCAGGAGAAGAGATTGATGCGTGCGTCGCGCCGGATCAGCATCACCACCAGATAGATCTGATAGAGCAGCGCGAGGAAGAGCATCGCGAAACTCACGTAGCAGAGAATGGCAAACAGGCCGATGTCCGAGATACGGTACGGCTCCATCACGATACTGGAGTTCAGGATCAGCGAGCGCATCACGAAGTGGATATAGGCCATCAAGGCCAGTCCGCCGGCAATCAGCAAGCCGATCAGGGCTTTCCGCCCCGGACCCGAAACCGTTTCCATCTTTTTGTGGATGCGATAGCGCATCACGAAAAGCGCATAAAACGCAAGAGCCACGACCAGGTTGTTGAACAACAGGCTGCCCAATGAATTGAAGATGGATGTGTCCGCATAGAGCACCGGCGAGAAGAACTCACCTGTCGCATAACCTTTATCCACGTAGTACAGCGCCATCAGGCGGACGACGGCAAGAATGCCGACCGTCGCCCAGAAACTGAGCCAGGTATGCCGCCGGAGATGAAAGGAGAAAACGGCGATCAGGATCATTGCCAGGGAAACCCAGCGCAAAGACATATTGCCGTGACCGGGCGTGGGCGGAACCGTCGGGACGATGGAGAACAGCGGCTCGTCTTCGATACCATATACGATGTGGCTGTCGTCCTCGCTGATGGGAACGGTCGTATAGCCATCCCGCAGGCCGAGATGTCGGTTGACCGTGTTGGGAACGGCGCTGGAAGGGTATTCCGTCTTGATCTGGATTCCCGTCACCACTTTGGTCTTGTGGTCTTCCGTCAGATGCGTGGTCACCACATACCACGCCGAACCGAGATTGACGTATTTCTCCCGGACCCCGATATATGCGAGCGGTGTCGAATACAGATTGCGGTTGCTCATGAACTGGAGCCGGTAAGAATAGGGATAGACGTCCACCTCGTCGTTGCTGATCGGGAACTGGTGCGTCCAGCACTTCATCGTATCGGCCTGATAGCAATACAGGACGATATCGTCGGGCATATCGTCAAAATCGATCCATTCCTGGTCGGCCGCTTTGAGCGCATGGTAGCAGTAGATTTCCGCCAGATGTTCCCGCTTGTGCAACGAGCGTTCGACACGGGCTTTCTGCCGCCGCAGGCGGGCCTCATAATCGGGTCGGATGAAGGAAAGTGCGAACAGCAGGAGCGCAGCCACGAAAAGGACCTGGCTGCTGTATTGCGCCACAAACCGGCCTGTCCGGTGCAGATATCGACTGAACTTGCTCATTCGTGATGATACGGTTCTCCCTTGATGATCGTAAAGGCGCGATAAAGCTGCTCGAGGAAAACCAGACGCACCAACTGGTGCGAAAAGGTCATCCGGGAAAGCGAAAGGCTCTCGTCGCAACGGGCCCGGACTTCCGCCGGAAAGCCATAGGGACCGCCAATGACAAAGACCAGATCTTTCGGGAGATGCGCGGTCTTCTGCTCCAAATTCCGTGCCCAATCCAGCGACGAAAAAGTATCTCCATGCTCGTCGAGCAGCACCAGATGGTCGGAATTCCGCACGGACTTGAGAATCTGGTTGTCGTCACGCAGTTCAATCAGCTCGAAAGGCACATAGTGCCGGATACGTCCGGCATATACCTCGACCCCCTGCCGGATCCAGGGATCCGTCGTTTTCCCGGTAAAGAGCACTTTGACTTTCATTGGCGTGATTTTTGAATATATCGCACTCGTCAAAAACACAGAATGATGAAGAAAGTATTTTGGTTCGCCTCACTGCTTTTTGTCCTGCTGACCGCCGGCCCTTCCTCGGCCCAGGAATCCGGACAGGACGTCTTCACACCCATTGGCAAATATCTCCAGTCCGGAGACTACGATAAATTGTCCGCATGGTTCGCCGACAATCTCGAACTCGATATGCTGGGTGCCGTCAACAACTGCACCCGCAACCAGGCCAAGCTCATTATGAAGAACTTTTTCACACAGTACACGCCCAAAAAGTTCAGCATCATCCACAAGAGCGGCAAGGCGCCCATGAAATATGCCGTCGGCTCGCTGAGTGCCGGAGGTGAACGCTTCCGCGTAATCCTCTACGTCAAGACCACCGATTCGGCCAGCCATATCGAGCAGCTTAAGGTCGAACGCGAGTAATCTCCCAGGTCCCTACGACGATCCCCTGCCCGCCGCACTGCGAGATAGGCACGATGCGGCCGTCAAGGTCCTTTACCTCCCGCAGTTCCTTGAGGTAGGTATGGCTGTGTCCGCCGATCACCAGATCGAGGTTTCGGGAATTCTCCACCATCACCACGTCGGAAGGGCGCTCCAGGGAACCGCCCTCATAGCCGAAATGCGACAGGAGGATCACAAGGTCACAGTGTTTCCGATTTTTCAGATAGTCCGCCCATTTGTTCACCTCTTCGATGGAATTGAGCCGGACCATACCGTCGAGATGCGATTTGAGCACGACACCTTCCAGATAGGACGTGGTGCCGATTATGCCGATCTTCATCCCGCCGCGACGGACGATCACATAGGGTTTGACCAGTTTTTCAAGGGGCGTTCCGGTGAAATCGTAGTTGCAGGTAACCGTTTTGTGGCGGCATTTCTTGAGCCGGCGGGCAAGGTCTTCCTGCCCGTTGTCGAACTCGTGGTTGCCGAGCGTGAAGACATCGTACTTCATCAGGTTCACCAGTTCAACCTCGAGGTCTCCGTGCGCCATCGTATAATAGGGCGTTCCCTGGTTGAAGTCGCCGGCATCGAGCAGGAGCACTTTCTTTTTACCGTACTTGGCCCGGACACTGTCGATATACTGGAGCCGGCGTTCCACGCCGCCCAGTCCTTTGTTATACCCGACGCGGATCGGTTCGATCTGGCTGTGGGTGTCGTTGGTGTGCAGGATCACCAGGTCCTGCGCCGGAAGAGCGGTCGAGCAGACCAGGGCGGCCAGGACCGCCAGGATAAGTTTTTTCATCGTCTCCTTTCCTCCCAGTCCGTATATTTCACCCGCCCGTCGGGATTGAGCACTATCTTTTCACCCCGGGCCATTTGTTCTTTCAGGTACTCCACGATGGCGTCGCGGATCCAGACGTCCGTGTCTTTCCGGTTGAAGGCCACGTCGGAGAGCACGACCCCGTCGCCGCCGTCCATCAGGAAATTGATTGTAGCGAATTTGTAAACGCGGTCGTCATCGATGGGTGCGCCTGCAACCCAAAGCTTGTCGGCCTGTTTTCCGGTAATCACGATCTCGACACCGCTGAGCGCTTCGACGCGCCGGCGGGAAATCATCTGGTTCAGGAAACGGTGCAGATCGGAACCCTTGATGTCGAAAGTCACCAGATAATTGTCGAAGGGGAAAATCGAGAAAATATCGTACACCCGCACGGCGCCTTTGGGAAGGCTGGTCCGGATGCCGCCGTAATTGGTCATGGCGATATCGACGGTTTCACCGGTCTTCTTTTCAGCGATGGCCCGGATGACGTCGGCCGCAAAATTGGACAGGCCGCTTTCGGGCCGTCCAGAACGGTATTCATCTTCCGAGTAGCCCACGATCTCCTGGAGCGGAGCCACCTGCGGGCTGTACTTCCCGATGACCTGCGTTGCGCGCACGTCCTTCATCGTGTCCCAGGTGGAATCCATCGGAACGGGCGTCCATTTGTAGGTGAACTGTCCGGCCGCCTCGCCCAAACAGGCGAGAAGCAGCACGGACAGCAACAGGATTCTTTTCATATTATGTTGTCAGTCTTTGAGTTTCATCCACTTGAGCAAATCCTTGAAGGTGGATTTCTTGCCGTAGGTAAGGATACCGATCTTATAAATCTTGGCAGAGAGCCAGGCCGTGGCCAGGAAAGTGACCAGCAGCAGTACGACCGACAGGATCAGCTGCCAGGAGGGCACCACGCCGAACGGGATGCGGGCCAGCATCACCATCGGAGAAGTCCACGGAATGATGGAGGTCCAAACCGACAAAGGACTGCTGGGATGCTCGAACGTGTGGAGCATGATAAACAGTCCGATGATCAGCGGTATGGTGATCGGCAGTTGCAACTGGCTTGTATCAGCCTCGTTGTCGACTGCCGCACCGATGGCGGCGAACATCGAGGCATAGAGCAGGTAGCCCAGCAAGAAATAGATCAGGAAGCAGCCGATGATATAGCCCCAGTTCAAGTCCTTGATCTGGCCGAGGACCTTGACGAAGCCCGAAGCGTCAGGATCGGAACCCGCCGCCTCGAGAATGGACGTCATGTCGCCGGGGCCGACGTTGCCGTCCTGGCCGGCCACAGCGACAGCCTGCTCCATCCCGCCCATACCCTGCAGCAGCTTCGGACCGGCAATCGTATTGACGGCCGTCACGATGACCAGCGTCAGGGCGATCCAGATGAAGAACTGCGTGAGTGCGACCAAGGCCACGCCGATGATCTTGCCCATCATCAGTTCCACGCTCTTGACCGAGGAGACGATGACCTCGACCACACGGCTGCTCTTCTCGTCGATGACACTGCGCATCACCATCGTGCCGAACATAAAGACGAACATATAGATCAGGAAACTCATCAGGTACGACAGCACCATATAGATTTCCACGCTGTCTTCCTTGGCGTCGCCGTCGGTGGTCAGCGTCATCGAGTTGAGTTTGATGTCCGTCTTGACGTCGGCCAGGATGGCATCGAGATTTTGGATGTCATACTGCATCAGTTTGCGGTTCTCCACGGCTTTGTTGACCGCCCGGTTGATGGCGTTCTTCAGGTCCATGTTGAGCGGCTCCTTCGAATAAGAGACCACGGAGACCTCTCCGTTCTCGTCGAGCGGGGAGATGCCCACGATCGCATAATAGTCCAGGTCGTTGAAAATGCTCTTGAGCAAATCGACCGTTTCGCCTTCCTCACCCATCACGTAGGTGGTGTGTTCACTATCTTCAAGATATGGGGCTACGATGCCCGATTCGTCGATAATCTTGACTTTCTGGTTCTCGTTGCCGCTGAAAAGCATGATCAGCGCGGGAACGCAGATCAGCAGGGCCATTCCGATCGGCGTGAGCAGGGTGGTCAGGATGAAGGATTTCTTGCGGACGCGGGTCGTATATTCGTGGCTGATGACAATGCCTACTTTTTTCCAGTTCATAGCAATTCCCTCCTATTTTCCGGTTACCAGTTTGATGAAGATGTCGTTCATACGCGGAATCAGCTCCCGGTACGAAACGATGTCGGCCGCGGCGATCAGTTCGCCGAGCACCTCGCGTGAACTGCAGCCTTCGGCGACGTTGAGTACTGCACGGCGGGTTTCCTTGATTTCCTCATCGGAGAAGATTCCATAGGCCGTCCCCTGCGGAAGCGCCTCTCCGCTGCGGTAGAGCACTTCCACCTGATTGGATCCGTATTCGCGCCGGATGGCGTCGGTACCGCCGGTCACTACAAGGTGCGACTTGTTGATCAGTGCGATATTGTCGCAGAGTTCTTCGACCGATTCCATATTGTGTGTCGAAAGGATGATGGTCGTTCCTTCATCCCGCATCCGGAGGATCTCGTCGCGGATCATCTGTGCGTTGACCGGGTCGAAGCCGGAGAACGGTTCGTCGAGGATCAACAGTTTGGGACGGTGCAGTACCGTGGTGATGAACTGGACTTTCTGGGCCATACCCTTCGAAAGTTCTTCCACCTTCTTGTCCCACCAGCTCTGGATACCGAAACGGATGAACCATTTCTTGAGTTCCGCCGTAGCGGCGGCCGTACTCATTCCCTTGAGGCGGGCAAGGTAGAGCGACTGCTCCCCTACCTTCATTTTCTTGAAGAGACCGCGCTCCTCGGGCAAGTAACCGATTGCACGCACGTCATCGTCGTCTACGTGTTTCCCGTTGAGGATCACTTCTCCCGCCGTCGGGATGGTGATCCGGTTGATGATTCGGATCAGGGTCGTCTTTCCGGCGCCGTTGGGCCCCAGCAAGCCGAAGATTTTGCCTTCCGGCACGGTCACCGACACGTCGTCAAGCGCCTTGAAATCGCCGAAGGACTTTGTAATGTGTTTGCACTCTAACATATATCGTAACAATAATAATCTTCGTTTTCGATCTTACGATCGCTTCGTTTCACTCCGCTCCACTACGCTAATATCTTACAAATATAATGTTTCTCGATTTTTTCTGCAAATATAAAAATTTTTATTGAGATACAATATATTTTTTCAATTTTTCAATATTTTCTTGCGGAAGTACGCGCTCGGCGGCGAGATCGGGGAGGGTCCAGCGGGCGGAGTCGTAGAGTCCGCGGTAGCGGACGATGCTGCGGGCGCCTTTGGAGCCGAGGTAAGGATGGCGGGCCAGAACGGTATCGCTGGCGTGCCAGAGGTCGAGGCGGCGGATGCGGAAAGGATCTACAGTAATCCCGTCGGCAAAGCCGGCGTAGCGCTCCGCGTCTATGCCGTCGATTTCCAGCAGTTGTTCTGCGGCGACGAAACCGCCCAGGCGGTCGCGGTAGTCGAGAATCTTGCGGGCATACCACGGACCAATGCCGCGCAGCGACACCAGGGCCGTGCTGTCGGCACCGTTCAATTCGAGCTTGGCGATTTCGATATAGGGTTCCAGGCGGGTAAAGAGCGTGTCGGATACAACATACATTTTTTGGAAGTCCGTCTTGCTGCGGAAGCGGCCGCCCTTTTCGCGGTAGTTTTCTACCGACTGCGCCTGCCGCTCGCTCAGCCCCAGCCGCTGGAGGTCCGCCAACGACACCGTATTGGGATCGAAAGCAAACGATTCATACGACCGCTCCGGCTCCCGGGGCCGCGTCCGTTTCGGCGCCGCGGCCGACGCCGGACGTTCGTACCCGCCGTACTTCGAACGCTTCGGGACCGGGGGGGACGCAGCAGGCTTCACCGGCGGCACGCTGTCCGCAACGCTTTGCGTAACATCCGGTTCGACCGGACTATCAGCCGGTCGTTCGACCACCTTTACAACAAACAGGGCTAATTGGAATCCCAGGATCAGGAAAACGAGCGCCACCAGTCCCGACGCCGCACTCTTCGACAGTTTTTCTTGTTTCTCCCGCCTCATCGCACACACAATTTGACGGGCGGAAGCCTGCAAAAATCCTGCCTACGCGCCTTTCACCAGCAGGACGATTTCGCCCTTGGGCGGATTGGCGCTGAAATGGTCGAAAAGCTCCTGTAGCGTGCCGCGATGCGTGGTGTCGTGCAACTTGGAGATTTCCCGGGAGACGGAAGCGGGGCGGTCGGGACCGAACACCTCGATGAACTGGCCCAGCGTCTTGACCAGGCGGAATGGCGACTCGTAGAAGATCAGGGTCCGGTGCTCCGCGGCGAGCTCTGCCAGGCGCGTCTGCCGCCCCTTCTTCACGGGAAGGAATCCCTCGAAGCAGAAGCGGTCGCAGGGAAAACCCGAATTGACCAGCGCAGGCACGAAAGCCGTGGCGCCGGGCAGCGTCTCCACCTCGATCCCCGCCTCCACGCAGGTGCGCACCAGCAGGAAACCCGGATCGGAGATGCCAGGCGTCCCCGCGTCGCTGATCAGAGCGACGGTTTCGCCCGCGAGGATGCGCTGCTTGACGCTCTCCACCTTCTCGTGTTCGTTGAACTTGTGGTGTGATTCCATCCGGGCCTTGATTTCGTAGTGCTTGAGCAGAACCGAGCTCGTGCGGGTGTCTTCGGCCAGGATGAGATCGGCTTCGCGGAGGATGCGCAGGGCGCGGAGGGTGATGTCCTCCAGATTCCCGATCGGGGTGGGAACGATATAGAGTTTCGCCATATTTTTCGTATCTTTGACAAAAATACACAAAAATGTTCATAGAAAACGCAAAACATCCCGGCTGGATCGAAGTGATCTGCGGTTCGATGTTCTCGGGCAAGACGGAAGAACTCATCCGCCGCCTCAAACGGGCCAAAATCGCCAACCTCCGCGTCGAGATCTTCAAGCCGAAAATCGATACACGCTACTCGGAAGAATCCGTCGTCTCCCACCAGGGCAACTCGATCCTCTCCACCCCGGTCGATTCGGCGCGGGCCATCCTGGAGAAGGCCGAAGGCGTCGATGTCGTGGGCATCGACGAAGCGCAGTTCTTCGACGAGGCCATCGTAGACGTGGCCCGGCAGCTCGCCGAACGCGGTGTGCGCGTCATCGCCGCCGGCCTCGATATGGACTATCTCGGCAAACCCTTCGGCCCGATGCCGGCCCTGATGGCCACCGCCGAATACGTGACCAAGGTCCACGCCATCTGCGTCCGCTGCGGCGACATCGCCCACCACTCGCACCGCCTCTCCCGAAGCGACAAACTGGTGGAACTCGGCGAGAAGGACATCTATGAACCCGTCTGCCGCCACTGCTTCAAGAAACTGCGCGAACAGGACATCCAGGCCGGCACCCTCTTCGAATAAACCGCTCCTCCCATGAAACTCATCAGCTGGAACGTCAACGGCCTGCGTGCCGTGGCCCAGAAAGGCTTCGCCGATGCTTTCACGGCGCTCGACGCCGATTTCTTCTGCCTGCAGGAGACCAAACTCCAGGAAGGCCAGATCGACCTGGAATTCCTCGGCTACCGGTCTTTCTGGAACTATGCCGAGAAAAAAGGCTATTCCGGTACGGCCATTTATACCCGCCACACCCCGCTATCCGTTACGCGTGGCATCGGCGTAGAGGAACACGACCACGAAGGGCGTGTGCTCACGCTCGAAATGCCCGACTTCTACCTGGTCAACGTCTACACACCCAATTCCCAGGACGGCCTCAAGCGCCTCGACTACCGCATGCAGTGGGAAGACGCCTTCCGCGCCTACGTCTGCGGCCTGGCCGCCCGCAAAGGCGTGGTCATCTGCGGCGACATGAACGTGGCCCACGAGGAAATCGACCTGAAAAACCCCGCCACCAACCACTTCAACGCCGGCTTCTCCGACGAGGAGCGCGCCAAGATGACGGAGCTGCTGGCCGCCGGCTTCCGCGACAGCTGGCGCGACGCCCATCCCGGCGAAGCCAAATACTCCTGGTGGTCCTACCGCATGGCCGCCCGCGAACGGAACGTCGGCTGGCGCATCGACTACTTCCTGGTCTCCGATCCCCTCGCCCCCCGCATCACCGGCACCGACATCCACAACGAAATCTTCGGCTCCGACCACTGTCCCGTCGAACTGGTCCTGTCCGACTGATCTGTCCGGCCTCCCGATAAAATCGAAAAAAATTTTGCGGGATAAAAAATAATTTCTACTTTTGCAGCCCAATACACCGCGGAGTAGAGCAGTTGGTAGCTCGTCGGGCTCATAACCCGGAGGTCGGAGGTTCGAGTCCTCCCTCCGCTACTAAACAGGACAAGTCGCAAGATTTGTCCTGTTTTTCTTTTGTAACAGTTTCGTAATCGCTTGATATGGAGCGGAATAGACCGAACACCTCGTTCTCCTCGATGGTTAGATAACACTTCTTCTCGTTGTCCCAGTATATGCCCCGGGGATGTACCAGTTTCTGGATGCTCTGGCAGGTATCGAAGTCGTACTCGCTCCACCAAGTGCCTAATTGTGAGGACATTGAGATAGTGGTACCGATATACTCCGGCAGGTTAGATATTTCTTCGTTTAATCCAGCCGCTTCCCGGGTCAATTCCGCCTTCTTCTCTTGAAGTGCAGCCACCGCATCGTTGCAGGTCGCTTCGTCGATTTCATCAAGTGCGTATTTCAGTCGTACGGCTTTTATCTTCCTGTCCAATGCCTCCAATCGTTTCTCAATGTCTTCTGCCTCCACCCTATCCAGTTCGGCTTTCTCATAGAACTTATCGGTCAGGACATCTTCCATAATGTAGTGCAGTTCATCGGGAACGCTATACTGGTTGAGCAGGGTGATATACCCTTGATGGACGGTGCTGGCGGACACATTGGCGGGATAGCCCTTCGTGTTCGCCTTATAGTACGGGAAGGTCTGCCCGTTCTTCTTGCGGACGATGTACCCGGTATAGGAACTTCCGTCCTTCGGGCATAGCAGAGTCTTTTTCAACGGGAACTCCGGGGTGATGTCCTGATGCTCGTAGTGGTCGTGATTACCAGCCAGATTTGCCTGCACCTTGTTGAACATTTCCTCGCTTATCAACGGCTCCTGTACTCCCTTTATCCGTTGTCCTTCCTCGAGATACTTATGCTCGATGTAGCCGCAGTAGAACGGATTCCGGAGTATCTCGCTTAGTCGTTGCTTATACATCTTCAGTCCCCGGGCGTTGAGGCGGCGTACGATTTCCTCGTTGGAGAGGTTCTCATTTGCTTTCCACTCGAACGCTTTCCGGAGTATCTTCCCCTTTTCATTGACCGTGATGATGTGCTTCTTGCCTTCCTTCCTCGAGTCATAGCCGAGTGGAGGTCTGCTATACCATTCCCCCCGCTGGATGCACGCCTTCATGCCTTCCGTACATTTGTGCTTTCGGACTTCGTTGTCCATATTCGCCACTATAAGCATAATGTTTTCCATCGGGTCAGACATAAAGTTGTCCTGAGCGACGGGTTGGTTGATGGCTATTAGATAGATACCTTCGTTTTTCAAGGTTGTCTTCCACCAGATACCCTCGCTTGCATTGCGTGAGAATCTGTCATAGTCATAGCATACGATGGTATTAACCTCGGGGTCTTTCCGGACCTCATCGACCATCGCCAAGAACTTCTCTCCTGCGACCTTTGCACTTTCGTTGGTCGCACCGTAGTCGCTTTTCTTGACCCGGATACTATTACGGGTGCAGTACTCCATACACGCATCTATCTGCGTCTGGATGGAGTTGTTGTGTTTGAATTGGTCTGCAGATGACACTCTCGACCAGATGACGGCGACCCTTTCCGTTGAGGCATTACGCTTCTCGACAATGCCCTCCGCCTTGCTCTTTTTCTTCTTCTTAATCATCTGCCGACCGAATTTAACTGCTTATTTTTGAATGACCGATAGCCGATTTCCGCTATCGCGTCGAAGAAGTTGAGGATACGGAGCATATCGTCGTCGTCCGTAATCCCGAGTTTGATGAATTGGTTTCTTCTTGCATTGGTTAAATCTCTCTTGATGTACATTTGCTTGGAGATTTCATCCTCTGTCTCCGCAAGAAATGGAGATAAGGTTATTGCCTTTGGAACACCCCTCGATGGGTGAAACGCCGGTGTGAGGCTTACCGTTCTTTGCAAATATACAGAAAAGATTTCGATTTGTGAAGGTGACTTACACGAAGCGTTTGAGCCGTTGGAGCGTGCCTATGCTGGTTCCGGTAATCTTCTGGACGTTACGGAGCGAGATGCCCTTCCGGAGTAAGGAGATTTCCTTCGCGTATTGCTCCCTGTAGCTTTCATCGCTCTTGCGGTAGGTGGACGGGCGACCCATCTTGACCCCTTCCCGGCGGCATCTGGCGATGTACTGGTTACGACCGCTTGCCATCCTTTCTGCGATGGTCAGCCGCTCCATACTGGCGATTTCCAAAAGGACCGTGCATATGAGCGATGCGACGGGATTGACCTTGCCGTCGGGGTTGAGGGTCTCAAGGTTGTAGTTCTTGACGAACAGACTGACCCCGTGCTCGTTGAGGCACTCGATGACCTTCAGGGCTTGGAGGGTGTTACGACCGAGACGGCTAATCTCGAGGCAGACCACCTTGTCGATGTCGTTGGACTTCACAAAGTCGATGAGGTCCATAATCTCGGGTCGCTCCTCCATCCTTTTTGCTCCGCTGACCTTGTTGCTGAACACCGCCTCCACACTCCATCCAACACGGGTGCAATAGTCGGTCAGTTCATTGACCTGCCTTTGATACTCCTGTTTGTCCGTGCTCACTCGAGCCAATATCGCGACCTTTTCCATCGACTTATATTATTCTATGACCTCTACTTATATTTTTCTATAACACTGCCACGATGTTTTCCCAGCGGAAGGACCGCCACGATGCCTTTTCCACATCGAAATAGGCGGTAGTGGCGTAATGCTCCCGGCTGATTCCGTTACTGTTGATGTACCGCTCCACCAGTGCTTTCGAGGTCGTGCCGAACGCTTCACGGAGTTCCCCGGATTTCTTCATATAGACGAAGTGGGCTACGCCGTTACGCATCTGGTTCTTCAGGTTCTCCACCAGCATCGCTTTGGCTCCTGCCATCAGTGCCGAGTTGGTTCTGTTGCCGATGACCGCCATCCGGGTCAGGGTCATTGTGTCTGTCGTTGCAAGCATCGTGTTCATGTCGTTTTTGGGTAAAAATGATTACTACCTGTTTTCTTTATCTAAAGCTAAGATACAGCTATAATTTAATATATGCAAGCTTTTGGCGATTATTTTTAATCCTTGCAATCCTCAACCGTAATTTGTACCTTTGTACCTCTACATGATAGCGGAACTATGGCGAAAGTAAACGGAAAGCAGGAACGGATGGTCGTTCACCTCGAGATAGACGGTCAGCACCACTACTACGGTAACCTTAAAGCCCTTTGTGACCACTGGGACAAGGATGCCCTGGGGGTGGGGTACGCCTACCTACGGAACTACGGCATCAGTGAAGAAAAGCCCTTCCGGAACGCCAAGTGCGTGATTCGTAGGGGTATTATCGTAACTTCTCAAAAAAAAGTGAATATTTGAAGCAGTATTTTGAATGTCTTTGTGTTTATAGGATAAGTCCTTATAAAATCTTCTACCATTATGAGAATGAGAATTCCGATAGTTTTAATGCTTATCGCCGGTCTGCTGCTTTCGGTCGGCTGCGAAAAATTCACCAGTGACGAACCCGCATCAAGCGGAGTTTATCTGGGCGGGAAACGAGTCGTTTCCATAGGTTCCACGTTTATGGGGGGAGGAATTGCAAGTCCCCTTTTAGGCAGTTCGCATCTTTGTCAAATGTACGAGCAGTATTTCGAACAAGGTCAATCATGGGACCAGGTTGCTTCCGTTGTGACCATTACTGGCTTTCGATACACTGACGTTACGTATTCGGAACCGGGTCAGTACCTGGATTTCATCAGTATCAGCGGAGCAGTTTTGGACCTTGATACATCGTTGGTTATTCTTCTTAACCAAGGGGAGTACAAAGGAGGATGTGAATTGGTTTCTTCCGTAAGGATAACTAATTATGACGTGGGCACAATTAAAAACCAAAAAACCGGAGAAAGGAATGATGACGGAAAGATAGACATTGAGATTTCCTTGACAGACGGTCGCACGCTTCGTATCCATTACCGGGGAAAGATACTCAACGACGGATACGATTATTAGTCGGATTTAACATAAAATGATAAGGTGGTACATCCAGCGACGGTGTGCCACCTTGTTTTTAACCTTAAAATAGCACAAGCGAGGTTTTGACACATTGTTGGTTTGGGGTAGAGATATAGTTATTGGAGAGGTATGCTCGCTATGGGCACCCGAAAGCCCATTTTCGTCGCTCCACTTTGTTCCACGGCGAAACCGCTACGCTATCTAATGCAGTGGCAGGGTATGTTGTTATAATACCTGACACCGCACTTGAAAAGGTCCTCCCACTGCAGAACCTTGCGACCTTGACGGAACCTCAACACGGACTGGAGCGTGTAGATGAAAAGTGCGTCCAGCGATTCCGGGGTCTCGAGCAGAGCGAGGTCATATGCAACGCCCGTTCTTGAGCAGGCACGCTTAATCTGCTCAAAATTCAGTCGGACCTCGAGTCGATGGAGCCGCTTCCGCTTCCCATAGAAATCGCTGATGTACTGCTTCCCGGAGGCGTTTTCGATTTCCTCTGCCTTGTCATAGCAGTCCAGCGTGATGCCGAAATGCTTGTTTTTGTCTGCTTTTGCCTGCTTGATGGTCAGCCCTTTTGTACCGTCTTTCGCCAGTGACATTCCGCAGGTCCGGTATATCCCCTTCAGCATCGCATTCCGGTCTCGAACTTCCTTGCCGTTGATGATAACTGCCAAGTCCTCCCGACGCATCATCTTTCGTATTCTGGAAGCGATGTCATACCCGAAGTCACGAGCCAGGTCCAGCGACGAAATACCGTAGTACTGCAGCCCGAGCCGCTCTGGGAGCAGTTTCACTTCGTTGATAAGGTCACGGTCGTACAAGGCGGCATTTTCGACCTTGAGCCACAGGTAGAGTTCGTGCCCGTCACTGGCGAAGCGGTCGAAATACAGGTAACCGAGTTTCCGGATGCCGTTCGTCGTGATGGTGAAGTAGTGCCGATGGAAGCGTCCCTTGATACGGGAAAGGCGGAAGTCGCCGTAGTTGATGCCATCCAGTTCCCGGAGTGATGCCAGTAGGACTGGGGTGGCGATGAAGCAGATGACGAGATTGTCAATGATGGTTGTTCCGAGATTACATAGTGACATTCGAATTTAAGGGTTCTACATCATTATTCTCGTGGCTCTGCGGCTTGCTGGGAACGCTGGACCAGTATTTCTTCATCCCCTGACTGATGTGCTGCTTGTGGTCATAGGATTTTGCTCTGCCTTTCGTGGAGGCACTGATTCGCTTTTTTACCTCATCTGGGAGGTCTCTGTATTGTCTCTTGTATTCCATTGTAATTGTGTTTTTCATATAAATAGTAGGACTGGAAAGAAAAGCAAATAGATGTTTTGAAATTCTTCAGTCGAGACTCCATCCCCTTCGCCTAACAGACCTAAACCTGCTGGTCTTACTGACGTAGTGCCCCGATAGAACGAGGGGAGATACATCCGTAAAATGCTGGGTATAGGAAGGTAGGGGGCGGTATAGACACACCTGCCCCGGGAAGATACCTCAACCTCAACTATGTGCGTTTTATGGCACTAAAAGATGCTTGTACCTACACCAGTGGATAAACGCCACGATTTTCCTGAAGTCAGCGATGAAGCGGTTCGATAATCTCAAGTGGTGTTCTACGAAGCAAACAGGTCAGCTAATCGCTGGCCTGTTTTCTTTTCCGCTCCGGGAGGCCTCCGGCCTCAACCCCCGCCGCTTCGCGGCTGCCCCAGTGGGGCACGGGGGAAAGGATTCCCCCGCACGGCTTCGCCGTCCCCCTTCTGTCGGCGCTCCGCGCCTCCGAAACCGCCTTTTCGCCAAACAGGCGCAAGCCGGCAGGCGTTCAACCGCTTTCCGGCGGCGGCCTTCTTGCGCCTAGGCCCGAAATCGACCCTTGCCGCAGCGGCATCAGCCTTTTACGCGCCTGTGGTGCTGATGCTTTTGCGCCAGTTTGGCGAAAAAGAAGGTTTCATTTTTTGAAGAACGAAGGATAACGGTTCTCATCAACATTCTCATAATCGAATGATTTTGCGTTCCTTGTGATAATTCATAGTCACGAAAAGATTCCAATGCGGACATGAAAGAATTCAATAATAAGAGGGATATCCTCCGGATTCTTATATTCTGCCAATGCCGGCAGCAGATTGGAATCACCTTCGCACAGCCTGTCCAAATGGTTCAGCCCGCTTCCAAACAAAACAGTACTATCAAGATGCAGTCTCTGTTCCTTTGTAAAAAGCAAAGAATCTTCCTCGGCGGCTTGTAATACGTGAGAGGCGACATTGGTTCTGAAAATCAAATCAAGCCATTGTATATGAAAGATGCTGGTATCAGTCAATTCAGCCAACAAGATACCATAACAACTTGGGCTATGTTTGGAAACCAGTTTGGCAAAGTGCTTTTCGATAGCCTTGGGGGTTATGCCGATGATTTCAGCGAGTTTTCGGGCCGAATAGTTAGGATGATCTTTGAGCAGACCGATGTCGGAATAACGAGCAGGCCCGACACTTTGCGCAAAGCTTTCTTGCAATTGCAGGTGCTATTTTTTTGCTAAACAACCATTCAATTCTTGCCGATATCGGCAAGAATTGCTATATTTGTATCGACATAGAAGCATTAGTTGCCGATAGATTATGGAATTCATCACCGTCAGTCAATATGCAGAATTGCATAACCTTTCTGAACGCACTGTACGAAACTGGTGCAGCGAAGGAAAAATGGACGGGGCTTTTCTTTCGGGAAAGACCTGGATCATTCCTGCCGATACCCCGCTGCCCAGAAAGGGAAAACACAGGGTCAGCCCACTTATGAAGCGCCTCAGGGAGGAAAAAGCAGGAAGAGTGAGCGGGGGAATCTACCATAGAACACAGATTGACCTCACTTATAATTCCAACCATATCGAGGGCAGCAGGCTTACCCATGAGCAGACGCGCTATATTTTCGAAACCAACACCATCGGCATAACGGACGAAAGCATAAATGTCGATGATATCGTAGAAACGACCAATCACTTTCGTTGTATCGACCTTATCATTGACCGGGCGGAGGAAAGGCTCTCGGAATCCCTTATAAAAGAGCTGCACCGCACGCTGAAATCCGGGACATCCGACAGCAGGAAAGATTGGTTTAACGTAGGTGATTATAAGAAACTTCCCAACGAGGTAGGAGGGAAGGTTACCTGCCCTCCTGAACAGGTTCATCAGAGAATGAAAACACTTCTTGCCGCCTACAACGCCAAGAAGGAGAAATCACTGGAGGACATCCTTGACCTTCATCAGAAGTTCGAACTCATCCATCCTTTCCAGGACGGAAACGGACGCGTCGGGCGTCTGGTGATGTTCAAGGAATGCCTTGCCAACGGTATCGTTCCGTTTATCATTACGGACGACCTCAAATTTTACTACTATCGTGGCCTTCGTGAATGGGGACACATCAACGGTTATCTGACAGACACTTGCCTCTCTGCCCAGGACAACTACAAGGGTCTGCTGGACTACTTTAAAATAAAGTACTGATAAAAGACTGAATCAGCAGCAGCCCTTCGTTGAACGAATGGTTCGGGATTCGAAGTGTTTGGTCTGCGATTTCGGAAGGTTGAAATAAACAGGTAATTATGGCGTGCAGCTCAGATTTTGTTCAATTCATTGTGGATCAGTGCTCCGGCGCCGGGGAGATTGCCGTAAAGAAAATGATGGGAGATTATTGCCTTTACTGCGATGGTATCCTGTTCGGCCTGATCTGTGACAACAATTTGTATATCAAGATGACGGATGCGGGAGAGGCCGTACTGGACGAAGTAGTGCTGCGCCCGCCTTATCCCAGCGCCCGGAACCATTTCTATATCACGGATGTGGATGACCGGGACTACTTGGAGGATATCATCCGCGCAACGGTGCCTGAATTGATGACAGGCAAGTCAAAAGCCAGAAGAAGTGCGGTCAACCGCCAGGTTCCCAACTCCTTGGATGAGGTCATCGCCCTGAACATCGTATGTTCCCAGGACCTGCGGACTTTCTTTGAGCAGTATCTGGGCAAGGGCTTCCGATTCAAGGTGGAGTTTCAGAACTGGCTGCGGGAGAACGCCGGTCTCACTTTCCGCGATGCCGTTGAAGCCTATCCCACGCTCCTGAAACAGGTGTACCGGAGGTTTGGAGAATCGGCAGAATGTGAGTAACTTCGGATTCCGAAAAAGAAATGCACCAAAATGATTGACTCTTGCTTCAAATACAGACGCGTATTATCTATCATCCTCGGCTTTGTCCTTGTTTCAGGCATCTTCACGTCGTGTGACAAAGGGCCGATCGATGTCCTGTATATATTTGGCGTGATAACGGAAAACACTGCCACCGCTGATGTCAAAGATCCCGAAATACATGAAACTTATGTGACACTCCTCAGCGAACTGAATAATGAGCTGGCAGCTCTGATGAATTCGACGGAATCCACTATTTTGGGGACAGGGGCGACTTTCAAGATAACAGAAGGTGTCGAACTGGAGCCCCGGGATCTTCGTTCAGAAGACGAAAAAAAGATAGCCGTTGCCAACAGCCATCTTCTCAGACTCAAACAAATCGAATCCTCTTACAAAGAAAGGATCAAAGACCTCGAGAAACAAACCGAAACATCTTTCTGCATCAAAGTCAATTACATCCTGATCAGAGGAAGCGGGAATTCCGACTCAGTTCTTCTGCAGGAATACCAGTTCGAATTGAGCTACAATTAATCCACTTTCGCTGCCATTCAGGAAGGGCACTTCATCAGAACACGGAAGATGCGTATCGCGGACCCGACCACACCGGCTTCTATGAACGATATGGAGAAGGAAAACGTAATCCGTGAAATCAAATTAAAATATGGACAAGAATAGACTTTTCCTGCCGGCTGGGTCGCTTCAGTATTGGCAAGCTTGGCTGCTGATGGGCATTTTGTTTGTGCCGATGTTCTTCGCCGGCCTGGTCATGATGGCGAAGAATCCGGAACTGCTTCGCAAGCGGCTGAATGCCAAAGAAGAAGAGAAGGAGCAGCAGACAGTCGTGAAACTCAGCGGCCTCCTGTTTGTCGCCGCGTTTGTCGTGGCGGGCCTTAACTGGCGTTTTGACTGGTGCGTGCTGCCTGACTGGGCCGTTTGGGTATCGGCAGGACTTTTCCTGATCTGCTATCTGCTCTACGCGGAGGTTTTGCGGGAGAATGCCTACCTGTCCCGGACCATCGAGGTTCAGGAGAATCAGAAGGTCATCGACACGGGGCTTTATGGAGTCGTCCGGCACCCGATGTACATGGCCACGACCATCCTGTTCCTGACAATGCCGCTGGTGCTGGCTTCGCCCTTCTCTTTCCTTATCATGCTGCTTTACATTCCGCTGATCGCCAAACGTATAAAAAATGAGGAAAGAGTCCTGGAAGAAGGACTTGAGGGTTACAAGGAGTACAAACGGAAGGTGAAGTACAAAGTGATACCTTTCGTCTGGTAAAAACCTCTTTATCGGTCAAGCCCATCAGGAGCACCAGCGTTCTTCGTGCCTGTGATGTTGAAGCTTTCCCGCTCATTTGGACATCTGGCAAAATGTGGCTAACTTCACGCCGCAAATCGAAAGAACCCGACATGAATCTTTTCCCGCGGATGGAAGCTCGCTGGCGCTTGTTCCGGATTTATCTCAAATCGGGAGAAATACCCTGGCAGAAGCCGAAAAAGGTGCGGAAACGGCGCGACGGCGTATATATAGGCACCCGCGAGGCCATCATTCCCTTTTTGAACAAGGATGCCAAGCGGACCATCGTCGACCTTATCTTCAGGCCCGGCTATCTGATGCGGGACTATATCCAGCGCGGTCGGCACGAACAGTACCTGGCACCCTTTACGGCGCTGCTGGTCTTCTATTCGGTATTCACCCTCCTGACAGCCATTATCCAGCCAGGCACCGGCCGGGGCTCCTTGGGAGATTCACTGATCGAAGCCGCGGAGGATCCGCAATTGGATATAGGGTTGGAGATTCCGGGAGGAACCATCAACAAGGAGAAGGCGAGCCAGTTTGTTTCGAAGCTTTTCCGGACAGTCTCCAATGCATTCCTCCTTACGCACCTGGACCTGTATCCGGAAGCGGTCGACACCCCCTGGAAAGAGTCGCTGGCCGCTGTCGAGGCCGATCTCCGCAGCAAGGGTATCCCGCTGTTCCTGGGTAATTTCCTGCTCCTTTGGCTGGCGATGGCCCTCCTGTTGAGAAAACATCAAATCAGCGCTTCCGGCGCGGCGGCCGCTTCGGCCTATGTGCTGTGCCAGTACTGTGTCTTCATGTTCCTGGCGCTGATCATCTCCTTTGGAAAGAGCTCCAAACTAGGCATCTTTATCATGGGAATCCTCCTGTTCATCGACTACCGCCAATGGCTGCAGATCGGGAACAGGAAAGCCCTGTGGCTCACGGTTAAGACCGGACTGGTCTATCTCGCCGCCATCAGCCTGTTCTATATCCTGCTGGGGGCGATTCTGGTCCTTATCTCGATTTACGGAGGTCACTAAGTTAAGATAATCGATTTCTATATGGTTCCTATAAGTTCCCTCATCCTGATGGCCGTCAATGCCCTGCTGGGCTTTGCCGTTCCCGTCTGCCTGGCTGTCTGGCTGGTGCGTAAGCATCATGCCAGGATATCTACCATTCTGATTGGTGCCGGCACCTTCATCGTCTTTGCGCTGGTGCTGGAAAGCCTCATGCATCAGCTGGTTCTGAAAGGGCCGCATGGTGCGTCCATTCTGGGCAATACGCTCCGGTATGCCCTTTATGGCGGGCTGGCCGCCGGAATCTTTGAAGAAACCGGCCGTTTCCTCTCCATGAAATTCCTGATGAAGAAGGAACCCTCCAAACCCCTTCCCGGCATAGCCTATGGGGCCGGACACGGCGGTGTGGAGATGCTTATCATCTTCGGCATAACGATGATCAACAACCTGGTGATTTCGGCCTTGATCAATTCCGGCCAGGCTGATGCCATTTTCGCCAAGGTTCCGGAGGAGGCGGCCGGACAGTTACAGGCACAGTTGGATCAGTTGCAGACGCTGGGGGCCGGCACCCTGCTGATCGGCCTTTGGGAGCGTTTCTCCGCCCTGATTCTTCATATAGGCCTTTCCCTGCTCGTTTGGGTGGCCGTCCGCAAAGGTGGCAAATGGTTGTGGCTGTTCCCCGCCGCCATCGCCCTCCACGCCCTTGTCGACGCCGGCGCCGTGCTGCTCCAAAAGTCGGCCGGCATGGTCACGCTCGAGCTCATCGTCACGGCCGAAGCCATTGCCGTCGCCGCAATCGGCTATATGGTAGCCAAAAAGTTGTGAGAAATGAAGATCAGACTTGAAAAACCCGCCGACTACCGTAAGGTGGAGAACCTTACCCGTGAGGCTTTTTGGAATGTGTATCGCCCCGGATGTACGGAGCATTATGTCCTGCATCAATACCGGAGCAACCCGGATTTCATCCCCGGGTTGAACTTCGTAATGGAAGAGAACGACCGGATCATCGGCCACGTGATGTTTTCCAAGGCCGAATTGATCCTGCCCGACGGGAGCCGTAAACCTTCCTGGACATTCGGCCCCATCAGCATCCATCCCGACTACAAGCGCAAGGGCTACGGGCTCCAGTTGCTGAACTATGCGCTGGACAAGGCCCGCGAGATGGGCGTTGGTTTCCTGTGCATGGAGGGCAACATCGACTTCTATAAGCACGCCGGTTTTGACCTGGCCAGCAAGAAGGGCATCCACTATCACGACTTTCCCAAGGAAGATGAGGTCCCCTTCTTCCTGGCCCAGGAACTCATCCCCGGATGGCTCAAGGCGAATGGCATTGTCGAGGCCACTTATTGTCCTCCGGCCGGGTATTTCGTGGCCGATTACGATCCGGAAGCCTTTGAAGCGTTCGAGGCCACATTCCCGGTAAAAGAGAAATTGCGTCTTCCCGGACAACTGACCTACGATAACGTGATGGAAACCAGCCGAATCATCCTCCGGCCTTGGCGGGACAGCGACGCCGCCGTGCTCTATAAATGGGCGTCGGATCCCGATGTGGGACCCCGTGCCGGATGGGCGCCGCACAAATCCGTTGAAGAAAGCCTGGAGGTAATCCGGACGGTCTTCAAGGATGCCACCAACACCTGGGCGATCGAACTTAAAGAAACGGGACAAGCGATCGGTGCGATGGGTTATGGTCCTTCCTGCGAATGCAATCTGCCCGCCCGCGAAGGCGAACCCCTTGCCGGTTACTGGGTTGCCAAGCCTTATTGGAACCAGGGAATATGTACGGAAGCGCTCGGGCTGATGATTGAGCACATCCGGAAGACCACGGACATCAAGTCCCTGATAAGCGGGCACTTCGTAGACAACCCCGCCAGCGGCCGCGTGATGGAAAAGTGCGGCTTCGTTCCCACCGGAAAAACCGTCATCGACGAAACCCAGTATCAGGGCTCCGGCCGGCCCATCAGAGTCCTGCGTTTACAGATAAAGAAGTAAACCAACCTTGTTCCTGTTGGACAGTATCTTATAACGCGCCGAATTGCAAAGTCAATCCGAGGCCGTGCGGTGTGGCGCCGACATGGCAAGTCAGGTTGATGCCGCTGTTGAAATTGTCCGCGACCCAGTTCAGACGTCTCTTGCCGATGATGGAGAGCGGAATGCCGACATCCAGGGCGGCGGAACCGAGACTGGACAAAAGAAGGCCGCCCGCACAGAGAGCCAAGCCGACCTGTCCTTGCGTTGCGACGCCTAAACCAGGCAAGTAAGGGCTGTCGGTAAAGAGTTCTTGCCCCCAGATCATCATACCCAGACCGACAACCGTACCGGCGGCACCACTCCAGATGAGCGTGCGTCCTGCCCTGCACTGTCTTTTCGCACCGACATAGGTCTCATTGAAGATATCGTCGCCAATCAGATTGAGGACTTCGTTGTCTGTGAGGGTAATTCCACGATCATCCACAAGATTGCCATGTTCACGGTGAAGGGATGCAGCATACTGGGCGTCAGCGTTCTGTGCGAAGCTCAGGAACGCGAAGCAAAAAACAGCGAGTAATATGGTTCTATTCATTTTTTTCAAGATAAAGAAGCAATCTCACGTCCTACTTTCTGACCGGGAAACACACCCGGAAGAAACAGACGCACGGTAGCGGTAGAATTCGTGGACCAGGCTCCGGTAACCGAGGGCCTTCAGGTCGGCATAGCGGATGCGATAATTGGCTTTCGTGTGGCGGCCGGTGCCGAGATAGCGGATATATTGCTGCAGGTAGCTGTCGATCTCCCGGAGACCGTCCGCCCGGGTAATGACCGGAAAGAACCAGCGCGACCAGGTCAGGGCACGGGGATCGCCGCTCTCAAAAAATTTATCGTTGAATATCCGGATGAGGCCTTTCATCGCGCGCTGCGGATCGTAGCCTTTCCGGACCTGCCAGCGATGCAGGGCGCGGGCGGCGCGGCGGATCTTTCCCTTCATTTTCTGCTTCGTGGCTTCCGACAGGTCGATGCTTCGGCCCAGGCACTTGAAGCCCAGGAATTCGAAAGGCTCGTCGGGGGCGTAGACCTTTTCCTTCGACGGATTGACTTCCAGCCGGTACTGCGCCAGGAAACCGAGGAGTGCGGCCTTATGGCCTTCCAGCGTTTCGCGGTCAGGCGCGAAGAGGATGATGTCGTCGGAATAACGGGCATACACCACGCCGGCGTCCGCGAAATACCGGTCCACTTCCATCAGATAGACGTCGGCCAGGAAGGGTGCGGTCGGCGTGCCGGCCATGATGCCGCGTTTTTCCCGGACAATCTGTCCGTCGGCAAGCGCCCGGTCGTCAGAGAGCATCCGCTCGAAGAAACGATACAGGTCGGGATCGTCGGCCAGCAGCCGCTGCAGGATGGGAAGCAGGATCGGGATGGATATCGAATTGAAATAATCGTGGATGTCGAGCTTGTAGGCCCACATCCGCCGGCCGCCGAGCGCCGTGCGGATCGCGTAGATGGCGTCGCTCGCCTGCAGGCCGCGACGGAAGGCGTAGCAGTTGGACGAGAATGCCGCGTCATAACGATACAGGAGATGGGCCATCAGCTTGAGCGCCCGGGTTTCTTCCAGGCTGAAACTGTAAACGGTCCGCTTTTTCCCCGTCCCCATCTTGTTGATGCGCTTGCGCTCGGGGATACCGGGGCCCTCCCCTTCCACCAGGGTGTGGGCAACCGGCAGATACAGTTCCTCCGCCACATACGCATCGGCATCCTTGAACAGAGACCAGGTAAAACGGCCCTTCATCAGGCGATGAGCCAGGAATTCATCCCACGCCGCCTGACTTTCCAACTGTCCGAGAATGCCGTCCATGCGAAGAAAAAAGGAAAAAGGGGAAAGGATTTGAATCAGCAAAATTGCTGATCACGGGACGGGTACGCGGTCCGGCCGCCTGCAAGGCCCCGGAAAGGGCCGCGCTGCGTCCAAAGCAGGCGCAACCAGGGGTTGCATCCCCTTTTTCCAAAATGTCTTAAGACAGGAACTTCCGGATGCGGCCCACGACATAGTCGCGCTCGTTGGGCATCTGCGTGTAGAAGTTGATGTACGGAAGGCCCGCTTTCTTCGCATACATACGGGCAATCAGGAATTTGACCTTGGCATCGTGGCTGTGCCCGTCACCGAGCATCACCACGGCTTTCGGATCGGTGCCCTGATAGAGGACAAAAGTGTAGGGCTCGCCCCACTCCGCCTTGTAAACCTGTGTCGGACGGGTTCTGTACAACTTGAATTCGTCGGACACCTGGCCGGCGATTTCCGTCACAGGAACATTTTCGCGGAAAGTGTATCCCACACATTCCGTCTGGATGATTTCCCGGAAAAAAGCACGCCACTCGGAGGCGGTCCTTTCCACATAAACGGGCTCCGGCCGGGGCGTTTCTGTCATTGCCGGACGGGAAGCAGCCTTTTTCTCCTGCTCGGCCATAGCGGCAGTGATGGCATCCTTTACCTGCGAAAGGGCTTTTTCAGCGGCTTCGCCGAAAAGTGATTTCAAAAGTCCCATAAATCAATGTTTTATACTGTAAATAAATAAATTTCCGCATTATCGGGCAACGGCCGGAAGGCCCGGATTGCCGGCAGACGAAACAGCACGGACCGCAAAGAAATAATTATCCTTGCTCAGCGGGCAGGAGAAACTCTGGCTGAACAAAGCAGGATCGGAAGCAACGGTACCGAGGAGTTGCCACACAGGCTGATCCGTCTCCCGATAAAGCACCTGATAGGACACGGTCGTATCGACCTGCCCGTCCACGCGCCGTATATGGTCCCAGGCGATCACCGTATGGTTCTCCAGTTCGCCCGCATTGGCGATCCGGGCATTCACGGGTCTGGGCGGAGCCTGGGCCAGGTTCATCACCGTCGCCAGGTTGATCCGGATGTTCCGGGTCAGGGACGGGATATCGACACCGGAAAGCAGGTCGCCGTAATCGATGCCGTTTTCCGTACGGACATCCTGGTGGGTCCGGTCGTAGTTCTCGCAATACTCGCTCATCCGGACAGCCGTAAATCCTTCCCGAAGGAAAGGCGTGTGGTCGCCGCTGCGGCGATAGCGGTCGTTCCGGTAGATGAGCACCACTTTCTGATCGGGCACATAAGTTTCTGCGGTTTCCTTGACGTAGCGCGCCAGCTGGCGGGGATCGCTGTCCTCCCCGCTGCGGCTTTCGGAAAACAGACGGACCTTGTGGTCTTCCTTCAGGCCGGTTCCGCTGGCCACCGCGTTGCCGATCATATCATTGTTGATCATCGCCATTACAGGCCAGCCCTCCGCCTTCGCCTTGCCGGCCATGAAGCGGGAGCCGTCCAGGCCCTGCTCCTCGCCCGAAACGAACAGGCACTTGACCGTCTGTTCCAGCGGGATCTCCGACAGGACACGCACCACTTCAAGCAGACAGGCAAGGCCGCTGCCGTCATCGTTGGCACCGGGGGCGAACGAAGTGGAATCCATCACGTCGGCCACGCGCGTGTCGATATGGGCCGACAACAGGATCTCCCGCTCCGCTTCCGTGCCGGGAATCGTAACCAGAATCTCAGGGGCGGAAACGATACGGTCGTATCGTCCGCCATTCTCTCCGGCCGTGTAGCGGACAATCTCCACGGTCGGCTTCGGGCGGACACCCTCCGCACGCGCCGCCCAGGTCTCGCACCGGCCGGCCAAATAATTCACGGCAGCGCCGATCCCCCGCTCCGAATCAGTCTGCGAACTGAGCGTATGACGGGTATGGAAAGCCACCAGGTCTTCGATATACGTACGGACACTGTCGGCGCTGATACGGGCGACGGCATCTGCAATAAGCGGATCACCTGCTTTCGAAGCAGGAGAAGGGCCGACGGTGCAGGAGACGAAAACCAGAAGGCAGACCAGCTGGGCAAAGACGGACAAATTCCTCATAATGGCATCAGTTAATGCCTCTAAGTTAATACTTTTTTTTATTTTTTTCTACCTTTGCGACTTTGATTAAAATGGAAAAACGCGTCGCTATCCAAGGGTTCTCCGGCTGCTTTCACGAGGAAGCCGCCCGAATATTCTACCGGGACCGGGAAAACACCCTTATCCGGATTGTGGAATGCGCTACTTTCAGCGACCTTTTCGAAGCCCTCGAAGACGGCAGTGCCGATGCCGCGGTCATGGCCATTGAGAATACGACTTCCGGCGGCCTGATCCCGAATTTCGAACTGCTCCGGAAGAATCCGCAGCAGATCAAGGGCGAGATTTACCTGCAGATCCACCAGAACCTGATGGCGATGCCTGGCCAGCGGCTGGAAGACATCCGCGAGGTCCGTACCCACTATATGGCCATCAACCAGACCCGCGCTTTCTTTGAAAAGCGCTGCCCCTGGATCAAGATGGTCGAAAGCGAAGACACCGCCAAAAGCGCCGCCGACATCGCCCGGGAAGGCCTTCGGGGCGTCGGCGCCGTGGCCTCGGAACTGGCAGCACGGAACTTCGGCCTGGAGATCCTGGCCCCGCAGATCGAGACCTACCGTGAAAACTTCACCCGATTCCTCATTCTCGACGACGGCATCCGTGTCACCAAAGAGTCCATCGACAAGGCTTCCCTCTGCTTCACCCTGCCGCACAAACCGGGATCCCTGGCGCATATCCTCACGATTCTGTCGTTCTACGATATGAACCTTACCCGCATCCAGTCACTTCCCATTCCGGGAAAGAGCTGGCAGTACTTCTTCTATATCGACATCAAGTTCGAAAGTTACGAACGATATCTGCAAGCCCTTTCCGCCGTCCGGCCGCTCATCGACGACCTGCGGATACTGGGAGAATATACCGCTGCCCTATGATCATCCCGCCCGCCCGAAGGACCGAATCGGTCCGGGAGTATTATTTCTCCCGAAAATTGAAAGAGATCGCCGCACTCAACCGGGAGCGGCAGGCGGCAGGCCGGCCCTCCATCATCAATCTGGGCATCGGCGCGCCGGACGGGATGCCCCCCGCCCCGGCCATCGAAACGCTGGTCGAAACCGCCCGCCAATCCGACGTCCACGCCTATCAGAGTTACGTGGGCCTGGATCAGTTGCGCGAGGCCTTCGCCGGATGGTATCGCCGCTACTATGGCGTGGAACTCGATCCTTCCTGTGAGATCCAGCCCCTGGTCGGCTCGAAAGAGGGCATCCTGCTCATCTCCCTGGCCTTCCTCAACGCGGGTGACGGTGTATTGGTGCCGGATCCGGGCTATCCCACGTATACTTCCGCCTCCCGGCTCGTCGAGGCGCGGATCCTGACCTACGATCTGCTGGAAAAGAATGGCTGGCAGCCGGACTTCGATGCGCTGGAACGGATGGACCTGACCGGCGTGAAGATTCTCTGGGTGAACTACCCCCATATGCCTACCGGCGCTTCCGCAACGTCCGCGCTTTATCGGAAGATCGTGGATTTCGCCCTTCGGCACCGCCTGCTCGTGGTCAACGACAACCCCTACAGCTTCATCCTCAACGACAGGCCGCTTTCCATTCTCGCCGCGCCCGGCGCGAAGGAATGCTGCCTGGAACTCAACTCGCTGAGCAAGGCCCACAATATGTCGGGCTGGCGCATCGGAATGGTCGCCGGCGACCGGGATCTTGTCGCCCAGGTGCTGAAAGTCAAGTCGCAGATGGACTCCGGCATGTTCAAGCCGCTCCAGCTGGCCGCTGTCGAAGCCCTTTCGCAGGGCCCCGACTGGTTCCGCGACCTCAATGCTGAATACGCCCGCAGGCGTCGCCTCGCCGGCGAAATCTTCGACGCCATCGGCGCCCGCTATGACGCCGCCTCGACCGGCCTGTTCCTCTGGGGCCGCATCGATGCCGGCAATCCCTTCGCCGCGCTGACGCCCGGCGCCGGGGCAAGCCTCGGGGAGCGGGTGTCCGACACCATCCTCTACCGTTCGGGCGTCTTTATCACACCGGGCTTCATCTTCGGCGACAACGGGAAGGACTATGTCCGGATCTCCTTGTGCGCCAAGCCCGAGGTGCTCGTTCACGCAAAATGTCTCATCGAATCCATCCTTAACAGCAACCCCTCATGACCCTGGGAATCATCGGACTCGGACTGATCGGCGGATCATTGGGCCTCGACCTCAAGCGTCGCGGCTACGCCGACGTCGTACTGGGCGTGGAAGCCGACGCCGTCAGCGCCGCCGCCGCCCTGAAAATGGAACTTGTCGACGAAATCGTCTCTTTTGACAGCTGCATCGAAAGAAGCGACATCATCATCGTGGCCGTCCCCGTCGGCACCGCCGTGCGGATGGTCTGCGACATCCTCGACCGCTTCAAGGAATGCGGCTATCGCGACAAGATCGTCATCGACGTCTGCTCGACCAAGGAGCAGATCAACCAGGCCACCCATTATCATCCCTGCCGCGAACAGTACGTCTCGACGCACCCGATGGCCGGCACGGAGTATTCCGGCCCCTGGGCCGCCATGCCCGGCCTCTTCGACGGCCGCGCCTGCATCTTCGCCAACGCCGAAGAATCCTCGCCCAAGGCCCTCAAGACCATCGAACAGCTCTACGACGTGCTCAATATGCGCCCGATCCATATGGATGCCACGGCCCACGACGTGCATACGGCCTATGTGTCGCACATTTCCCACATCACGTCCTTCGCCCTGGCCCTGACTGTGCTCGACAAGGAAAAAGACGAGAAGCACATTTTCGACCTGGCTTCCGGCGGTTTCTCCTCCACGGTCCGCCTGGCCAAGAGCAATGCGGCTATGTGGGTTCCGATCCTGACCCAGAACCACGACAACGTGCTTCAGGTCATCGACACGTACATTGAAAAAATGCAGCAGTTCCGGGAATCCATCAACGATTTCGACGGAGACAAGATTCGCGAACTCATCGAATCGGCCAACCGAATCAAGAAAATC
>JAEEGI010003170.1_pt1 | contig 39390 bp, 32 predicted proteins | sample 8958751 | NCBI WGS metagenome assembly JAEEGI01 (sample SAMN16246545, study PRJNA631951) | gut metagenome | biome: gut microbiome; feature: rumen; material: KS-attached | host: Bos | place: Iran: Karaj | collected 2018-10 | reverse complement strand
AGATGTGGAGACTGTCCACATCGCTTTTTTTCTGATGGAACCATCCGGACGTGCTGTCGATAAAACGCGTCGGATCCAGTTCCTTCAGCCGGTCAAAAGCGTCATCGGCGCAGAACTGGCCCCAGCCCTCGTTGAAAATCGTCCAGAGGCAGATGCAGGGATGATTGCCGAGCAGGGAAACGGTCTCGTCCATTGCCTTCAGAAAATGCAGGCGTGTGTCCGGGTCGGGATGCAGGCCCGTGTCATCCCGGCTTAGAAAGTGGATGGTAGGCAGAATGGTATCATGGAAGAAGGAGTAGTCCCCGCAGTTGACCATGTCCTGAAAAACGATCATCCCCAGCCGGTCGCAGTCGTAGTAAAACTGTTCCGGCTCGATTTTGATGTGTTTGCGGAGCGTGTTGAAGCCCAGCGACTTCATAGTAAGAATATCTTTTTCATAACACTCCGGACTGGCCGGTGTGTAGAGCCCGTCGCTCCAGTAGCCCTGGTCCAGCAGTCCATGGAAAAAGAAAGGCTTTCCGTTCAGACAGAGCCGGGGAATGCCGCCGCGCAGCTCCGTCGTGAGCGTGCGAAGAGCAAAATAGGAAGTGACGGTGTCGGACCCACAGACGACCGTAAACGGATACAGATGCGGGCATTCCGGCGACCATAGCACAGGATCGGGAACACGGATGATGACGGAACCATCTTTGAGAGGATAGGATTTACCGGAGAACAGAACGACTCCATCCTGTATGCCGTGTACGCGGATACTGACCTGAGAGGCTGTTGCTGTTATGGACAGGGATTGAATATGCTCTTCGGGAACCGGTTCCAGCCATACCGTCTGCCAGATACCGGAAACTGGTGTATACCACATGCCGCCCCGCTTTTCGCTTTGTTTGCCCCAGGGATACTTGTGGGAAAGATCGTTGACGGCGATGATCTCCAACAGGTTTTCGCCCTCTGTGAGAGCCGGAGAAACATCAACAGTAAAAGGAAGATAGCTGTTTTCGTGAGTACCGAGTTCTCTGCCGTTCAGCAGAACACGGGCATAGCGGCTGACAGCGCCGCAGTGCAGCAGGATCTTTTGCCCATTCCAGCCTTCCGGGAGCGTAAAGGATCGCCTGTAGGAAAGCGTCTCACCGATCCGGGGTGGTGTTTTCACTCGGGAAAGAAGGCTCTCGGGGCAGAAAGGGACACGGACAGGTACGGAGGGACGACCGCCGATCTGTAGCTGCCAGATCCCGTTCAGACAGAGCCAGTCTTTTCGTACCATCTGCGGCCGCGGATAGCGGTTCCATGGTACAGCAGGAATATCCCTGCTTTCTTTTGTAAACAGCGGATGCATGAAACAGCCTCCCGAATAAGGTTAACATAATACGGATTTCGGATGTCATTCTGTGATATTCTCAGTATAACGGATTATCATCCATGCGTCAAAGGCGGATTTCGGGAAATGAAGAGAGTCTTTTCTTATTCGATGGAAATCAGTTGCCTGTAGATGGGGAATTATGCTATGATACAGTCACCGTTTGCTCCTGCTTCAGGAGTGGACGAAAGAAACCATGGCAGGAGATGTCTCATGGCATTGGATCGGATCATCAATTTGATCATTCTTGTAGGAACGCTGTTCTGTTATGCGCTCTGCTTCCGAAAAGACGGCAGGTGGAGTGTGAAGACGGGAATGAAGCATCTTAAGTTCTTTACGAATCTTTCGAATCTTTTCAGCGCGTTTGCAGCGTTCTGTGTGCTTCTGACGCTTTGTGAAACGGGACTGCCATACTGGGTCTGGATCCTGAAATACACTGCGGCTGTTTCCGTCGTTATAACCTTTCTGACGGTAATGGTATTTCTCGGCCCTACTCTGGGGTATAAATACCAGTTGGAAGGGATGGGGATCTTTGTACATGTCATAGGTCCGTTGCTGGCGCTGTATTCTTTCTGCTTTCTGGAAAACTTTTACACGCTCCCATTTGGAACGTCACTTCTTGGGCTCGTTCCACTGTTCCTGTACGGAATGCTGTACCTTCGGAAGGTCGTGATCAGAAAAGAATGGGATGATTTCTACGGATTCAATAAGGGCGGAAAATGGAAGCTCAGCTTTGCAGTAATGGTGATTGCGGGGATCCTCGTCGGCGTACTGTTTTGGGCACTGTACCGTCTTCCATAGACTGAATCGGCAAAAGCAAAAGAACCGGGATCTCTCCCGGTTCTTTTTTATGAGATAGCATGGGGACGGACAGAGCTGCAGTTATTTGCCCAGTTCCGCGTGAAGCTGTTCCAGTGCTTTTTTCGTGAGCGGATATCCCACCTGCAGCAGCAGAAACATGCAGAGATACATCACAGAAGGGACAATGGTGGCGATGGAATAGATGCCTTCGTTGACTGCCTGTGTCTGCGTCACCACGCCCTGCGCGGTACTGTAGCCGACGGCAGCCAGAGCCAGCGACGACCCGATACCGGCCAGCGTCTGGCCGAGCTTGCGGAAGAAGGAGAAGCAGGCGTAAGTGGTCCCCTCATCACGGCGGTGATGGAGCTTCTCATGATAGTCAATTACGTCGGTCACCATGGCCCAGACTTCCAGGGTAAAGAAACAGAGGCCGAAGCCGCTGAGTACCACAACGCCGAGAAACAGGTAGGCGTTCGTTGTGCGGATGAAGAACAGAACCAGGAAGGCGAGCGCGGCGACCAGACTGCCGAGTGCGCAAATGCTCTTCTTGCTGAAGCGGCGTACCATCCGCCCGACGAAAGGCATCAGGAGCAGCATTGGCAGATAGGTGGCAACGGTGACCAGAGAGAAGAGGCCGGGTTTGCCATAGTAGTTTTTGAAAAGATAATTGAAAACGGTCTGTGTATACATGGAGCCGGCAATCAGCAGCATGGAAGCAAGGCACAGCGTCACAAACGGCCGGTTTTTGATGAGCTTGGAGAATGTCTTCAGCAGGTTCTCATTTTTCTGGTCTTTTACTGGGGCCACATATTCCTGCGTTAGCCGGAAGAACAGATAATAGACAACAACACTGAGAGCGGCGAGTAGAACAACGCCGCGGAACAGTTTGTGCTGATCGAGGATCTTGACACCTCCCGCGACGGTCGAGAACACGAAGAGCGGCAGGATCATCTGCGAAAGTGCGGTACCGATCCCGGCGCCGAGAGAGCGGATAACGGAAAGCGTGGAGCGCTCCGTCTGGTCGGTCGTCATGACGGAAGCCATGGAACCGTATGGGATGTTGACGGCAGTATACATCATGCCGTACAGGATGTACGTGATATACGCGTAAGTGAGATAGCCTTTTTCTGAGAGTCCGCGGACCTTATAAAAGGTCGCGATGAATGCGATCGCCAGAGGAATGGAAAAATACCAGACATAGGGGCGAAAGCGGCCGTATTTTGTGGGTTTCTGTGCGTCGATCAGTGCACCGCACATGGGGTCGTTGATGGCATCCCAGATGCGGGCGACCATCATCAGAACGGTAATACTGGCAAGGGAAATGTGCAGAACATCGGTATAGAACATCTGCAGAAATGAACCGATCGTGCCAAAAGTGAGGACACCGGCCATATCACCCATGGCATAGCCGACATAGTTTTTGACAGGGAGTCTGCCCTGTCTCTTTTCCTGTTCCATAAAACCCTCCTGAAAAAGCAAGAAGCGATTGTAAGGCAATACTATCATGAATCACATCGCTTCGCAATGCCGAGAATGACAGAACCTGCGAACAGAGGTACTGCGAATGAAAAACCACCCTGCAGACCTGGAAAGATCTGAGGGTGGCTGAATCCGTGAGAAAAAGCCCGGGCTTCAGGTGAGACTGGAACCGTAGACTTCAAGGACAACGTCCGAAAGCGGGAAAGTGGAGCAGGGATGGATATAATTATAGTCGATATCCGCTGCCCGTCTGCCGTCAGTCTTTTCCGGTATATAGACGTCTCCGGAAACAAGACGGGAACGGCACCAGCCGCATTCGCCGCTGCGGCAGCGGGAAGGAGCGGGGACCCCGGCACGCTCAACAGCGACGAGGAGCGATTCATCGGCGGAGGCTTCCGCTTCATATTCTTTTCCGTACTGAAGGATCTTCAGCATAAATGTTTTTCCGCGGGCGTCGGAAGGGTAACCGGGCTGGTTCCAGGGATCTTTGATCGTGCCGAAGAGCTCTCTGCGCACAAACTTCCGGCGCAGGCCGAGCTTTGCAATCTCTCCGTCCAGATAGTTGTACATAGCCTGAGGACCACACATGAAAATGCTGTACTCTCCGTCACCGCTGTACTTCCGGATCAGATCAGCGGTGATGAAGCCGTGCTCAAAGCCCTCTTTTTCCTCGTCGGAAAGGACATGAACGACATGGACCCTGTCGCACGCTTGGCAGACTTCGTCCAGTTCCTCTTTGTATACGATGCCTTCTGCCGTGCGGGAACCGAACAGGATCGTCAGGTCAAGATCTTCGAGGCCGTCCCGCAGCGCGTAGGCCATCCCCATAAAGGGAGTAATGCCGCTGCCGCCGGCCAGGGCGATCACTTTTTTTGCGTCACGCAGCGGCTCATAATACAGATGCCCCTGAGGACCCGAGATGGTCACCCTCTGGCCAACTTCCCAGTGATCCTGGATATATGGAGAAACAAATCCGGCGTCATCCCGCTTAACCGTGATATGATACTCACCATTTTTGGCAAGGGCGGGAGAACTGCAGAGAGAATACGATCTTGTGGTGATGGTGCCACCAATGGAAACCAGCACGGAAATGTACTGTCCTGCACGGAACAAGGCAAGGCGGCTGCCGTCAGGCGTCTTCAGGACGATGGTTTTCGCGTCGGCGCCGTTCTGCCGAATCTCCGCAATCACCACCTCCTGCTTCTCCGGGTGATGCATCTTTGCTTTCTCATTGCTGCCCAGAAGTTTGGGAAGAGGTGTGGCCGGTGTTGCCTGAATGTGTTTTTCTCTGACCTTGGTGATATTCTTGAACTTCAGCATGTCCAGCTTGCCAAAGAGTCCGATTTTTACATTGGCCATGATCAACCCTCCTCTTCTGTTCTCATGTCAGCCAGCGTGAGCTTGGCCATGGTGTTGCCGCTGAAGATCGCGGAGTTGTATCCGTCACCACGGATGCTTGCCGCACCTACAAACTTCAGCCCTTTGACCTGGTTTTCGGTGCTCATCATGCGCATGCGCGCCATCATGGAATCCCAGTCATCCAGTTCATAGCCGTAAGCGGAACCCTCAGGCGTGTTCACAAAGTGGCACATCGTCCAGGGCGTTGCGACTTCGATTTCCTCGATATAGGGTGTGATGCTGACGCCCAGCGTGCGTTCAAACTTCTCAATCATCCGTTTCGCAATGCGGTTTTTGGTTTCCACATAGTCTTCTTCTTCCACATCACCCCATGCGTCCTCCATATAGAGCGTAGTGAGACTGAGAACACAGGTGCCCGGGGGAGAGAAGTTCGGATTGACGGTGTTGTAGCAGACGGAAACCATGTTCTTGTTTGTCTCCAGCGACTTGCCGCTTGCGTATTCCTTTACGGAATCAGCGGATTCCGGCATGAAGATGGAGTAATCCTTCAGGCCGAGTTCTTCCGCACTTTTGTCAAGCCCAAGATAGACAACGAACATACGGGCACAGTGCTTGCGCGCGTTGGCCATCTTGATCATACGTTCAGGGATGACTTCCGGCGGGACCATCGTGGCATAGACCATGGACGGGTTGCCATTGCATAGGACGTGCCTGGTTTCGATCGTTCCGCGATTGGTCTGCACGCCGCATACGGCCTTATCGTCATCAAAGAGGATCTTTTCGGCAGTGCAGTCGAACCATGCGTCGCCGCCCATAGCACGGAAACGCTCCAGCATGCCGGTGGTAAGCTCATGGCTGGTCTTGTCGGGAATCCAGGCGCCGTGCCGTACATAGAGATTCACCATGTTAGAGTATTGGAGATAGCTTAACCGATCTGCGTCAACGGCAAGATACCCCCAGTAGGTGTTCATGATGTCCTGTGCGAGAGGAGGCATCTTCAGCGCTTTGAAAACCTTGTTGACGCTATAGCTTCCCACCTTCAGAAAGTTGGGGAAGTGCTCCATCATATAGTTGTTGTCGGTTTTGCCGTTGACGGAAAGTGAATAGTTGCCGGCGTCCAGGCATTCTTTCCCAATCTCAAAGAAATCCTCAACGGATTTCCGGCAGCCGGGTACGAGTTCTTCCATGCGATCAGTAAATGCTTCAACCCCGCAGGGAAGTGTGGCGTCGATATGGGTCTTACCGTCGCTGGCTGTGGTGATCACGCGGAAGTTTTCCGGCACGATACAGCCCTTCAGAGGTACGCCATATTCTTTTACAACTGTGTTCCTGCAGTTGGCGGAGTTTTCCGGGGTGCCCCACTCGCAGAGTTCATGAAGTGCAGTCTCAAACTCAAACCGGCCCCTGCGAAAGCTCGAGGCACAGCCGCCCGGGAGATTGTGGCGCTCGATCAGAAGGGTCTTTTTCCCTTCCAGCGCCATTTTGCATGCAGCAGACAACCCGCCGTTTCCGGCACCGATGACTACCGCATCATATTTTGGCATATGTATTCCTCCTTTTATAACGTATTTTTGCAATACAGTGCAATACAGAATGTCTTCCTGATTGTCAGTATATTGCCAACTTGTTGACGATTCAAGAGAAAGCTGCTATTTCGGCATTATGGACAATTGCGGACAGCTTTTTTTGGGCAGGAAGACACGAAAACCGTTTCGGGTCAGTCGGTTTCTTGACGGAAAGGATTCTTGTGCTATACTGAACACGATAATAGATGCCGGCAGAAAAGAAAGGGGAATGGCGTAATGCAGCAGACAAAGCTGGGCGGAAAATTCTGGACTGCGATGTTGATCTTTGGCTTGATGGGACAGGTCGCCTGGGTCGTGGAAAACATGTATTTCAATGTTTTTATCTATAAGATGTTCCATGCTTCCGCATCGGATATATCCGCAATGGTAATGGCGAGTGCCGTCGTAGCTGCCTTAACCACGATCCTGATGGGAGCGGTTTCTGATAAGATGGGAAAACGCAAGGCGTTTATGAGTGTCGGATATCTGATCTGGGGAGTTACGATCATCAGCTTTGCCTATATCCGCAGCGTTATGCTTACTATCGTCATGGATTGCGTCATGACGTTTTTCGGGTCCACTGCCAACGACGCGGCCTACAACGCCTGGCTCACCGACAGAGGAGACGAGACCAACCGCGGCAGGATCGAAGGATTCAACTCCATGATGCCGCTCATCTCCATTCTTGTCGTGTTCGGTGGATTTATGGGCTTTGACCTGGATAAAGCCTCCAGCTGGAAAACGATCTATTACTGCATCGGGATCGCGACGTCGCTGATCGGCATTATGGGGTTTTTCCTGATCGAGGATGCCCCGGGTCTGAAGCCGGAACGAGATTCTCTGATAGACACCGTGCTGTACAGCTTTCGCCCGTCAACGTGCCGCGGCAACACACTGCTTTATTTTGTGCTGGGTTGTTTTGCGGTTTTCGGCATTTCCATTCAGATCTTCATGCCGTATCTGATCATCTACTATGAGCAGACGCTGGGAATGAGCAATTATGTACTGATCATGGCGCCGGCGATCCTGCTGGCCGCCGTGGTGACCGCGATTTACGGGCGCGTGATCGATGAGCGGGGCTTCTCCTTCAGCGTGTGGCCGGCGCTCGGCATGCTGTGCCTGGGGTATGTATTTCTGTATTGCTTCCGGGCGACGGTCCCCGTGTTTATTGGATCGCTCCTCATGATGTCCGGGTATCTCACCGGAATGGCTGTGTTCGGCGCACAGATCCGCGACCGGATCCCGGAAAACCGCTCCGGCCAGTTTCAGGGTGTGCGCATTATCGGGCAGGTCCTGATCCCGGGTGTGATCGGTCCCGCAATCGGCGCGGCCGTACTGAAGAATGCCGAGATAATCCGGAACAGCGACGGAACCAGCAGCTTTCTGCCAAATCAGAGCATTTTTCTCGCAGCGCTGGCTGCCCTGTTGGTTCTCGGAGGACTTCTCCTCCAGATACAGAACAGAGCAAAAAAACAGGAGCTGATCAATGGGTAACCGGTTGCTTTTCCCGATGCAATAGAGTATACTGGGTTACATAAGATCGAAAAAAGTAGGACGTGCGATATGAAAAAGATCGTTGTTTTCGGAGGCGGAACAGGCCTTTCTGTTCTTCTCTCCGGACTGAAACAGTTTCCCATCGATGTGACCACCGTTATCACGGTCAGCGATAATGGCAGCAGCACCGGCGTCCTGAAAAAAGAGCTGGACATCCCTGCTGTCGGTGATGTGGGCAAAGTCCTGATCTCCATGGCCAATGTGGACGAGGACTTCACCCGTCTGCTGCGGTATCGCTTTTCCAAGGACGGCAGCTTGCACAATCATCCGGTGCGCAATATCATGCTGGCGGCTTTGATCGATATGAAAGGCAGCCTGTCCGAAGCTACCAACTATATGGCAAAACTCCTGAACGTGAAAGGAACTGTCCTCCCGCTGACGGAAGAAAAGGTGGAACTCGTCGGTAAGAGCGGAAAAAAGGAGTTTTACGGGCAGCTGGAAGTCAGCCATAATGTAAAGCATATCCGGAAGCTGGATTACGACCACAGCATCCGCATCTGTGAAACAGTCATTGAAAAGATCCGGGAAGCGGATCTGATCGTCTTCTCACCGGGGAGCCTGTATACCAGCATCCTTCCGCACCTGATCGCACCGGAGGTGACCGAGGCGCTGGATCAGGCGAAAGCGCCGATTCTGTATGTGTGCAACATCGTTACGCAGCCTGGCGAGACGGATGGATACCAGGTGAGCGACCATATCAAAGTTTTGAACAAGTATCTGCGAAAACGCAAGGTGGATCTGGTTTTGGCCAATAACAGGTCTCCTTCGCCGGAAGTAGCGGCGTATTATTATCAGACGGAAGGTAAGGAAGAGGTCAGGATCGACAGAGAGAAACTCGACAAGCTTGATGTTCGTTTGATAGAAGCCGATCTTCTGAGTATTGACAATGGAACCATCCGGCACAATTCCCTGAAAACTGCGTTCCAGATTTTCTCCTATATGATGGAGATCGACGCCGACGTATAAAAAAGCAGGAGCTGATTTGTTCAGCTCCTGTTGCTCTTTCAGGTAAGATTATCTTTTCTTCTTGGAATGCGCACCTTGCTTCCGACTGGACAGGATGAGGAAGACGACAGCTGCCAGGATCAGCAGCAGGACTACCGCCAGAACGGCCTTCAGGATTAGAGACCGCAGGGCGGGGGATGTGGGTTCCTTAGGAACGACAGGGATCGCGCGGGAAGCGGTATAGCCGCAAACATCACAGACGCCTTCTTCCTGGCCTTCGGCTTTGGAAGTGGCTTCCTTCACGGTCGACCAGGAGAAGCTGTGCTCCGCTTCATCTACACGGGTGCCGGCGGAAGTGTCGTGCCAGTGCTTGTCGGAATCGAAAGTCCAGAGCTCGGAAACGACAGGCTCCTCCACATTTGGAGTCGTGGCTGGAACAGCGGAGGGCGTTGGCGTCGGTTCTGGTTCCGGAGTGACCTCCGGACTTGCGGAAGGCTCTGTCTCAGCCGGTTCGGCAACGGGTTCTGTCTCCTCCGGTGCAGTTGGCTCCGGAGATGCAGGCTGACGCGAGGGATCGGGGATCACGGTGATCACGGCGGGGTTGGAACTGACGACATTACCTGCCCCTGCACCGACAAAGTCGCAGACAACTTTCCAACCGTTCAGCTCATAGGGAATGTTGTAGAGATACAGCTTCGCGGTGCCGTCGCCCTGTGCGGTCATGCCGGGAAACCGGGACTGCAGATTGCTGATCAAAACATACTCCGTTTCATTCGGATTGCGCAGGAGCCATTGATAGTCGCGTACATAGGTTGCAGATACTACAAACGTGGCCCAGCTGCCTTCGTTGACAGTTTCTCCACCTGGATGCTTGTAGATCGTCGGCGCCCAGACGCTGGCTGAGTATTCACGGGAGATCGTGAGCGTGGAACCGTCGGCACTGACTGTGCCGTTTACAGAGCTGTTGTTTAGATAGCAGGCCACATCGGGATTGAACTTATATCCGGAATCGGCACGTAGGATCATCTCCATCCGATACGTTTCCACATTGAACACACGGCCGGACAGATTTCCTGCCGGATCATAGAAGGCGAGACTTTCCACATGGCACCCTTCGGTGCTGGTGGAAGCGGTGATGATGCTGGGATCCATCAGGGCGACCGGCGAGGCGGAAATAGTTGTCAGTACTTTGGCGATACCGGTATCAGCGGCTGCCTGGATCGGCATGGAAAAGCCGATCGTCAGGAACATACACAGAACGAGAATCATACTGATGATACTCTTTTTACTCGTACTCATAACTCCTCCTTTCGGAATGAACAGATCGCGAAAATGAATAGAAAAATGCATATACATCCCCATGCTGTATATTATTATAGTATTTGTAAAGCCTTTGGTCAAGAAAAAAGTTCACGATATGGGATTATGGTAAATAAGACGGCACAAAATACATTGTTTTTCTCCCTGAATCTGCTATAATGGTACAGACTTCCGGGGAAACAGGAGCATACGGTATGGAAACTGGTTTAATCAGTGAAATTCGTTATCACGCGGGCAACTGCGATATCGCAGTCGTCGGAGCGGGTCATGCCGGCATCGAGGCAGCCCTGGCGGCAGCACGCCTGGGAATGGATACCGTCTGCTTCACCATCAACCTCGACAGCGTGGGGAACATGCCCTGCAACCCGGCAATCGGCGGAACAGGAAAAGGTCATCTGGTCCGTGAGCTTGACGCTCTGGGCGGTGAGATGGGAAAAGCAGCTGACCGGGCCTGTATTCAGTACCGTATGTTGAACCGCGGAAAAGGGCCGGCGGTCTATTCTCTGCGCGCGCAGGCGGATCGGCGCCGATATCAGGAAATCATGAAGCAGACGCTGGAGCGCCAGGAGAATCTGCGCGTCAAGCAGGCGGAGATCGTCGAGATCGGTGTTGAGGACGGGAAGATCGTCTCCGTGACAACAGCCAACGGCGCTCAGTATGCCTGCCGTGCGGTGATCCTCGCTTCCGGGACTTACCTATCCGGGCGTACGATCGTCGGAGAGGTGCTGCGCGCCTCCGGACCCGATGGACTTGCTGCTTCGGAGGGACTTGGCGAGCAGCTTCGAAGCCTGGGCCTCAACATGCGGCGATTTAAGACCGGCACCCCGCCGCGTATAAACGCCAGAACGGTGGATTTCTCAAAAATGGAACTGCAGGAAGGAGATCCCGAGCCAGAGACGTTTTCCTATTCAACGGAAATAGTTCCACAGAATCAGGCTGTCTGTTATCTGACCTATACCAATGAGAGAACTCACGAGATCATCCGGCAGCATCTGGACCGAAGCCCGATCTATGCCGGTGTGATCGAGGGCGTAGGCCCCCGATATTGTCCCAGTATCGAAACTAAAGTGATGACGTTTGCCGATAAACCACGGCATCAGCTCTTTGTGGAACCAATGGGGCTGAATACGGAGGAACTCTATATCCAAGGGTTTTCTTCTTCCATGCCGGAAGAGGTTCAGGTGGAAATGCTGCACACAATCGCCGGTCTGGAGCATGCGGAGATGACGCGCTGTGCCTATGCGATCGAGTATGACTGCGTAGATCCGACGGAGCTCTATGCGACCCTGGAGAGCAAAAGGATCGCAGGACTTTACGGTGCAGGACAGTTTAACGGATCTTCCGGCTATGAAGAAGCTGCCGTTCAGGGATTTGTGGCCGGGGTCAATGCGGCAAGAAAAATAAAAGGGGAGAGTCCGTTTATCCTTCGCCGCAGCGACGGCTATATCGGCACTTTGATTGACGACCTGGTCACGAAGGGAACGAACGAACCGTACCGCATGATGACGTCCCGCAGCGAGTACCGCCTGCTGCATAGGCAGGACAATGCCGATGAGCGCCTCAGTGAAACGGGATACCGGATCGGACTTGTCTCGGAAGAGCAGCTGGGAAAAGTGAAGAAGAAATACGACGCGGTGGAACGGGAATTGCAGCGGCTGGAGCAGACGCATCTGGGTCCGACAGAGGAACTGAATGCCCTGTTGGAAGAACACGGCACCAGTGCTGCATCAAGTGGTGTGTCGCTGGCGGATCTGATCCGGCGCCCGCAGCTGAGCTATACGGATCTTGCACCGTTCGACCTCGACCGTCCGCAGTTGGACAGAGCCGTGCAGAATCAGGTGGAGATCCGTCTGAAGTATGACGGCTATATCCGCAGACAGATTAAACAGGTGGAGGAATTCACCAGGATGGAGGACCATCCGCTGCCCGCCGACTTCGATTATGACGCGGTAAAGGGGCTGCGCCTTGAGGCAAGAGAGAAACTGAAAAAGATCCGCCCGTCCAGCTTTGGTCAGGCGGGCAGAATCTCCGGTGTGTCACCGGCAGATATCTCGGTTTTGATGATCTACATGGAAAGCATAGGGAGAAAAGCCGAAAAAGAATAATAGATGTACAAAGAACCGGACAGGTCTGAAGAGTAAAACAGACGGGTCCGGTTCTCATTATAAGTGATCAGTGTTTCCCTTGATACGAATATTTGTCCTTGGCTTTCTGCAGGAAAGAGACTTCCCGAATATCGGCATTCAGTAAAAGATCACAGATCTGGTTTTTGCGGTGTGTCTCCAGAAAACGGAAAATCAACAGCGTTATGCCGGCGGCGACGAAGCCGGAGAACACGCCGATCAGCAGAGCAAATAATACATCAGAAGGATAATGCGCCATCAGATAGTTGCGAGAGAGCATCATAAGAAGCACCCAGACGGCGCCGGGAATGATCCATTTTCGTCCCCGCATAAGGCAGATCGCCGTCACACCGGCCGATGCCGCGGTGACATGGCCGGAGGGGAAGGAAAACCCGTCCTCAGCGGGAGAGCCGATAAACTGCCACCATTGCCGATAGACATCCAGAGCTTCAAACGGACGTGGCCTCGCGATCCGGTCTTTCAGAATGATATTGGTAATGAGCGCACCGCAGCAGACCGCACCGAAAAGGCATACGCCCAACTTCCGGGTCCGAGGAAAGAGCATCAGAGCAATGGCGAGAAGGAAAAAGAGAATCCCCTTTTCCCCGAGAAGCGTGATGAGTTTCATAAGCGGAGTCAACAGACCGCCCATTCCCTCCGCAAGCCTGTGCGCGAAGTGAAGGATCGCGTAATCATAGGAGGCAAAGACTGTGTTGAGCCAGAGTGCACTGGATGTTGAAGCCAAATTGATCCCTTCTTTTTCAAAGACTGCGGCCATTATACCGTTTCTGTTGGAAGGATTCAAGTAAAAACGAATGATAGAAACGAAAACATGAAAAAAAGTAATGGAAACATTCCAAAAGCGAAGAACAGGGGGGTGGAAATAATTGACAAGAAATTAACATCAGCATATAATACTTCTATGGTTCCCGGATAAAAGGCACAGAACAAACCGGTTGCCGGGTTTTGTGATGGATCTGCTTTGTCGGGAATCCTTTGCATTTTAACTTGCAAGATGATCGGAGATAGGGTATGATTAATCTTGGCAGAGAGTCCAGAAAAGCCAGGTGTTTTGAATACCCGGAACGGAAAAAACACAAAAATCAACAAAGAGGGAGGTGTGCCGATGTCGTTTGAAGCAATCAAAGGCATCAGCGATGCGGAGACTCTGGCGAACGCAAAAGTAGCAGAAGCTGAGGCAAAAGCGAAGCAAATGCTGTTGGATGCGGAAACAGCCGGGAAAGCTGCTCTGGAAGCGGCAAGTGCCAGAGCTGAAGTCGAACTGAAAGAGCTCCGGCAAAAAGCGGATGTTCAGACGGCAGCAAAAACGGCTGCAATGGAAGAAAAGATTGCAGAAGAAGCGGATAAGCTCCGGAAAGCTGCGAAAGAGAAGCTGGATGCAGCTGCAGCTCTGATAGTGGAAAGGATCGTGAACAGCTGAAATGGCCATTGTAAAAATGAAAAAGCTGCGGCTGATGGCGATTCGGGCCGATAAGGACGATCTGCTTCGGGAACTGGAGAAGATCGGCTGCGTTGAAGTGTCGGAACTGGACGAAGAGCTGCTCGAAGAAGGGCTGTCACGGGAAGGCGGCGAAGCACTCGCTTTGCGAAATCAGGAAACGACGCTGCAGACGGCAATCAGCCTGCTGGACAGGTATGTTCCTGCAAAGAAGCCTCTCCTGAGCGCAAAGCCTCAGGTAGGGACCGATGTACTTCTGGACGAATCCGGCCTGAAAGCCGCACTGGAGGAAGCAGCTAGGATCAACGGGCTGGAAGAAAAGATCAAGAGGCTGACAGCAGAAGAGAACAGGCAGAAAAGCCTCATTGAATCCATGGCACCGTGGCTGGATCTGGATATGCCGCTCGGGCTGGCGGAAACAGAACGCAGCGCTGTGATTCTTGGTTCTCTTCCTGCAAAAGTTGAACTTCCAGCGGTCGTCAGCGCTGTTGAAGAAGCCTCTGAGGAGGCGGAACTGTTCCAGATCTCCGGAGATAAATCCATCAACTATGTCCTGATCGTATGCATCAAGGAGGCTGTTGCCGCTGTTCAGGAGAGCCTGAGGAGCTTCGGCTTTACAGCGATCTCTTTCTCCGGCGAGGAGAAAACAGCCAGAGATGCAACGGCTGCAGCGGAAGAGAAACTGGAAGTCCTTGCCAGAGAAAAAGAAGAAGTAACAGACGAACTGAAAGCGCAGGCTGAGTCACGGGATATGCTGAAGCTTGCTGCTGATGTGGTGGAAGCGTCTATAGCTCGCGCGGAAGCCGAGAGCAAACTGATGGGGCTCGACAGTACCATCATCCTGCAGGGATGGCTGCCCGCGGAGAAGGAAGACGTGGTCGGCGAAGTGTTTGAGCGCTATGGATGCGCGTGGGAAACCGAAGATCCGGATCCGGAGGAATATCCGGATGTCCCGGTCAAGTTGAAAAACAACCGCATCACGGATGCGCTGAACATGGTCACAAACATGTACGCGCTTCCCACATACGACGGGGTGGATCCCAACCCTCTGATGGCGCCGTTTTTTATCCTGTTTTACGGCATTATGATGGCTGACATGGGGTACGGTCTGATTATGATGATCGCAGCTCTGGTAGCTATGGCAAAGATAAAGCCGAGAAAAGGAACCCTTTCTTTCTGCCGGCTGCTTCTGTACGGCGGTATATCCACCTTTATCATGGGTGCACTGACAGGAGGCTTTTTCGGCGATGCCATCGAGCAGGTCGGCAAGATCCTCGGGAAGCCGGAAGGGTGGGGCGCTCTGCCCTATCTGTTCTCCCCCATGAAGCACAGTACATATGTACTTGTCGGCGCGATGGTCCTTGGCCTGATCCACTTGAACACCGGAATGGTGATCAATGTGGTGGAGAGAGTAAAGAAAGGCGATAAAGCCGGCGCTTTCTGGGAAGAAGGAGCCCTGTGGGTCACGCTGGTCGGTATTATTCTCTTCGCCCTGCAGGCTACAGGCATTGCAGCGATTCCCAAAACACTTGCGACTGCGGTGCTGGTGATTGGCTGTGTGATGATCCTTTACGGCGGAACGCGCGGAGCGAAAGGCATTGGCAAGCTAACCAGCATATTCGGAACGCTCTACAATACACTGACAGGGTGGTTTGGCGACATTCTGTCGTATTCCCGTCTGATGGCGCTGATGCTGGCGGGCAGCGTGATCGCAACTGTATTTAATACAATTGGCGGCATTGCCAACAACTTGATCGTGTTCATTATTATCTTCCTGATCGGGCACGGGCTCAACTTCGCGTTGAATCTGCTCGGCTGTTACGTGCACGACCTGCGTCTGCAGTGCCTGGAATACTTCGGCAAATTCTATAAGGACGGAGGCAGACCCTTCGCTCCGCTGGCAGTGAATCCCAAATATTACGAAACCATAGAAAACATAGAATAAACAGGAGGTAAACAAAATGGAGTTCTTATTTCAACATTCCGGTCTGGCAATCGGTCTTCTCGGCGCAGGTCTTGCGGCATGCCTTGCAGGTGCAGGCTCCGGTATCGGTACCGGTATTGCCGGCCAGGCAGGCGCAGGCCTCGTAACCGAGGATCCGAGCAAATTCGGTAAAGTCATGATCCTGCAGGTCATTCCTGGTACGCAGGGTCTGTATGGTCTGGTCGTTTTCTTCGTTGCCATTATGAATATGGGTCTTCTGAGCGGGACCGCGGCCGACCTCAGCTTTGTGGAAGGCTGCCGTTATTTCGCAGCGTGCCTTCCCATCGGCATCGGCGGTCTTGTGACGGCAAAGTATCAGGGCATGGTTGCGGCATCTTCCGTCAGCCTTCTTGCCAAAAATCCCGATCACTGGGCCAAGGGCATGATTCTTTGCATCACGGTTGAGTTCTACGCCATTCTCTCCCTTCTGGCTTCGATGATGATGCTGATGTCCATTTGATCATTCCCCAAGCTTACAAAATAAAGCAGAACGGAGAATATCAATATGAAGGGCACGGAAAAAATCATTGCGCATATTGAGGCTGACGCACAGGCGAAAGCAGATGAGATCTTCACCGCTGCAGAGCGGAAATGCGCAGAAATCAAGGAGAAATACGATGAAAAGGCCGCTAGTCTTTATACCGACAAGATTCGGGAAGGTGTGAAAGCCTGCCAGGATAAAGAGGACAGCGCACTTCGTATTTCCAGCATGGAGGCTAAAAAGAGCATTCTTTCCGTGAAACAGGAAATGGTATCCCAAAGCTTCGCGGCGGCAAGGGAAAAGATCGTGAACCTGCCGAAAGAGCAGTATGTGGCTTTCCTGGCGAAACTGGCTGCTCAGGCAAGTGTCACGGGAGATGAAGAGATCATCCTCAATGCCAGAGACAGGGAAGCCGTTGGCGAAGAAGTGGTGGCAGCAGCCAACGCTGCTGTTACCGGAGGGAAGATGACCCTTTCCGATACAACGGGAGATTTTTCCGGTGGTCTGATCCTCAAACGGGGAAATGTTGAGGCAAACTGTACGGTCGAACTGCTCGTAGACCTCAAACGCGGAGATCTCTCCGCAAAGTTGGCGGAAGTACTTTTTGGTAATTAGTGTTTCCATGAGCGACGCAGAGCAATACCTGATGCTATGCAAACACTGATCGACTGAAAGGAGAACAAATTGGCCATCAAAAAAGAGGATTATTTATACATTTCCTCCCTGCTGCGCGCGCGGGAAGGCCGCATGCTCTCCCGGGAAAAGGCGGAAAGAATGCTGGATGCACCCGGATTTGAGGAGTGTGCCAAAATGCTTGCGGACAGCGGCTATGAGGATATGTCCCAAATGAATATCAAGGCGATCGAAGACAGCCTTTCGGATCGCCGTGCGGCAATATTCAAAGAGATGGAGTCACTGGTACCAAATGCTGCGATCCTGGATCTGTTCCGCATCAAGTATGATTATCACAATGCCAAAGTTCTGATCAAATCCGACGCTATGAACATTGATGAGAGCACCTTGCTCTCCGATTCCGGACGTGTAGCGCCTGAGCTGATCAAAAAGCGTTTTCAGGAGGACAAGCTCCGTGATCTGCCGGGACTCCTCGGTACAGCGGCGGAGGAAGCGAGAAACCAGCTCAGCCGCAGTGGAAATCCACAGCTTGCCGACTTTATTCTGGACAAGGCATATTTCGCGGAACTGCGGGAACTGGCAGATGTTCTGGAGAGTGACTTTGCAAGAGGATATGCGGCTATTCTTGCAGACAGCACCAATCTGAAAAGCGCAGTGCGAATCCTTCGCATGGGGAAGGATATCGGATATCTGAAAGAAGCGCTGGTCCCGGGCGGCAGTGTGAGCGAAGAGAGGATCGGCTCCGGCATCAGCGGAGAGGGTATCGCGTCGGTTTTTGCCGGTACCAGTCTCTCAAATGCGGCTGTTCTCGGTGCTGACGCCGTGAGCGGCGGAACTCTTACGGCTTTTGAGCTGGCGTGCGACAATGCCATCGAGCGGTATCTCGAGGACGCCAAGCTCGTTCCATATGGGGATGCTCCGGTAATTGCATATCTTGCCGCGACAGAAAACGAACTTACGGCAGTCAGGATGATACTTACGGGCCGCCTGGCGGGGGTATCTCCGAATACGATCCGGGAAAGGCTGCGTGATCTGTATGCTTAAAATAGCGGTTATCGGCGGTAAAGACACCGTCATCGGCTTCAAGGCTGTCGGTCTGGAAGCCTGCCCGGCATCCAATGCGGCTGAAGCTTTGCAGGCTCTGAGAAGTCTGACAAAGGAAGACAGCGAGTACGCGATCATCTACATCGAGGAAAAACTCGCACAGGAGCTGCAGCATGAGATCGACAAGTTCAAGGACAGCCCGACCCCCGCGATCATAATGATTCCGGGACGGGAAGGCTCCATGGGCCTTGGACAGACAGCACTCAGGGCAGCTGTCGAACGTGCCGTCGGCACCAATATACTCGGCGACTAATAGTTGAAAGGAGATAAAGAATGAGCGGAACGATTACAAAAGTTTCCGGCCCGCTTGTCGTGGCTGAGGGCCTCGCGGATGCCAACGTATCTGACGTTGTCCGTGTCGGCTCCCAGCATCTGATTGGCGAGATCCTTAATATGACCGGGGATAAGGCATCGATCCAGGTCTACGAAGAGACCTCCGGCCTTGGCCCTGGAGCAGATGTGGTAACGACCGGATTGCCGATGTCCGTCGAACTGGGACCCGGCATGCTGGATAATATCTACGATGGCATTCAGCGCCCTCTGCCTGAGATGCGTGCTCTCACAGGAGACTCCATCACACGTGGTACCGATGTGCCTGCACTGAACCGTGAAAAGAAATGGGAGTTTATGGCAGTTGCTGCACCGGGCGACAAACTGGTGGCAGGTGATGTGCTCGGAACCGTACAGGAAACGAGCGCGATCCTCCATAAGATCATGGTACCTCCCGGTTTAAAAGGAACGCTGAAAAGCATTTCCAGTGGCACCTATACAGTGACCGAGAAGATCGCCGTGCTGACCGACGAAAAGGGCATTGACCATGATCTTACCATGACTCAGCGCTGGCCGGTGCGTATTGCGAGACCTTATACGAAAAAATACGTTCCCAGCCGCCCGATGAACAGCGGTCAGCGTATCATCGATACACTGTTCCCCATCGCAAAAGGCGGCACTGCAGCCGTTCCCGGACCGTTCGGATCCGGCAAGACCGTTGTGCAGCATCAGCTGGCAAAATGGTCCGATGTCGATATCGTGATCTATATCGGCTGCGGCGAACGCGGCAATGAGATGACTGACGTTCTGATGGAATTCCCTGAATTGAAGGACCCGAGAAACGGCGAACCTCTGATGAAACGTACGGTCCTGATCGCGAACACGTCAGATATGCCTGTCGCGGCGCGAGAAGCTTCCATCTATACCGGCATTACGATTGCCGAGTATTTCCGTGACATGGGCTATGACGTTGCAGTCCTGGCCGACTCTACGTCCCGGTGGGCGGAAGCTCTTCGTGAAATGTCAGGACGTCTGGAAGAGATGCCCGGTGAAGAAGGCTATCCCGCCTATCTGGCCTCCCGTCTGGCGCAGTTCTATGAGAGAGCTGGCGTGGTCGAATGCCTCGGATCCGATGATCGACAGGGTTCGGTCACGGCAATCGGCGCTGTTTCACCTCCGGGCGGCGATATTTCAGAACCCGTCTCGCAGGCAACGATGCGTATCGTCAAAGTGTTCTGGGCTCTGGACTCGTCCCTGGCATATGCCCGTCACTTCCCGGCCATCAACTGGCTGACTTCCTACTCACTGTATGTGGACACACTGCGGGCATGGTACACGGAGCAGTTCGGTGAGACCTATATGCAGAACCGTGAAAAAGCGATGCATATCCTCCAGGAAGAGAGTGAGCTGCAGGAGATCGTCCGACTGGTCGGCCAGGATGCTCTTTCTCCCGGTGACCGCCTCACTATGGAGACTGCGAAAATGATCCGCGAGGACTTTCTCCAGCAGAATGCCTTCGTGGATGAAGACGCCTATTCCTCCTACCGCAAACAGTTCCGCCTGCTGGATATCGTTCTGAAATACGATGTGCTGTGCAGGGAAGCGCTGGAAAAAGGCAGCGACATGGACGCTCTCTTTGCCATCGAAGCACGTGAGAAGATCGGCCGTGCAAAAATGGCGGATCCCAACGCCTTTGACGAAGCCTATGACGCGATCGAAGCCCAGATGAAAGCTGAGATCGACCTTGTGATTGCCGGAGGTGAGGACGCATGATTAAAGAGTATAAAACCATAAGAGAGATCGCGAGTCCTTTGATGATCGTTGAGCACGTCGAAGGTGTCACCTATGACGAGTTGGGCGAGATTGAACTTCCCAACGGCGAAGTCCGCCGCTGCAAAGTCCTGGAAGTGGAAGGCGACCGTGCGGTCGTTCAGCTGTTCGAAGCGGCACAGGGTATCAACCTGGCTGAATCAAAAGTGCGTTTTCTCGGCCATCCGCAGCAGCTGGCCGTGTCAGAAGATATGCTTGGCCGTGTTTTCAACGGCATGGGCATGCCGATCGACGGCGGACCGGATATTCTGGCTGACGCACACAAAGATATCAACGGTCTTCCCATGAACCCCGCAGCCCGCGCATATCCGGCCGAGTTCATTCAGACCGGTATCTCTACGATCGACGGCCTGAATACGCTGGTCCGCGGACAGAAGCTTCCAATCTTCTCCGGATCCGGTCTGCCGCATGCGGCACTGGCTGCGCAGATCGCGCGTCAGGCGCGCGTGCTTGGCGACAATGAGACATTTGCCGTCGTGTTTGCCGCTATCGGCATTACGTTCGAGGAGTCGGAGTACTTCATCAACGACTTCCGCCGCACAGGCGCCATTGATCGTACCGTCGTCTTCTCCAACCTTGCGAATGACCCGGCGGTAGAACGTATTTCCACGCCGCGTATGGCGCTGACTGCCGCTGAGTATCTGGCGTTTGAAAAGGACATGCAGGTCCTGGTTATCCTGACGGATATCACAAACTATGCGGAAGCGCTCCGTGAAGTCTCTGCGGCCAAGAAGGAAGTGCCCGGCCGGCGCGGCTATCCAGGCTATCTGTACACCGACCTTGCAACGCTGTATGAACGTGCCGGCCGCCGTCAGGGCAAGAAGGGTTCCATCACCATGATCCCGATCCTGACCATGCCGGAAGATGACAAAACGCACCCGATCCCCGACCTTACCGGCTACATCACCGAGGGCCAGATAATCCTGAGCCGTGACCTGCACCGCAAGGGCATCGTGCCTCCTGTCGATGTTCTGCCGTCGCTAAGCCGCCTGAAAGATAAGGGCATTGGTGTGGGCAAAACGAGAGAAGACCACGCTGGCACAATGAACCAGCTCTTTGCGGCGTACTCCCGCGGCAAGGACGCCAAGGAACTTATGACGATCCTGGGTGAAGCAGCCCTTTCCGATGACGATAAACTGTTTGCCAAGTTTGCCGATGAGTTCGAGAAAGTCTATGTCAGTCAGGGTAACGACACCAACCGCAGCATCGAAGAGACACTGAACATCGGCTGGGATCTGCTCCGAATCCTGCCGCGCCGCGAACTCAAGCGTATTAAAACGGAATACATTGAGAAATACCTTGGCAGTGAATGATCGGGCGAGGTGATACAAAATGGCTGGAACTGCTGTGACACCGACCAGAATGGTCTTGAATCAGCTGAAAGGCAGACTGAAGACCGCCCGGCGAGGCCATAAGTTGCTCAAAGACAAGCGCGATGAGCTGATGCGGCAGTTCATGGATGTTGTGAAGGAAAACAAGGCTCTGCGTATCCGCGTGGAAAAAGGCCTGACCGCTGCTTTCTCCTCTCTGCAGGTGGCAAGCGCGATCATGTCACCCGAGATGCTGGAGCAGGCGCTGCTTTATCCGAGACAGAGCGTTGAGCTGGATATGAAATTCCGCAACATCATGAGCGTCAATGTACCGCTGTACAGCTTTACCACAAAAAACAACGACCCGTCAGAGATCTATCCCTATGGTTTCGCCCAGACATCCGGCGAACTGGATGATGCGCTGGACAAAATGGCCCGGGTTTTCGAAGATATGCTGAAGCTTGCACAGATCGAAAAAACGATGCAGCTGCTGGCAGAAGAAATCGAAAAAACACGTCGCCGCGTCAATGCGCTGGAATATGTCATGATCCCGGAACTGGAGCAGAACATCAAATACATTTCCATGAAACTGGAAGAAAACGAAAACTCCACAAAGGTTCGTCTGCTGAAGGTCAAGGAAATGGTTCTGCAGGATGCCCATCATTATTCTTGAATAGAATAACGAAGAGGAAGAAGCCGCCCGCTGGGCGGCTTCTTCCTCTTCGTCTGAGTTTTATGATTTGTTACGAAATCAGACTTGACTTTTTTTGGAAAACAATAGAAAATAAATCATCTATGCTAAAAAATGAAGGAAGGACAGAAAGTGTATAAAACAATTCTGGGAAGTTTGCGAGAGTATAAAAAACCGGCAATTCTGACCATGGTCCTGATCGTCGGCGAGGTGTTTTTTGAAGTCTTGATCCCGTTTTACACGGCGAGGCTTGTAAATAACATCAAAGCCGGTGTGGAGATGCAGGAAATGCTGCGGCTGGGGCTTATCCTTGTCGTGATGGCGCTGCTCTCCCTGGCCTGCGGCGCTGTTGCCGGCTATACTTGCGCCAATGCCTCAACAGGCTTTGGCAAAAATCTTCGCAGGGATGTGTTTGAGAGAATCCAGAGCTTTTCTTTTGAGAACATCGACAAGTTCTCGACCTCGTCCCTGGTCACGAGGATGACGACCGACATCACGAATGTGCAGTTCGCTTTTATGATGCTCATCCGCGTCGCGATCCGTTCACCGCTGATGATGGTATTTGCCATAGTTATGGCATATTACATGGGCGGTTCTCTGGCCACAACATTTGTAGTGATTATTCCGGTCCTTGTCGCCGGCTTTCTCTTAATCGCCAAATATGCGATGCCTGCGTTTCGGGCGGTCTTCAAAAAATACGACCGCATGAACGAATCGATCGAGGAAAATGTACGTGCGATGCGTGTGGTGAAGGGGTTTGCGCGTGAGGAATATGAAAAGGAAAAGTTCAACAAAGCCTCCGACAACATCCGGAAGGATTTCACACACGCGGAACGTATTGTCGCGCTGAATTCCCCGCTGATGCAGCTGTGCCTGTATTTTAACATGGTTTTTGTCCTGTACGTAGGTTCCAAACTGATCATTTCCAGCGGCGGCCGGACGATCGATGTCGGCCAGATCTCAGCAATGCTGAGCTACGGTATGCAGGTGCTGATGTCGCTGATGATGATCTCCATGATCTACGTGATGCTGACGATGTCGGTGGAGGCCATGCGCCGCATCACCGAAGTGCTGACGGAGGAACCGTCGATCAAAAGCCCCGGCTTCGCGGCGACATTTGTTCCGAACGGATCGGTTGATTTTGAAGGTGTATCTTTCAAATATTCCGCGGGAGCAGAGGCGAACGCGCTTTCAAACATCGATCTCAATATCCGCTCCGGGATGACGGTGGGCATCCTGGGCGGAACCGGTGCTGGAAAGACAACGATGATCCAGCTGATTCCCCGGCTGTATGAAGCGACAGAAGGTACAGTCCGTGTCGGTGGCATAGATGTGAAAAACTACGACATGGCCACGCTGCGCGACGCAGTTGGGATCGTGCTGCAGAAAAACCAGCTCTTTTCCGGAACGATCCGCGATAATCTGCTCTGGGGCAATCCGGAGGCTACGGAAGAGGAAATCCGGGAGGCGTGCAAGCTCGCGCAGGCCGATGAGTTTATCCAGAGCTTTCCGGAGGGATATGACACCTGGATCGAACAGGGCGGAACCAATGTGTCTGGCGGCCAGAAGCAACGCCTGTGCATTGCCAGGGCTCTGCTGAAAAAGCCGAAGATCCTGATTCTTGACGATTCTACCAGCGCGGTGGATACCAGAACCGATGCGCTGATCCGTGAAGGCTTCCGCTCGTATATCCCTGAGACCACCAAAATCATCATAGCGCAGCGTGTGGCATCGGTCGAGGACGCGGACCTGATCCTGGTCATGGACGGCGGAAAGATCGCTGATATGGGTACCCATGAGGAACTCATGCAGAAAAGCGAGATCTATCGCGAGATCTATGAGCAGCAGAACAGGGGAGGTGAGATCCATGAATAAGACAAGGACTGCCCTGAGCGATAATATGTCCTCTCTGAAGCGCGTGGTCAAAAAACTCTTTGGCTACTATCCGCGTCTGGCTCCGTTTATGGTCTTCTGCATCCTGTTTGCTGCAGTGGTCTCATCGATCCCGGCTCTGTTCATCCAGAAAGTGCTGGCTGTGGTCGAAGAATGGTACGTGTCCAGAGACTGGGCAGCCGCCAGACCTGAGATCCTGAGCTATCTGCGCCTTTTGGGTACGCTGTACATTCTGTCTCTTCTGGCCACATTCGCGCAGACGCAGTTAATGGCATATATGTCACAGGGATTTCTGAACAAGCTACGGCAGGAGATGTTTGATGGCATGCAGGATCTCCCCATTCGCTACTTCGACACCAACCGACACGGCGACATCATGAGCCACTACACCAATGATATCGATACCCTGCGGCAGCTGGTATCGCAGGCACTCCCGGTCATGATCCAGTCAGGTGCTATCGTACTGATCGTATTTGCCATCATGCTGTATTTCAGCGTCTGGATGACGCTGGTACTTCTGGCAGGCGTGGTCGCCATGTTCTTTGTTGTAAAAAAGATCGGCGGCGGTTCCGCTACCTATTTCATGAAGCAGCAGAAAGCCATCGGAGTGATGGAAGGTTTCGCCCAGGAGATGATGAGCGGGCAAAAAGTAATCAAGGTCTTCAATCACGAAGAGGCAAGCATTGCTGATTTCGACAAGGTCAATGATGCGCTGTATGAGGACAGCCGCCGAGCCAATGCCTATGCCAACATTCTGGGACCCATCATGAACAATATCGGCAATACTCTCTATGTCGTTCTTGCTCTGGCGGGAGGCGTATTCCTGCTCTCCGGCATTCCCAACATCAGCATTTCGGGAATGCCTTTCAGCATCCCCATTCTGGTGCCGTTTTTGGGTATGGCAAAGCAGTTTACCGGCAACGTGAACAATCTGTCGCAGCAGATGAACGCGATCGTCATGGCGGGGGCTGGCGCGAGCCGTGTGTTCCAGCTGATCGATGAAGAGCCGGAGACGGACGGCGGATACGTTACACTTGTCAATGTCACAGAAGACGAGAACGGAAACCTTACCGAGACAGAGGAGCACACCGGCAGATGGGCATGGCGTCATCCGCATCAGGCTGACGGGACGGTCACGTACACCCCACTGAGAGGCGATGTGCGTATGTTTGATGTGGACTTTGCCTATGAAGAAGGCAAGGATGTGCTGCACGACATCACCCTCTATGCCGAACCGGGGCAGAAAGTGGCATTTGTAGGTGCGACCGGCGCCGGAAAGACCACGATCACAAACCTGATCAACCGGTTTTACGATATCGCCGACGGCAAGATCCGGTACGATGCCATCAACGTCAATAAGATCAAGAAGAAAGATCTGCGCAGGTCTCTTGGCCTCGTTCTTCAGGAGACCAACCTGTTCACAGGGACGGTCATGGAAAACATCCGTTACGGGCGCCTTGACGCGACTGATGAGGAGTGCATGGAAGCGGCGAGACTTGCCGGCGCTGACGACTTCATCCGAAGGCTGCCGGCCGGATATCAGACGATGCTCTCCAACAACGGCAGCAACCTGTCCCAGGGACAGCGACAGCTGTTGGCGATTGCCCGCGCGGCGGTTGCTGATCCGCCAGTTATGATCCTCGATGAAGCGACATCTTCCATCGATACAAGAACCGAAGCGATCGTTCAGCGAGGCATGGATAAACTGATGGAAGGCCGCACGGTATTTGTGATCGCGCATCGTCTGTCCACCGTCATGAACTCTGATGTGATCATGGTCCTTGACCACGGCAGGATCATTGAACGCGGCAGCCACGAAAGCCTGCTCGCTCAGAAGGGAACGTACTATATGCTCTATACGGGAGCGTTCGAACTCGAATAAAGATAAAGGCGAAAAAATTGACCTCTTCCCCAAAACGGGAAGAGGTCAGTTTTGTTTGAAAAGGATTACAGTCAGTCAGCTATGACGCTCATGGCAGCAGCAAACCAATTACCGCTTGTAGTCACGAAAGCGAGTTCATAAGCGTTTTCCAGCATATAGCTGTATTGTTCATACCAGCTCGTTGCCGTGAGCTCTGCCGAATAGATCACGGTACAGGTGAAGCAATAATCTCCGACCTGCCGGAAATTCTCATAACGCAGGTCCTTGTAATCTGTGGCTGTTTTGGATGCCCAGATCATAGCCTCTTTGGAGGCAAGAACGTAGTTGTACAGATCGGTCCCGGGAAGAATTCTGGCCAGAAGATTCCAGTACCGCGTTACGTCAAAGGCATTGGCGGAATAATTCATATAGGCATTGAAGAACTGCTCGGCGATCGGCTGATATTCCGCTGCCAGCGAAGGATCTCCAGCGGGGAAGAAGGTGAATTTCCCTTCGGCAGAAGCTACTGGGATTAGTTCGTTGCCCGAAGAATCCACCGCAGAAACAGCCGGGATGGTATAGAGCCCTTCAAACCGATACTCGTTTACTCTGTAGTCAGACCCGCCGGTGTAGAGTTCCAGATATTTGAGGATGCCGGGGGATGAAGAAACGACATCTTTCTCTGTGAGAGGAATGCCGTTTACCGAGACACTGACGTCGTTTGGCGCTGTGATGGAGAGCGTATAAGATCCGGAATCCGCCTGATAGTGAACACCATCTGCTGTTTCACTGACGGGATTCAGTTCTTCTCCTGATGCGTTCTGGACTGAAATATCTCCATAAAGCGGGCCGACCGTATAACGGACAAAAGAAGGTCTGTCCGGGAACGAGGATTCCAGCGGTGTCAGATCGGGAATATCAATATGCTCTTCCGTAAGATAAGAGGGACCGACAGGCTTCCCGTTCACAAATACCGTGTTGCCTTCCAGAGCGTCGATGGTAACGACAGCGGAATTCAACCGTTCTGTAATGACGGACGGGCTGACCGTACCTACGGTCCAGTGATGGCGGCCGAATCCGGGAGCATCATCCGTCGGGACAAGTTCCACATAGCAGAGATCGCTGGGACCGGAACGAACGGCATAAACAGCAAGATCGTTCGTATTGAGCCGTTTTTCACTGCGGTAGGTGAGAGGCAGAGAAGTATCGACAGTGGAGAGGTATTCTTCATAGAGTACGGAGGCATCTTCAAACTCCGTGAGTTCCAGATCCATATTCTGCTGCGCCATGGTGACGATGCTCTCGGCAGTCTGATCCGCAAGGAACTCCTCGATCACGATCTCCGGACGGGTCTGCTCATAGACATCAAGATATCTATACAGGACGACACAGCCGATCGCTCCGATGATCAGCAGAAACAGAGCCCAGAGGATCAGGAAACGTCCCCAGCGTTTTTTTGCACGTTTATGCTCCAAATCAGGCGCCCCCTTCCACAACGATAAAGCCCGTCGGGATCCGGCGCGGCCCTGTGATGGACGCACAGTTGTTGATGATTTCATTGCCGTAAACCATGACGGAAGAAGATCCGCCGTCCAGATTACCGGCATTGACGGCGCCGTACTCCAGCATGATATTCACGATATCCTCCATCGTGGCACCGAGCGTGTTGATGCTGCGGCCGTCCAGAACCAAAAGCAGGAGAGCACCGTCTTCCCGCTGCCCAATGGCTGTCCGGGGATTGACGCCGCCACCCAGATTCTGATACTGTACCTGGCCGTTGATGATCAGAGAAGAAGCAAGTCCGTCATGGGTAATAAAGCTTACACCCCATTTCATTCCCATGGCAAGCGCCTCATTCCCTGTCATGGACCCTACGATCAGGATCCCGTCCTGATCCAGTCCGACGATACTGTAGCCGGCATAGGCGTTTCCATAGATGATCTCACCGTTCGTGATGACAAGCCCCTGCGGGGTGCCGCCGTGACCGGTTCCGTTTTCATCGGGGAAACCGCCGGCATTGATCCCGGCGATGCCGTTGTACTTGGCGACCATATCTGTGAGCTGCAGTCCGGGCTTCGTTATGAACTGATCGGAAGTACCAAGGATCACATCGGTGGGGTCATAAACGATCAGAAGCTTGCCTTTACAGGTTCCTTCGGCAATTTCGATCAGGTCCACACGTTTGTTCTCTTCTGCTTTTTCCACTCTGGAAATATGGATCAGAGAGGTGTTAACGGATTCCGTGGCTACATTCTCTGTGCTTTCACTTTTATACTGTTCCAGTTCTTCCTCTGAAAGAAAAATACCGGAGATCCAGCGGATAGCGCTGGTTTCGCGGACAGAACGACAGAACATGCCGGTAATCGTGGGTGAGGGGCCTTTTTCCAAGACCCAGACGACACCGACTAAAACGACAGTGAGACACAGCAGAGTAACGCCAAGAAAGGCAAAGAACCTTCCAATCGGATTGCTGCGCGGTCTGCGTCTGTTTTGAGAATCTTTTTTCATAAAAGGGATCTCCAAAAACTCAGGATCAGTTTGGTATTCTATCATTCCTGAGAAACCTCGTCAAGCATTCATCCATCACACTGGGTAATTGCTCTGTTGCGCTGCCGGGATTCTTCTGATATAATGAAAAAAACTGTTGATTCAGGTGATGGAGATGGCTCTCGACAAAGATTATTTTGACTCGATCCGTATCGATGTGATTAAGAAAAAATACTATAACGGCAACAAAGTGCATGCCATCCTGGAAGAAATCCGGGAACAGGCGGAAAAATTGAATGCAGAAAACGCGGAACTGCGGGCAAAACTGAATGAGCAGAATGGACAGCGCATGGAAATGGGAGACGCGATCCTGACAGCGCAGCGGATTTCCAGGGAGATCATCCAACGGGCCAACAGCCGTGCGGCTGCGATCATTGCTGACGCGGAAAAAAGAAGCGCTGAATTGAGCGGCAGAACGGAAAAACATACAGAATATGCCGCCCAGAAGGTTGAAGAGTGTCTGAATGCTGTAAGAGAAGCTCAGGAAAAGAGCATCGAAGCCATTAATGAAAGCCTCCAGAATTTTCTCATCGGTCTCTATTCCGAGGACCAGGAAGAGGAACCGCCAGATATTTCTGAGATGCAGCGCACGATTAACACTATTGCCCGGGACATCAATTCCCTGGAATCGGAAGATCCATAATAAACATAAACCGGAAAAAAGAAAGACAGCAGGATCATTCCCAGATCCTGCTGTCTTCTGTTTCACGGGGGACCGGATCCATGACAGGAACACCGGCCAGTTCAAAAGTCCTGCGAATGCGCTGTGCAACGATGCGAACTTCCGCCGGAGCATCGTCGGCGGGCATTGTCAGGATAAAGCGCCTGCCTTTATGCGGGAGACCGGTCAGGATGTCATACAGAGCATCCAGATTTTCTCCGTACCAGTCTTCCCAATCCATTTTAGAACGTAGTTCTTCGTAAAGAGCGGGAATATCTGCGCAGGAGGAAAAATCCAAAAAAACAGTTCCCGTAAGTTGCTGCATCATCGCAAAACAGGCTTCTTCTATCTCTGCAAGACTCCCGGAAAAGTCCCGGGTATACCAAGGATCAGCAATCGATTCTTCTGGCCGACCGACGTATTCAAGAAGATTGTGGTATTTACCGTCCGGATCACCATGGAAGATGCGGCGTGCGTCCCAGCGATTTTCTTCATCCATCCCGATGATCAGATCATAAGCGTCATAGTCGCTGCGGGTGATCTGCCTGGCTGTGATTCCGGAACAGTCCAGCCCCCTCTCTTCGAGCAGGCGACGCATCGGGGGGTATACTCCGTTTCCAATCTCTTCCGTTGTCGTAGCAGCAGAGGAGATCTCATATTCATCAGAAAGACCGACGCGATGGATGAGATCACGAAAAACAAGCTCGGCGGCCGGACTGCGGCAGATGTTGCCGTGGCAGATAAACAGTATTCTTATCAAGTGCGATCAGCCTCCTGAAAAGCCGTATTCTGCCGTGTTTTACCGCGATTTGCCGCGCGGAAAAACCTGTGAATAAAAATGTGACTCTCTCACGGAAACGGCAAAATGCGGCAAGATGTGCAAGATATGGCAAGTCAATGCCATCAACGGTAGTCAAATGGCAGTAAAACAGGGGCTGGTTACTACCGTCAGGCTGGGAAAAATCGAAGGACGAGAAACCTGAGAAGATTCCGCTTGATAATGAAGAATCAAACTTCCGTAAAATGCTTGACAGGAGCTTTCTCCGAGCAGAGAACTCCCATCTGAGGGACCAAAGTTGTGAAATGTTCAGTTGCATTATGATAATTGATCGCATCCCGGTCTTTCCAGGTTTCAATAAAGGCAAAGACACAGGGATCCTCAAGGCACTGATTCAGTGTATAGGAGATACATCCTTCTTCAGCCTGCGAGGCTTTTACAAGCTGCAGTCCCAGTTTTTTGTATGCTTCAATATTTTCCGGTTTTACCGTACGTTCAGCATAGATTTTGATCATGTTCATAACCTCCTTTGGTGATAACTTGTTTCCGATTACAGAACAGACTGGGTTTTGATCTATCCGCCGATCTGACTCATCATTTGGTGTTCTGTAATCATATCTTCTTCATCAAAGCGGTGGGCGCGCGGTTTTCTGAAGATCACCTCCCGCAGAACCTGCTCCAACTCGGAATCAGAGCAGCCATCCCGTAAAAGACTGCGCAGGTCTGCTGTGGAGGCAAAGGAAAGACATGGCTTCAGATCACCGGTGCTTGTCAGCCGGACACGGTTGCAGCTGGCACAGAACTTATGACTTACGGCGTCGATGAAGCCGAGCTTTCCCAACAGGGCATCGCTCTCATAGTAGTGCGCCGGCCCGTTTCCTCTCTTCTCATCGGTGGGATGAAGATCCGACCACCGTGTTTTCAGCAGGTCAACGATCTCATCGGATTCCACGCAGTGCAGTTTGCTGCCGTAACCGATAGGCATCAGCTCAATAAAACGTACGTCAACGGGGAGCTCTCCGGCTATAGCAGCGAGAGAGAGAATATCATCCCTGTTTTCCTCCAGCAGAACGGTGTTGACTTTGGTCCGCAGACCACGATCCACACATTCCGCGAGGAGACGGCGCAGTTCACCCGTCTCGTTTTTTGCAAATCCGGTGATCGCACGGTATTTTTCGTCATCCAGTGTGTCCATACTGATCGTAACAGCATCCAGACCGCCTCGACATAAAGCGTCGAGGTTTTCAGCCAGAAGGATGCCATTGGTCGTCAGAGTGACCTGCTCCACACCGGGAAGCGATTTGAGTTCGGAGATAAACGAAGCACATCCTTTTCGCACCAGAGGCTCGCCGCCCGTGACTTTATAGTTGACAATACCGAGGTTTACAGTCGCCCGGCAGATGCGGAGGATCTCTTCATAGCGCAGGATATTGTCGTGCGTTTCGGGAGCCGGTCCGTTCGGCATACAGTAACGGCAGCGCAGATTGCAGCGATCCGTGATGGAAATGCGCATATAGTTGATATTTCGGGAGAATTGATCAAGCATGAGAAACAGTCCTGTAACAGTATTACTTACGGTTCTATTTTACACAAATGAACAGCAATTGCAAGTGAGAAACAAAATGGGCTGCAATTGGATCCTTTGAAAATGGAATCACAGAATGCAGGAACAGGTGTTTCAGATTGACCAAGGATAAAAAATGGCATATAATTCATGAAAAAGCGGGATAATGGGCAGGAGGGTACACGTATGACGGAAAGAGAAGCCATTGCCTATATCGAGGATTATACCTGGAGCACCAGCCGGCTCGGCCTGGAACGGACCCGGGAGCTGCTGAAAAAACTGGGAGATCCGCAAAAAAGGCTCCGTTTTGTCCATGTTGCGGGCAGCAACGGCAAGGGAAGCACCTGCGCCATGCTGGATTCGATCCTGCGCCGGTCCGGGTTTCGAACAGGCCTGTACACGTCGCCGTATATCCAGGACTTCTGTGAACGGATGAGGATCGACGGGGAAAACATACCCGGCGATACACTTGCCGAAATAACAGAACAGGTACGTTTTTTCGCGGATCAGATGGAAGACCATCCCAGCCAGTTTGAACTGGTGACAGCGATCGCCATGCAATACTTTTTGCAGGAAAAATGCGACATCGTTGTTCTGGAAGTGGGAATGGGCGGCGCACTGGACTCCACCAATGTAATCGACGCACCGGAAGTGGCAGTGATCACCAACATCGGACTGGAACACACCGAGTATCTGGGCGATACGATCGAAAAGATTGCGGAAACCAAGGGAGGCATCATTAAGGAAGGCTGCAAGACGGTGTGTTATGAGAGTAACCCGGACGCGCTGGATGTGTTTCGCAGAATCTGCGGAGAACGTGGGGCGGAATTTATTCTTGCTGCAGCTGAGGACCTGCAGCCCCGGTCACATGATCTGACCGGACAGGAGTTCTTCTGGAAAGGAGACTGTTATTATCTCTCCTTGCTCGGCGAACATCAGGTTCGCAATGCCGGCGTTGTGCTGCAGACAACGGAAGCGCTGCGCGAAAAAGGATGGCAGATCCCGGAGGAAGCTGTTCGGGAAGGACTGGCGAAAACCGTGTGGCCGGCTCGGTTTGAGGTCTTGAGTAGAAATCCGCTCTTTGTACTGGACGGCGGTCATAATCCCCAGTGTGCGGAAGCGCTGGCTCGAAATGTGAGGGACTATCTGCCGGATACAAAACTGTGTGTTCTGACCGGTGTGCTGAGAGATAAGGACTATCCGCAGATGATGGAGGAAATATCGCCGTTCGCCGATTCATTCGTATGTGTAACACCCGAAAGTCCGCGTGCGCTGTCTGCTGGCGAACTGTGTACCCTGTTGACTGATCGTGGGAAAAATGCGGCTGCCTGCGATACGATAGAAGAAGGCATCCAGAAGGCGCTGGAATCAGGAAAACCGGTCCTGGCATTCGGATCGCTTTACATGGCCGGAGCGGCCAGAACCGCTTTCCCGCATGTGAAAAAGGCATGCCAGCGAAAAGAAGCAAAAACCAGAAAGGCGATCCTGACAGAAGAGAAAAGAAATGAGAAGACCAGAGAGATCTGCGGCTTGATCCGCGAAAGCTATGCCTATCGGAAAGCAAAGACTATTCTGGTTTATAAAGCATTTGGCGATGAAGTAAGTCTGAAAGATCTGGAAATGCTGGCGAGAGAAGACGGAAAAGCGCTGGTGTATCCCCGCTGCCTGGAGCAAGGACAAATGCTTGCGCTTCTCCCGGATGATGAAGACGAGTGGAAGAGGCACCCGTTCGGCATGATTGAGCCGATCCTGGAACGATCGACGGTCGTTCCACAGGAAGAGATCGATCTTGTTCTGTGCCCGGGACTGGCTTTTGACAAAAGCGGGGGACGGCTGGGCAGAGGAGCCGGTTTTTATGATCGGTTTCTCCCGGGCTGTACGCGGGCTGTTATTGCCGGCGTCTGCTATTCGGAACAGGTAATGGATGGTATTTTCAGAGAAGAATTTGATCATCCGATGGATGTTCTTTTTACAGACCAGGGAGAATACACATGCCACGGACAGGACTTGTCATAAAACAGCGGCTGTGATAGAATACGGCGGCTCAGGGAGAACAGAATGCTGAGAGGAAGGATACAAAAGACGATGCTTGATTATGAAAAATATCTTTATGTTGCTCCGGAAGTGAAGGAAGCACTGGCCGCAGGAAAGCCTGTGGTCGCACTGGAATCTACAATTATTTCCCATGGTATGCCATACCCCAAAAATGTGGAAACGGCACTCAATGTGGAAAAGATCGTAAGAGAGCACGGCGCCGTCCCGGCAACGATTGCGATCATTCAGGGAAAAATGACGGTCGGCTGCACAGAGGAACAGATCACGTATCTCGGAAAGCGCGGACTCGACGTGCCGAAAGCCAGCAGAAGAGATCTTCCTGTTCTTCTGGCAAGAGGGGAAGACGGAGCAACGACGGTGACTACCACGATGATCGCTGCTGCCCTGGCGGGGGTCCGGATCTTTGCAACAGGCGGCGTCGGCGGTGTTCATCGCGGCGCAGAGACGAGTATGGACATTTCAGCGGACCTGGAAGAACTGGCGCAGACGTCAGTTCTCGTGGTGTGTGCAGGATGCAAATCCATTCTGGATATCGGTCTGACGCTGGAGTACCTGGAGACCAAAGGCGTTCCGGTGCTGGGATATCAGACAAAGGAAATGCCTGCTTTTTATACGACGCATAGTGGATTCCAGGTGGATTATCGGGTAGATACCCCGGAAGAGGTCGCGGAGATCTTCAAAGCAAAGCTGGCCTGTGAACTGCAGGGCGGGATGCTGCTGACCAATCCGATCCCGGCAGAGTATGCCATGGACCTGGATTACATCAACGCGAACATTGATGCTGCCGTTGCGGAGTGCGAGGAGAAAGGAATTAAAGGAAAGAACATTACGCCGTTCCTTCTGGACAAGATCCAGAAACTGACGGGGGGCGACAGCCTGGAAGCGAACATCCGCCTTGTCTACAACAATGCCGCTCTGGGAGCTGAAGTGGCAAAGGCATTGAGTGCCGGATAAAGAGGCAAAACATGAAAATACCACGGGGCTGTTCAGTTTAGGCAGCCTCTTTTTTCGCACTGGAAACAGAGAAAGGATCAGTGAATAAACTTCAGTTGTTGCACTGGCTTTTTGAGGAAGAAGAACAGGGCTGCTTTTTTGGTATCTTGCATAAAAATGAAAAATATTTTTGTGAAAAAGGGAGAAAATTCTTGACGAAAGGGTTTCATTTTGCTATAATCCTCAGTTGCGTGGGTTTCGCTGAAAACAACGAAAAAGCGTAGTTTTTCGAGGAAAGGAGGAAAACAATGCCAACCTTTAACCAACTGGTGAGAAAGGGCCGCGAGAAGGTCACCTACAAGTCCACATCTCCTGCTATGCAGAAGGGTATGAACACACTGAAGAACAAGGAGACTAATCAGAGCTCTCCCCAGAAGAGAGGCGTCTGCACGGCTGTGCGTACCTCTACGCCGAAGAAACCGAACTCTGCGCTCCGTAAGATCGCTCGTGTTCGCCTGACAAACGGCTATGAGGTAACCGCGTATATCCCAGGTATCGGCCATAATCTGCAGGAGCACTCTGTGGTTATGATCCGTGGTGGCCGTGTGAAGGACCTGCCTGGTGTCCGTTACCATATCATTCGTGGTACACTGGACGCGCAAGGAGTCAGCGGCCGTATGCAGGGACGTTCCAAGTATGGCGCGAAGAGACCCAAAGCTGCTAAGAAGAAATAATACGGCGGCATTTGCCCTGTCGTTTATCTATAGATATCAATGCGGATAAACCTCGGGGCGCAACGGACACAGATCTTGTGTTCGAGTACCTGTGATTCCATTTTTTAATGAAGGAGGGAAGCAACGTGCCCAGAAGAGGTAATGTTCCCAAGAGAGAAATTTTGCCTGATCCTGTTTATAACAGCGTTCTGGTGACCAAACTCATCAACGGTGTTATGCTGGACGGCAAGAAAGGTGTTGCTCAGAAAGTCGTTTACGAAGCTTTCGACACCATCAAGGAAAAGACCGGCAAGGAACCTCTTGATGCGTTCACCGAAGCAATGAACAACATCATGCCCGCTCTCGAGGTAAAGGCACGCCGCGTCGGTGGCGCAACCTATCAGGTTCCTATCGAAGTTCGGCCTGCCCGTCGTCAGACGCTGGCACTTCGCTGGCTCGTGGGTTATGCCCGCAAGCGCAGTGAAAAAACCATGAGTGAACGCCTTGCTGGCGAGATCATGGATGCATGCAACAACCTCGGCGCAGCTGTGAAAAAGCGCGAGGATATGCATAAGAATGCAGAAGCCAACAAAGCTTTTGCACACTTCAGATGGTAAGGTTTTCAGGAGAAACCCAAAATGCCCAGAAAGTATTCCCTTGAGAAAACAAGAAATATCGGGATCATGGCTCACATTGACGCCGGCAAGACTACGACAACGGAACGTATTCTGTTCTATACCGGTGTGAATTACAAGCTCGGTGAGACACATGAGGGCACAGCGGTCATGGACTGGATGGAGCAGGAGCAGGAGCGTGGCATCACAATAACCTCTGCTGCGACCACCTGTTTCTGGCGCGATACCCGTATCAACATCATCGACACCCCGGGTCACGTGGATTTTACGGTCGAGGTCGAGCGCTCTCTGCGAGTGCTGGACGGATGCGTTACCGTGCTATGTGCAAAGGGGGGCGTTGAGCCTCAGTCCGAGACCGTCTGGCGGCAGGCTGACCATTATCATGTACCGCGCATGATCTACGTCAACAAGATGGATATTACGGGCGCTGATTTCTTTCGTGTGTTGAAAATGGTCCACGATAGACTGAAGTGCAATGCCGTACCCATCCAGCTGCCGATCGGCAAGGAAGATACCTTTAGAGGTATTGTTGATCTTGTGGATATGAACGCAAGGGTATATTACGATGATCTTGGCAAAGACATGCGTACCGAAGAGATTCCGGAGGATATGCGTGATCTGGCCGCAGAGTATCGTGACAAGCTCCTGGAAGCAGTTTCCGACTTCGACGATGATATCATGGAGATGTATCTCTCGGGGGAGGAAGTACCGGCGGAGAAGATCCGCAATGCAATCAGGAAGGCCACAGTTGCAGTGAAAATGGTTCCTGTGACCTGTGGAACCTCCTACAAAAACAAGGGAGTGCAGAAGCTCCTGGATGCGATCGTGGATTACATGCCGTCGCCGTTGGACATTCCGCCGGTCGTCGGTATAAATCCCAAAAAGGACGAAGAGGAAAGCCGTAAAGCAGATGACGAAGCTCCGTTTTCTGCGCTTGCCTTTAAGATCATGACGGATCCATATGTTGGAAAACTCGGCTTTTTCCGCGTATACTCCGGGAATCTGGAGACTGGGAAGACCGTAATGAATTCCACAAAAGGACATCGTGAACGTCTGGGACGTATCCTGCAGATGCACGCCAATCACAGAGAAGACATCGACCATGTATATTCGGGCGATATTGCTGCGGCAGTCGGTCTGAAAAACACAACGACCGGTGACACTCTCTGTGATGAGAAGAACCCGATCGTTCTGGAGTCCATGGAGTTCCCGGATCCGGTCATTCGAGTGGCGATTGAGCCAAAGACGAAAGCCGGACAGGAAAAGATGGCTATCGCCCTGCAGAAGCTTGCAGAAGAAGACCCGACGTTCAAGACTTATACAGATCAGGAAACCGGGCAGACTATTATTGCAGGTATGGGTGAGCTCCATCTGGAGATCATCGTGGACCGGCTGCTCCGCGAATTCAAAGTGGAGGCCAACGTCGGAAAACCTCAGGTCTCCTACAAGGAGACGATTCGCAAGTCTGCTACTGTGGATACCAGATATGCCAGGCAGACGGGCGGAAAAGGCCAGTTTGCGCATGTGAAGCTTGTCGTGGAACCGAACGAGCCGGGCAAAGGCTATGAGTTTATCAACAAGATCACAGGCGGTGTGATTCCCAAGGAATTCATTCCCTGCGTGGACCAGGGCATTCAGGGCGCTATGCAGTCTGGTGTTCTGGCGGGCTATCAGGTTGTTGATGTGAAATGCACCTTGATTGATGGCTCTTTCCACGAAGTGGACTCATCCGAACTGGCATTCAAGATCTGCGGTAGCATGGCCTTCAAGGAAGCCTGCCAGAAGGCAGATCCTACACTGCTTGAGCCGATCATGAAAGTGGTTGTGACAGCACCGGATGACTATATGGGTGATGTCATGGGCGATATCAATGCCCGCCGCGGCCAGATCACAGGCTCCGACATCCGTAATGGAACCGCTATTATTGAAAGCCTGGTCCCGCTTTCCACCATGTTCGGCTATGCAACGGACCTTCGCAGCAAAACACAGGGCAGAGCGACCTACAGCATGGAGCCAAGCCACTATGTGGAGCTGCCGAAAAACCTGCAGGATTCCCTAATCAAGTTTTAATTTATTAATCTATTAAAAAATTGGAGGATAATAAAATGGCAAAACAGATGTATAACAGAACCAAACCCCATGTGAACATCGGCACCATCGGTCACATCGACCACGGCAAGACCACTCTTACCGCTGCCATCACCAAGTTCCTTTCTTACCAGGGAAAGGCTGAGTACACCGATTACTCTTCCATCGATAAGGCTCCCGAAGAGAGAGAGCGCGGCATCACCATCAACACTGCTCACGTTGAGTATGAGACCGAGAAGCGTCACTATGCTCACGTCGACTGCCCGGGTCATGCTGACTACATCAAGAACATGATCACCGGTGCTGCTCAGATGGACGGCGCTATCCTTGTTATCGCTGCTTCCGACGGCCCGATGGCCCAGACCCGTGAGCACCTCCTGCTCGCCCGTCAGGTGAACGTTCCTTCCGTTCTAGTTTTCCTGAACAAGTGCGACCAGGTCGATGATGAAGAGCTCCTCGAGCTCGTTGAGATGGAAGTTCGCGAGCTGCTCGACTTCTACGGCTTCCCTGGCGATGACACCCCGATCATCCGCGGGTCCGCTCTGAATGCGCTCGTTTCCGAGTCCACCGATCCCAATGCCCCTGAGTATGCCTGCATCAAGGAACTCATGGACGCTGTTGACAGCTGGATCCCCACTCCCGAGCGTAAGTCCGACCTGCCCTTCCTTATGCCCATCGAGGACGTCTTCACGATCTCCGGCCGCGGCACTGTTGTTACCGGCCGTGTTGAGCGTGGCCGTGTCAAGATCGGCGACAAGGTCGAGATCGTTGGCCTGAAGGACGAGAGCACTGAGACCGTCGTTACCGGTACCGAGATGTTCCACAAGACCCTCGAGTACGCCGAAGCCGGCGACAACGTCGGATGCCTGCTCCGTGGTATCGACAAGAAGTCCGTTGAGCGTGGCCAGGTCCTGGCTGCTCCGAAGAGCATCCACCCCCACACCAAGTTCAAGGGTCAGGTTTACGTCCTGAGCAAGGAAGAAGGCGGACGTCACACCCCGTTCTTCAACAACTACCGTCCTCAGTTCTATTTCCGTACCACCGACGTTACCGGCGTTATCTCCCTTCCCGAAGGTGTTGAAATGTGCATGCCCGGCGACAACGTTGATATGGACGTTGAACTGATCACCCCGATCGCCATTGAGAACGGACTCCGTTTTGCTATCCGTGAAGGCGGCCGTACTGTTGGTTCCGGTGTTGTTATCGCTATCAACGAGTAATATCTGTTTTAAATAAGAAAAAACAGGAGCGCTAAGCGCTCCTGTTTTTTATATTCAATATTGTTTATTTAGACTGATTTTTTGAAGGATTATCATATCCAAAGACTTCAAACAGTTTGGCGTACATTTCATTCCTGTTGGACGGATCAGTATTCATATAGTTTCCGTCGAGGAAACGCCACT
>JAEEGI010003169.1_pt1 | contig 39403 bp, 35 predicted proteins | sample 8958751 | NCBI WGS metagenome assembly JAEEGI01 (sample SAMN16246545, study PRJNA631951) | gut metagenome | biome: gut microbiome; feature: rumen; material: KS-attached | host: Bos | place: Iran: Karaj | collected 2018-10 | reverse complement strand
GGGCGTCGTCCTCGACGCCCCGCCGCAACAGCGCAACGGGAAGGTGAGACCTTCCCCTACGGGTTGTACGGTTCGTAGGGGCGGATATCATCCGCCCGCCGCAAGTACGAAACAACTACCCTCCCGACGGGCTTTGCCCGCCACCCTCCCTCACAAGGGCGGGTGAATGATCAGCCGACGCATGCAAGAAAGATCGACCACGACCGCCCGCCGCAACAGCGCAACGGGAAGATACGATCTTCCCCTACGGGTATGCGATATCAATCCCTGCGGGATTCACGATATGCCTTGCGGAACGATATGCGTCTGCGGGGCACGATTGCGCCGCGGGTGGTTGCAAAATGTCCGCGGATACGGTACAATACGGGGTATGGAACAGTTTTGGACATCATTCAACATCGTCATGCCGCTCGTTATCATGATGGCGACCGGCATGCTCATCCGCAGGGTCGGTCTCGTCTCCGAGGACGCGTTCCGCATCATCAACCGCATCGTATTCTATATCGGCATCCCGACGCTTGTGTTTCACGCCGTCGTCACCGATACAACGACCGCACGCTGGCAGTACGCGCTGTGGGTCGCGGGCAGCGTGCTCGTCGCTTTCGTGCTCTCCCTGCTGCTGGGCCGCGCGCTCACCAAGGACCCCGCAAAACGCGGCACGCTTGCGCAGGCGGCGTACCGTTCTAACGACGGCATCTTCGGACTTGCGGTGGCAACGGCGCTTCTGGGCGAGGGCAACACCGGCACGATGGCGTTCACGCTCGTCATCTCCGCAACGCTGTTCGGCGTCACCGGCGTGCTCTGCTACGAGCTGAACCGCGGCGGCAAGGTCAAGATCGGCAAGGTGCTTCTGAACACGATCAAAAACCCGGTCCTCATCGGCGGCGTTCTGGCGCTGATCGTGCGCTTTACGGGACTGCAGCTTCCGTACGTCATTCTGAAGCCGATCGAGTATTTTAAGAGCATGTGCACGCCTTTGGGCTTTCTGGTCCTCGGCGGCGTGCTGTCGTTCAAGTCTTTGAAGGAGGACTGGAAGCTCGTCACCGTCATCAGCGCGGTGAAGCTCATCCTCTTCCCCGTCGCGGTCTGCACGCTCGCGTACTTCGTCGGCGGGCTCAGAGGTCCCGAGCTTGCCTCGATCTTCATCGTGTTCTCCGCGCCGACCGCGATGTCCTGCCTGCCGATGGCTTCTGAGCTCGGCGGCGACGTGAAGCTTTCCGGCGAGCTGATCGCGGTCACGACCGTGCTCTCCTTACTCACCGTATTTCTGTATCTTACTTTCTTCGGAGGGATCCTTGCATGACCGAACGGCTTTATCTTCTTGACAGCATGCTTTCCGCGTTCGACGCGGTCGTGACCGCCTGCGAACCCGCAAAAGGCGGATATCTCATCGAGCTCGATCGGAGCGCGTTCTTCCCGAACAAGGGCGGACAGCCCTGCGACGTCGGCAGGATCGGCGACGCCGTCGTTTCCGACGTGAACGAGCAGGGCGAGCGGCTTTTGCACCTTGCGGACCGCGCGATCCCCGTCGGCGCTGCGGTGCGCTGCGAACTGGACTTTGCCCGGCGCTTCGACATCATGCAGCAGCACACCGGCGAGCATCTGCTCTCCTACTGCGCATGGCACCTTTTCGGCGCGCAGAACGTCGGCTTCCACTGCGCGCTGACCTACGCGACGCTCGACCTCGACAAGCCGGTCTCGCACGAGGGGATCACGGCGATCGAAATCCTGGCAAACCGCCTTGCCGCCGAAAACGCCGCGGTCACGGCGAAGATCTATGAGACCGAGGAAGATCTCAAGGGCATTCCGCTCCGCAAGCATGCGGAGGGGCTTACTGCGCCGATCCGCATCGTCACGATCGAGGGCAGCGACGCGTGCACCTGCTGCGCGCCGCACGTCAGACGCACCGGCGAGATCGGACAGCTGAAGATCGTTGAGGCGATCCCCTATAAGGGCGGCATGCGCTGTACGTTCCTGTGCGGCATGCGGGCGCTTTCCCACGCGCAGCAGATGCAGGACACGGTCACGTCGATCGCGCTGCGGTTTTCCACCGCCCGCGAACAGGCGGAAGCCGCGGTGCAGAAACAGGCGGAAGACCTGTCCAACGCAAAGCGCGAGCTCCGGCAGGCGTACGCCGCGCTGGACGAATACCTTGCAAGCGCGCTCAAAGCCGAAGCCGAGGACGTGAAGGGCACGAAGCTGATCGTGAAGATCCTGAACGGCGTCGACGCAAAGCGGCTCCGCAATCTTGCGGGCGCGACGATGACGGACAAGGCGCTCTCCGTGCTGTTTTCGGACACGGGCGAGCGCGTCTCGTACCTGCTTGCCTCGAACGGGATCAAGACGGACATGGGCTTGCTCATCGCGGCGGTCAACACGGCGCTGAACGGCAACGGCGGCGGACGCGGCACGCTTGCGCAGGGCAGCGCAAAGACGCCCGCAGGTATGGCGGAAACGGTCGAGGGCCTGCGCACCTATTTCAAAAACGTGCTTCTGCACGGGTAACGGACGTCCCTGCGCGGGACGCAGGGAGCGGCATTCCGGTGACAAAGACGGGGCTTGCCCGTCTTTTTCCATTTATTTCCGGCGAATTTCATACAACTGTTGCGGTTTGTTCATAAATACGGCACATTTTGCTTGCATTCCCGTGATATAGTGACAGCATCCGAAAACAGACGAAAAGGAGCGTATTCCCATGAAACACCGGAACAGGGACGGAAGCAAGCGCACGGGTCCGCGCGCCGCATACGCCGCGGCTGGCTTGTTTGCCGCGCTGCTGATCGGCTGCGCCGCCACGACGGGTTCGCACATTCCGGAGGCGGAGATCCCTGCGGATGCCGTGGTCTTTGAGGCGACGCCGACGCCCGAACAGGCGCTGGTCACGCCCGATCCCTTGCTTCTGACGCCGCTGCCGTCGCTTCTGCCGACGCCGACGCCCTCCCCCACGCCGACGCCCTCGCCTACGCCGACGCCCTCGCGGCATCCGCTGAACGGCGACACGCTGCTTGTCGGCGACGAGGAGCCGATCGTTCTGGACATTCAGATCCGTCTGATGGAGCTCTGCTACCTCGACTTTGAACAGCCGGACGCCGAATACTCCGACGGTACCGCGGACGCAATCCGCGCGTTCCAGGTGCGAAACGGTCTGCACGGAAACGGCATCTGCGACGCCGCGACCTTTGAAAAGCTGTTTTCCGAGAACGCGCTGACCTACGCGATGGTCAAGGGCTCGACCGGCGACGACGTAGACCTTGCAAAGGAGCGGCTGATCGAGCTCGGCTACCTGGAAGGCGTGCCGTTCGGCGAGTACGACGAGCAGACCGAAGCGGCGGTCAGACGGTTCCGCAAAAAGAACGGACTTTCGGACGACGTCATCATCGACAGCGACGCATTCGAGGTCCTGCTCGGCGAGGATACCGTATCCAATTTCTACGCGATCGGCGACAAGGACCCGGTCATCACAACGTATCAGCAGAATCTGTATGAGCTCGGCTATCTCACCTATGTGCCGGACGGCGTGTTCGGCAAGCAGACGCAGAACGCGGTCCGGCGCTTCCAGGAGGAGAACGGATTGATCGTGGACGGCTGTCTCGGCAAAAGCACCGTCGATCTGCTGACGAGCGGCGAAGCTGCGCCGTTCGTGTTCACCACCGGTACGGAAGGCGCCGACGTGCGCCGCATCCAGGAGCGGCTCAAGCATTTCGGATATCTGTCGGACGCGCAGGTCACCGGCTATTACGGCGACAAGACGCAGTCGGCGGTGAAATCGTTCCAGAAGCGCAACAAGCTCAATGCGGACGGCGCGGTCAACTATGAAACGATGCAGTCGCTTTTGAGCGAGGATGCGAAAAAAGCGCCGGCAACGCCGAAGCCCGCAACGCCGAAGCCGACCAAAAAGCCTTCCAAAACGCTAAAGCCCGGAACGACGCCGAAACCGACCGGAAAGTCTACGCCGAAGCCGGACGACGGCGACAGCGGCGACAGCGGGAACACGATCAACTACGGCGACGGCATCGAGGCGTTCATCGCGGCCGCCGAATCGAAGCTCGGCTGCCGGTATGTGCGCGGCGCAAAGGGACCGGACCGGTTCGACTGCTCCGGCTTCGTGTACTGGTGCTTAAACCACGCGGGCGTCAAGCAGAGCTATATGACGAGCATCGCGTGGCGAAGCTGCTCGAAGTATCAGCGCGTCAAGTCGATGAGCCGCATCCGCCGCGGCGACGTGCTCGTGTTCAAGGGCAAGTCGATGAAGACCGGTCACGTCGGGATCTATCTCGGCGGCGGAAGAATGATCGACGCCTCCTCCTCAAAGGGCAAGGTCCGCATCACCGACAGCGTGCTTACGAGCAGCTACTGGACGGAGCATTTTCTGATGGCGTATCACATCTGGGATTGACGCCGCAGGAGCGGGACCGGTCTCTGCCGCGCGGCGTTCCGGCCGGCGCCCGCAAAACGACACAAAAATGACACATTGGTTTCGCTTGCCTTTCCCGCAAAATATGATATACTGAAGAAAAAAGGAGAGGTACGCATATGTCGACATTAAAAGACGCCTGGAAGAAGGTCGGCGACGATATCGAAACGATCGGCAAGGACCTGGAAAAGAGCATCGTAAAGACCGTCAAGACCGGCGCAAAGGCCGTTTCCGACTGGGCGAACAAGGAAGACGAGGACGAGAAGAAGGACGCGCCGAAGGCAGACGTCGTGGTCGAGTCCGAGGAGAAAAAAGAATAAGCTGCGGGCGCGGCGCCTTTCTGCGCTTCTGCCGCCCGGACCGTTCCTGTAATCTCCGGGCACAGTCGGGTCTTCCGGCTGTGCCGTTCTTTTGTGCTCTTGTCATTGAACCGGAATTGTTGTATCATACAGGATTGATTGTCGATCGGAACCTGTGAAAAGGAGGACCGCTATGCAAACGCTTGCAGATTACATTCGCTGGGTCGGCGAACTGGATTTTCACGCATACCCCTTTCGCGACGCGGACGCGCTGGTCCTTTCAAACATCGTGTATTACGATCTCTCCCCCGTCTTTTCCGACGGCAAGCCGGAACATACGGTATCCGACTGCATTCCGATGATCGAAGCGGGCGAAGCGAAGCTGATGATCACCGGCGGCGATCTCGGCAACGGCGAGGTCCTGGAAAAGGCCGCTCGTTCAAAGCGCTTCGGTACGCTTCGCATTTCCGATTACGAGAATACCGTCCGCGCCGATCCGCCGCTGCAGTTTTCGGCGGCCGTCTTTCATGCGCCGGCGTTCTCGTTCATCGCCTACCGCGGCACGGACGCGTCCATTGCCGGCTGGCGCGAGAACTGCATGATCTCGTTCACGGAGACGGAGGCGCAGAAGCTCTCCCTCGCCTATGCCGAGCGTTTGATCGGCGACGGCGTGTGGTACATCGGCGGGCATTCAAAGGGCGCGAATCTCGCGCAGTACGCCGCCTGTCGGCTTTCCGCCGACAAATGGGAAAAGGTCGCGCATGTGTGGCTGCTGGACGGTCCGGGCTTCTGTCCGGAGGTGCTCGATCCGCGGCTGGACGAGCGGATCGATCCGAAGACGACGCGCATCATCCCGGAATACGACGTCGTCGGCATGCTGTTTGAACCGAAGATCACGGATACGAAGATCGTGCGGTCGAGCCGGTACGGGATCGTACAGCATTCGCTTGCGACGTGGCAGGTGGATTGCGGCGAGCTGGCGACGACGGATCATAACGATCCGGGCAGCATGTGGCTCAACCGGCTGATGAACGACTGGCTCGAAAGCATCCCGCAGAAGGACCGCCCGGTCTTTATCAACGAGCTGTTCGACGCGCTTGCCGCAGACGGCGCCGAATCCCTGGAGGATCTGGATCTCGACCGGCTGCAGTCGGTCCTCATCAGGCTCACCGGCATTTCCAAAACGACCCGCAGGTCTCTCAGAAAGCTTCCGAAGCAGCTGTTCCGCGACGACGATCTTCCGAAGATCCCGAAGTCGAAATTCGAGAAGCTGCATCGCCTCTTTTCCGATCTCCGGATCCAGGGCGCGGGGCTGCTGCTGACCGGCGTCATTCTGGTCCTGATGTCCGGAATGCTGTTCGAGCTGACCACGATCATCATCATCACAGCGGTCGCCGCATTTCAGATGGTGCTGACGATCCGCAAGCTTGTCAAGCAGCGCGGCATGTCCGGCGAAATGCGCGGACGGTTTTTCGTCCTGATCGCCATGCTTGCGCTCGCGCTGATCCTGTTCTTCAAGGAGCAGGCGATGTTTTTGATCGGCAGCGGACTGTACGGCATCGTCTGCCTCGCGCTTTCCTTTTACGCGATCTGGACCGGCAGCAAGCAAAAGGAAAAACGGACCTTCCTGCATGCGCTCGCCTTCGTCGAAGGCGCCGTGATCGGGCTCTTCGGGCTCGGATTTCTTCTGATCCCGCAAAGCATCGTGCAGCCGTTTACGATCCTGCTTGCCGCATGCGTCGCCCTGGACGGGCTCATCCGGCTCGGCTGCTGGCTCGTGCGGTACATCATCCGCCGCAGGCATGAAAAAGCCGTGTCCGATCTCGGACGCAAATAATTCTGAAGTTTATCCGATACGAGGGGATCCATGTCCAAATCAAATCGTCATTCCGTCAGCTATATCACCAAAGCGGCGTTTATCGCGGCGCTTTATGTCTTGCTGACAGAGCTCTCCGCGCAGTTCGATCTGTCCGGGACCAACATGATCCAGTTCCGGCTCTCCGAAGCGCTGACCATTCTGCCGTTCTTCACAAGCGCGGCGATCCCCGGGCTTGTGATCGGCTGCTTTCTGTCCAACCTGCTGACCGGCGCGGTCGTCTGGGACGTCGTGTTCGGCACCGTCGCCACGCTGATCGGCGCGGTCCTCACCTATGCGCTGCGCCGGTACAAGTGGCTTGCGCCGGTCCCGCCGATCCTTGCGAACACCGTCATCGTGCCGTTCGTGCTGCGCTATGCCTACGGGATGACGAAGACATGGTGGCTTCTTGCGCTGTTCGTGTTCATCGGCGAGTTCGTCTGCTGCGGGATCCTGGGCATGCTGCTGCTGTTTGCGGTGAACAGGCATGCCGACCTTGTCCGCGACAAAGAACCGGAGCCGCATGAGCGCAGGACGTTCAAAGAGCGCTTTCCGGCGTACGTCTGGATCTGCTTTGCCTACCTTCTGATCATCGACCTCGCCGTGTTTTACGGCACACGTCCCATTCTGCCGTACCTTGCGGCGCACGAGATCGCCACGCCGCTGGACGCGAAGATCCCGTTCCTGCCGCCGTGGATCATCGTCTACGTTCTGTCGTTCGTATCGTGGCTGATCACCATCGTCTGGATCCTTGCGGAGAGCAAGCGGCACGCGTACCGGCTGTGCGGCGTCTATACGATCATTACGATCCTGTCCGGGATCTGCTTCCTCGCGTATCCGGTCACGATCCAACGACCGGAGATCACGGAACCCGGCCTGTTCAACGACTGGATGCGCCTCTTATACCGGCTCGACACGCCGACGAACCTCTGTCCGTCCTTCCATGTCGTCATCAGCTATATCTGCTGGCGCTGCACGATGGACTGCGAAAAGATCCCGAAGTGGTATCAATGGTTCAATCTGATCTTCCTGATCCTCGTCTGCTTCTGCATCCTTTTCGTAAAGCAGCACTTCCTGATCGACATCGGCGTCGCGCTCGTCATCACCGAAGGCGCGATCCGGATCGGGCGCCTCACGCGCATCGAACGGATCGGGTTTGCGATCGAGAACCGGCTGACCCGCCGCAAAGCTGCATAAAAAAAGATCCGATCGCCGAAGCGATCGGGATCCGTGCCGCACCTCCGTGCGGCTTTTTTATGCGCCGGGGAACCGGCTCATCAGGTCGGAAAACGAGCCTGCGCCGATGCTCCAGAGGATCTCGCTGCGCAGGGCAAGATACTTCGGATCGCTGCGGTCGTAGAGCCTCGCGCGCTCCTGCGGCGCCATTCTTGCGACCATGTTGGCGATCGTGCGGTAATCCGTCTTCTGCGCGTCGCCGCTGCCTTCGAGAAGCCGTTCCAGCAGAGATTTCTCCGAATCTTCCGATCCTTTGCCGGCGGACCCGCCGCGCGAGCCGCCGCCCGAGCCGCCCGCGCCGGACAGGAGCGCCCGATAGAGTGCCTGCGCGGCGTCCATCGCCTGTTCGCGGGCATGGTTGATCTGCTCGGCATTGAAGCGGTCGACGTCGATCTGCATCTTCTGCTGTTCCTTCATCGCATCGTACAGATGTCCGGCAAGCTCGGACGCATAGCCGCTTTCAAGCGTGTCGACGTCGCGCTGCTCGCCGCGATACTGCCGTTCCTTGACGTCCGAAAGATAGGTGCTCTGTCCCATTCCGCGCGACCACGCATCCGCGTCCAGCTCGGCGTTGATCCGGTTCGTTTGTTCACGGCGGTTCTGGATCGCCTGTTCGTATGCCGGACGCAGCCAGTTTTTGATCGTTTCGGAAAGGACGTCCTCATCGAGCGGCGTAAACTCGACCGTCTCGGGGAGGTAGTGCTTCAGCATCTCCTGAAACAGCGCTTCCAGAGAGGGGATATCGGTCGCGCCCCCGGTGAAGCCGCCGCCCGAGGATCCGCCGCCGGAAGACGGTTTTCCAGGCTCCTGCGGTTTGGACGGCTTCGGGTCGACGATGGGGACCGGCGGCGTCCATGGTTTGATGGGTAGTTTGATCATACGTTATTCTCCTTCCGTTTGTTCGGCGAGTGCCGATTCAAGTTCCATTAGCTTGTTGTACAAAAGCTCCAGATTCTGGTTCAGATTGTTCTCGTTCTGCGCGACGCTTGCGTCATAGGCGTCCCGGTCGATCGACGCGGACGGCATGCGTCCGAGATAGACCGGGAACAGCGCCTGCATGCCTGTCGGTGTGTATGCCATAGGCGCCTCCTTAACCCGGACGCTTCTGCTGATCGAACAGCAGCGTCATCGGCGCGTCGAGCGTAAACGGGAGTCCGCCAACCGACGAGAACTTAAGGCGAAACACGCGTCCGACGCCGCGCAGCGGGATCTCGGTGACGCCGAGGGGAACGCCGGACAGGCGCACGGACGTGGTATAGGTGCCGCCGTCGGATACGGCGCACACGCTGACGCTCCCTTCGCCTGTCGCGGTAAGCCTGAGCAGCGTCTTGTTCGTATCCTTTCTGCCGAGATCCAGCGCGGGCGTCGTCCACCACGCGTTGATCCGATCGCCGTCATAGCTCACATTGTTGTCGAACATGACCAGCTTCCCCGCTCCGGTCAGCAGATGCAGCGTGCCGTGCACGGTGCAGAAGTCGACGGCGGTAAAGCCGTTCCGCTGCATGAAACGGTCGCGCAGCACGTCGTATTCGATCAGCGTGTCGTTATACGGCGCGCCGTAGCGTGCACGGATCGCAAAGTAGAGCGTGTCGTCGCAGGCGGCGGCGCGGATGCCGGAAAGATTCGCGGCCTTTAAGACCGGCTCGAGCGCGCGGAACGCGGCGCTCTTGCGAACGGTCTGCCCGTCATAGAAGCACAGACCGCCTTCGGTCAGGAAAAAGAGCCGGTCGGCATAGCGTACGCAGGCGGTGTGCAGCGGCTGGCGGAACGCCGCGTCGACGGCGATGATGCGGTAGTTGCCCGGACGGTCGCCCAGCAGCCGGTACAGCGAATCGCGCTTGAAGATCAGCAGCTGGTTGGACATGGCGAACAGTCCCGTGATCGGATCGTCGTCCACGCCGACGTCGACGTAGCCGCCGGAAACGTTCTCGCTCGCTTCGTCGCTGCGCCAGTCGTCGATCGTCCTGCCGCCGCCCGGCGCCTTGCTCCAGTAGAGCCTGCTCGGCGCCTGCGGATCGCCCGCGACAAACAGTCTGCCGAAGTACAGTTCGACATAGCTGACGCTCTTGTCGGATTCCTTTTCCGCCGTACCGAACACATCGACAAGGTTTGTTTCCGCATCGAACGTCAGCATCGGCTCGTTCCCGCACGCGATGAGGAGCCGGTCTGCGGTGCCGATGCGCACCTTCAGAAAATCCATGCGCTCGCCGGTGACGCCGCGCGCAAACTGATACAGCGGACGCCAGATCCCGGGGGTCGCGTCGTACCAGAACAGCATATCCTGCGAGGCGGCAAGATACCGGTTCCCGTGCTCTGTCGCGTAAACATACATCCGTTCAAGCGGCGTTTCGGCTTCGACAAGCTCGGGCATCACGCGGGAAAACCCGCTTGCGGTGCGCAGCGCGCCGGATCGCGTATCGACGTTGCAGGCGTCGGGACTCATGTCCGGTTTCAGGAGCCCTTCCGCAAGGTCCATGCGCACGCTGCCGAAGGACGGGAGCGAAACGGTCTGATATGCCATAAGCGCCTCCTTTCTACCATCTGCAGATGATCTGATAATCGGTCGGCTCGTCAAGATCGAGCTTCAGACGGCGCTTTCTCGCTTCATACACCGAGAGCGCCGCGGACGTGCGGTTCAGCCCCTGCGCATCGTTGACCATCGAGAACCTTCCGACCATATAGAGAACGATCAGCGGATGACATGCCGCGGGCAGCTCGGGCTCGTCGTCATCCCCGGTCAGCAGGTTCGGAAGGTACCGATAAACGACGGTCATCGGTCCGTCCTGCACGCCGGGCACCTGCAGCGTATTCGTGTCCGCGCGGTAGGCGAACGGGACCCGCATGCCGCTGCGTTCGACGCCGAGCACCTTTCCCGCCGTATACGGGAGCGCCGAAAGATCGAGCGTGCCGTTTTGGAGCGTAAGCGTATCGCGCCGCCACGGACGGAAGGTTTCGTAAAGATCGACGAGCGCCTCGTTCGCAAATCGAAGGAGCTTGTCCTCCCACAGCGGAAGCGCTGCGGTATCCTCCGGATGCTCAAGCTCGCCGAGCGCGCTGTTTATGAGTTCACGGGCGGTCACGGCGATCACCCGATCTTCCTGCCGCCGGTCATCGTATACGCCTCCGCGGCGCGGGCGCCCGTCATGAGCTCTCTGCGGCTTTCCTGAAGGATGCGCGCGATGCGCTTCGGCACTTCCACCATCGTGCCGGTGGGGATCCGGAAATTCACGCCGTTCAGCGCGCCTTCCAGGAACGGTCCGATGCCCTCGGACGGAAGATAAACGGAAACGACCTCTTCGGGATTCGTATTCTTTGCGGTTGCTGCGGTTTTTTCCTTTGCATTCATTGCTCTTTTCTCCTTTCTTTGCCGGGGGAGGGGGTTTCTCCTCCCCCGGATCGGTTCGTTAGTCGGATACCGTGTGCTCGATGCGCACGATCCAAAGCGGGTTCAGCACCTTCGCGGCATATGCGGCGACCTTTGCGCCGACGGTCGCGCGCTGGTTCAGCGGATCGCCGCTGCCCTCGCTGCCGTGCGGCTTGATGATCGTTTCCATCGTGCCGGAGCCGTCGATGTCGACGACGCCGTACGCGTCGGCGCCGAAGACCAGTGTTGCGTGGACGTCTCTCTCATGGAAGTTGGTCGTGTACGCGCCGGCATCGTCGGAGAAGACCGGGGTGTTGCTGCTGTAGGTGACGCTTTCCTCGACGATGATCGTGTTCGTTTCGTAGATATATCTCACGATCGTCAGCTCGTTTTCGCCCATGTTGAGGAGATTGCCGGGCGTGGAGGCATAGATGCGCTGCTCCTTGCTCAGCGGCGTACGCAGCGCGATCTCATGCGTGTTCGTGCTGACCGACTGACGGGTCGTATTCCAGAAGGACTGACGATAGACCTTCGCTTCGGTCGATTCGACGAAAACGACGCCGAAGAGCCTGCCGATCTCGCCGGAATAGATCTGTTCCGCGTTGCTGTACTTCGAAACATCCTGCCAGAGCGGGTCGTTCTGCAGATCATAGGTCGCATCCGGCGAGCAGATGCAGACGTAGTGCGGACGGCGCACGGAGCCGTCGATCGCATTCGTGAACATGCGCGCCTTGTTCTTCTTCAGCGTGCGGACCGCCTTGCGGATCTCGTCAACGGACAGGAAGCAGTCGCCGTCGAGCTCGCTGCGCTCATTCTTGCCGTCCGCGTACTGCACATTGGTCGTCGCGCACATCGCGTCGCGGGTGACCCATTCGATCACGGTGCCGAGCTGTTCGCCCAGAAGTTCCGCGGAATCCGCGAGCACCTCGTCGTACGCGGTCAGGTCCAGAAGATCGCTGACCTCGACGTATGCGCCGTACTGGCTGACCTCCGCTTCGACCTTGGACTGCGAAAGCGACTGTCCGTTCGGCGTCACGCCCTCAACGAGCTTCAGCTCGTCGACGTCGGGCGTAAAGAGATCGTACTTGCGGAACTCCACGCGCTTGCCGCCGTGCCGGGGAATGCTGCGCTTCTGACCGAAGCTTGCGTGCACAAGGCGCGTTCTGGCGGTCTCCAGAAGCTTCTTGTCATAGAACTGTTTGTTGAAATACGCGTTGGTTGCGGTGTTCAGAGTGGTATTGATAGCCATAGGTTCCTCCTTTTAGATTTGAACTCGCTTGCCGCTGTGCGCGGCGTTTTTGTACTGCTTTTCAAGCGCGGAAAACGCTTCTCCCGACATGGACATATAGTCCGGCGACGCCGCGACCGCGCGGTCGGTGCGCTGAGACTTCGGAAGCGCCTTGCGGCTTCTCGCCTGCTCGCTCATGCGGGTCTTGACGCTGTTCTCCGCCTCCTCGGCGCGTTTTTCCGCGACATAGATGCGGACCGCCGCCTTCGGCTCAAACTCCTGCAGAAGCTCCGCGAACGTACGGTCCTTTACCGCCTCCTGAAGGTCGAAGCCTTCGGGCAGCTCGCCGTTCCGTTCCATTTCGACCAGCGTGTTCGCCGCTTCGACGAACGGATTCTCCGCTTCGGTCTCCGCCGGTTCCTTCACGGCGGGCGTCTCTTTCTTTTTGAAGATCATAGATTACCTCCGAATCGTTTCTTATTCATTCGTTCGGGAAACAGCGGTTCCTCCGCTGCCTCCCGGATGTGCTTCAGCACCTGTTCCTTGCCCTCGAAGACCATTTGCGAGATCGCCTGCTCCTTCGTGATCGCGCCCATGGACAGAAGGTTCATCATCAACTCGTTCTGCGCCGCGCTTGCAAAGCGGCTGCGTCTCACCGCCTTGATCGAGATCAGAAACTCGACCGGAAGCAGCACGCCGCCCGGCGCGCTCTTTTGGAGCACCTCGCTGTCGAACAGGACCTCCTTCGGTTCTCCGTCGACGGCGATCGTCACCGGCCGCAGGAAGCAGTTGAACTCGCGCTCCGTTTCGATCTCGAGCCGCACCGCCTCGCGGAACGCCTCGTGGAGCTGGTCGGAAGCCTGCCGCGCGCGCTTGGTGCTCATCTCCTGCAGCGCTTCGATCGCACGCGCCGCGGTCACGCCGCTCGGCGCCGCCCCGCGCGAGGAATCGTTCGCGCCGCTCTCCTCTTTGATGTCCTCGCGGATCGCGCGGATATAGGAGAGCAAATAGTCCGGCAGCGGCGCGGTGGACATCCACGTTACGCCGTTCAGGTTCTCGCCGGTGTGCACGTCCTTGGACCAGTCACGAAGGTCGTCCGGATCAAAACCGGACGCGTCGGTGACGAGCAGCTTGTTCCGGGACGCCAGGAACGCGTTTTTCAGCACGAGCTGATCGAGCTTGTCCGCATAGAGCTGCTGCGTTCCGAAGAGGTCGACGACGCCGAAGCCCAGGGCGCTCCCCTTTCGCGGGTAAAGCGTTGTCAGTACGAACGGGTACCGACCGTGTGCAAAATAGCCCTCGGGTTTCACGTCGCGGCTGTCTTCGAGCACGACGCCGCCGCACAAAAGCGCCATGTGTACGCGGTACGCATCCTCCGCCGCGTCGTATTCGCGCTTCCAGTATTCGACCAAAAGCATGGCGTTTTTCGGATCCGGCGAAAGGATCTCGTCGGTGATCAGCTCCGCCGTGTCGACCGGACGGGATTCGATCAACGGATACAGGTCGGGATAGTGTGTTTCGATCCATGCCTTCGGCCGCAGCGCGAGCTTAAAGACGGCGCGGCCGTCCTGAAGATCGGTGACCAGCGGATCAATGAGGATGCTGCGGACGTCGACATGGCGAATGAACGCGCCGCCTAAGCCCCCGTTTTCCGTGCTGTCGTAGCCGACCTCCTGTACGCACCAGCCGTTGACCAGCAGGTCGTGGATCATGCGGCGGTACTCGACCGGATAGGCCGCCGCATCGTGGTTTCTGCGGATCACGGCGTCGATGACCTGCGCCGCATAGGCGTCGGCCGCGCTCTCCGGCTCGATGACCGCTTCGGGCGTCTGATCCGCGAGGTCTGCGGATACGTTCTCGATCGTGGACTGCAAAATCGGCGTGACCGGACGCGGCTCGTTCGGATCGGTCACGGGCACGTCGTACCAATGCTCCCCGCGATACATCCGCTCATTGTGCTCCTGCCGCCGCCACTCGTTTGCAAACGCATTGCGGAACTCGTTGAACAGCGCAGTCGCTTCTTCGGCTAACCGCCGTTTGGTTTCGGATTGTCTTGGTTTCATGGTTTTCCCTTTCTTTGAGATTGTGTTTGCGGCTGTTTCCTACAGTCCGCGAAAGCCCGGATTCGTCGCCGGCGCGCTCGAGAGCGGATCGTAACGGAAGGGGTTCCTCCGCTTCTCCGGCGCGGCGGGACGCGGGCGGCTCATCAGTCCGTAGCGCAGCGCTTCCGGCGCGTGATCCTCGCAGGTATCCGCGACGTCCTCGCAGTCGTGCGTGTCGAACGTCAGGGTCGGCAGCGTGCGGATGAGATTCCTGCACGTTCCGAAGATCAGAAGCTCCGGCATGCCGTCCGCCCGTTTGGCAAGCGCTTCGCGAACGCGCTGCCAGCCGGGCACGCGGGCGTTGTCCGCCGGCAGAAGCGGCACGCCGTTCTTCGAGAACACCTCCGCAATGCTCTCGCCCTCGGAGCCCTTAAGCCCCCGCTGCTGCCACGCGTCGGGCGAAGCGACGGTATAGGCGATGCGCTCGCCCTCGGACAGCGCCTTCACGCGCCCGGCGATCTCGCTCGAAAGCGTCTTCCTGAGGTACAGTTCACGGTAGACATAGAGCCTGCCCTCCGGCGCAACGGCAAACCACAGCACACAGCACGGATCGTTGTATCCCCAATCCATAGCGCGAAAGCGCTTCCACTCCATCGGGAGCCTCGTCGGATCCACGACGTGCAGGCTGCGGTCGAACTCCGAAAAGTACTGTCCTTCCAGCACGTCCCAGTTGCCGTCCAGGTACGCCTTTCTGAGATGTTCCGGCAGATTTTCGAGCGTTTCGAGGTACTGCGGGTTCGAGCGGAGCAGCACCGGGTTGTCGGTGACGCGCGCCGGAATGAACACATAATCCTCCGGCTTCTCGCTGTTGCGGTAGTTCCGGTCGATGAACAGGCGCTTGACCCACGCGTGCCCCACGCCGCCGGGGTTGCAGGTGTAGTACATGCGCGGCGAGAAATCGGTGCGCACCGAGCGATTGCAGGTAGTCAGAAACTGCATCTGCGATTCGGTAAAGTGCGTCGCCTCCTCGAGCCCGATCACGTCGTACTCCTGCCCCTGGTACTGGAACACGTCCGCCTCGCGGTCGCAGTAGCCGAGCTTGATGCGGCTGCCGTTCGGGAACAGGAACGCACGCTGCGTCGCCTGATAGGCCACCGCGCCGGCAAGCTCCTTCTGCAGCGGCAGCACATGGTTCTCGTTGAGCTCCGGCAGCGTCCGGCGCAGGAGCAGCAGCCGCAAGCCCGCATAACGAAAGGCAAGGAGCACGAACTTCCGGCGCATCGCCCACGACTTGCCGCCGCCGCGCGCCCCGCCGTAGGCAATGTGCCGCGCGGATGCAAGGAAGAACTGTCCCTGTTTCGGGTTCGGCGTCCCCTCCAGATGCAGGATCATTTCGCATACCTCCCCGCCGCGTCGTCCAGAACGATCTCCAGTGTGCCGTCCGTTTGTTCCGCCGTCCCGGAAAGCCCCATCCCGCGCAGCGCCTCCAGCGCCGGCTGGTAATTGAGCTCGCCGAGCAGCGCACGCTCGAGCGTAAAGGCGGCGATCTTCAGAACAGCGTCGCGAAGGATCGCTTCCTCCTTTGAGCAGCGTCCGGTGTGAAACGCCGAAAGCACCTCCTCCGGCGTCAGCCGCACCGCCCTCGCAAGACCGAACAGGGTGTAGGGGATCTGTCTCTCTTCGATTCCGCCGTTTTTCAGTTCGCGACGCTCGCGCGTTGCGTCGCAAGCCGCAAAATACGCCCCGATCGCGCTGTTCAATCGTTCCGTCCGTTTGTTCATGTTTGTCTCCTTTCCTTTCGCTGAATAGAGCATAGCACGGAAACTTCGCACAATTTTCCTGGAATTTTGACATAATTCCGAACGGGAAGACCGTATTCGGAAAAGGCGGATCGACGGCGTGTTCCGGCGAAAATGTTTTTTGCCTGCACGTCCGGAAAAAGGGATCAAAAAAGCCGCTTGAACCGTTTCGGTTTTCAAGCGACTTTTGGTGAAATCTGCATTTTTTCGGCAGAAAAGACCGGCGAACTGCGCACCGATCTTCTTTTGAGGATTCTTTGATTCAGCAGGGGATCCGGCGCGCGGTCCGGCTACAGCTTTATCCGGTACTCGTTCGGCGTCAGCCCGGCGTATTTTTTGAATACGCGGATGAAATGACTGTGGGAGGAAAATCCGAGGTACGCGCCGATCGCGGCGGCAGGTTTGTCGGAATAGCGGAGAAGGCGCTTTGCCTCCTCCGTTTTTTCGCGCAGGATAAAATCGGTCAGCGTTTCGCCGGTCTCCTGCCGGAACTTTGCGGAAAGATACGGACGGCTCAGATAGAACGCGCTCGCCATCTTCTCCGTGCTGACCGGCTCGGAAAGGTGATGCCGGACATAGTTCGCAACCTCCGCGGCAAGTCCGGACGCGTAGCGGGTGCGATGCAGTTTTTCCACCTGTTCGGTGAATTCGAGGATCATGTTGTACTGCAGGTTCATGATCTTGCTCTGATCGGACAGAAGCTCGATGCGCTGGATGTAGCCGTCAGACAGGGTGAATGCGTCGTCCTCGCGCATGCCGCCGCGGATCGCCGCGCGCGACGCCAGGGTCACGGCCACGATAAACGTGTTTTTGAGCTGCCGGAGCTGGGTTGAAGCGATCGTGCCGCCGCGGATCGCCGGGACTTCCCTGAGCCAGTGCTGCAGCGCCGCCGTGTCGCCCCGTCTTACGATCTCCATCAGCGCCTCCTCGACCGCAAGGACGTTGTGCGGCTCGCTCGCGTGCGCCGCTTCCCCGAGTACGCGCGCGGTGCGGCGCTGTTCGATCTGCGTTTTGATCGAGCGCTGCTCTTCGCTGTAGATCGCGACGTCCGAAAGCGTCAGCTTTTCGCCGCTGTTGATAAAATGGTTCACCGTGCAAAGCATCGATAAAAGCGTCTCCACCGGCAGACGGGAGACGCTTTGCAGCGCGCCGATGAACGCGGGAACGTCGTCCTTCGCGACGTCGAGCTTGAACGCCAGCTCGCGAAGATCCTGCTCGTCCGCCATGATCTGCGAGGTCGGACCGAACACGATCGACGCGCCTTCCGTGTTCAGAACGCCGTAATAGTGAAACAGCGGCGTAACGAAATAGCCGACGTGCGCCTTGATCGAAAGGATCTCCTTCCGGTACAGCGCAAACGGATCCTTCGGCAGTTTCGCCGGATACCACGACAGCGTCTGCGTTCCGTTTTCGATCAGCCGCACCGGTACGCCGGACAGCTGTCCCATGGATTTGACGGCATAGTGAAGATCAAACATATTCGCATTCCTCCGAGTCATTACAATTATACGAAATATATTACAATTATGCAATACATGCGGCGCGAATCCTTGTATAATATCATCAGAAAAACAGGAGGAGCGCTCTATGGATATTGAAAACATCTTCAGCCGGATGACAACGGAGGAAAAGGCGGCGCTGGTTTCCGGTACGAACTTTATGTACACGAACCCGATCCCGCGGCTCAATATCCCGAGCCTTCGCATGTCGGACGGTCCGCACGGACTGCGGGTGCAAAAGGAAGGCGGCGACAACGGCGTATCCGAGAGCGAGCCCGCGACCGCGTTCCCCACGGCGGCGGCGACGGCTTCGAGCTGGAATCCCGAAAACACGCGCAAAATGGGCGAAGCGATCGGAGAAGAGTGCCGGTATTACGGCGTGCATACGCTTCTGGGACCGGGCGTCAACATCAAGCGCAATCCGCTGTGCGGCAGAAACTTTGAGTATTTTTCCGAGGATCCGTATCTGGCGGGCGTGATGGGCGCTGCGGAGGTCGACGGCGTGCAGAGCACGGGCGTCGGCGTCTCGCTGAAGCATTTTGCGCTGAACAATTCCGAAAACTTCCGGTTTATGGGAAACTCGGTCGCGTCCGAAAAGACGATGCGCGAGATCTATCTGAAGCCGTTCGGGTACATCGTGAAGCATGCGCGTCCGGCGACGGTCATGTGCGCCTATAATCAGATCAACGGCACGTTCTGCTCCGAGAACAAGTGGCTTTTAACCGACATGCTCCGCAGCGAATGGGGCTTTTCGGGCGTCGTGATGACCGACTGGGGCGCCATGCACGATCGCGTCGCAAGTCTCAAAGCCGGTCTCGATCTTGAAATGCCGGGCGACACCGCGATCTGCCGGAGATGGATCCTGGACGGGATCGCGAACGGGTCGCTCCCTGCGGAAGACCTTGACGCCGCCTGCCGGAACATCCTTCGCTGGGTCGACCGGTATGTGAAGCCCGCCGATCCGACGCCCGTGGACTGGGATGCGCATCACGCGCTTGCGGGCGAGATTGCGGCGGACTGCGCGGTGCTGCTGAAAAACGACGGCGTGCTGCCGCTCAAGGGCTCTGAAAAGCTGCACATTGCGGGCGAGCTCTTTGAAAACATGCGCTACCAGGGCGCGGGCAGCTCCATGATCCGCCCGACGAAGGTCACGACGCCGAAGGACGCGTTCGACGCGCATGGCGTAACGAGCGCTGCGCTTGAAGAGAGCGACACGGTGCTGGTCTTTGCGGGACTGACGGACGAATACGAATCCGAGGGCTGCGATCGCGAGAACATGCGGCTGCCGGAGACGCATCTGCGGCTCATCGACACGCTTGCGGAAAGCGGAAAGAAGATCGTCGTCGTGCTGTTCGGCGGATCGCCGTTCGAGGTCCCGTTCTGCGACAAGGTCGACGCGATCCTGCATATGTATCTGCCGGGACAGAACGGCGGTACGGCGGTCTACGACCTGCTGTTCGGCGTGAAAAACCCGTCCGGAAAGCTTGCGGAGACGTGGCCGATGCGCTATGAGGACGTTCCGAATCACGAGAGCTTCGGCAAGGGGCTGAACGAGATCTACGCCGAGGGGACCGAGGTCGGCTACCGGTATTATCAAAAGCATAACATTCCGGTGCGCTTCCCGTTCGGCTTCGGGCTCTCCTACACGACGTTTGCGTATTCCGAATGGAAGCAGAACGGGAACGTGTACACGCAGACCGTGACCAACACGGGCGACCGCTTCGGCGCGGAGGTCGCGATGCTGTTCCTCGGCGGCGAGCTCAAAGGCTTTGAAAAGGTCTGGCTGGAGCCCGGCGAATCCAGGACCGTTTCGATCACGGTCGAGGACGAGCCGGAGACGGAATATGCCGACACCTACACCGTGCCGGACCCGCAGCCGAGCTTCCCGGTGACGATCGAATCGCGGTTCACCGATCTCAACCAGAGCTTTCTGGGACGCATCCTCTATAACGCCGTGCTGTCAGTGGTGAAAAAGCAGATGAAGCAGGCACAGAAGCTGCCCGAGGGACCGGAACGCGACAATGCGATCAAGGGCGCGTTCTTTATGAAGCGCATCATGGACAGCAATTCGCCGCGGTCGCTGTCGATGTGCGCCGGAAATCAAATGCCGTACAATTTTGCGCAGGGCTTTGCGGAACTGACCAACGGACATCTCTTTAAGGGGATCCGCTGTTTTATGACAAAGATCAAAGTACCGAAACTGCCGAAGGAGGAGCGTAACGCATGAAACTGCCGAGAAGTCTTGTCAACTCGCCGAACGTAACAAAGCGTGAAAAATGGCTGGGCTACCTTCTGGGACCCGCCGGCGCGCTGCTTCTGAACGCGGTGCTTGCGACGTATCTGAACGTCTACTACACCGACGTGCTGAAGCTGACAGGCGCTTTCATTGTCATCTTTCCCATGATTTCCAAGGTGATCGACGCGATCACCAACGTCGTCATGGGACAGGTCATCGACCGCACGCGCACCAAAGAGGGCAAGGCGCGTCCGTGGCTGTTTTTATCGGCGTTCCTCGTTCCGATCACCGGCATCCTGCTGTTCACCGTGCCCGAATCGAACGACACGGTCAAGGCGATCTGGATCATGATCTCCTACAACCTGTTCTATTCGTTCGCGTATACGATCTTCAACATGAGCCACGGGCTGATGGTCCCGCTCTCGACCCGCAACTCGACGGAGCGCGGCGGGCTCTCGGTGTTCAACCAGATCACCACGATCATGATGAGCGGCATCCTGGTCGCGCTGATCTTCCCGATGCTCATCATGCCCGCGATCGGCGTCGACAAGGGCAAGTGGATCACGTTGATGAGCATCATCTCGATCCTTGCGCTGCCGCTGACGCTCCTCGAGTATTTCTTCACGAAGGAGCGCGTCACCGAGGAAACGACGCAGGCGGGCGAGGAGACCAAGCTGCCGTTCCTCAAGCAGATGAAGATCCTGTTCACTGACAAATACATGATCCTCATGTACGCGTATTTTCTCCTCTATACGGTCGGCATGACGCTCAAGAACATCGGTCTCGTCTACTACTGCAACTACGTACTCGGCACCTACAACGACGGCGTCACACAGATGCTGGTCTCGGTCATCGGCGGCATTCCGATGGGCATCGGCATCTTTGCGGTCTGGCCGCTCGCCAAGAAGTTCGGCAAGCGCAACGTCACGATGGTCGGCTTTATTCTGTACGCGGTTGGCTCGCTGATCTGCTGGATTTTCAGCACCGATCTTATCATGGTGCTGATCGGTCAGTTCATCAAAAACATCGGGGGCTTGCCGTGCGCCTACGTCTTTATGGCGCTGTTTGCGGACTGTCTCGACCACGTCGAGTGGAAGACGGACGTCCGCCTCGACGGCGCGGCGATGTCGATCTACAATATCATTGCGGTCGCCATGGTCGGTATCATGACCGGCGTGTTCAACTGGATGCTGAGCGCCTCCGGCTATATTGCGCCGTTCACGGCAAACAGTATCGGGGAAGCGTCCTCCGTGCTTGCGGCAAACGGCTGGGCGTCGCAGATCGCGCTTGACGCGATCAAGCCCGCGGCGGACGGCGTGCTGACCGTTGCGCTTGCGCAGCCCGAAAGCGTCAGCTGGATGATTTCGTTCGCGTTCGTCGGACTGGAAGTCTTCACCGGCATTGGGCTTGCCGTGATCCTGTTCTTCCTGAACGTCGAAAAGGACCTGCCGAAGAAGCAGGCGGAGATCAAGGCGCGTCACGAAGCGAAGAACGCGGAAGCGGCGGAGATCGCGGAATGAGGACGTTTTCCGAAAATCTGCAGGCGGCGTACGATTTCTGGCGTCCGAACCGGTACGGATTGAAGCCGTATCTTATCAAGGACGGCAAGGAGCATCCGTTCGCGGTGATCGTGCCCGGCGGCGCGTACCGCATGGTCTGTTCCTATGTGGAGGGACTGCCGTTTGCAAAAGCGCTGAACGCAAGGGGCTATCACGCGATCGTCGCGTACTACCGCATCGGAAAGAAGGCACAATACCCCGCGCCGCAGGACGATCTGGAACAGGCGCTTCGCGAGATCTTTGCGCATGCGGCGGAATGGAACCTTGACACGCAAAACTGGTCGCTCTGGGGCAGCTCTGCAGGCGGACACCTTGCCGCGAGCTTTTGCGCCGAGCAGCGGAACGTACCGAAGCCGAACGCACTGATCCTTGTCTATCCCGTCGTGACGATGGGAAAGGAAACGCATGCGGAAAGCCGGGAAAACCTGCTCGGCAGGAACCCCGATCCGGAGAAGATCGCGCAGCTTTCCGTCGAGCGCCATATCACGAAGGATTTCCCGCCGACGTACGTCTGGAACGGCACAGCGGACGCGTCGGTCGATCCCCTGAACAGCCGGATGCTTGCAAAAGCGCTTGATCAGGCGGACGTTCCGTACCGGCACGAGGAATTTGAAGGCGTCGGGCACGGCGTCGGTCTTGCAAAGGGCACGAACGCCGGACCGTGGTTCGACCACGCAGTATCATTCTGGGAGGAGCAAAGATGAAAGCGATCCGTCTGAAAACCGAACACCTGTTTGATCCCTTGGGGATCGACGTACAGCACCCGCGCCTTTCGTGGAACTGCGAGGGCGGCGTCAGGCAGACCGCCTATGAGATCGAAAGCGCGCAGTGGAGCAGCGGCAGAGTCGAAAGCGGCGCGATGCATGCGGACTATCCGCTCGCGCTTGCGTCGCGCGAGCGGGTCAACTGGAAGATCCGCCTTTACGACGAGAACGGCGAACCCGGCGAATGGAGCGAGGCGTTCTTTGAAGGGGGGCTTCTGGCGCCGTCCGACTTTACGGCAAAGTGGATCACCGGCGATTACGTTCCGAACAGGAAGGAACGGTATCCGATCGACTGCTTCAGAACGGTCGTGACGATCGAAAAAGCCGTCGCATCGGCGCGGCTGTACGCGACGGCGTGCGGGCTCTATGAAGCGCGGCTCGACGGCAGAAAGATCGGCAAGTTCTGCTTCGCGCCCGGCTACACGGACTACCGGAAGCGTGTACAGTACCAGACCTATGACGTGGGAGAGCTGCTGCATGCGGGCGAAAACGAGCTCACGGTGCAGCTTGCCGACGGATGGTATCGCGGCAGCTGCGGCGCGTGGGGACGCAAAAACCAGTACGGCACGGAAACAAAGCTTCTGATGCAGCTCGAGATCGTCTATGAGGACGGCACAAAGGAGACGGTCGCGACCGACAAAACATGGCAATGGTCGAACAACGGTCCGATCCGCTTTGCGGACAACAAGGACGGCGAGATCGTCGAGGCGTTCCGTACGCCGATCTACACCGGGCACGCGAAGGAGACGAGCCACAGCGTTGTGCCGAGCGCGTCGAACAACGTGCCGGTGACCGAGCACGAGCGGTTTCATCCGACGATCACGACCGCGCCGAACGGGAAACAGCTTCTGGATTTCGGGCAGAACATCGCGGGCTATGTGCAGTTTTCGGTCAACGCGCACGTCGGCGATCGCATGGTCTGGCGCTTCGGCGAGATGCTCGATGAGACCGGCAACCTGACGCAGAAGAACATCCAGCTTTCCAACAAGAAGATGACGACCCCGCTGCAGCGGATCGACATCACCTTGGGCGAGGGACGGAACGAATACAAAACGACCTTTGCGGTGTTCGGCTTTCAGTACGCCGAGGTCGAAACGGACGTCGCGCTCGATCCGCAGAACATCGAAGCGATCGCGGTCTATTCCGATCTCGAGCGCACGGGCGATTTTTCCTCGTCGAATCCGCTGCTGAACCGGCTGTTCGACGCCACGCTGTGGTCCGCGAAGAGCAACCATCTCGATATCCCGACCGACTGCCCGACGCGCGAGCGCCACGGCTGGACCGGCGACGCGCAGCTGTTCTTTACAACGGCGTCGTATCTGTTCGACTTTGCGCCGTTTGCGAAGAAGTATCTGCACGATATGTATGACTGGCAGCGCAGAAACGGACGGCTTCCGCACATTGTGCCGGACGGCGGCGCGGACTTTTACATGTGGACGATGAACGGTTCGGTCGGCTGGTCGGACGCGGGCGTGCTGATCCCGTGGCGATACAGTGAGATCAACCGGGACGATTCGATCCTCGAAACCTTTTACGACGGCATGGCGCGCTACGCCCGGTTTATGGAAAAGCGCTGCGGCAAGAATATGCCGCTGTTCTCGAAACGTTACAATCTGCCGAAGGAAGCAAAGAAGTATTTCGTCAACCGCGGACAGAGCTACGGCGAGTGGGCGGAGCCAGCTGACGTGGACGGCGGGTTCCGTTGGCAGGACTTTGTTGCGCCGCATCCGGAGGTTTCCACCGCGTATACCTGCTATGTGCTCGGACTTTTGGCGAAGATCGCGAAGCGGCTCGGGCACGACGCGGACGCAAAGGAGTTTCAAAGCTACAGCAACGGCTGCAAGGAAACGTATCGCGCGCTTGTGAAAACCGATGCGTTCAGGCTCGACACCGACCGGCAGGCGCAGCTTGTCCGTCCGCTGTACTTCGATCTTCTGGACGAGGAGCAGACCGCGTTTGCAAAAAAGCGGCTCATTCAGGCGCTGGAGCATTACGGCTGGCGGCTCGGCACGGGCTTTCTGTCCACGCCGCTGATCCTGTATGTGCTTGCGTCATACAATATCGAGGCGGCGTATAAGCTGCTGGAAAACGAACAGATCCCGGGATGGCTTTCTATGCCCAAGGGCGGCGCAACGACGATCTGGGAAGCGTGGGAAGGTCCCGCAGGCGCAAAGGGCGGCATCGGAAGCCTGAACCATTATTCCAAGGGCGCGGTCGTCGAATGGCTGTTTACGACGATGTGCGGCATCCGGGTCGACGGCGAGAATCACTTTACGGTCGCGCCGCAGCCGGGCGGGCATTTCACACACGCCGAAGCGTCGTACAACAGCGTGTTCGGACGCGTCAAAAGCGCATGGGAGAAGAAGGACGGCAAAACGACCTATACGGTCGACGTGCCCGCAAACTGTGAAGCGGAGATCATTCTCCCCTCCGGCAGAACGGAGACCGTCGGCGCGGGACTGCATTTTTACACGGAGGAAGCATGAAACGGGTTCTTGCGATCGACATCGGCGCGTCAAGCGGACGGCATATCGCGGGCCGGATCGAAAACGGCGCGTGGAAAACCGACGAGGTCTACCGCTTCCCGAATGGCGTCACGGAATCCGACGGGCATCTCACTTGGGACATCGACGCGCTGCTCGATCATGTGAAAAAGGGCATTGCGCTTGCCAAGGCGAAATATCCGCAGATCGAGAGTCTCAGCATCGACACCTGGGGTGTGGACTATGTGCTTTTGAACGGCGACGAGACTATCTATCCCGTGTATGCCTACCGCGATCACCGTACGGAAGCGGTGATCGAAAAAGTCCACGCGCATATGCCGTTTTCCGCGCTGTACCGCCGCACCGGCATCCAGTTTCAGCCGTTCAATACGGTCTATCAGCTCTATGCGGACAAGCTCGCGGGGCGGCTTGAAGGCGCGACCGATTTTCTGATGATCCCGGAATATCTGCTATACCGGCTCTGCGGCGTCAAAAGTCACGAATACACCAACGCCACCACGACCGGCATGGTGAACGCCGAGACCGGGGAATACGATGCGGAGATCATAGACGCGTTGGGCTTGCCGAAGCATTTGTTCCATCAACTGCAGCAGCCGGGGACGGCGATCGGAACCTATGATGGAATCAAGGTCCTGTTGTGCGCCACGCACGACACCGGCAGCGCGGTCGAGGGCATTCCGATGGAGGGAAACGACCCGTACATCTCCTCCGGCACATGGTCGCTGCTCGGCGTCAAAACGGAAAAGCCGCTGACCGATGAAGCAAGCGAACGCGCCAACTGGTCCAACGAGGGCGGCGTGGGCTACAATCGCTATCAGAAAAACATTATGGGCATGTGGCTACCGAATCGCCTGCGCGCGGAGCTGTGCCCCGAAAAACCGTGGAGCGAGATCACAGCGGAAGCAGAAGCAAGCGCATTCGACGAAACGGTTGACGCCAACGCTGCGGCATTCCTCGCGCCGGAATCCATGCACGCCGCATTCGACGCCGCGCTGACCGAACATCCGCAAACTGCGGGAGATTACTTCCGCTGCGCGTACCGGTCCCTTGCGCTCTCCTACAAGCAGGCGATCGAGGAACTGGAACGCAATACCGGAAGGACTTACGACAAACTCTATATCGTCGGCGGCGGCGCAAAGAACAGCTTTTTGAACCGCCTGACCGAAGAAGCCACCGGCAAAACGGTGATCGCCCTGCCGATCGAGGCAACGGCGCTGGGAAATTTGAACATACAGATGGAGGCAGACAACCTCTCAGTCACCTGACGGTGACAGCTCCCCTTGCACAGGGGAGCCAGGAAGGCTCAAACGACTTGCGCTTCCTTGCGCAGAGAAGCCAGAAAGGCGGAAGCAATTTGCCTCCCCTGTGTAAGGGGAGGTGGCAGGCGAAGCCTGACGGAAGGGTTGTTATCAATTGCGCTGACGCGCATGAATTGACCTTGCGGTCATGAATTGTCCGACGGACATGAATCGGCTTCGCCATGAAGAATCAAACGGAGGAAGGAACATGAGTTTTACGGAAGCAAAAGCAGCATACGCCGCGTACGGCGTGGACGTGGAAAACGCGATCGAGACCTTAAAGACCGTGCCGGTCTCCCTGCACTGCTGGCAGGGCGACGACGTGCGCGGGTTCGACACCGACCCGAATAAGCCGTTGACCGGCGGCATTCAGACGACCGGCAACTATCCGGGACGTGCGCGCACGCCCGACGAGCTGATGCAGGACCTTGATGAGGTTTTGCGTCTGATTCCCGGCAAACCAAAGATGAATCTGCACGCAAGCTATGCGTTCTTCGAGGACGGCGCTTGGGCGGACCGCGACAAGCTGGAGCCGAAACACTTCGAGAAATGGGTGAAATTCTGCAAGGAACGGGGGTTCGGCTGCGACTTCAACCCGACGTTCTTCTCCCATCCGAACTGCGATCCGCTGACGCTGTCCAGCCCGAACGCGGACACGCGCAGGTTCTGGATCGAGCACGGCAGGGCGTGCATCCGCATTTCGTCCTATCTTGCGAACGAATTGGACGAGCCGTGCGTGTTGAACATCTGGACCGGCGACGGCTTCAAGGACGTCCCCGCCGACCGCATGGGACCGCGCATGCGCTACAAAGAAAGCATTGACGAAATTCTGAAGGAGCCGTATGATTTTACTAAGGTCAAGCCTTGCATTGAATCGAAGGTCTTCGGCATTGGCGTTGAGGCGTACACAGTGGGTTCCGGCGAGTTTGCGCTTTCCTATGCCGCGATGAACCGCGACAAGTGCATCCCGCTGATGGACAACGGACACTATCACCCGACCGAGGTGGTCTCCGACAAGATCCCCGCGCTGTTGGCGTTCTTCCCGGAGATCGCGCTGCACGTGACGCGCCCGATCCGCTGGGATTCCGATCATGTGGTGCTGTTCGACGACGAGACAAGGGAGATCGCGCGGGAGATCGTGCGCTGCGGGCTCGACCGCGTGCATATTGCGCTCGACTATTTCGACGCAAGCATCAACCGCATCTCGGCGTGGGTGACCGGCTTCCGCAATGTGCAGAAGGCGCTGCTGTTTGCGCTTTTACAGCCGAACGACGAACTCAAAGACTTGCAGGATTCCGGCAATTTCAGCAAGCTCATGGCGATGCAGGAGGAACTCAAGACCCTGCCGTTCGGCGAGGTGTGGAACGAGTATTGTAAGAGATGCCATAAGCCCGTCGACGGCGCATGGTACCCGGAGATCGAACAATACGAAAAGCAGGTTCTATCAACAAGGAAATGACGCGAGCGACGGACAACCCCTCAGTCGGCATACGCCGACAGCTCCCCTTGCACAGGGGAGCCAAGGGATTGAACACATCTTGCGTATCTTGTAGGTATGCATCGATTTATGAATCCGGGCATGCGAAAACGCATGCCTCCCCTGTGTAAGGGGAGGCGGCAGCCGAAGCGGAGCAAGGCTGTCGGAAGGGTTGTCAATGAATTGCGCTGACGCGCATGAAAGGAATAGAATTATGAAAAACATTCTGAACGCACCGTTTCTGATCGAAATGATCCGCACCGCGACGAACATGTACGCCCACGGCTGGGACGAGCGCAACGGCGGCAACATCAGCATGCTGCTGGACGAAGCGGAAGTCCGCAAATACCTGACGTTTCCCGCGATCGTCCGCACGATCCCGACCGGCTTTACCGCACCGGAGCTTTCCGGCAAGATCTTTCTTGTCACCGGCACGGGCAAGTATTTCAAGAACGTGCAGTACGATCCCGCAAAAAACCTCGGCATCGTCCGCCTTGCAAAGGACGGCGCGGAAGCCGAAGTCCTCTGGGGCTTTTCGGACGGCGGCAAATTTACCTCGGAGTTTCCCGCGCATATGATGAGCCACGTCGCGCGCATGCGGGTCGATCCTCTTAACCGCGTCGTCATGCACTGCCATCCGGCAAATCTTCTTGCCATGACCTATGTGCACGATCTCGACGAACGCGCGTTCACGCGCACGCTCTGGCAGATGTGCACCGAGTGCATCGTGGTCTTCCCGGACGGCGTGAACGTGCTGCCGTGGATGCTCTGCGGCACCAACGAGATCGGTGAAGCCACCGCAAACAAGATGGAGACCGCGCGTCTGGTCGTCTGGGCACAGCACGGCATCTACGGCGCGGGACGCGATCTTGACGAGACCTTCGGGCTCATTGAGACCGCCGAGAAGGCCGCCGAGATCTGGATGAAGATTGCGCATCTGCCGCTTAAGAACACGATCACCGACGCGCAGATGCACGAGCTCGAGGCGCACTTCAACGTCAAGGCACGGGAAGGTTACCTCGATCTTTGACCTGCTGCGGCTGTTTGACAAACGCCGAAAGCACCGAACACAAACGCCTCCGGATCGCTGTCCGGAGGCGTTGCTGTTTTTTGGAGTTACCGTGCGGAAAGGGCTTCGTCAATCGCCTTTGCCGCGACCTTGCCCGCGCCCATGGCGGAGATGACCGTCGCCGCGCCGGTGACCGCGTCGCCGCCCGCATAAACGCGCTCGCGCGAGGTCAGACCGTCTTCTGTTACGATGATCCCGCCGTGCGAATTGACTTCGAGCCCCGCGGTCGTGTTCTTGATCAGCGGGTTCGGACTGGTTCCGATCGCGATGATCACCGTGTCGACGTCAAGCGTGAACTCGCTCCCGGGGATCGGAACGGGACGGCGTCTGCCCTTCGCGTCCGGTTCGCCGAGCTCCATGCGGATGCAGCGCATGCCGGTGACAAAGCCGTTCTTCGGATCGCGCGGATCGTCGGGATTCCGGTAGCCGAGGATCTCGACCGGGTTATTGAGAAGCCGGAAGTCGATCCCCTCCTCCATCGCGTGCTCGACCTCTTCCTTTCTTGCGGGAAGCTCGTCCATCGAGCGGCGGTAGACGATATAGACATGCTCCGCGCCGAGCCGCAGCGCCGTTCTTGCCGCGTCCATCGCGACGTTGCCGCCGCCGACGACTGCGACATGACCGCCCTTCATGATCGGCGTGACCGGGTTTTCGAGGTATGCCTTCATCAGGTTCGAGCGGGTCAGAAACTCGTTTGCGGAATAGACGCCCTTGAAGCTCTCGCCCGGAATGTTCATGAAGTTCGGAAGCCCCGCGCCGGAGCCGATAAAGACCGCTTCATATCCCATATCGAAGAGCTCGTCGACCGTCAGGGTCTTGCCGATCACGACGTTCGTTTGAATGTCCACGCCGAGCTCACGAAGCGTCTCGACCTCCTTTGCGACGATCGCTTTCGGCAGACGGAACTCCGGAATGCCGTAGACGAGCACGCCGCCCGCGGTGTGCAGCGCCTCAAAGACGGAGACCTTGTACCCCTTCTTTGCAAGATCGCCCGCGCAGGTAAGACCGGAGGGGCCCGAGCCCACGATCGCGACCTTATGCCCGTTCGGCGCAGGCGCCGCGGCTTTCTCCGTCGCGTTGGCGTTATGCCAATCCGCAACAAACCGCTCCAGCCTGCCGATGCCGACCGGCTCGAACTTCACGCCCATGGAGCACTTGCTTTCGCACTGCGTTTCCTGCGGGCAGACGCGTCCGCAGACGGCGGGCAGCGACGAGGTTTCGTTTATGACCTGATACGCGCCCTCGAAATCGCCCGTTTTGATCTTCGTGATGAAGTCCGGAATATTGACGTTGACGGGGCAGCCGGAAACGCAGGGACGGTTTTTGCAGTTTAAGCAGCGCTTCGCTTCCTCGACCGCGATCTCTGCGGTGTACCCCAAAGCGACCTCCCGGAAGTTGTGCGCGCGGACCTCCGGCGCCTGTGTCGGCATTTCATGTTTTTTCGGATTCAGTGCCATATGCGTCCCTCCTTATGCGTTGCGGAACAGATTGCACACCGCTTCGTGCGCGCGCCGCTCGTGATCAAAGTACATCCGTCCGCGGCTCATCGCCTCGTCGAAATCGACCTCATAGCCGTCGAAGTCCGGTCCGTCGACGCAGGCGAACTTCGTCACGCGTTTGCCGTCCTGCACGAGCGTCAGCCGGCAGCCGCCGCACATGCCCGTGCCGTCGATCATGATCGGGTTCATGGAGACCGTGACCGGCACGCCGAACGGCTTTGCGGTCAGCGTGACGAATTTCATCATGATGAGAGGACCGATCGTTATGATCCTGTCGAACCGCTCGCCCGCTTCGAGCATTTCCTTCAGCGGAACGGTGACGTTGCCGTGGCGCGCATAGGAGCCGTCGTCGGTCATGACGATCAGCCGGTCGGAACACGCGCGGAACTCGTCTTCGAGGATCAGCAGATCCTTATTGCGGAAGCCGATGATCGAGGTGACCTCGACGCCCTGCTCATGGAACGCCTGCGCCACCGGCATCGCGATCGCGCAGCCCACGCCGCCGCCCACGATGCAGACCTTTTTGATCCCTTCGGTTTCCGTCGGCACGCCCAAAGGTCCCACGAAATCCTGAATATACTCGCCCTCGTTTTTGCGGTTCAAAAGCTCGGTCGTCGCGCCGACGATCTGGAAGATGATCTTGACCGCGCCGCGCGCCTTGTCAACGCCCGCGACGGTCAGCGGGATGCGTTCGCCCGCCTCATCCACGCGCAGGATGATGAACTGCCCGGGCAGCGCTTTGTTCGCGACCAGCGGCGCTTCGATCTCCATCTGCGTCACGGTCGGGTTCAGGTTCTTTTTGCCGATGATCCTGTACATGAAATGTCCTCTCCTTTGTATCGTTTTCCGTTAAAAATCCTGTGAAACGCCGCGCCGGTTTACGGCAGCGGACGTACGTTTTCGAGCGATACCGCGCCGCCGCGGATCAAAACGTCCGCTTCATAGCCGCCGAGGTTCGGCGCGAACCAGTCGTAAAAATCCTTCTTCGGCTCGGCAAACTGCCACAGCACCGACATGATCACGCCGCCGTGGACGACGAACGTAAGATCCCCCTGCGCGTTTCGCACCGTTTCCGTAAACGCCGCGCCGACGCGCGCGTGAAAGTCCGCCTGCGATTCGCCGCCGGGGCATGCGCCGCGGCAGAGATCGTCGACCCATGCGCGGTAGGCCGGATCGTTTTCCATTTCGTCGGCAGTCCGTCCTTCAAACGCGCCGAAGTCCATCTCATGCAGGTTTTCGACGACGACCTGTTCCGCGTTCGGAAACAGGATCGCCGCGGTCTCCCTTGCTCTTTTGAGCGGCGAAACATAGACGCGACCGAGCGAAAGATCCTTCTCCTTTTGTTCCGCGGCGGCGCGTCCCTCGGGACACAGCGGCTCGTCGGAAATGCCGACGTAGCGGCGCGCGGCGTTGCCCGCCGTCGTGCCGTGACGGATCAGTCGGATATGCATGGCGGTTCTCCTTTCAGAACGACCGGGATCCCCGAAACGACGCGCACGACCGCTGTCGCTTCCTTTGCAAGCGCACAGCAGAGCCGCCCCGCCGCCTCGCGCCACGCGCGCTCGTTCGGGTCCAGCGGGATCACGCCGCTGCCGACCTCGCGGCAGACGACGAACGCCTTTTTCAGGCACTTTCCGAAAAGCGTCTCCGAAGAGGCGGGATCGGTCCTGACCGCCGCTTCGAGATCGATGAGCACCGGCACGTCCGCGTCGGGATCGTTCGACATCTGCGCGTCCGTAAAGCCGAGCGATCTCAAATAGCTTTTCTTGCCCGCGCCGAGACCGCCGAGGATCAGAACCATAAAGCCACCGCCCTTTCCGCAAGCACCAGTCCGATCAGCATTGCGATCGCCGAAAGCGTGATCCCCGCCCCCGCCAGATCGCCGGACATGCCGCCGAACTGTTTCTTTGCCGTATGCAGGATATAGAGAAATACAAGCCCGCCCGCGAGGAGCATCGCGATCGCCGCAGCCGGCGACAGGAGCGCCGCGCCGCCGAGCGACAGCGCGACCCAGACAAGCAGGATCCAGAGCGAGCTCTTCGACGCGGAATCGCGGAACGCGCGCTGCATGCCGTCGCTTGCGCCGGACGGAAGCAGGCTTAAAAGCGAACCGATCGCGCGGGACAGGACGTGCGTGATCGCAAGCAGTCCCACCGTCTTCCAGTCGAGCGGCAGCGCCGCCGAAAGCCCGAAATACAGAAGCAGATAGCATCCGACGCCGATCACGGCAAACGCGCCGCAATGCGGGTCCTTCAAAATCGCGCGCTTCTTTTCCGGCGCGGCGTGGCTCGAAAGCGCGTCGGTCATGTCCGCAAAGCCGTCCATGTGGATGCCGCCGGACAGCGCGACCGGCAGCAGCGTAAAGAGGACCGCGGAAAGGATCGCGGGGATCTGCAGCAGCGTCGATACCCGGTACCAAAGGCACAAAACCCCGCCGATCACGCAGCCCACGAGCGGCAGCGCGGCAAGGACGTTTTTCAAAGAGTATGCGTTCCATTCGATCCGCGGCGTCGGCAGGACCGAGAACGTGGAAAACGCGGCGATCACCGCCGTCCAAAGCGATTTCATGCGGGCAGTTCTCCTTTCAGCGGGATCGGGATCCCGGCGACGACCTCGACCGCAGCGTCTGCGCGCCGGGAAAGCGCGCGGTTCAATGCGCCGAGCGCTTCGATATACGCCGTCGTTGCGGGGTCGTAGTCCGCGCCGTCGCTTCCGATCTCGTCGGTCACGACGACGACGCGTTCACATTGCTTCAAAAGCGCGTCCACGCCGTTGATCACCGCGTCGAACGGATCGCGCGGGGGCTCCGCGGAAAACATCTCGTTGGCGGTAAGGTTGCCGAGGTCCTCCAGAAGAACGCAGCGGCACGGCGGAAGCGAAAGCGCTGCAAGGTCCGTATACCGTTCGACGGTGAGAAAGCCCTTGTCCTTTCGCATGGCGCGATGGCGTTCGATCCGCTTCGCGCCTTCGTCGCCGAACGGCTGCATGCAGGCAAGATAGACCCGCGGCGCATATGCAAGGCACAGCGATTCGGCGAAGGCGCTTTTGCCGGACGCCGATCCGCCGGTCACAAGAATCAGCATGGCTCGCCTCCCTGCGGCGTGTACTGCGCGATGCCGGTCTCCGAAAACGAGACCGAACCGTGATAGACCGCAAGCGCCATGTCAAGCAGCGGCAGCATGCACACCGCGCCGGTGCCCTCGCCGAGCTTCATGTCCGCGTACAGGATCGCGGAAAGCCCGAGCTCGTTCAGGATCGCCTGCGCGACCGGCTCCTTTGAGCAGTGGCTTGCGAGCATCGCCGTTTTGCAATTCGGCACGAGACGTGCCGCGACAAGCGCCGCGACCGAGCTGATCAGTCCGTCGATCAGAACCGGCAGCCGGCAAAGCGCCGCGCCGATGTACAGCCCGACCAGCCCCGCAAGGTCGAACCCGCCGAGCTTTCTTAATACGTCGAATGCGTCCTTCGGATCCGGTCTGTTCACGTTGATCGCGCGGGCGATCGCCGCGCGCTTGCGCAACAGTCCCGCGTCGGAAAGTCCCGCGCCGCGGCCGGTGACGGTCTCGACCGGAAGGTCCAGCAGCACCGCGGCGATCGCGGCGGACGTCGAGGTGTTCCCGATGCCCATTTCGCCGGTGACGAGGATCGAATCCCCCGCCGCCCTGCGTTCCTTTGCAAGCAGGATGCCGGCTTCGATCGCCTGCATCGCCTGCGCTTCGGTCATGGCGGGACCCTCCGCCATATTGTTTGTACCGTCGGCGACGTGCAGATCGCGGACGCCTTCGACGCGCGTGAGCATGCCGAGATCGACCGGGATCACGTCTGCGCGCGCGGTCTTTGCCATAAGACAGACCGAGGAGCGGTGCTCGAAGATGCGCCGCGCCATCGTTGCGGTCACGGACGCGTCCGTCTGCGTCACGCCCTCTTTGACGATCCCGTTGTCCGCGCAGAGCACGAGCACGGTGCGGCGGTCGATCGACACGTTCTCATCGCCGGTCAGCCCCGCGATGCGGATGATCGCGGTCTCCAGCTTGCCGAGCCCGTCCAGCGGCTTTGCCACCCCGTCCCAGCGCGCCTTCGCGCGCGCCGTCGCCGCCGCGTCCTGCGGCGCGATCGCTCTGTTCCATGTCAAAAATGGATCCCTCATGCTTCCGTCCTCTGTCTGTGTTTCCGATAGATCGATTATATCACCCCGTCCGGAGCCGGTCAATGCCGCGGCGCAGTTTTCGGCGCGGCAAACAGCCCCCGCTATTTCGGTTTTTTCGCGGAAATAACCGCTTCCATTCGGGACCGGTACGGCTGGCAATCGCCGTCCGGACAGGCTATACTGTATCCGTCAATAAAAAAGCGCCGGCGCTTTTTCATGATACAATATCACGCAAAGGAGGAACTGCACATGAAGAAAGGACTTATGACCCTGCTGATCATCATGCTCGTGCTGATCACGGCGTTCGTCGCCTGCTCCGGAAACGCGCGGACCTCGAACCGTTCCGGCTGCAGCGGCTGCGGGCTCGGCTGTGCCGCGTGTACCGCCTGTGTAGCGACCGGCTGTGCGCTCTCCTGCGCAAGAGGGCTGTATGATACCGCGCAGGACGTGTACACCGGCGCCGATTATCACTGAACCTCAACCAACACAAAAGGAGCCTTTTTTCAAGGGCTCCTTTTGTTTGCTTTCGCTATTGTTCCGCCGGGAAGCGATCGATCAGCCTGACCGTATAGCGCAGGATCAGCGCCGCGTCTTCCGCAGCCGGCGTTTTTCCGCCGGATACCAGCGCGTTTTTCATGCCCTGCTCGGACAGCGTGTCAAGTCCGACCAGCACGCGCAGCACGAGCGCAGCGTCCGCCGCCGTGACTTTGCCGTCGCAGTTCGCGTCGCCGTACAGAACCTTCGGTTCCGGCGTGGGCTTTGCACTCGCGGTCGCGGTCGGCGTGGGCTTCGCGCTTGCGGTCGCGGTCGGCGTGGGCTTCGCGCTCGCGGTCGGGACCGGTTCGGTACCGTATTCCAGCTCCGTGGTATACCAAAGGCTGCAATCGGACACCATGAAGACCGTCAGCGGTTCGCCGGTGTTGTTCTTTCTGCAGGTGAAGCAGCCGCTTTCCCGATCATAGCCCAGCGTCGCCGCCGGAGTCTGATCGTTCGCGATGACCGGCTTGCCGTCTTCCCAGCCGAACGTCCAGTATGCCGCGCTCTTGCCGCCCGAAACGATGACCTTGGTCGTTGCGGAGAGCTTATTGCTGCTCGATGTATAGCAAAGATAGAGATCGCCGCCCTTCATGCGGATCGTGTATTTGCCGTTTCCGACGGATTCGATCGTATAGATGTATGAATCCGTCACATCCGTCAGCACATCGCCCGCGACCGTGATGCCGGTGTTCTGGATCGCGATCGCCGCGGAGGATCCGGAAATGCCGCTTGCGGTCGTGTCCGCGGAGAGCACGACCTTGCCGTCATACGTCAGCACGGCTTCGCCCGACCAGTCCTCCGGTTCGGAGACCAGCAGCAGGAACGTACCCTCCGGTATGGGCGTTCCGTCCTGCAGCGCATAGGAATAGAGCGCGTAGAAGGTTTTGTTCTCATTGATCACAAGGGTATCGCCCGCATGCAGGCAGTCCGGACGCGTGTCGGTATCCGGAACGCGCTGTTCGACCCAGCCGTAGAACGCATACGCCTGCGCGTTTTCCTTCGGCGTACCGTCAGGACGCGGCAGGGTGATCGTATCGCCGGTGTAGCCGCTGAACGCTTCCGCATGCACGCCGTCCGGCGTCACGAACGTCGCTTTGACCGGCTTGCGCTTTGCAAAATCGATGCGGATCGTGCAGTCGCTCTGCGCGCGGACCGAAAACAGCGTTCTCGAAAGCCCGTCGCCTTTCTGCGTGACCGTCGCTTCGCCGGAGATCACTTCATACCCCGTGACCGCACAGCCCTCCTTCGGCGTGGCGATGATCGTCGTGCCGGAGGTTTCGACCGTGCCGAGGCTTGCGTCGTTGGCGATCGCCTTGACGTTGAACTGCGGGAACAGCGTCCAGGAAGAGAATACCTCCTGCCGCGCGTCGACGTTGCCCTGTCCGGGATAGACGTCCTCGGTGGACGCCACGATCGGGTACGCGGGATAGGAGCTTGTATACGGATCCTTGTAGCCGCCCTCCTGCTTCATATAGGCGACCGCCTCCGCGACGTCGGCGCCGTCCTTCATCTTGTTCCAGAAGTACGTTTCCCAATTATAGTCGCCTGCAAAGGTGACGGACTGCGAATAGCCGTAGACGACCTCGACGCCCTGCTCTCTGAGCGGCGCTTCCATGCCGTCGGTCGCCATGCCGAGACAGATCGCCATCCAGAGGATGCTGTTCGGCGCGTAGCTGTCCATATGGTTCCGGATCGCGGTGCCGTCGACGAAGGCGCCGCTGCCGCTTCTGAACGCGTGCTGATAGCTGCCGAACCGTCCCTCAACCGTGGCGGTATCCGCGCTCGTCAGGCCCTCGTAGCTGGTAAGGCAGAGATAAGAGGTATTCGCTTTCGACGTATAATCGCCGGACGCGGAGGAATAGTCGGTGTTGCCATGCGAGTCAAAGATGACCGTGCCGCAGTTCTCCAGCGCATGCGCGATGACGTCGATCGTTGCCGCGCTGCCCGAATACACCGTGCAGGAACCGCCGGTCGCCTGCGCGATCGAGTTTGCTTCGTTCCTGTACTGATTCGTAAAGCTCGAATCCGAGCCGTAATACGGTCCGATCAGCGCGACGTCCGAGGAATACGGGTAGCCGCCCCTGTTCGCGTAGGAAACGGTCTCGACTGCGGCGACCTCCTCGGGCGTTTTGCCGGTCAGGTTGGCGCGCTGCTTCTGCCGCGCGTTCGGCACCCAGCCGTTGCCCATGCCGTCCGTGTCGTGCCAGAACACGCTCTGTCCGTTCAGGAACAGGGAACCGGCTTCGTAACCGCTCCAGTTTTCGACGATCGCGACGATCCCGTCCGTCATGCTCATATAATCGTTTGCGGAAGCGGTCGAGACGCTGACGCCCCGCTCCGCAAGATACGCGTCCTCGTATTGCTCGATCTGCTCCCAGACGTCCGGATCCGCGTCCGCGTTCGATGTCCCGGACAAGCGCGCAAATCCCAGCGGCAGCAGCAAAAGCGCCGTCAGCAGCAGTGCAAGCAGTCGTTTCAGTTTCATATCGTTTCTCCTTTCGGGGCTTTCGCTCGTATTTTTAATTGTATCATATGACAGCATTGTTTTCAATTATTTTCTGCGGAACACGGGGATTTTCCAAAGCGGAGGATCCGCCGTCCGCATGAACCGGTCCGGATGAAAAACCGATGGACGCGGACCGCATCCGGTAGTATAATGAAAAGCAGAATTCACAGGAGGGATCGATATGGAAGTACGGGATCAGAACGGTTTGACCGAGCGGGAGTTTCTGGCGGCATACAGGGACAGGCATTACCCCGCGCCGTATCTGACGGCGGACGTCGTGCTGCTGTCGGGAGGAACAGACGTCCTTTTGATCCGGCGCAAGGGGCATCCGTACCTCGGCTGCTGGGCGCTGCCGGGCGGATTTGTGAACCCGGACGAGAGCGCCGCCGAAGGCGCTTTGCGAGAGCTTCGGGAGGAAACGAACGTGACCGGCTTCACGGAAGCCGATATCCACGAGATCGGGCTGTTTTCGAAACCCGGACGCGATCCGCGCGGCTGGATCGTTTCGGACGCGTTTCTTGTGCCGGTCGACCGCGAAACGATCGACTTTTGCGCCGGCGACGACGCGGCGGACGCGGCATGGATTACCGTCGGCCGGAACGGCGCGGGTCTGATCCTTCCGGACGGCATTTCGCTTGCGTTCGACCACGCGGACGTGCTGAAAAAAGCGTTCGCGCTGTACGACCGGATCGCGAGATAATATACTCCCGGAAGGTGTTGACACGCGGGCGCGTTCGCGTTACATTTAACATAGTGGAAAAGGCGCGTTTTTGCGCTGAAAAGCTCATAAAACAATCATTTACAGGAGGAAGACACATGGTAAACGAAGCACTGAAACAGCTTATGGCGTATGATCCCGAGATCGGCGCGGCAATGCAGGACGAGCTCAACCGTCAGCGCGGGAACCTGGAGCTGATCGCATCCGAGAACATCGTTTCGGAAGCGGTTCTGATGGCGATGGGCAGCGTGCTCACCAACAAGTATGCAGAGGGCTACCCCGGCAAGCGTTACTACGGCGGCTGCCAGTTCGTGGACGTCGTGGAGAATCTCGCGATCGAACGCGCGAAGAAGCTGTTCGGCTGCGATTACGCAAACGTGCAGCCGCATTCCGGCGCACAGGCGAACATGGCGGTGTTCTTTGCGGTGCTCAACCCGGGCGACACGTTCATGGGCATGGACCTTTCTAACGGCGGTCACCTCACCCACGGCAGCCCGGTCAATATGTCCGGCAAATACTATCACTGCGTTTCCTACGGCGTGGACGAGCACGGCGTCATCGACTACGAGGACGTTCGCAAGAAGGCGCTTGAGTTCCGTCCGAAGCTGATCGTCGCGGGCGCAAGCGCGTACTGCCGCACGATCGACTTCCCGAAGTTCCGTGAGATCTGCGACGAAGTCGGCGCGGTCCTGATGGTCGACATGGCGCACATCGCGGGCCTCGTTGCCGCAGGCGAGCATCCCTCCCCCTTCCCCTATGCGGACGTCGTCACCACCACCACGCACAAGACGCTCCGCGGTCCGCGCGGCGGTCTGATCCTCGCGAACCAGGAAGCGGCGGATAAGTTCAACTTCAACAAGGCGATCTTCCCGGGCATCCAGGGCGGTCCTCTGATGCACGTCATCGCGGGCAAGGCAGTCGCGCTCGCGGAGGCGCTGAAGCCCGAGTTCAAGGCGTATCAGCACCAGGTCGTGCTCAACGCAAAGGCGCTTGCGGAAGCGCTGAAGGCGGAAGGTCTCAAGATCGTTTCCGGCGGCACGGACAACCACCTCATGCTGCTCGACCTGATCGGTCTCGACGTATCCGGCAAGGCGCTGCAGAACCGTCTGGACGAGGTCCACATCACGGTCAATAAGAACACGGTCCCCGGCGAGCCCAGAAGCCCGTTCGTGACCTCCGGCGTCCGCATCGGCACCCCGGCCGTCACGACCCGCGGTCTCAAGGAAGAGGACATGAAGACGATCGCGCACTGCATCGCGCTGGCGATCAACGACTTCGAGAACTCCAAGGAGTACATCGACGGCGAAGTCAAGAAGCTCTGCGACAAGTACCCGATCTATCAGGACTGAGCCA
>JAEEGI010003168.1_pt1 | contig 39405 bp, 33 predicted proteins | sample 8958751 | NCBI WGS metagenome assembly JAEEGI01 (sample SAMN16246545, study PRJNA631951) | gut metagenome | biome: gut microbiome; feature: rumen; material: KS-attached | host: Bos | place: Iran: Karaj | collected 2018-10 | reverse complement strand
TCCCGCTGTTTTTCAGAATTATATTTACATTTATAATTCCGATAGCTTTTATAGCGTACTTCCCGAGTCTCGTAATTTTACGTCCTCAGGAAATACCTTTCCTTACCTGGTTTTCACCCGTGTACGGTCTGATTTTCTTCTTCATCTCTTACAAGATCTGGATGTGGGGAGCAGGCAAATATTCGGGTACCGGTTCGTGATTAAAAAGCCGTCTGAAAAGGCGGCTTTAGCATTACTAAAATAATTGGAAATTTTAGCCGGAAGTTTAGAAAGGGCAGGAAAATGATACTTCTTGTAATAGATACACAAAAAGGGATAACAAACGAAAACTTATACGAGTTTGACAGATTTAGAAACAATGTTTCTACTCTGATTTCGGAAGCCAGAAAAAACGGAACGGAAGTTGTCTTTGTAAGACATGATGACGGTCCGGGCAGCGGCTTTTCTGTTGGAGACGAGGCATATGAAATATATGAAGGGTTTGCACCCAACGTGGGAGAAAAAATCTTTGACAAGAGCGTAAACAGTGCATTTCATGCATCATCAGGTCTTTTGAAATATTTAAAAGACAAGGATGAAAAGACTGTTATCGCAGTCGGTCTTATGACAGATTTCTGCATGGACGCCACAATAAAGAGCGGATTTGAAAATGGTCTTGTAATGATCATTCCGGCACTCTGCAATTCCACAATGAAAACAAATGATTTTATGAGTGCCGAGAATGCTTATCGTTTTTACAATGAATTCATGTGGCCTGAAAGATATGCCAAATGTGTGAGTTTCGAAGAAGCCCTGTCCATGATTAAAGAAAATAAGAAGGCTGAAAAGCCGGCAGATAAATCAGGCCTTAATACCTGCGGAACACTTGAAATCGAAACAGAAAGACTTTTGTTAAGACGGTTTACTTATGAAGATACCGAATCAATGATGAGAAACTGGGTTTCAGACGATGAAGTTCAGGACATGTACGGAGAGCCTTCGTATAAAATACCCGAAGCCGTCAAAGGACTTTTGGATAAGTATATCGGTGGATATAAAAGCGACAATTATTACCGCTGGGCAGTGATTGAAAAAGCGTCTGGCGAGTGCATCGGTCAGATAGCATATTTTTTAGTTGATACAAACAATCATTTCGGAGAGATTGAGTATTGTATCGGAACTGCCTTCCAGAAAAAAGGATATGCGACCGAAGCAACAAAAGCGGTTATAGCTTACGGATTTGAAAAGATTATTTTTCATAAGGTTCAAATCTGTGTCAGACCGTCAAACCTTCCTTCAAAACGCGTGATCGAAAAATGCGGATTTACCTACGAAGGAACGCTTCGTGATTATTTTTACAGACACGGTGAATATGAAGGAAGAATGTTTTACTCGATTTTACGAAACGAGTATAATGGTTAAAAGGAGAGAGGATTATGATTTTAGAAGAAGAAAGACATATATTAAACGGAAGAGAAGTAGTATTCAGGAGCCCTAAAATCGAAGAAGCCGATATGCTGATTAAATATCTTAAAACAGTTACCGGCGAGACGAGATTTTTAATGTGCGAATCGGACGAAGTCCAGTTTACTACTGAGAGTGAAATTGAATTCTTAAAAGAACATAACGATTCGCCTAAAGGTCTTTTGATGCTTGCGTTTGTAGACGGAGAACATGCGGGCAACTGCTCGTTTTTACAGGTTGGCGGGACCAGGAGAAGTGCACACCGCGCGTCGCTCGGAATCGCGCTTTATCAGAAATACACAGGCTTCGGCCTTGGCAGAATGATGATGGAGCGTATGCTTGAGATCGTAAAAGAATTAGGCTTCGAGCAGGCCGAGCTCATCGTAATCGGCGGAAACGACAGAGCATATCATCTCTACGAAAGCCTCGGCTTTAAAGAAACCGGTCGAGTTCCCAACGCCAACAAGTATGACGACGGAACATATGCAGATGATATCCACATGGTGAAGATTCTAAAATAATGAAAGCGTGTCCTCAAAGGACACGTTTTTTTATTGGAAATCTTACAAAACATTAAGAATAATGAGGTCCAATACATGTTATAATATCTTAGGTATAGTTTATTTATATTGGGAAACGACATGAAAATTTTACTGATTGAAGATGATTACAATTTAGCTCTGGGATTAAAATACTCTTTGAAAGACGAAGGGTTTGAGGTTGTGCATGCGGATACCGTTGCGTTCGGTAAAGAAAACTATCTAAACGAAAAACCCGATTTGATTCTGCTTGATATCACGCTTCCCGACGGAAACGGATATGAGTTCTGCGAATTCGTCCGAGAAAAGGATAAGAGTATCCCCATAATTTTTTTAACCGCAATGGATCAGGAAGAAAGCGTGGTAAAAGGCTTCGGTTTAGGGGCTGACGATTATGTTACAAAACCGTTCAGAGTATCGGAACTCACTGCCAGAATAAGAGCGCATTACAAAAGGTATGAGAGCCTAAAAAAGAGTAATCCTCAAATGTCTCAAATCGAAGCAAATCCGGATTTTAAAATCGATCAGACAAGACTCTGCATTTGGAAAAAAGGAGAGAGAATTGATTTAACCCCGACCGAATACAAAATCGTAAGAAAACTGACGGAAAATCCCGGCGAAACCGTTTCCAGAGATGCTCTTTTGGAGTGCTGTTGGGATACAACGGGAGAATATCTGGACGTAAACACTTTGTCTGTTCATATAAAAAGAATCCGAGAAAAACTCGGAGAAAATGACAAAGAGGGGCATATTCGTACCGTGCGCGGCGAAGGATATGTGTTTGCATCGAGTAAGTAAAAATGTATCGGAGGCAACATGATTTACCTGGAAGAAAAGAAGTATTTTTCGGTGATTTTGATTATTGTCGCAGGATTAGCTCTTGCGACGTTTTTTCTTATAAACAAGCCGCAGATTTTACTGCCGGTTTTTGCGTTAGGATTCATAATTCTGGCATTTTTCGGAGCGTTTTTTATAAGAAAAGTTTATAAAAAAGCGATAAAAGCAGAGCAGTATCTGGATCAGGTAATTTCAAACGAAGGAAATTTAAGCATTCCTTCAAATGCCGAAAAAGACAGTATTTTTGCTAACATTATCGAGGAATTAAAAGAACTCGAAAAAATCAGGCAGAGCCAGGAGAGCGAAAAAAACAAAGAGCTTTTATGGCAGAAAAATCTGATGAGCGACATTTCCCATCAGATAAAAACACCGCTTGCAACACTTGAAATATATACCGATATTTTTAACAAGGAATTCGGTGAAAACGAAGAAAAGAAAGAATTGTCCGAGCATGCCCTGGAAGCGATTGAAAGAATCCGCTGGCTTGTGACGGGAATGCTTCAGATAGCCAAACTTGAATCGGGAACATACAAAATGGAGAAAAAAGAATCGCCTGTAAAAGAAACAATCGACAGAGCTTTGTATTCTTTAAACTCTTTAATTTCCGAGAAAAAAATAAAGGTGCATATCGAAGAAAGAAAAGAGGAAAATCGCGACATTATTATTTCTCAGGACAGCAAATGGCTTGAGGAAGCATTTATAAATATTCTTAAAAATGCCATAGAATTTTCGTCCGATGAAGGAAGCGTGGATATTTTTATCACCGATACTCCGATGGCGGTAAGTGTTGAAGTAAAGGATTACGGCGAAGGAATATCCGAAGAAGAAATTCCAAAGATTTTCAATCGATTTTATAAAGTGTCCGGACAGAGAGAAAAGCATAAGGACAGTGTAGGCATAGGCCTTAATCTGTCAAAGGAAATAGTCAAGGCGCATAACGGAATAATAACTGCGGAAAGCAGGAGAGGAGAGAATTCGTATACGAGTATTTACACAACTTTTTTAAGGTAATCTTACAGTATCTTAAGATGACTTTCCTAAAACCTTTATGTATGATGAAATCATAAAAGGTATCGGGAGGAAATCGTATGAGTTTCATCGAAGTTAAAAATCTTAAGAAAATATACGGAAACGGTGAAAGCAGTGTGACGGCCCTTAAAGATATTTCATTATCTTTTGAAAAGGGCGAATTTGTTGCTGTTGTAGGCAGCAGCGGTTCGGGAAAGTCAACACTGCTTTCTTTGCTTGGCGGGATAGATTCACCGACTGAGGGTGAAGTGATTATCGATGGTGAAAATGTTCATAAAATGAAAGCTAAAGAAAAAGCCGAGTTCAGAAGAAGAAAAATCGGATTTGTATTTCAGGAATATAATCTGATACCCGTTCTTTCGGTGGAAGAAAACATCGAAATGCCCCTTCGCCTCGACGGCATCCGCATGAAGGATAAAAAAATGGACGAACTTCTTGATATGCTGGGTCTTAAAGAAAGAAGAGACCATCTTCCCGAACAACTCTCGGGCGGACAGAAACAAAGAGTTGCAATAGGAAGAGCATATGCGCATCATCCGGCATTAATTCTGGCTGATGAACCCACGGGAAACCTGGATAAAGCAACAGGACTTGAAATTATGGCACTTTTGCAAAATTCCGCAAGGAAGTTTTCACAGACTATGATTCTTGTAACCCATGATGAGAAAATAGCAGCAATGGCGGACAGAATCATCACGCTTTCCGACGGATGCGTAATCGGAGATGTCGTGGTCAGAAATGCCGTTTCGGAGGAAGAAGTATGAGTTATTTTTTCACGCTTTCGCTTAAGTATATGAAGAGGAATAAAACCAGAACGCTATACTCAATATTCGGTATAATTCTGACTTATGTTCTTTGCTACGTGACGATGAGTATCGGATATGCGGCGTGGGATTATTCCTTTTATGATGTTTATCTCTCCAAGCCATATGAATTGTACAGCAGGGAGTTTTACTGCGAAGAGGATAACAATGAATTTAATTCCAATCAGCTATATATAATTCCGGATTTAAAAGATACACTTACCAAACTTAAAAACGATAAAAGAGTTGAAGAACTGATTATAACAAAAGAAAACAAAAATGAAGAAGAAATCGAACTTTCCGATCTTCAGAAAACCGATGTTGTAACTGTCCGCATCAAACTTAAAAATACCAAGGCGCTTGAAAAAACGGCTGAAGAATTAAGCCGGGAATACGGGCTGGAGTTATCCGTGTATCATTATGTTTTAATGTATTACGGTCAGAGCGATTCGGAAACAATATTATTCTTAAACTGTGTTTTGATTTTAACAGCATCGATATTCGGAATGCTTTCAGCATTTATTTTAAGAAATACAATGATGATTGCCGTTACGGAAAGAGTCAGGGATTACGGAGTTTTCAGGTGTGTCGGGATGTCAGAGTGGCAGTTGAGGCTTCTTCTTTTTGCCGAAGGAATAACCATGTCGATAATAGCATCGGTCTTTGGAGTTGCATTGGGATTTGGCGGGTTAAAAGCGCTTGAGCCCTGGATTAAGGATACTTTAAGTTTAAGCAATGCATTCAGTTTCCGTCTGTATCCGACAGCGGCGGTTTTCACGGCACTTCTTTGTATAGCGGTTACTCTGTTTTCGCTGATTGAACCCTCAAGACTGGCAGGAAAAGTGGCTCCGGTTGAAGCTCTGAAGGGTATCTACACGGCGTTTGAAAAGAAGAGAGCAATTAAGAAACTCGATAAAAAAGGCGGAATTCTCGGAAGAGTTTTTAAAACCGCAGGTTTATATGCTCATAGAAACATACACAGAAAAAAAGGCGGTACGGCATCCGTTTTTTCAATAATGTTCTTTTGTATAGTTTTCATCCTTACGGTATTCAGTTTTACAAAAACCGCCACTAATACCATGAGCAAATTCTTTAAAATCTGGAATATAGAGTATTCCGAGGCCGTTACAAGAGTTGATTTTCTTGACTACGAATTCAATTTCTATGATTCAAAAGAAGATGAAAAAATAATAAAGGATTTAAAAGAACTGGATAATGTGGAGGATGTGCTTCCTTTTATGGTTTCCGAGCAGGGATTTGGATATACGCAGTATTCGTTTGATGAAAAGATTCAAAAAACCGGAAAGTTAAACGCTCTTCTGATAGAGGTGGGACTGACAAAGGAGGGATTGGAAAAGGAAAGGAAATACCTTGAAAGCGGCGAAATCGACTATGAAAAGATGGTTGCTCAAAATGGTATTTTAGTCTGCAACACATATAAAGAAATCAAGCAAAAGAATGCCGGATTTGCCAAAACATACAAAACGGAAATATATGAAATGACCGATTATAAGGTTGGGGATACACTAACCGCTTTGAGTGTTGAAGGCAGTGCAAGAGTGAGGAAGGCATTTTATGATTCACTCATTGAGGTGGCAGAGAAATATCAGATAAATGCGTACACCGATTCATATGGGAACGGTATTCCTTTCGGAGATTCAGCCGATAAGTATCGCACAATCATTCTGCTTGCAAAAAATGACGAAGAATATGATGTAATTCGACAGAACCTTTTGCAGGCAATAAAGGAAAGAGGATACGATTTGACGGGATATGTTAATGAGGATACGCCCGGGATTAATCTGTATCAGGCAATGAAGCAGATAGAGTTTGAGAGAGGATCTGTCGAAACATTTACCGTAATGGGTATTCTTTCCGACGAAGTCGCTACAGGAGACCGTTTTGTGGATATGGTTGCATATACCCGTTTTGTTTATCCGATGGATACGCTGGTTAACAGGGCAAAGAAAATCACATCATACGAACAGGAAAACGGCGGATTTTTGTCCGAAGAAGGAAGACCGCTTACCGATTTATTGTTTTCAACTGCATACGGCTCTTCGTATGATACCGAAATCGGAGTTAAAAGGACTCATCCCGAAAAATCTGATACGATCATAAAAGATTACGCAGAGAAAAAAGGGTTAATCTATTACAACAATTATGCCACATGGAGGGGAATAGAAGACTATTCGGAAGACTTGCAGTATATTAAAATGGCCAAAGTGGCGGCAGCTTTGTTCGGAGGTTTTGTAATGCTCATTTGTATGGTGCAGATTATCAATTCACTCCAGGCAAACATGAGAGTCAGAAACAAAGAAATGTGGCTTTATGATGTAGTCGGTATGGACTATTCGACCAAATTCAAAATGGTATTTATCGAATATGGTTTATCTGCGGTTCTTGCATTTGTTTTGGGATGTATTGCTTCTTTGATAATAAGTTTCTTATCCGTCAAGAAACTGCTGGATATTACAGACAGTTTTTCCTATGCCTGGCCGATTGAAACAGCATTCATCATCGGAATAGCAATATTCGCCGCATTATTTGGTGTAATCGGAATAGAACTTAAGAAAAAACCGGTTTAATTTTCCGAAAAAGTTAAGATACATTGCTTAACAGGACCCAAAGAATATATTTCTTTGGGTCTTTTCATGTTAGAATAATAATGGTTTAAAAGTGTTTATTGAATTGGCAGGTTTTGCATATGAATAAAAAACCTAAAAGAATAAATCATCCTATTCCGCCTGTATTTGACGAAAATTCCGAGATACTGATTCTCGGAAGTTTCCCTTCTGTTAAATCGAGGGAGCAGGGTTTCTTTTACGGTCATCCTCAAAACAGGTTCTGGAAAGTTACGGCAGCAGTTTTTAATGAAGATGTGCCGACAGGCATAGAAGAAAAAAGAGCGTTTCTTTTACAAAATCATATAGCGCTCTGGGATGTGATCGAGTCCTGCGAGATAACGGGCTCGGCGGATTCGAGCATAAAAAATGTAAAAGCAAATAATATAGGAAAAGTATTGAAAAACACCCGTATTTCTCTAATATTTGTAAATGGAAAAACGGCGGAAAAACTGTATAATAAATATGTGTTTCCGGTTTTAGGAAAAGAGTGCGTCTGTCTTCCTTCCACGAGCCCCGCAAATGCGGCCTGGAGTTTGGATAGATTAATCGGCGAATGGAAGATAATCAGAACTCATAAAAGATAAAAGAGGAAAAAAATTGAACACCAATAAAGATCCCCTTGCGTGGGAAGAAATAAAAACAGAGCATATCGTCGAGGACGAATGGATTGATTTCAGGAAAACCTCTTACCGTTTCCCCGACGGCAGAGTATTCGAGCCGTATTACAGCTACTCAAGAAGAGATTATGTTGTCGTAGTGGCTACGGACGAAGACAGCAATTACATATGTGTGCGCCAGTTCAGACAGGGTATAAGGAAAGTCACCACGGAGTTTGTTGCGGGCGGAATCGAGAGAGAAGGCGGCAGAGAATATAAAAGCGATGACACAACGCGCGCCGAGGATGAACTCGAGGCGGCTAAAAGAGAACTGAAAGAAGAGACCGGTCATGAATCCGATGACTGGAAGTTCCTTTTCAAAGTGCCTTCCAATGCAACAATGGCAGATAATTACGCATATTTTTTTACTGCAAAGAATTGCCGCAAGGTTTCCGGTCAGTCGCTCGATGAAACCGAATATCTCAATGTGGTTAAACACACGGCAAGCGAAATCGAGGAAATGATTGAAAGCGGCGAGTTTGCACAGGCGGTTCATGTGCTTGCATGGCTTTTATCAAAAAAGGAAGACCGATAAATTAAGACAGGAGAAACGAGACATGAAAAGGAAGACGGGAAAGAAAAGAAGTGTATGCAGGATTATATCTTTTATGATGATTTTTTCCTTACTTTCGGTATACGGATGTAAGGAGAAAAAGATTGAAGTGGTAGATTATCCCGAGCCGACTGTAACCGAGGTAACAGATAATACTCAGGACGCTGCAACTCAGGACGAGGATACGAATTCCGCAATGCCTTCAGCTTTGGATTTGGAGGCTTTAAAACCCGAAGTCAACACGTTAAAGGAAGAAGGCACATTCGTATATAATGCTGCGGTTATTCCCGACTGGATCTTAAAAGAGTTTGAAAACAATCCTAAAATAGTAAGAATTTCCAAAGAAATCCTCGTTGCGATAGACCACGCAGAGGAAGAATATGAGTTTTCTTCGGATTTGAATTTAACAGAGGATGAACTGATACAAGTCACCCTGATAATTTCCTATTCATGCCCGTTTTACAGCCAGATTATATATGAAAAGGCTGAAAACGAAAATGTTTACACGCTTAAGTATTTCCCCAATATGGAAGCAAGCGACGCTGAAGTAAGTGATGCTGACATAATTGATACAAGTGCATACGGCAATAAAGGCTACAATATGTCAGAATTCGCAAGCCAAGAGGAAGCCATCGAAATAATGGATTCTTATAAGGACTATGTGACAGCGCTTATAAATGACAATTTAAACAGCGAAATGAGCGAAAGAGAAATGGCTGCGGTAATCTACTCGGAACTTGTAAGGGGCATAAGTTTCTCTCCCGAAAATCCGGATTATTATCTGGGTCAGGGCGAAGAAAGTATTGACCCTGAGAGCTATTTTGGCAGAAAAGCAGTAGATAATATAATTGATCAGAAATATACCCGCGGAATAGAACTCTTAAGAACATATCAGTATATTATGAACCAGCTTCATATCGAAAGCAGACTGGTTGTAGGAAACGGAATTTTCCAGGATGAGGTAAAAGAACAGTTTGGCGAAAAATATCCCACAACCCCTTACTGGTCGTGGCTTTCAATGCAGCTGGACGGCGAATATTTCAATTGCGATATTATTCTCGAAAAGTTAATACATGATTTTAAATTTGGTGACGATACCGATGTCTATCCTGAGATGACATATTTCGGAATGAGCGATGATAAAAGAAAAGAATCCTACAAGTTTATGGATACATCCATTTACCTCATGGATATAACGGATATAAATTCGGAACCTCCCCGTCCGCCCAAATGTCCGAATAATTACGAATATCATTATTTTGATTAAAAATACAGGAGAAAATGAGACATGAAAATGAAGACGGGAATGAAAAGAAATATAAGCAGGATAATATCTTTTATGATGGTCTTTACACTGCTTTCGGCATACGGCTGCAATAAGGGAAAGACGATTGATCCTGACTTTTATCCCACACAGATTGTAAACGAAGAAGAGAATGCGGAAGAAGTAAAAACCGTAGAAAATGTGACAAAAATTGCGCCTGACCAGGTGTCTGATGAGGATATTTTAAAACCCGAAAAGAATACTTTCAGGGAAACCGGCAAATATGAATATAATCCCGTGGTTATTCCCGACTGGATTTTAAAAATGTTTGAAAACGATCCTAAAATAATCAGAGTTGCAAAGCAGGCGTTAATTGCAATCAATAATTGCGAGACCGAATTTGTGCTCGATGAAGATATAAAGTTAACCCAGGAAGAAATGGATTATGTTTTTGGCGTGATTTATTATTCAACTCCGCTTTATGCTGTGGCGGGAGTATATGAGACCGACAAACCAAATGTATATAATATTTCATATTTCCAGGAGTTTGTACTTGGAGAAGAGGATGAAAACGGCGTAGCACAGGATGTTCAGTTAGTCGGAGAGGCATCTCCCGAAGAAGCCAAAGAGATAGTCGAAGCTTTTCAGGAATATGTAACGGAGACGATAAACAATAATCTAACATCCGATATGACTGAGAGAGAAATGGCATCAATTTTATATAAAAAGATAGTTACGGATATAGCTCTTGAAGTCGAGAATACGGAAAATTATCAGGGACTCAGTCAGGAGAGCTTTATATCGGGTGGAATGATAAAAGGAATTTTTGATAAAAAATATACTTCGGGCGGAGAATTTGTTCGTCTTTACTCTTTCTTTTTGACACAGCTTCATATTGAATCCAGGGAAGTACTCGGCACCAGCGGATTTTTCACTGAGGAATTAAAATCCGAATTAAGAGACGCGGTTCCTATTTCATATTACTGGGGCTGGCAGGTATTGCAGCTTGACGGAGAATATTTTAACTGTGATATTACACTTGAAGCGATAGCATTTAAGGAGAGATACCAGGGTGCGGAAGGTGCAGAACCCGACATGATTTATTTCGGAATGAGTGATAAGAAAAGAAGTGAATCGTATAAAGTCGGAAAATCTTCCGTATATTACAATGATGTAATCCTTTATAACACGGGTTCAATAGGAACTGTTCCGAATTGCCCGAATGATTTGGATTTTCACTAATAGTTAAAAAAAAGTTAATATTAATGATATAAAATGTTAAAGGTTTGAGTTTATTGTTAATTCGAACCTTGGAAACGGAGGAAAGAATGCAACTAGTTAATCTTAAATGCCCGAATTGCGGCGGTGACATCGAAAAGGATGGAAACAGTCTTTACTGTAAAGCTTGTGGAGCAGCGTTTGCGGTAAATTATGATGAAGCTGACGTGGAGCATGAAAAACTCCAGAATTATGACGAGATTTCACGAATCGAGCACGAACATGAAAAGGAAATGGAAGAAATCCGTTTCAAGCAAAACGAAAAATCGCGAAGAGCTGCCGAAAGACGTGAGAACAGACGTAAGGCAGGCCGTGAATTCAGAGGCAGAATCTTTTCACTGATTTTTATACTCGGATTCTTCAGCATAGGACCGCTCAGCTGGTGGTTTTTGGCCAAGCAGGGAATAATGCCTTCGTTTAAGGAAATGATCGAAGAGGAGATGAATCAGGGAGATAATTATGATATCTCCATCGATAACTTTTCGGATGATGTTATCGACAATATGATCGATGCAGCAGTGGAGAGAGAAAAATCATCCAGGAAAAACTCCATATCCGAATTTATTGACGGAAACATGAATAATTACACACTCGAAAACGTGGAATTGGACAGCATGTATTTAATTACCAAGGCAAGCGAAGGAGAAAACCGCGTGGTAGTTATCTGCAAACTGGAATTCACATCCGAATCAGGCAGCAAAACAACGTACGATGCTTCATATTATGACTATCTGAAACTGTCTGAAAACGGTTCAATCGTATGCAGTTATGCTCCGAAGGATATATCACGAAGCGATGCTGCATGGAAGAGAGATTCATTTGAGAACAGAGATCAGTGTTACAGAGAAAATGTTCTTGCATTCGGAGGTACGGTTACAGAAATTAAAAAATAAACGGGGATAAATGATTTAAGGCTTATTATGGGAGGTTTGGCATGAAAATAGCATTGTTGGCTGCAATCTGTTATCTGATAGGTTGTATCAACCCTGCTTATTTAATCGGAAAAGCCAAGGGATTTGACATCCGGCAAAAAGGCTCATTAAATGCGGGAGCATCCAACGTCGTCATTAATGTCGGAAAAAGAGCAGGGGTTTTTACAGCGTTGTTTGACATTTTAAAAGCATTCTTCTGCGTTAAGATGTCAGGAATTTTACTGGGAGATATGCCGACGGCGGTTGCTTTTTGTTCCGTCTGCTGCGTACTTGGCCATATTTTCCCGTTTTATCTTAAGTTTAAGGGCGGAAAAGGATTTGCGAGTCTCGGCGGACTGGTGCTCGGATTTAACTTTAAGGTTTTCCTTATAATGCTCGCCTGTGCGATTCTTTTAGTACTTGCAATTGATTATCTCTGCATCATTACCACGCTTACATGCTTAAGCTTTCCTGTTATTTACGGTACAATGACCGGAGATTATATCGGAGCGGTACTGATCCTGGGGCTGGGATTTATAATAATATCCAAGCACTTCCCCAATTTTAAAAGAATAAAACTGGGCACGGAAGCGCGGTTCTCCGCAATGTGGCACAGGGACGAGGAAGAAGAAAGAATCCGTCAGAACCTTGCCAAGCTGGATAAAACCGACAAAGAATCATAAAAGAATAAATATGTATAACGAGAGGTAATTTTGCCTCTCGTTATTTTTTTGACCTCGTTTTTGTGCAAAACATAGAAAAAATATAAAATACTTAAAAATGTTTTGACATTTCCTACAAAACGAACTAATATTTTAATCACTTCACAAAAAATTATAATATGAAAGGAGAATGATTCTTGAAAAACAATTTAATACTGCTTAAACGTTTTTTTTCGTTTATTTTATCATTGCTGATTTTTATGTCGGCATTTTTAGGCACAGCCATTCCTGTTAAGGCTGAGACGGTAACGAGGGTAGAGGCGATAGATTATTCTTCGTATATCCCGGGCGGCTCATGGCAGACGCACAAATACTATATTGACGGAAATCTGGCCTACTGTGTTCAGTCAGAGCTCGCGCAGGTAAACAACGGAGACTACCAAACGATTGTTGAGAACTTTGACACATACCCTCTTTTATGCAAGGTTTTGTTTTACGGGTACGGCGGACCGGCCTATAAAATGGGCGAATTCTTCTCCGGCTACGGAATTACGCTGACCGAAGAGCAGGCGTATCTTTACACTCATATAGCTGCGAATTATGCATACGGCGGAAACGTCTGGTACGGGCTCGACGAGCCGACGGCAGAGGCCCTGCATTTAACCGACTGGATAAAATACTGCAGCAACAATGTCTGTATGCCGGAGAATAAGCATTTAACGGGAGGCAAAGTAAAAATAGCCGTCCCGGATGGCGCACAAAGGATTGCATATCTGGATTCGTATACATTTGAACCCATAAATGTAAGCGTTGAAGTTAAGATAAATTTTGAAAAAAACAAAAACACTTACGGAGATGCAACCACAAACAATGCAGTCTACGGACTCTTCGATTCCTCCGACACCGAACTTCAAAGAATTACTCTATTAATCCCCGCCGGATCTACAACGGCAAGCGGCAATTTCACATACACCTTCGATAACGACGGTACCTATTATGTAAAAGAAATTACCTCTCCCACGGGATATATCCTTGATACAACCAAATATTATTTTAAGGTAGACACTTCGGGACAGAGTGCATCATCTACAGATACTCATTTTGTTTCTGTCAAAAGCAGGGAAATTACCTTTACCAAGAAAGATGAAATACCTGTTAAAGGACGTTTATCGTTTAACAAAATCGACTCATCAGGCAATTCGCTTTCGGGTGCGGGTTTTGACGTTTATTTAAAATCAAATCTCACCGTAAAAGACGGCAAATACGATTTTTCTTCCGCCACTCCCGTCTGTACAAGAATTTCCTCAGATGCCTCGGGAGCGGTAACTTCGCCGGAACTTGATTACGGAACTTATGTGGTTCATGAGGCCGTGGTTCCGAAGGGGAAACTTGCTGTGGATGATTTTGAAGTATCCATAGTTAACAACGGTGAAACGGTTAAGGTAAAAGATAAAACAGACAAGACGATCCAGGGTAAGTTTTCACTGGTAAAAACAGGAGATGACGGACTTCCTGTAAAGGGTGCGGGCTTCAGTGCTTATGAGAAATCAAAGCTTAAACTTAACTCTGACGGAACATATGATTTTCCATCTGCAACGCCGGTGACAATTACTTCTTCGGGAGACACCGTGCTTAAAACAGATGAAAAAGGCAAAGCGATAAGCGGCCTTTTGGACTATGGCACATATGTTATCTGCGAGAGTGTGGTGCCAAATGGTTACAAAGCATGCGACCCCTTTGAAGTCAAAATCGAAAAACAAAATGTGACCGTAGATGTCGGAAACATAAAAGATACGGTGATTCCGGCTAAATTCAGGATCATCAAAAAAGATCTTGAATCCAAAGAGATCATCTTTAAAGGGGGCGCGCAGTTTAAAATCTACGATGTAAAAAATGATGTTTATGTATCCCTCGGAGGTACGGATACTTTTATAACCGATGATACGGGTATGGTTACTACAGCAGATTCACTCCCGTTGGGAACTTACAGAATCGAAGAGGTGGAAGCACCCGAAGGATATATTTTAGATTCGACACCGGTTGAAATTGTATTTGACAGCACATGGCCGTATACGATGGAGGGGACGGATAAAATAATTACCGCAGAATTTGAAAATACCCCTAAAAAAGGCAGAGTGGAAATCACCAAAACGGGCAAGGGCTTAACGGGTTTTGCAAATAATAAATTTGTCTGGACGGATGTAAATTTATCCGACGCGGTGTATGAAATCCGGGCGGATGAAGACATTTATTCACCCGATAACAGAGGAAATCTTATTCATGCGAAGGACGATCTGATAGGTACTTTAACCACCGATTCGTCAGGCCACGCGGCGATGGATAATCTGTACCTCGGAAAATACTACTTTACGGAGGTTACAGCTCCCACAGGATACGTAACAGATAACACTCATAAAACATTTGAACTTTCTTACAACAATTCTTCAACTGCTCCGATTATTTCCCTGAATTTCTTTTATGATGAAAAACAAAATATAGTCTTAAATCTTACAAAGAGTGATGCCGAGACTAAAAAACCGCTTTCGGGCGCAGAGTTTGGCATATACGCGGATGAGGAGATTTACTCATTTGACGGAACACTCCTTGTATCTTCGGGTGAACTTATTACGACGGCCATATCCGATTCTGACGGATACATTGATTTCGGCCTTGATCTTCCATACGCAAAATACATGGTAAAAGAAACAGAAGCCCCGGTTAATTATGTGTTAAATCAGGCGGAATATTCTTTTATGGCAGTCTACCCTGCGAGTGATGTGAAAGAAGTTTCTTATACGAATTCATGGGATAATACGCCTGTCCGCGGGTGTCTTGAAATCACAAAGGAGGGTGAATCTCTGACGGATTTTAAGGACGGAGAATTTATTTTTGAAAACAAACCTTTAAAGGGAGCGGTATTTAATGTATTTGCAAAAGAGGATATTTATACTTTTGATAATTCAAAGGATGCGGAAGGAAACAGAACGCTTTATTACAGCAAGGATCAGCTGATTGAGACAATCACAACAGGGGAAGACGGAAAGGCAAAAACATCAAATCTACCTGTCGGAAACTATTATCTGGTTGAGACAAAAGCACCGTACGGAATGATTATCGACGCTGCACCGATTGATTTTTCAATTGAATATAAGGATCAAAATACTGCGCTTGTTTTAACAACTAAAAGCATTTCTAACGCGCGACAGAAAATAAATCTTAAGGTAACAAAAACCGAAACGGGCAGCAGTAAAAATCTCTCGGGTGGAAAGTTTAATCTTTATGCGGATGAGGATATTAAAAACTTTAAAGGCGAAGTGATAGTGCCAAAAGGAACGCTGATTTCTCAAACCGAGGCAGTGGACGGTGCGGTTAATTTCGGTCTTGATCTGCCTCATGCTGTTTATAAAATAACCGAAGAAAAAGCGCCCGCGGATTATTATGAAAATGACGAAGAGTATGCGGTTGATTTAAGTTACTCTGATTCGACGATTAAAAATCTTAATGCGGAATTAAATATTTTCGACAAGAGGCTTCCGCATTTTGCGAAAGTGATGATGAGGGTAAAACCTGCTTTCAAATCAAAGAGTAAGAGCAACTACATTACCGAAGACAACGGCGAGGGCGGGTATTCGATTCTTTTAATATCGGAGGAACCTACACTTCCCGTCAGCTCAACTTCAAATATGTGGTTTTGCCTTTTTGCATCATCAATACTGCTTTTGGCAGGCAGTTTCATAACAATGCTTATCTTAATAAAATGGCGAAAGGCCGTAAAAGAAAGGAAAAAATATGAATAAGAAAATATTAATCAGAATCATTTGCATAGTGGCATCTTTCATAATTGTGATTCCTCTCAGTGCGTACTTTTTGTTAAAAGATGAAGATATTCCCGAGGTTTCAGCCCCCGCTGAAACCTCTAAAGAGGAATCGGCAGAGCCGCTTCAGATTGCGTTAACAAATAATGATGAACAAAAGGAAGAAAAGAGCGAAGATAAATATATAACGGTTGATTATTTCTTTTATACGGAAAATCCCGATGAGAAAAATTATAATGTTCCCCAAACAACTAAAAGAGACGGCAAACCCTATGAGTATACGGGGAATTCAAAATACAGTATTTCGGAAACAATCGAAAGCATTGCAATAAGTATTGAGCTTGAGGTTGAAGATAAAAATGACGCCGAAGAATCGATAGTTTATGTTTCGCCCGAGACAGGAGTTCAGTATGTTTTATCTGCTGATTCTTTTAACTGGGGAGACCTTACCGAAATCAAAAAAAGAGTGACGGAAAAAGTGGAGTATTCCGCGTGTATTGGTGAACCTGAAATTCCTGAAATCAAGTCCATCGCCTACATTAACAAGGACACTGCCAAAGAAGAAAAGACCGACGGAAAGCTTGTAAAAAAAGAATATTCTGAGGAATACTGGGCAAAAGCGGAAGAGCCAATCCTCGGAACTTTTGAAAGAGATGCTTCAGACTATACATACTATAAAACCGGCATCATGAACGGTGATGAAGAATGGTCGGTGAAGGTTGATATTGACAATACATATCCTTCCTGGGAAGGCTATGAAAAAGATGTATTAAAAATAGCCGGCATTCCCGATGAAGATATTGACGATTATCGTGTAGTCGGAGCCGACTGGGTGGGCGAGAAATATTATGAGGTTACGGAATTTAACGGTAAAGAGACCGTGGTTGAAAAAAGAGATGCGGCCTATGCATACGAGGCAAAGTGCAGGGATTATTATGCAGAGTACGAAGGGTATGGTACGTCGCCTGGATATAAAACTACTGCTACATATTTTACGGACATCGACGAAGCCCTCGAGGCTTTGCGAAAGAAGGATAGTTCTGCAACAAAAGACCTCATAAAAGATGACATTAAAACCGTCTATAAGATGAGGGTTACAGCGACTTTCAAAGAAGTTTCTTCACCCAAAGAAACGGTAAAAAGAAATCTTGGGAATGACAGAAGTCGCTCAAAAGCCGAAAAGGCAGATAAGGAATTGCTTGAAAAATACAAGGCTTACAACGAGGACTGCGTAGGTATTATTTCGATTGAGGATACTGTATTAAATCACCCCCTGATGCAGAGTCCCTATGACGAGGATTTTTATCTGACGCACGATCTTGATAAAAACAAAAACAATTACGGAGTTCCCTTTTTAACACTTTCTTCCGACCTTAAAAGAGAAAACGGCAACAACATTATTTACGGTCACAATATTCGTTATAATGAGCGTGATATTTTTGCAGATCTTGTCTTTTATGAGGACATCGAATTTTATAAAAACCATCCTATAATCAAGCTCGTGACAGAGGATGGCACGGATTATTACTTAATCTTCGCCTATTATCTGATAGACACCAAAGATAATGACTTCGTCTACTGGGATAAATGTGAGTGGGAAAGCGAGTCTGAGTATTTAAAATACATGGAAGAAGTGGATAAAAGAAACTGGATAAATTGCGAAATCCCCTGTGATATCGGCGACAAATATTTAACCCTTTCTTCATGCAGCGTCGAGCTTGCTCATTCGGGAACTAACAGAATGGTGGTTATGGCAAGAAAACTACAATCCGGCGAAGACTACGAAAAATATACAGAATTTGCAACCGAAAAAGACAATCCGCTTCTACCGTCGAGATTAACCTGCGAATGACCTTAAATTGACCTGCTATCATTATTACGATAAAATTAGGATGTGTTTAGACATTCAACAAGAGGTGCGAAATGGTTACCATCAGAAAAGCGACAACAGAAGATTTGGCAAGGCTTGAGGAGCTTTACAGAGAACTTGAGGAAGATGCGGTTCTTTATCAGCCGGAGCATTTTGTGTTTAGTCCAAAGGGCACACGAACTGAACAGGTGAAGGAAATTCTTAACAGCGATACGCAGACGATGCTTGTGGCGGAAAAAGACGGTGAAGTAATCGGTTTTGCACATCTTGTGCTCATAAAAGCAAAGAAAGTTCCGTGTCTTAAGAGCGAAACATCGTTATATCTGCAGGATCTCGTGGTAACGGCAGAATACAGAAGTCAGGGAATCGGAACGATTTTAATGAATGAGGCCAAGAAATACGGTAAGGAAAAAGGAGCCGATTTTTTCAGAACACAGGTCTTTCCGCAGAATACTGATGGTTTAAGATTTTATGAAAGAAATGGTTTTTCCGAGAAAATGATAACAATAGAATGTCCGTTTTAAAAATATTTAGGGGGTAAAAAATGGGTTTATTCAAAAAGAAAAAAGATGATAATGTATTGCAGCAGGATTTAAAGAACAAAGAGAACCATCCGGGAATGATTTTCCTCATCCATTTGCTGATGGAGGAAAAGTGCGAAATGCCGGATAAGGAAACCATGTGTGCCATTATGAACAAGCACCTTGGCGATATTGACTGCTATGCATACAGCACCGAAAGTGCGGGCTTTGCTGCAAAGAGATACAATATCCATTTTGAAAAGGATAACAAAGATGCACCGCCCATGCTTATGTTGACAAATTGTTTTGAAATACCAAATCCCATTTTAAACGACCTTGAACGTACTCAGACATGGGATTGCGCGAACTCGGCCGAAATTCTCGAATCATGTAAATATCAGGTACTCGCAAATGATATGCTTGCAGCATGTCTGCCGTATAAAGATCGTGCGGACTTGCTGGTCGACTACATCGAAGCTTTGGTTGAAATGTTCCCGACTTGCAAGGCGGTAGTTTTTGACAACTCGAAGAAAATGTTTACAAGAGAAGCAATATTAAACTGTTCGGTTCCAAAGGAACAAAGGTTCATTTATTATGCGGTAAATGCAAGATTCTTTAATATCCAGGGAACCGAGGACAGAATGGTCGATACACTTGGAATGAGCACCTTGTTCCTGCCGGATTTACAGTATCATTTCCACGGACTTAATCCCGACGATGTTGTTAATCATGCGTATAATCTTTTACTTTATATTTATGATAACGACAATCCGATTAAGCCGGGCGATCATGTGGACGGACTAAAAGACGGTATGATGAGCAGGGATGTTCAGTGGAATGTTCAGTATGAAAATTCACTGATTCAGCCAATCAGAGAAGTAATAGATATCAATACGGGCGAATATGCGTCCGGCAAAAGATAAATACCCTAAAAGAAATTTAAGGAACAGGAAAAATGAAATTAATAATTGTGCGCCACGGTGATCCCGACTATGAGAATGATTCACTGACAGAACTTGGATGGAAGGAAGCCGAGGCGCTTTCCGAGAGAATGAAAAACGTTAAGGCAGATGAGTGTTATGTTTCTCCGCTTGGACGTGCAAAGGATACGGCGAGCCTAAGCTTAAGGAAGATGAACATGGAAGCAACCGAACTTGAGTGGTTGCGAGAGTTCGCACCTTTGGTTAAGCGTCCCGAGAAAACAGGTGTTGCGTGGGACTGGCTTCCTAAAGACTGGACGAATATGCCGTATGCTTTTGACTTTGACAGATGGACGGAATATCCGGCTCTTAAAGAAGCCAAAGTAAGAGAAGAAGTTGATTGGATATACTCCGAATTTGATAAATTCTTAGAGCAGCACGGATATAAAAAAGAAGGTAAATTTTTTAAAGTAATTAATCCCAACAGCGATGTAATTGTATTCTTCTGCCATTTCGGATTGGAGTGCATTCTTTTATCATATCTTTTAAATCTTCCGCCTTTTGTTTTGTGGCACAGTACAATTGCAGCGCCGACTTCAATAACGACGGTTGCTACGGAAGAGCGAAGAGAAGGTATTGCACAGTTTAGAATGCACACATTCGGCGATACCTCGCATCTTTATGTGGCGGGAATGGAGCCTGCATTCTCCGGCAGGTTCAGAGAACTTTTTACTAACGAAAACGAAAGAATGGATTAAAAACATGGAAAAAAACAGTAAGAAAACTGAATGGGCAGGGCTTATAATCGGTATTATCGGAATTTTTTCGTGTCTGTTCGGACTGGTAATGTTTAACCACTATGTGGTTATGCTGATTCCATTAATCCCCAGAATGCTTACACTAATCTTAAGTTACTGGATAATTGCGGCAGTTCCGATTTTAGTCATGATATTCTCCAAAGATAAACTGTCCGATCTGGGCTTTTCGAAAGAAAAAATCGGACTTCAGATTTTAATCGGCATTCTTTTGGGAATCGGTATGTCTCTGGTACTGACACTTGTTCCGCATCTTGCAGGATTCGGCTCTTACGTAGATAACGGCTACAGATACAAATATCTCTGGCAGTTTATTTATGAATTTGTCTTCTGCACAGCATCCGTCGCAGCGGTTGAAGAACTCTGTTTCCGCGGATTTGTTTTTTCCAAAATAAAAAAAATCAGCGATAAAGATATCATTGCGATAATAGTTTCGTCCGTTTTATTCGGATTGTTCCACATAGCATCGCTTAATATTCTCCAGATTATTATTACGACTCTTTTAGGAGTTTTCTGGTGTATTTGCAGAAAATATATTAAGAACTGTACAACGCTTTCTCTAATCATCTGCCATGGAATTTACGATGCTATGATTACAGTCTGGGTATTCGTATTCATAAAATAATTAAGTGTTGACGATAAAAATCTTTCATGTTATTATTGCGACAGTAAAAGAAAGGCACACGAAAAGTGTGAAGGTGAAAGAATGATAATTAGATAGTTTGATTTGGTAAATGCAGACGAATTGATTTAGGCCCCATGGGTCTGTTTGTGTATGCCGAATTAGATTATCGTATTCATTTTAGATTTCACCGCTACGGGTGTGCTTCGGCATATATAATCTTTATTTGTACGTATAATCTGCTTTCGGTATGGAAGCAGATTCTTTTTGTTTTAGGGGCTTTTGACCGGAGGTGATAGACATGGCACAGATAAAGGTTAATGATGTCACGTTTTCTTACGAGGGCAGCTTTGACGATGTCCTAAAAGACGTGAATTTTAATATTGATACAGACTGGAAACTCGGCCTTATCGGAAGAAACGGTAAAGGCAAAACAACTCTTTTAAATCTTCTGATGGGAAGATACGAATGCAACAAGGGAAGCATTTCTTCAAGCACGAGATTTGACTATTTCCCTTATGAAATAAGCGAAGACGACCTAAATAAAACGGCGGACGAACTGACAGGCAAGTGGAAGCCCGAAGCGGAATCCTGGCAGATACTTATTCAAATGAACCAAATCGGAATGGATGCGGAATGTCTTTACAGACCGCTTAAAACATTAAGCTTCGGCGAACGAACAAGAGTAATGCTTGCGGTACTTTTCGCTGTGGAAGGCGAGTTTCTTTTAATAGATGAGCCCACAAACCACTTGGATACCGAGGCGAGAGAGGCAGTAAAAAATTATTTATCCAAAAAGAAAGGTTTTATCCTGGTTTCGCATGACAGAGATTTGCTTGATGCGGTTTGCGACCACGTGCTCGTTTTAAACCGTCAGACAATCGAGGTTCAGACAGGCAACTTTTCTTCATGGTGGGAAAACAAAGAAAAGGCGGATGCTTTTGCAAAGGCCGAGAATGAAAAACACCTAAAAGAAATAAACAAGCTTAAGGTTGCGGCTGACCGCGCAGAAAGATGGGCCGATAAAAATGAGGCCACAAAAATCGGTTTTAATCCCATAAAAGAGCACGACAGATTTCTTGGTACAAGATCTTATATCGGAGCCAAAACCAAAAAGATGCAGTCGAGAGTTAAAAACTTCGAAGGACGAATCGACAGGGAAATCGAAGAAAAAGAAGGCTTGCTTCAGGATATTGAAAAAGATATAAGACTTAAAGTAATGCCGCTTAAGCATCATAAGGATGTGCTTATTCTGGCAAAGGATTTATCCCTTCAGTATGCGGATGCCGAAAAGCCGCTTTTTGAAAATATGAGATTTCAGATTAAGCAGGGCGACAGAGTGGTTTTAAAAGGCGAAAACGGATGCGGCAAGAGCAGTATCATAAAAGCCATTCTCGGGAAGGCAGCATACGAAGAAAACATACCGGGATGTGAAAACCTCATCGTTAACGGAACGCTTGATGTGGCTTCGGGACTTAAAATTTCCTACATCAATCAGGACACTTCATTCTTAAACGGTAACCTGAAGGATTACTGCAAGGTACATAATTTTGACGAAAGTCTTTTCCTTGCAATATTAAGCCAGCTGGATTTTTCGGCAGTTCAGTTTACCAAAAACATGGAAGAGTTTTCCGAAGGACAGAAGAAAAAAGTGCTTATAGCATCAAGCCTTATAACAAGCGCACACCTTTATATCTGGGACGAACCGCTTAACTACATTGATGTTTTTTCGAGAGTGCAAATCGAAAAACTAATTTTGGAGTTTAAGCCGACCATGCTCATAGTCGAGCACGACGTTCGATTTCAGGAAAAGGTTGCAACGGACATAGTAGAGTTTAATTAAGAAAGGATTATTTTATGAGGAAAAGATATGTATTAGCTCAGTAGTCTGAGCTTAAATAAAAATGAATAGCTAAGCTCAGATGAATCCCCAAAGAAATATAAGGAGGATAAAAATGAGCTTAATGCAGCATGTATATCATAAATGTGGAGGATGCGGTAAAAAACAGGAGTTTATAAACTCAGGGAAATTCAGGGTAAATGCAAACGGAAACAAGGTCGATGTGTGGCTTATTTACCGATGCAAGAAATGCAAACATTCATGGAATCTGACAATCTATGAAAGAACAAAACCCGGCAGAATTCCAACAGACCTGTATGAACTCTTTCTTGAAAATGACGAAGAGACCGCATTAAGATACGGAAATGATATGGAATTTCTAAAGCGAAACAATGCTGAATTAAAATAAACTGACGCTTCCAAAGAAATTTGGGAGCGTTTTCTATTAAAGACAGTTTGCAAAAGTTAAAAACTTTGCTAAATTATATATGGTAAAAAAACCAAAATCAAAGGAAGAAAGAAATGAAAAAAGAAGAAAAAACAAACGTAATGAGAGTGCTTGACGCAAAGAAGATCTCATACGAAAGCCATACATACGAGCCTGATGCGACATTAACGGGAGAGGAAATCGCAGCAATTTTAAACGAAGATTCCGCAAAAGTTTTTAAGACCTTAGTCACTCAGGGGAAGAGCAACACATATTATGTTTTCGTTGTTCCCGTAAAAGAAGAACTCGATCTAAAAAAGGCCGCAAAGGCAGCAGGAGAGAAGTCAATTGACATGATAAAACAGAAGGAACTGCTTCCGCTTACGGGCTATGTTCACGGCGGCTGCTCTCCTATCGGAATGAAAAAGCAGTTCAAAACCTTTATCCACGAAACCGCGCCTTCATATGAAAAAATATATGTCAGCGCAGGCAGAGTCGGAGCTCAGATTGAGCTTTCACCCGCAGATTTAATATCGGTCACACGAAGCGTTACCGCAGATATTATCGTAAATGTTTAAAAAAATTGTTGACTTGCTTTTTTTCGTGTGATATTCTTTTTTCAAATTTAAGAGATTAAACCGTTGAAGCGGAGATAACGGCAACGATGCCCCTACAGAGAATCCGGGATGCTGAGATCCGGGTACGAAACAAATTGTCAAATGGACCGCTGAGGGCGCAGTGAAATGAATTTTCAAAGTATTCTGCGACGTAAGGCAGACGTAATATGCCGGAGATATGAAGGTATCTCGCTAAGCGCACGAGTCAAATCGTGAATCAAGGTGGCACCGCGGATAGTATATTCGTCCTTGACAGAATCAGACAGATTTTGTCAGGGACTTTTTTAATACAATTTACTTTTTCCTCCTTAAACTATAAGTAATCGTAAAAGTCCCTGCAAAAACTTATAAACGTTAACAAGAGAATGAAAAGGAGTTTGCATGAAAATCTTACCGTCTTTGGAAGAAGTTAAAAAAATCGCCGAAACAGGCAAATACAACGTTTTGCCCGTAAGCACCGAAATCCTCTCGGATTTCACAACGCCGATTGAAACCATGAAAATCCTAAAAAACGTTTCGACGCACTGCTACATGCTCGAATCGGCACAGGCGAACGACAAATGGGGCAGATACACATTCCTCGGATTTGACCCGAAGATGGAAATCACCTGTATCGACGGGAATCTCAAAGCGGGCAATCTCGAGATTAAAACCTCCAACCCTTCCATCCAGCTTCGTCAGATTTTATCCGAATACAAGAGCCCGAGATTCGATTATCTCCCTTCTTTTACAGGCGGACTCGTGGGATACTTCTCATACGATTACCTAAACTACAGCGAGCCCACCGTCAAAAGAGACGTAACCGACAGCGAGGCATTCAAGGATGTGGATCTGATGCTTTTCGACAAGGTCATCGCTTTTGACAATGTGAAGCAGAAAATCATCCTTATAGTAAACATGCCCCTAAAAGACATAGAAGTGGGTTACAACAAAGCCGTGATGGAGTTAAAACAGCTTGCGACTCTTTTAAGATGCGGCGAGAAAAAAGAAGAAAAAGGCGGCAGACTTTTAGGAGAAGTTACACCTCTCTTTAATAAAGAAGAGTTTTGCGAAATGGTTGAAAAGGCCAAGCATTACATCCACGAAGGCGATATTTTCCAGATAGTGCTTTCGAACCGCTTAAGCGCACCGTTCGAAGGAAGCCTTCTTAACACCTACAGGATGTTAAGAACCATCAATCCCTCACCCTACATGTTTTACTTCGCGGGAACCGATGTGGAAGTTGCGGGTGCATCGCCCGAAACCCTCGTAAAACTCGAAAACGGAGTCCTTCACACCTTCCCCTTGGCAGGCACAAGATGGAGAGGAAAGACCGAGGAAGAAGACTTAGCCCTTGAAGAAGAGCTCCTAAAAGATGAAAAAGAGCTCGCAGAACACAACATGCTCGTGGATTTGGGAAGAAACGATCTTGGCAAGATAAGCAAATTCGGAAGCGTGTTCGTTGAAAAGTTAAGAAGCGTGGTTCGTTTCTCACATGTAATGCATATAGGCTCCACGGTTTGCGGTAAGATAAGAGACGATAAGGATGCACTCGATGCGATAGAGGCAGTGCTTCCCGCAGGAACGCTCTCGGGAGCACCCAAGATAAGGGCCTGCCAGTTAATCGGAGAATTAGAGGGCAACAAGAGAGGCATCTACGGCGGAGCAATCGGATATATAGATTTTACGGGCAACATGGATACCTGCATCGCCATCAGAATCGCTTATAAAAAGAACGGCAAAGTATTTGTCAGAAGCGGAGCGGGAATCGTGGCGGACTCGGTACCCGAGGCAGAGTTTAATGAGTGTTTAAACAAAGCAAAAGCATCACTTACGGCGCTTGAGAGTGCGCAGGAAGCAGATATCTGACAAGGAGATAAAAATGATTTTACTGATAGATAATTACGACAGCTTTTCATACAATCTTTACCAGTTAATCGGCGAGATTAATCCCGACATCAAAGTGATAAGAAACGATGAAATGACCGTCGAAGAGATAAGGGCATTAAAGCCCGAGAGAATAATAATTTCTCCCGGCCCAGGAAGATGCGAGGATGCGGGAGTAATCATAGACGTCATAAAAGAACTCGGAAGCGAAATTCCAATCCTTGGCGTATGTTTGGGACACCAGGCAATATGCACAGCATTCGGAGCAACGGTCACCTACGCATCACGCCTTATGCACGGCAAACAGTCCGATGCGAAATTTGATACCGATTGCCTCTTATTTAAGGGCTGCCCCGAAGTCGCACCGGTAGCAAGATACCACTCGCTCGCAGCGGATGAAAAGACAATTCCCGAGTGCCTCAAGGTAACGGCACTTACCAAAGAGGGCGAGATAATGGGCGTGGCTCACAAAGAATATCCGATATACGGAGTTCAGTTCCACCCCGAATCCATACTCACCCCGGACGGAAAGAAAATGCTTGAGAATTTCCTGAAATCATAAAAGAAAATAAAGAGAGAATTAATATAAACGGAGGAAAGAAAAATGATTAAAGAAGCAATTGTAAAAATTGTCAACAAAGAAGATTTAACTTATGATGAAGCTTACAGCGTAATGAATGAGATTATGAGCGGCGAGACGTCCGCCACACAGAATGCAGCGTTTCTTGCTGCACTTTCAACCAAGAGTGCCAAGGCAGAGACGACCGATGAAATCGCAGGCTGTGCAGCTGCCATGAGAGATCATGCAACCAAGGTTGAGACCGGAATGGATATTTTTGAGATCGTCGGAACCGGAGGAGACAAAGCAGGAAGCTTTAACATTTCAACAACTTCGGCTCTCGTTGCGGCAGCAGGCGGAATGAAAGTTGCCAAGCACGGCAACCGCGCAGCATCATCCATGTGCGGTACCGCAGACTGTCTCGAGGCACTCGGAGTTAATATCTCACAGAGTCCCGCAAGATGTATCGAGCTTTTAAACGAAGTCGGAATGTGCTTCTTCTTCGCGCAAAAATATCATTCATCCATGAAGTATGTAGGCCCCATCCGCAAGGAACTCGGCTTCAGAACAGTATTTAATATTTTAGGACCGCTTACAAACCCCGGCTCACCCAAGATGCAGCTTCTCGGCGTATATGACGAATATCTCGTAGAGCCCCTGGCACAGGTACTTGTAAGCCTTGGTGTTAATCGCGGAATGGTTGTATACGGTATGGACAAACTCGATGAAATCTCAATGAGTTCACCCACCAAGATATGCGAGATTAACGACGGATGGTATAAAACCTACACAATCACACCCGAAGATTTCGGATTTAACAGATGTGACAAGGAAGAATTAAAGGGCGGTACACCCGAAGAAAACGCCAAGATTACACTCGGAATCTTAAACGGCGATAAGGGTGCCAAGAGAGATGCGGTTCTTTTAAACGCAGGTGCCTCACTTTACATCGGCGGTAAGGCAGAAAGCTTTAAGGACGGTGTTAAGCTTGCTGCAGAATTAATCGATTCGGGTAAAGCCCTTGAAGTATTAAATAAATTCATCGAGGTCAGCAACCGTCCCGAAGCAGAATAGAAATAAAAGTGGTGCCTGGCTCCATAGAGGAAATAAAATGAGCGAAACAATTTTAGACAAACTCGCAGCGTATGCGGTCGAGAGAACTGAAGCAGCCAAGAGTCGTGTCAACACGACTGAAATAAAAAAGATGGCTTTCGATATGGAAAAAGGCAGTTTTTCTTTTGAAAAAGCTCTTAAAAAAGACGACCTGGCTTTTATCCTTGAATGTAAAAAAGCCTCTCCCTCCAAAGGCCTTATCGCTCCGGATTTTCCCTATCTTAAAATAGCAAAGGAATACGAAGCGGCAGGCGCTGACTGCATATCGGTACTTACCGAGCCTAAATGGTTTTTAGGCAGCAACGAGTATTTAAAAGAAATTGCAAAAGAAGTATCTATACCGTGCTTAAGAAAAGATTTTACGGTAGACGAATATATGATTTACGAAGCCAAAACCCTCGGCGCATCTGCAGTACTTTTAATCTGCTCCATCCTTTCCAAAGGACAGATTGAAGAGTATTTGGGAATCTGCGATGACCTTGGAATTTCGGCCATCGTTGAAACACACGATGAAAAAGAAGTCGAAACGGCAGTTGATGCAAAGGCAAGAATAATCGGTGTTAACAACAGAAACTTAAAAGATTTCACGGTTGATTCTTCAAACAGCAAAAGACTACGCGAACTAATCCCTTCAGACAGAATCTTCGTATCGGAGAGCGGACTTAAGACTCCCGAAGATGTGGCAAACATAAGAAGAGCAGGAGCGGATGCGGTACTGATAGGAGAGACGGTAATGAGAGCGGCTGACAAGGCCGAGGCTCTTAAGATTTTAAGGAGTGCTTTATGACAAAGATAAAGCTTTGCGGACTCACGCGTCCGGAAGATATCGAATGCGCCAACAGTTTAAAGCCTGATTTTATCGGATTTGTTTTTTATAAAAAAAGCAGCAGATATGTTGATTTTGAAAAAGCGGCAGAGCTTAAAAAGCTATTAAGTTCCGAGATAAAGGCAGTCGGAGTTTTCATTGACGAAGACATTAGAGACGTAGCGTATCTTTTAGGAGAAGGAATCATCGATATCGCGCAGCTTCACGGAAGCGAGGACGAAGAGTATATATCAAAGTTAAGAAGCCTTACGGGCAAACCGATTATCAAGGCTTTCAGGATAAAAGGCAGTGAAGATGCCGCATTGGCAAACGCCTCGGGCGCCGATTACGTACTGCTTGATTCTGGCGCAGGCGACGGAAAACTTTTGGACAGAAATCTCATAAAAGACATAAAAAGACCTTACTTCCTCGCAGGAGGCCTTGATCACGAAAACGTAAAAGAGGCGATAGATGAAATAAATCCTTTTGCAGTCGATGTAAGTTCGGGAATCGAGACAGAAAAGAAAAAAGATCCCGACAAGATGATAAAGTTTGTAAAAACTGTAAGAGAAGAGTTTAAGAAAGGAAACACGATGAACAATAACGATTCAAATCCCGCAAGATTCGGTATTCACGGCGGACAGTACATTCCCGAGACCCTTATGAATGCGGTTATCGAACTTGAAAAAGCATACAATCATTACAAAAACAATCCCGAGTTTAACAGGGAACTGACCGAGCTTTTAAACGAATACGCAGGCAGACCTTCGAGATTATACTATGCAGAGAAGATGACGAAGGATTTGGGCGGTGCAAAAATCTATCTTAAAAGAGAAGATTTAAACCATACGGGCGCTCATAAAATAAACAACGTTCTCGGCCAGGCTCTTCTTGCAAAGAAAATGGGCAAGACCAGACTTATCGCAGAGACCGGCGCAGGCCAGCATGGTGTTGCAACCGCTACGGCAGCAGCACTTATGGGCATGGAATGTGTGGTATTTATGGGCGAGGAAGACACCAAGAGGCAAGCCTTAAACGTATACAGAATGAGGCTTTTAGGAGCAGAAGTAATTCCCGTTACCACAGGTACAGCCACACTTAAGGATGCGGTTTCCGAGGCCATGAGAGAGTGGACCAAGAGAATCGATGATACGCATTACTGCCTCGGTTCCGTAATGGGTCCTCATCCGTTCCCCACAATCGTTCGTGATTTTCAGGCTGTAATTTCCAAGGAAATAAAAGAGCAGATGCTTGAAAAAGAAGGACGTCTTCCCGATGCGGTACTCGCATGTGTGGGTGGCGGTTCAAATGCAATCGGAACCTTTTATAATTTTATAAATGATAAAGAAGTAAGATTAATCGGCTGCGAGGCAGCAGGCCGCGGAGTGGATACATACGAGACTGCAGCCACAATCGCAACAGGCAAGCTTGGAATTTTCCACGGTATGAAATCATATTTCTGCCAGGACGAATACGGTCAGATTGCTCCGGTTTATTCAATCTCCGCAGGTCTTGATTATCCCGGCATCGGACCCGAGCACGCATATCTTCACGATATCGGAAGAGCTGAATATGTTCCCGTTACCGACGAAGAAGCTGTTCAGGCATTTGAATATCTTGCAAAGACCGAGGGCATTATTCCGGCTATCGAATCCGCGCATGCAATTTCCTACGCTATGAAAATTGCACCGACCATGAGCAAAGATCAGATAATAGTCATCACAGTTTCCGGCAGAGGCGACAAGGACTGCGCGGCAATTGCCCGTTACAGAGGGGAGGATATCAATGAGTAACATTTATAAAGCATTCGAAAATAAAAAAGCATTTATTCCTTTTATCACATGCGGCGATCCGGACCTTGAGACCACGGGTAAAATCGTTCGAGAAGCTGTTAAAAACGGTGCTTCTCTCGTGGAACTCGGCATTCCTTTTTCGGATCCTACCGCAGAAGGCCCCGTTATCCAGGGCGCAAACCTTCGCGCATTAAACGGCGGCGTTACGACGGATAAGATATTTGATTTCGTAAAAGAATTAAGAAAAGACGTTACGATTCCCATGGTATTTATGACCTATGCGAATGTGGTATTTTCTTACGGTTCAGAGAAATTCATTAAGACATGTTCCGAAATCGGAATCGACGGAATCATTTTACCCGACCTTCCATTTGAAGAAAAAGAAGAGTTCTTACCCGATTGCCACAAATACGGAGTAGATTTAATTTCCTTAATCGCACCCACTTCAAAGGACAGGGTTGCGATGATTGCAAAAGAGGCTGAAGGCTTTATTTACCTCGTTTCAAGCCTTGGAGTTACAGGTACGAGAACCGAAATCAACACGGACCTTGATTCAATCGTTAAGATTATCCGCGAGAACACAAGCGTTCCCTGTGCCATCGGCTTCGGTATTTCCACCCCCGAGCAGGCAAAGAAAATGGCTTCAATTTCAGACGGCGCAATCGTAGGTTCCGCCATCATTAAAATTATGGCAGAGTATGGCAAAGAATCTCCCGCATATGTCGGCGAATACGTAAAATCCATGACTGATGCATTAATATAAGTGATAAATAAAAAAGTATACAGGATGCTCAAAAGAAAAGATTTAAATCAGTATGTGATAAAGTGCATTAAAAACTGAAAAATAACCACAGATAAAGCCCCAAAGAGTGATGACTCTTCGGGGCTTTTAATGTAAAATAATAGGGATTCATATAATACTGCAAATTTGAGGACTCAAAGTGAAAATTCGAATCAGATTTATAATTGCTTTTATAATTTTATTGCTTGCTGAGATTGCTATAGGAAAATGGGGCAGAGGTTTTGTGCGCGGGTTTGTCGGCGATGTGCTGGTAATACCCACAATTTACATGCTTCTTAGGGCAACTGTCTTTGGAAAAGACAGCATTTTCAGCGTATATGTGCTGCCGTTTCTCTGCTATTATCTTGGCTGGTGGGCTGAAATTCTGCAGGCAATCGGCATACTTGATATTCTTGGGATTAAGAGAGGTTCCATACTTGCGATTATGCTTGGCGGCCATTTCGACTGGCTTGATATTTTGGCATATCTTCTCGGTCTTTATGCAATCGGAATATTCCTGGCTTTTGAAAGCAAAGGCAAGGAAGACCGAAGATGGTGGTATCCTATAGGAGTTTTTCTTCACTGGACCTGGGGCAACATGCAGACGGTGGCAGGGCTTGTTTTATATCTTATCTATATCAAATCTCCTCACACTTATTATCGCGGCGTCGTTAAGACGGCATGGCCACACAATTCGGGCATTTCGCTGGGATTTTTTATCTTTACACCGTGTGAAGAGACTGCCGGAAACAAGGAAGAGAGAATGAAGTACTGCAACGAAGTTACGGTTCACGAATACGGACATACTTTTCAGGCGCTGCTTCTCGGACCGCTGTATATCTTTGTGATCGGAATACCGTCGCTTTTGTGGGGCAGAATTCCTTTCTTCATAAACTTAAGAAAGAAAAAGAACATTTTATATACATGGCTTTATTGTGAAAAATGGGCGTCCGACTGGGGCGAAGCAGTCACTAAGGAAAAAGCAATCCGGGATTAAAGAATTAACCCCGGATTTTTTATTTTATGATATTTAAGTTTTTTAGAATCTGAAAGTTTCCTTCGGTCCGAGATAAGATCTTGCAGGTTCCTCTTCGGCTCTAAAGATAACGAGTTTTTGAAGCACGAAGTTAGGGTCGAGCGCAAAGATGTTTATTTCGTTAACGCCTTCGTTTAAATTCAGAGTCACATCAGTGAGTCTCGTATTTTCAAGTACGCCCAATGACCAGTAGGGATTACCGTCTCCGACTGCAAAATAGGGACTTATCATATTGACCTTTTTCATCTTCGAACTGTTGGCAGATATACCGAAGAAAATGACATTTTCTCTTGAATAAGGGTTGCTCGGATTTGTGTATAATCTTACGGTATATGCACCCTTTGCGGGAACGCTTATTTTATATGTTAATTTCGGTGCGTCTTTTTCGGTCTTTGAGAAGATTATATCCTGCGGATAAGCTTTGAGGGCATCGAGTCCGCGCGTATAGTCCTTAATCACCTTGAATCCGCCTTTCGCGGAATCGGTCTTTGAAGTATAGTTCTTTGCCTCGATTGAAATATAATCCAGGGCATCGATTGTTCCGGGCCAGTTTCTCTGATGAAGAGGTGCGTTTATAACCTTTTCGTTCATATCGATTTTTCTGCCGCACCAGTAGAATGTTCCGTCGGCCTTTTTGGAAGCGCCGATATCCGCCATTGTATTTACGGGAAGTTTGATAACAACATTTCCGTCACTGCAGTGGATGCAGATTTCGGGAACGGTCTTTGTTTTACGATATTTCTTTCTGTCGAGTGTAACTTTTAAGGTCTTTAGTGTATAAGGTTTTACGCTTCCGGTTTCTTCGGAAACGCTCATAAAAGAATTGGGATTTTCAACAGTAAAGTTTGCCTTAACGATTCCCGCGGTACTCAAGAAAAGTTCTGCCTCATCTTTGTCAGGATCAAGGAAAGCATCGCTTACAAGCACATGTCCGGTCCAGAATTTACCTTCCGATGAAGCATCGACACCCTTAGCCGAGACGATGAGTCGTTCTTTGTTGGCAGGCTCAAAAGTTTGGATAACAGGGTATTTGCAGCCTTCCTCGCACCAGGCGTTAAATCCGATGTGCTCGGAGAGTCCCATGCCGTACCATTTACCGCCTTCGATTGTATGAAGCTCATCGACAATTTTTCTGTCGTATTCTATGCATTCGTTTATCTTTTCACCGAGGGTCATTGCATATGTGCTTCCGAAGCGCGCAAAGCCGTGATTTAAAGTTGTAAGAAGCCACATTTTCTGAACATTCAGATTGGCGGTTAAAGGAAGCCAGACAAGCTCATAAAAGGCAAATCTTGTATTTCCGTTTAACTTGTCTAAGAGCTTTTTCGCATCAGCCATCAGTTTCTCACATTCAGCCAAAGCATCAAAAGCCTCGTTATATGCAAAAGGAGCATAAAGCGTATCATTCATTGCTTCGGTTCTTCGAGCCGAGGTGATTCTCGTATAGCCCTCGAGAAGTTCGACGCATTTTTTAAGTTCCGCCTGCGAGAGTTTTCCTTCGAAGTTTCTCTTCACACAAAGCTTGGTATATTCATGAGCACTGTCAAAGTTCGAAGTGCCCCATTTGTCAAAGTCGTAAGCGAGTTCAAGGAAGTATCCGAGCGGATATTCGTTTGAGAAAATATCGCCTACATTCACTATCCACAAATCCCTGATACCAAAGTCATACGCGGTCGTCATCTGCTCCCAGACCTTTGAAAGATGAGAGGTATTAAACCACTCAAAGGATACGGGGAGTCCGTGATAATCGAAATGATAATACATTCCGTAGCCACCCTTGTGTGAGCGCATTTTCGGAGTGGGAACTGTTCTTAAGTTTCCAAAATTATCGTCGCAGAGCATGAGCGTTACGCCCTCAAGTTCGGGATCTCCCATCAGGCCTTCGGTCTTTTCGTCACCGTAGAAGTACGGCTCAACCTCTTTGTATAGTGCGAGCATTCTGGGTACTTCATCAAGGTTAGGATTAACATTTTCTCTGATAAGTCTGTTCTGGGTTTTTAATACTTTTCGTAAAAGATCTATATTGTCTTTCAGGGTTGCTTCTTTGCCCATGATGGCGGTGTCTGCTTCGCCTCGCATACCGACGGTAATGACGTTTTCGAACTTACCGCTTCGCTTAAGGCCGTCTTCCCAGAATCTTGTGATACCTTTTTCGTTGGTAAGGAAGTTCCATGCATCGCCGTAGATTGAGCCCTTGCCGCGAAGATATTTATATTCCTCGCCCTGTCTTAAGCAGGGTTCGTGATGGCTCGCACCCATTACAACGCCGAGTTCGTCTGCGAGGATGGCGTTTTCGAGACCGGGTCCGTCGTTCGGGAAAATAGCGGACCACATTGCCGGCCACATATAATTGCCTTTGAGTCTAAGAAGCAGTTCGAATACATGCTCGTAAACCTTTGCGTTAAATCCGCCGAATCTTTTGTTGCAAAAATTTCCGAAAGCGGGCCATTCATCATTGATGAAGAAACCACGGAATCTTACGGAAGGCTCTTTGGATACGAAACGGTAGTTGCCGGGTAATTTAAAACTGCTCTTTTTAACGGGCTTAATATCGAGCCAGTCGATAAAAGGAGATACGCCAAGCATCTCTGAGAGTTTGAAAAGACCGTAGATTGTGCCTCTTTTATCACTTCCGACGATTATTAAAGCATCGTTTTTAACTACGATTTTATATACTTCGCGTTTGCCTGCGATGTCGGATAAGTTTACGCCTAAATCTTTTATGAGTGCATCGTTAACCGTTCCGGCATAAATCGGATTTTTAACAGTTTTGTTTTCGAAAACTTCCGGCTCGGTTCCAAAAACGGCTTTTAAATCAAGCGCAACTTTCGCTGCGATTTTTTTGATTCCGTTTAATGTATTCGTATCAAGAATTATGGCATTTTCACCTTTTTTTATCTTGTTTGAAGAAATGATAAAATCCATAAGCAACCCGTCCTTTTTAAGATGTAAATGTATCTTTCTCAATTATATCTTTTATGATAAAACAAAGCAATAGTATTCTAGTATACATATTGATTTTATAAGGCTTAAGGGTGTAATAAATGCCGTGTTTTTGGTATTATATTAAAGAGAGCGGATATTTAAAAAACAGAGGACTTTATTATGAAAGTATTTTTGCTTGAAGATGATGATGCAATAGGAATGGGTCTTAAGTATTCTCTTGAAAAAGAAGGATATGAAGTCACTCATGTTAAAACGGCCAAAGAGGCAAAAGAGAGTTTTAAAACAAACGAATATGATATCAGCATCCTCGATATCAATCTTCCCGACGGAAGCGGATACGATATCTGCAAATTCCTAAAAGAATCGGAAGATATTCCGGTTATTTTCCTTACGGCTGCCGATGCGGAAGTAAATGTTGTCATGGGCCTGGAACTCGGCGCCGATGATTATATCTGCAAGCCCTTTAGGGTAAACGAACTGATGGCGCGAATCAAAAGCGTATTAAGACGTGTGGGAAAGGGCGATAAAAAGGATAATAACGAGGCTTCAAATATAGAGAAGCTCGGAAATCTTAATATCTATACTAACGAAGCAAAGGTTACGATTGTTGATGAAACTTCAGGCAGGGAAGAAAGCATCGAACTTACCGCGCTTGAATATCGTTTATTACTTACCTTTTGCAACAACAGAGGAGTGGTTCTTACAAGAAACCAGCTTTTATCCGACATGTGGGATATTAGCGGTGATTTTGTAAACGACAATACTCTTACCGTATATATCAAAAGACTTCGCGACAAGATTGAAAAGGACCCTTCGGATCCGAAGATTATTAAGACCGTTCGCGGTATGGGATATATCGTTGATAAGTAGAAAAGGCAGATGCAAATGAAGAACAAAGATTTTCGAAATATGATAATAATCGACGCGGCCGTCACACTGCTTGTTACGGTTTTAAGTGCGATTTTTTTAGGATGGGTACCCGCAGTGGCAGTGCTTGCAACGGGCCTTGTTTTGCTGGCAGTTTTCTTCTTTTATACGAAAAAAAGATATAAGAAAATCGAACAGTTAAACGACTATCTCGTCAGAGTCCTGGCAGATAACGAAGATGATGAAATCCTTGATCAGGAAGAGGGCGAGCTGTCGATTTTAAAGACAAATATTTACAAGACGACATCAACTTTAAAGTTTCAGAAGGAACTTCTTACAGACGATAAAAAGAATCTCGCGGCCGCAATTGCGGACATCAGCCATCAGCTAAAAACACCGCTCACATCAATGATGGTGATGAACGATCTTTTGGTGGATGAGCAGGATGAGAACAAGAGGACCGAGTTTCTTCAGACGCAGTCCTCGCAGCTTAACAGAATGAACTGGCTCATCCAGACACTGCTAAAATTATCGAAACTTGACGCCGGAACCATAGTACTAAAAAAAGAAGATGTATCTTCCACGGAGCTGATTGAAGAGGCGGTAAAACCCTTCGGCATTCAGTTTGATTTAAGAAACATCAAATTTAAATCCGACATTTCTGACCTTAATATTCGCTGCGATAAAAACTGGACCGTGGAAGCCATCCAGAATATTATCAAAAACTGCATTGAGCATATGGATGACGGCGGAGAGTTGTCTGTCGAAATGGTCGATACAAATATTTATACTCAGCTCACCATAAAAGACACAGGCTGCGGTATTGCAAAAGAAGACATCCCGCATATCTTCGAGCGTTTTTACAAAGGAAAGAATGCAGGTAAAGACAGCGTCGGCATCGGCCTTGCTTTATCAAAGTCCATCATCGAAGGAGAGCAGGGTGAGATTACGGTTGAAAGCACGGAAGGTGTAGGAACGAAATTTATTATAAAATTTTACAAAACACTGATTTGACGAAAGCACTCAAATCGAATATCATTCTTTTAGCAGATAACTGCAAACTATGGAGGAAAGAAAAATGGTAATGTTTTTAAGATTAAGAAATATCTAATGGCATGAAACTTATAATATAGTTTCATGCTTCGGTAACTTCGAAACAAAACTATATATAAGGAGAATCGAAATGATATTTCAAGACAATATAATCAAAGAATATTTAAGAAACGTTTATTTTATTTCAGGTACGCCCTGCGGCGGCAAGACCACGATAACAAGAGCACTCGGAGAAAAATACAATATCCCCGTGTACGTTATCGACGATCAGATGTCGGTACATCAGTTAAAGGCAGACAAGGAACATCAGCCCAATATGACCAAAGAGTTTAAGGATGCTGATGAGTTCTTCGGAAGAAGCGTTGAAGAGTACAGAAACTGGTTAATAGGAAACAGCAGAGAACAGCTTGATTTTATTTTGCTTGATCTTATTAAGATGTCGCAGGATCAAAGAGTTTTATGCGATATTCACATCGTGGCTGAAGAGGCATTTAAGTTTACGGATCCTTCGAGAATCGCGTTCCTCATAAAAGAGCCCAAAGACCTTGTGGACGATTACTGTAACAGACCGGATCATCAGCCTTTCAGTGATTTTATCCATTCTGCCACTGATTACGAGAAAGCCAAAGCGACCTGTAACGAGACTTTATATTCACTGAATATCGAACGCTACAATTTCATCAAAAACAGTGATTTCTTCTGGCTTGAGAGAGATAATAACCGAAGCGTCGAAGAGACTGCGGATTTGGTCGCAGCGCATTTCGGCTGGTACAATCAGGCAGACGTTACGATAGAAAAAGTCGATAAAGGAACTCCTCTTGCAGATGAACTTTTATCATTTATCGAAAATTGTTCATATAAAGCAAAGGATCATATTGCGGGACTTGTAAGAAACTGGGAGTTTGCCGACTGGGAAACGATGTTTGCGGCCAAAGCAGACGGAAAAGTAATCGGAATGGCTTCGGCATTAAAAGAAGATTATTATCCTCTGCCCAATCTTTTTCCCTGGGTATCCTGCATCTTTGTTGACGAAGATTATCGCGGACAGAGAATAAGCGGCAAGTTAATCAACTGTGCCAATGAATATTTAAAAAAGCAGGGATTTGATAAAAGCTATATTCCAACCTGCCCCGGAAATGTAGGATTGTACGAGCATTACGGATATTCATTTGTAAGAGAAATCACCAATTACGGCGGCGATAACGATTTGTTATATGTAAAAGAAATTTAATATAACATAAAAATGAAAATCGAGGGTGTGTATGCACCTTCGATTTTTTACATGAGAAGACTGACAAATAATTTTATTCTGCTGCCGATGAAACTCACTCTGCGAGAGAGAGGGCTTCTACTCGATTTGTAGTTTTTATGATAGAATAATCTAAGATTTTTAAACGAAGGTGTTTTATGAAAAGAATCAGAATTAACATTTCATATATAATCGGAGTACTACTTCTTTGTCTGATCGGTTTTGAAGTTTTCAGAATGATTAGAACAATTGACAGTGTAGGGGATTTTATATATTACATTCCCGAGACAATCTGTTATATCGGCGGAGTTATTTTCGTGCTTGGAAATATCCTCGGAATACTTCCCGTGGGAAGTTACAGAAAAGAACTTTTCGAAGGACTGTGCGGGTATTTAAAGGAAAACGGCGAGAAGCCACTTGCCCCGTACAGAATTCCCGAAGATTATTATGAAAGATTAGGAAAAGATATAAGAGATGAAGAGGTTCTAAATCTTATAGCGAAAGACGTTGTTTCATACTGCGGCGTTAATATCGGAAATCTTGCTGTTTACAATCAGAGCAATCTTATCGAAGCTGCAGGAACATATAATTCCGAAACAGATGAAATCCATATAAGTGTTGCCAATACACGAACGATTGATGAAGTGCTTGCAGTACTGATTCATGAGTGCATGCATTACATCCTGAAAGAAAAAGAACTCTGGCTTGAGGATGAAAGAGATAACGAATTCCTAACCGACCTTTCGTGTCTTTTCTATGGCTTTACAGACCAGATAAATAAAGGTTATATCATGGTAGGATATTTAAAGAGAAACGAAATCAGATATATAAGAAAACTGGTAAAGAGGTTTTAAGTAAAGGGATGAAAGCATAAACAGGCATGTTAATATTTATATAACAGATTTCTTTAAAGTCTTTGGAAAATTTCGAATATGCAGCATAAGTCGTTAAAATAATCGTCAGGCATGGCGGTTATTTTTTTTGTATTATTTTTTTGCTATTCTCTAGCAGGAACTATATATGGTAATATAAAAAAGAAAGTAAAAAAGTAAAAAATGGGGTTTGAAGTATTTGACTATTTACAAAAATCGCAATATTTCTAAATAGATTAACTTTCAGTTTTGCTCGCTAGAGCATAGTTTGAATATAGGGAATGGTAAATGGATAAAAAAGGATTTCTATGTTTTGTATTTAATACTTTAATGTATTTCATATTGTTCGGAATACTTTTGTTACCAATTTTGTTTTTGGTTAACTCCCTAGTGGCCAAAATAGTGCTTATATCAGC